>Ga0180009_10006546_pt1 | contig 12192 bp, 8 predicted proteins | sample OS_PC_MetaG_FD_123537 | JGI IMG/M metagenome (GOLD analysis project Ga0180009, IMG submission 123537) | Groundwater microbial communities from the Aspo Hard Rock Laboratory (HRL) deep subsurface site, Sweden - OS_PC_MetaG | ecosystem: Environmental > Aquatic > Deep subsurface > Groundwater...
CGAAAATAGAATTTCAAGCAGCTTGAAGGCTGTTATCCGAAAGCCGGATCTGCTTTCTCAAATATCGGATATTTTTTTCAACGTCAGCAAAGAAGATGCCAACCGTCTTTTGCCGACATAGCTCGCAACATTTCTCTCTCGTTACTTGAATTCATCAGCATTCCGTGGGTACAGATAGCGGAAAGCATGTAAAGCATCGCGTTGTTTGGGTATTGTTTCTTTAATTTCTGAATTTTTATTCGGGTGTTTCCGGGTGACTGGATAGAGGATTTTCGCAAGTCTTTTAATTCTTCAGGGCTGAGGGATTTCTTTTTAAATATTCCCAGAATCCTTTTTTCAGCCTTATCAAGTGTCACGATTCCCTCTATAAGCCAGAATTCGTCTTTCCCAGGTATCGGAGTTGAAAGAGCTTCTTTGATTTGTTTGATCGTTTCGGGATTGATCTCAAATGAGCTGCTTTGTTTAGTCTTTTTTTCTGGGAGTTCCTCTGTCGCGGTTATGTTTGAATTGGATTGATTTGCGTTATTCGTCATCTGGAACAGTAAAGGTATTTATGTTAAATATAACTCACCCGAGCGCAGTCAAACTGCTTTCCAGATCCATCGCCACGATGGTTTCATCTTCAACGATGAGGATTCTGGCTTTGCTCATGATTCGATATTGAATTAGATTATGAATTTTGTTCCGATAATAGTTCTCCTGTCCGAATAAAATGTGATGCTCGAATTTCGATTGGGAGTTTTTTATCCCAAGTGAAACAATCCAACAGTTGGACCACAACATGATGGACGGCTTTTAATTCTTCAATTTATGTGCCAGTTGTAATCAGGCAGAAAATTAATCGCCAGATACAACAAAGGAAGGGTTTTAAGTGTTCGGAAAGAAGGGCAGTGGTTGTTGAAAAAAACGATTCTACCCTATATTGTCAAATATAGTTGGACACTGTCTAATTAAAGCAGACAGGAAAACACCTTAACTCTGGTAAAGGAACACCGGGCGTCGTTAGTGAAATGTGGTTTTCATTTCAATGTCAAATAAAACTGGACGCTATCCTAATATATTGGACAGGGGTCTGACAGCACAAGCCGGGATGGTTCCTGTCGTCGGCATTATGAACAAGCAACGGTTCTACAAGCAGTTGAAAGACACCCTGACCTTACAACGTTCGGGCAATGCAACCTGGCAGTTCGAAGATATTGTCTATTTGACAACCGGAGGTATCATTGCCGGTGCAGATGCTTTAAGCTGCGTCAAGACGGTATGGTCGGATCCAGTCCTTCGTGAAATAGACGGCTGGAATAGCATTCCCGACGACACGACACTCTCCAGGATATTCAAAGAATGTAGAGAAACTGACGTAGCGGACCTCCAAAGAATGACCCATCAGTTTAGAAACCAGATTTGGAAAAAGCTGCAACAGTTACATAAACGTATCTTCTGGATCTCAAATATAAACCGGAAGATATAATCCTGGTGGAAAAACCCGGCTCAGATGATTTCGTCTGTGTCCTCGCAAATGCTCAATTCTTGAGAGATCGAATCTATTCAGTTCGATTTCCGCTCAGCCCCGAAGGTATTGTGTTTCAAGAACCTTGGAAGCCATGAATGGCTTCCAGGAGCTCCAGGAGGATTCATGCGTTTCTTGAAATACAATACCTTTGGAGCGTATCCAGGTGAATCGATACGAGAGATCAAGGTGTGCAGATTCCAGCGAAAGGCAAATCAAAGCCTGATGAAAAGAAGGCTGAACCGAAGAAGAAGTGATATAACCCGGCAGGGTGTCAAAACTCTGCCACTTATTTTTTGGAGGAATATGAACCCTAAATGAATTGCAGGGTCTGTTTTTCCCAGGTATCATAAAAATCATGGAATCCATTCAAGAGCAGTGGCAGGAAACCACCACCGCCATCCCCCTGAACGGAACTGAGCACGCCAATTCCGGTTTTACTCGGTCATGCACTTTTAATCATGCCAAAATCAAGCAGGTTTTATCACCGTTATCTTTCGACGGGACTGTTATCATTGCAGAAGCTCGCCACCAGGAAGCGGGACGCCAGTCTCAGAGAAAAAGAACGCCGCTTCCAGGATCTGGTCACTGTGTTTGATACCATCTCAACAGCCATCGTGATCACAGACCGGAAAGGGCAGATCCGGTTTGTGAACAACCCCATGCGCGAGCTGGTTCGGCATACTAAAAGCGGCCAGCTGTCTGAAATCCTGCATCCGGACGATCAGCAGCGATATCTCGAATTTCGGAATCGTATCGCTGCAGCGCCCGGCCAGGAGGCCATCGAGGTGCGCTGTCTGCATCCAGACCTCGGTATCCGCTGGCTGGCAATTAAAGCCAGGCACACCCCAGGCACCGGATCGGAGAAGGACCCGCCCGCTCTGCTGCTGGCCATGATTGACGACATCACGGATCAGAAGAATCAGACGGAACACAGCAGGTTGAGTGAGCAACGCTATCGAACCATCCTGGACACGATTTCAGACGAGTACTGGGAAACCGACCTCGACGGCCGGTTTGTCTTCTGGAACCGGGCTTTCGAAGATAAGGCCAGGATGCCTGTCGAAGACATTAAACAACTTCGTCCGGCAGACTATACGGATGCTGAAACGGTCCGGTATATCCAATCCACATTCCGCGACGTGGCCAGGACCGGAAAGCCGATCCTGGATGAGATCGAGATATATGGTCTCAATGAGGAAAAAACCGGTCGTATCAAAAGAACCGTACAGAACTCGGTCCACCTGAAACGGGATGAGGAGGGCAACCCGATCGGGTTTTTCGGCCTGGCACGGGATATCACTGTCTTAAAACAGACCGAACAGGCACTCAGGGAAAGTGAAGAGAAGTTCAAGGTCATGTCCGACCAGTCGCTGCTGGGCATTTCCATCATGCAGGACAACAGGTCCCTCTATCGCAATGACGCCATGGCAACCATCTTTGGCTATACCCAGGAGGAGATGAATGCCTGCTTCAACACGAAATACCTCTATGACCATGTTCTGCACCCGGATGACCGGGATTTCGCCCAGGAACAGAACCTCAAAAAACAGCAGGGCATTCTGGAGGGGCAGGTCCACAACCACCAGTACCGCATCTGCACCAGACAGGGGGATATCAAATGGGTCGATCAGTACTCAAAAACCATTTCCTACAGAGGAAGACCGGCAAACCTGATCACCATGATCGATATTACCGACCAGAAAAGAGCAGAAGCGGCCCTGCTCGAATCCCAGCATCGGCTGATGACCCATATCGAATCGACCCCGATGGGGGTGATCGAATTTGACAACGATTTTACGATCACGGACTGGAACCCGGCAGCAGAAGCAATTTTTGGGTTCACCCGGGAGGAGGCCATCGGTAGTAATATTTTTGAGTTCCTGGTCCCGGACTATGACCATGAGAATGTGAAGACGGTCCATCGAATCGACACCCCCCGGTCCAACAAAAATATCAACGACAACCTGACAAAAGACGGTCGTATTATCACGGTTCAATGGTTCAACACCCCCATTCGGGATGTGCATGGAAACCTGGTGGGGATGGCCGCCGCCTGCCAGGATATTACGGAACAGCTGCAAACCCAGAAGCTCCTGATTCAATCGGAAAAAATGATGTCCATCGGGGGACTGGCCGCTGGCATGGCCCATGAGATCAACAATCCACTGGGAGCTATTCTGCAAATGGCACAGAACCTGGAGCGGCGGCTCTCCCCGGATCTGGATAAGAACCTGGCCGTGGCTGAAAAACATGGCATCGATATGCACAGACTGCATCAATACATGACAGACCGGGATATTCCCCATTACCTGAACGCCATCATGCAATCTGGAAAACGGGCCGCCACCATCATTTCGGACATGCTCCATTTCAGCCGCAGAAGTGATACAAAAAAAGTCCCCCTGGATCTGAACCGATTGCTGGAACGGGCGCTGGACCTGGCCAGGACAGACTACGATCTGAAGAAAAAATATGATTTCAGGCATATCGAGATTATCAAAGCGTTCGATCCGGCCTTGCCCCATGTCACCTGCTCCGAAACGGAAATCGAGCAGGTGTTCCTGAATCTCTTCAAGAACTGTGCACAGGCTATGGAAAAAAGGGAGAATGACGACCCGCCCCGTATACTCCTGGGAACCTCTCAGGAAAACGGGATGGCACGGATTGAGATAGCGGACAACGGGTCCGGTATTGAGGAGTCCATACGCTCCAGGGTTTTTGAACCGTTCTTCACCACCAAACCCGTGGGGGAGGGGACCGGTCTGGGTCTTTCCGTATCCTACATGATCATCACTGGCAATCACCAGGGGACCATGGAAGTGGAATCCGAACCCGGGCAGGGAACCCGGTTTATCGTGCGATTACCCATGAAATAGCCTGGGTCGTCACGACGAAGCCGATCGGTGTTGCCGATATGGGGGCACCAAAAACATGTGGGCATGTGATCATAACCGCTTCAAGCGGTTAGCAGAATGTCCTGCGGACGCTGGCCTTCTAGATGGGCCACGAGCGGGAGAACCCGGGTGGCAACTGGAATTTTGAGACTCTTCCTGTTCCTGAATAAACGATGGCGCTTTCCCGGATAATCTGGATAACAATCTGAAGGAGTCTGACAGATGATTCAAAAAATACCGTTTGGCAGGACCGGACACCAGAGCACCCGCACTATTTTTGGAGCCGCAGCTTTCATGGCCATGAGACAGGAACGGGCCGATCAGGTACTGGAACTATTGCTGGCGTTTGGCATCAATCACATTGACGTGGCAGCCAGTTACGGCGATGCCGAGCTTCGTATCGGTTCATGGATGAAGACACACCGCAGACAGTTTTTTCTGGCAAGCAAGACGGGTGACCGAACTGGCCCGGAAGCCCGGGACAGCATCCGGCGTTCCCTGGAACGGCTGCAGACCGACCAACTGGACATGATCCAGTTGCATAACCTGACAGATGAACCTGGCTGGGAAACTGCCATGGGACCGGGAGGGGCACTGGAAGCCGCCCTGGATGCGCAAAGGGAGGGGCTGGTTCGCTTCATCGGCGTCACCGGACACGGCACCCAGGCGCCAGCTATGCATCTTCGCAGTCTGGAAAGATATGCTTTCGACGCCGTGCTCCTGCCCTGCAACTACCCGTTGCTGCAGAACCCGGAATACAAGGCGGATTATGACCGTCTGCTGGCCGTGTGTGAAGACCGGGGAGTGGCCGTTCAAACCATTAAATCCATTGCCCGCAGGAGATGGCGGGCGGATGATACGCGGAAACGGTTCAGCTGGTACGAGCCCATCAAGGAGACCGAGGCGTTGACCCGGTCAGTCCAGTGGCTGTTGAGCCACCCGAACGTGTTTCTCAATACATCGAGCGACACGACCCTGCTGCGCGCAATCCTGCAGGCAGCCAGTGATTTCGATGACAGCCTGACACCGGCAGTGCTTGAGGCACAGGTTGCAGCCGACAATACCCGGCTTGCCATGGAACCGATCTTCATCCGGGGCCGGTCAGATGCTATCTAGAACAGTCTTATAATAAAAGCAGTCGGGGATTACCCAGAGGGAAAACAGTAGCCAATAAGCCTATTCCATGAGAAAATGGTATTTAGAAATCCCGTGTTTTTGAGTGATGATCCGCGGGAATCGCAGCAGGGACCCCCGCGAACACACCGTGACACCTGAAAAACAGTTCCCCGTGATCCGGTCATCGCACCCAGGTATCACGGGTTCACCCGTTTCTTTTGGCAATCAGAAATCCATGAATGTGAACATCAGTAACAAACCCGTTGATCCTTCAAAATTAAAAATCAGGCAGTCCCTGATCAAGATCCTGACCGGCTCGGATCTATCCCGTCGCCGTCTGCCGTTCATGTCAATCAGCAGCCCGGTGCCCGGGCCTGTGGTCTGGTTGACCGCCTGTACCCACGGGGATGAAGTTGGCGGTCTGGTTGTCATCCAGGAGATTTTCAAGCTGCTGCAGCGACGTCTGGTCAAGGGCGTTGTCAATGCATTTCCCCTCATGAATCCCATCGGATTCGAGACGATTTCACGGAACATCACCTTCAGCCGCGAGGATCTGAACCGCTCCTTTCCCGGAAATGCGGAAGGCTCCCTGGGAGAGCGAATCGCTTACCAGATATTCAGCAAAATCATCCAGACAGCGCCCACCTTCCTGCTGGATCTGCACAATGACTGGAAACGGTCGGTTCCCTATGTGCTGCTGGATCGGAAGTCAGAGGCCATTTCCGGAACAGCCTACGATTTTTCCAGAAGAATCTGTCAGAAAACCGGTTTTTATGTGGTCGAAGATACCCAGGAGATTCGGAGCAGCCTGACCCACAATCTTATCCAACAGGGTATTCCGGCTGTCACCTTTGAACTGGGCGAGTCCTACGTGGTCAACGAAAAGATTATTGAATACGGGGTCAACTCGATCCTGCGGGTACTGTCCGATTGCCAGATGGTGGATCTGACCTTCCCACCTGAAAACTACCCCCTTCACGACCGGTACCAGTCGGACCAGGTCCTTCGATACTCAGACAAGCCTTTCTGCACACGCAGCGGCATTCTCCGGTTCCTGGCAAAGCCGGGCCAGATCGTCAACGAGGGTCAGCCACTGGCAAAAATTTACAACGCTTTCGGAAAGATGCAGGAAACGTTGACAGCCGTCAACAGGGGCATCGTTCTGGGAAGTTCTGATTCAGCAGTGGCCTTTCCCGGCATGTCCCCCATGGTCTTTGGCATCTTTTAAAACCGACCCGGATTCAAACCCGCCATGCCCCGACACCGGGTGCCCGGGATAATTCCTGAAGCGGCATCCCGGTTCGCACCCATCCCCGTTTTTTTAGTCCGACCCCCGGAAATATTTTGAAAAAGCCGATATTGACAGCGGGTTTGTATGAGAATAGCTCCCTAAAGCGACTAGTGTGAAGCCGTTTCAGTTGATTAGACGCGTTTCTAGATGATCTTGGCGAAATGGAGCGATAGAAACCCGGCCTGTTTGAGCGAAGCGAGTTGGGGTTTTAGCGGAATGAGCTTAGATCATCTTGAGATAAGTCTCCCAACTGAAAGGGGTTCATATCAGTCGCGGGCCAACACCGCGATATCCTTCTCGTGTTTTGTTGTAACCTGCTGGTCATGGGTGTTTGTATGAGAATAGCAAAATCAGGGTACACGTAACGAAGTACATGTCCCCCGATTTTGCCATTCTCATCCTTCGTTGGTCCTGCCCCGGGCAAAAAGGGTGCACCCAATATGTGCGGGTACCTGTATGCGGAAAGAGCTTATGATCGCAACCCCACATGTTTTTGTTACACCCGGCAAAAAAGTTTATTTGACGAAAACCGCCAACAGGGTCGAGAATGAACTCAGGTGACGAGGCAACCACTTCATATTCAGCGACAACTCAATCAACTTACCGGTTTCAACAACAGCGAGGACAATTATGGCACAGCAACTGGCAGACAAACGGGACCTGGATTTTGTGATCTGGGAACAGTTTGATAACGAGGGGATACTTGCCCATGAGAACTTTGAAGCATTCAACAGGAAAACCTGTGACATGATACTGAACGAGGCACGAAAAATCGCCATCAAAGAGGTGCTGCCCACCATGGGAGAAGGGGATCAGGTCGGTCTCATCTATAAGGACGGCGTCGTCAATGTACCGGAATGCTTTCATGCGCCTTTTGAACTTCTGAAGGAGGGAGAGTGGGGGAACCTGATCGTTCCTGTTGACATGGGTGGCCAGGGAGCCCCGAATTTTATCGGCGCGGCCGTGGCCGAGTATATCACCGCCGCTAATTTTGCCCTCAACGGGTATCTGACCATGGGCAACGGAACAGCCAACATGATCCAGCTGTATGGCACGGAGGAGCAGAAGCGGAAATATGTCAAAAAGCTGACCGCCTCCGAATGGGGAGGGACCATGCTCCTGACCGAATCCAACGCCGGGTCGGACGTCGGCGCCCTGGAATCCTCCGCGGTCAAGAACGCGGATGGCACCTACACGCTGACGGGCAACAAGATCTTTATCACCAACGGCGAGCACGATCTCTGCGAAAACATTATTCACCCGGTTCTGGCGCGGATTGAGGGTGCTCCGGCCGGCACCAGAGGGATCTCGATCTTTATCGTCCCCAAATATTTCGTCAATGACGACGGATCCCTGGGAGACCGCAACGATATCTGGTGCACGGGGATTGAACACAAGCACGGGATCACCGCCAGTGCCACCTGCAGCATGACCATGGGTGCCAGGGGCAAGTGCATCGGATACCTCCTGGGTCAGGAAAACCAGGGGATGAAAATCATGTTTCACATGATGAACGGCGCACGGATGCATACCGGTTTTCAGGGGCTGGTCAACGCTTCCGCCTCTTATGTGATGGCAGTCAATTACGCCCGGGAACGGATCCAGATGAGAGAGCTCGGACAACCCCACGATGCCTCGCCCGTTGCGATTATCAACCATCCCGACGTGCGGCGCAATCTGCTGTGGATGAAGTCCTATGTCAGCGGTATGCGCAGTTTTTTCCAGTACATGGAGTATCAGCACACCCGGTCCACGCTCGCCGCCACCGAGGAGGAACGAACCCTGGCCAACGGGATTTACGAGCTGCTCACACCCGTCCTGAAGAGTTATTTTGCCAACCGCGGCTACGAGGTCTGCGTCCAGGCGATGCAGGTGTTCGGCGGGGCAGGCTATACCAAGGATTACCTGGTCGAACAGTATGTCCGTGACGCCAAAATCGCATCCATTTACGAAGGCACCTGCGGCATCCAGGCCATGGACCTGCTGGGACGGAAGATGGGCATGCAGGGGGGCAAGGTGTTTATGACCTTCCTCAGCGCCATCCAGAACACCATCACCGAAGCAAAAGCCATAGACGGATTGACTGATCTGGCCGCGCGCGCCGATAAGATGCTGAACAAATTCATTGAGGTGGCCCAGGCCATTACCAAAAATGCCGTCAGTGAGCATTTCAAGACGGCTTTTGCCCACTCCCTTCCCTATCTGGATGTCATGGGCGACACCATCATGGCCTGGATGCTTCTCTGGAGAGCGGTCACCGCCAGCCGCCAGCTGGCCGGCAACCCGAAGAAAAAAGATATTGCCTTCTACGACGGGCAGATCAAAACCGCCGAATTCTTTATTCGCACGCTGACGCCCGGCAGCATCGGCCGCATGGAAGGGATCATCGATCAAAGCTCGGCTGCGATGGATATCGCCGATGAGGGTTTCGGCAGCCTCTAGGGCAGCCACCCTTTTCCATCAACTTATTCACAGAATCCAATATGACTGAAAAACTGCTGCAGTGGCTGGCCCAGGTTCAAGAACCGATCCTGGAACCTGAACTACCCATTTGCGATGCCCACCACCACCTGTGGGACTACCCGGGAGGTCGCTATCTGCTGTACGAAATCCTGAACGACATCAACAGCGGTCACAATATCCGCAGTACCGTATTTATGGAGTGCGGATCGATGTACCGGGCTGATGGACCAGCGGCCATGAAACCGGTCGGGGAAACGGAATTCGTACAGGGAATCGCGGCCATGAGCGCCAGCGGGCAGTACGGCGAATCCAGGGTAGCCGCCGGTATCATTGGCTATGCTGATCTGCAGTTGGGGGCCGAGGTTGCGGCCGTCCTGGAGGCACACATGGCGGCGAGTCCCAATCGCTTTCGCGGGATCAGGCATGCCAGCGGCTGGGACGCCGACAAACACGTCCGCAATTCCCATACAAACCCTCCCCGGGGTCTCCTGCTGGACCCGACATTTCAGAAAGGCTTTGCGCAACTGGAGCGGTTTAACCTCACCTTCGATGCCTGGCTTTATCATCCGCAGATCAGCGAATTGACCCAACTCGCCCGAAAATTTCCGAATACGACAATCATCCTGGATCACTTCGGGGGGCCACTGGGTATCGGTCCTTACCAGGGCAAACGTCAGGAGATCTTTCCGGAATGGAAAAAGGCGATTCGAGAGCTGGCGGCCTGTCCCAATGTGATGGCCAAACTGGGTGGCCTGGCCATGGCGGTCAATGGTTTCGACTGGCACAAACGGGAAACACCACCGACGTCTGTTGAACTGGCAGAGGCACAGAAGCCGTACCATCTTCACTGCCTGGATCTATTCGGGATTGAACGTTGCCTCTTTGAGAGCAATTTCCCCGTGGATCGGGTCTCCTGCTCCTATGCGGTTTTATGGAACGCATGCAAGCGAATTGCCGCAACTTGTTCGGCAGATGAAAAGAGGGCGCTCTTCCATGACAATGCGGTCCGTGTATACCGACTCCAGTGAGGTGCTTTAAATGGACTGGCAATCATTGTCAATCTCCCTGAATGATTCCGTCGAGGGGGTTTCCCCCTCGACGACCCGTCATCCGCTCTGGATCAAAAAAGTCAAAACAGCCCTTGACTCAGGAAACCCAAGTTCCTATGATGGCCTTTGATTTTTCAGCGACAATTTTATAGTCACACATCGCCAGGAGACAGCAGAGGGTTTTGATTTCAGACGTCGGGTCAGACCGTCATGACCGGCACATCCTCAATTACAGACAGGAGAAAGGGTGTCGGAACCGCATGGAAGCAGGCAGCGTCGTTTGAATCGCCGTTTTACACAGTCACACCGTTTTTACAACCCACACAGGAGCAAATAATGACTCAACCAGATCTTTATCAACAGTTGACCAACGCCATCGGCATTGCCGAGTCCAAGATCATCCCCCGGATTTTTGAAATGCTGGCCGATGAGGATGAAGCCCGGGTGATCCTGGCGGCTGCACCGCCGGCAACGGTGGCGGAATTGGCAGAACGATCCGGGGTGCCGATCGAAAAGGTGGAAAAAATGGTCGGTCCTTTATTTCAAAAGGGATTGCTATTCAAATCCAGTCGTCCGGGGGTGTACTATCGTGTGAAATATATGCTGCAGTTTCATGACGCTTCTATCCTGGCCCCGGGAATGACCCAGCCCTTTTTCGATTTGTGGAAGGAGTACCATAAAACCGAATTCAATGAGCACATGGGACAGATCCAGGCGATTCTTCCCCAGTCGGCCATGCGGGTGGTGCCCGTCGATGTCGTTATTCAACCGGATCTGCAGGTGGCCTATTTTGACGATGTCCGCCAGATTGTTGAAAAAGCCAGAAACCTGGCCGTCACCGCCTGCACTTGTCGGGTCGTGGACGGTTCCTGTGGCAAACCGTTGGAAGTCTGTATTCAAGTGGATAAAGCTGCCGATTATGCGCTTGAGCGGGGTTCCGGCAGGCAACTGACCAAAGCGGAGACCCTGGAGATGCTGAAGCAGTGTGCCCAGGAAGGGCTGGTGCACGTCGTCGGCAACTCCCGCGGTCTGGGCCATATCATCTGTAACTGCTGTGACGACTGTTGTATCAACTGGGTCAATCACGGCCAGACCACCGTCAATTTTACGGCGCCCAGCCGGTTTACCGCCGTTGTGGACCCGGACAGCTGCACTGCCTGTGAAATCTGCCTGGACCGGTGTTACTTCGATGCGATCAGCCTGGAGTCCGGTGTCAGCGAGATCGACGAGGCGAAATGCATGGGGTGCGGTCTCTGTGCGGTAACATGCGAAGATAATGCAATCACAATGAAACAGATCCGCAGCGAAGATTTTGTACCCGCCTAGAAAAAATAACGCCGCTCCCAGACAGCCTGGATAAAGGGGCGGCGTATCAATCGTCATTGCGTCACCAATATCTTTAGCTTAAGAGCACCTTGGACACCAATGTCTTTAGCTTAAGGGCACCTTGATGTATTGAAATTTTCGAACTCACCGCACCTTTCAAGAAGCACATTCATCCTTCCTGGCACTCCTGGAAACCATCCCTGGTTTCCAGAGTTCTTGAAAACCGGAACCGTTGCTGCTCAACAAGTAAAGTCTATTTATGTTCACGGCATCGATTGCGGCACTGAATAGGCGAAGCCTGCAACACCGACCCGTAATCCAGAAACATGATTGACCGGTCGTTCACATCGCCATCCTGGCGATGCTTCACCACTCCCAATCCGTTCAATGACATACAGATCTTGATGGCATTAACGATAATCAGCTTATAAGTTACACATTCAGCTAATTCACTGAAGTCATGGACGGTCTGTTATTGAACGGGTTGGGAGTGGTAAAAGCCTCCAGGAAGGAGGCTTCCGCGACCGCCCTCGGAAGATGGCC
>Ga0180009_10006547_pt1 | contig 12192 bp, 9 predicted proteins | sample OS_PC_MetaG_FD_123537 | JGI IMG/M metagenome (GOLD analysis project Ga0180009, IMG submission 123537) | Groundwater microbial communities from the Aspo Hard Rock Laboratory (HRL) deep subsurface site, Sweden - OS_PC_MetaG | ecosystem: Environmental > Aquatic > Deep subsurface > Groundwater...
AATTTGAGCTCAAGTTGTCCATGTGGTCACTTGAGCACAAAAATAAAAAAAGCGCGAAAGATGAGCGGCTTCAATGCACCAATTTTATCACCCTCAGTTGTCCAAAGAATGGGGGGAAGTTCAGTTCTTCTGGGTGCTGGGTGATGAGATGCAGAACAGCAGGTGGTTCCTTTTTCACAATCCCTTCCGCAGCGTTGAGGCCCTCAGGTCGACGCTCTGGGACGAGACGACGTTTTACAATCGGCTTTACCTGATCATGGGTTCGGTCGTGACCACCCTCTTTGCCCTTTTGCGCCTTCAGAACCGGGAGAAGTTTATTTGAATTGAGTGTTTTCTATCATTTCCTATGTGTATCTAACGAATCGCCGCAAGGATGAATGCGAAACCGATGAGGCAGATCGCGAACACAGTTTACTGAGATTATCCCAATTGTAATCACAATAGGATTTGTAATTTTTGATTTGCTTTATTTTTTTCAAGAAACAGTATTTTTAGCCCCCATTAAACGCTTCCCGCAGCACCGCCTGCATAAGTTGCCCGGCCTGCTCTTTGCGGGATTTGACCTGCTCTTCCAGCGAATCAATTTTAGCCATGAGCCGGTCCACTTTTTCGATGATGGCTTGCTGTTCAGAAAATGGTGGAATTGGAATTGGTGTCAATACAACAGTCTTCTGATTTATTTTAGGCATACTTTGTTGAGAGCCCTTAGCATTTTTTCTAAAATAGTTTCTCGCGCAAGGAGATGACAAGGCTCTATGTAAAAAATTGTTATTTAGAGCGTTTAAGGCTCTAATTTTCATCATAAGGTCTGGATAGACAAACTCGTTGTCTTTTCCATTGTAGATTACATTAACACCAACATACTCATGTGAATTACTTCTTTGGATTAAAATATCGCCATTCTTCAGCCAATAGAAAGGATCATATTTTACGTTATCATCAAGGTACTTAAACTCATTAGGATTAAAAATTCCATAAGTAGTCGCACTCAGTTTTAGACTTCTAATACGCGTAACATATGGTACACCTTTAGGTGATATCCCATTACGCGGTAAATCTTTGATTAAGTTACCAAGCCTACACCAAATCCATCCTTCTGGAATGTCAAACGGTTTTTCATCTTCACTAATAGGTGGTAATGGTTTTTGTTTCTTGATTTTGCCTTCTTGCAGCAACTGTTCTTTTTCTGTTTTGATTTGTTCCAGCAGGCGGGCGGCGTGGTTTTCACCGGAAATCAGGTCTGTATTTTGCTTACGCCAATTAGCAGTCAGTTTGCCTTCCATCGCTTCCTGTAAAATGGTCTGGCGAAGTTGTTTGAGTAGGGATTGCTGATACGTTATCTGACCACTGACGTCGCCAATTTCATTTTCTGTTCTCTGAAAAAAAGAAACAATGGTATATTGCGTTTCAAGATCAGGCAAATCAATTTTAAGTGGTAAAAGATGTTTTGGTTTAATTTCTGTTTTTATACCACCTTTGACTTGATCTTTTAACAATTGGATAAATTTTGGACTTTTTAAAAATCTCTTAAAATACTCAACGTTAATTTTATTATCATCAAATTGATACGAAGAATAGTGAATTGTCGCGGCTATATCACCAATGCCGTCATAGACTGCCAGGGCGCCTTTCGCTACATTAATACCTGAAATAACAAGATCACCTTTTTTTGCAATAATCATATCTGTTTTAGATGATTTATCGGAAAAATGCATTCCACCAGAGAAATCAATTTTATCTAATCTTTTTAATTTCTTAACAATTGGATCGTTTGGTTTATGTCTGCCAACTCGTTCCTTTAAGAATTCACTAACTTGAGTTTCTTCCCATTCAGCCATTATTCAACTCACTTTTCAACCTTGCCAGAATATCATCGCTTTTTTTAAATGAATCATGCAGCATATCCAGTAATTCAGCGCTGGTGTAAGTGTGTTCATCTTCGGCAATATGTGGATTTTTAATATCCAGATTGAAACCGTTTTTTTCTAAATCATCTATGGTAACTTTCCAGGCTTGTTCGTTGGTTTCCCGTTTTGTCCACCATTGACGCAAATTTTCAAACTCGCTTTTCTGAATCGTTTTAGTTTTGGAATAGGCCTTCATGCCTGCCGGCAGTTTATGTTCCCAATACCAGATTTCATCTGTGGATTTACCTTTATCAAAAAAGAGCAGATTAGTTGCCACGCTGGCGTAAGGCTGAAATACGGAATTGGGTAAGCGCACAATGGTATGCAGATTACAGGTATCCAGAAAATGCTGGCGGATGCGCTGCTTTACACCATCGCCGGTTAATGAACCATCTGGTAAAACAATCGCTGCTCGGCCATTATCTTTTAAATAGCGAATCATCAAAACCAGAAACAGATCAGCGCTTTCCGTGGTGCGGTAATTCTGCGGGAAGTTAGTTTCCACGCCATCACTCACAGAAGCGCCAAAGGGCGGATTGGCTAAAATCACATCCACCCGGTCTTTCTGGCTGATGCTCGTATATTCGCGGTTTAGGCTGTCGGCATAATCCACGTTGGGCACTTCAATATCGTGCAGAATCAGATTGGTCACACAGAGCATAAACGGCAGTGGTTTAAGTTCCATGCCGTGAATGGTGTCTTCCAGTGTTTTTAAATCTTCCACACCTTTCACGTCCTGTTTTCGGATATTTTCAATGGCTGAAGTTAAAAAACCACCGGTGCCGCAGGCCGGATCAAGTATCTTTTCACTCAATCGGGGATTAATCATTTCAGTCATAAATTCAGTTAAAGCGCGGGGTGTGTAAAATTCACCGTAATTTCCTGCGCTTTGCAGGTCTCTTAAAATGGTTTCGTAAATATCGCCGAACAGGTGCCTGTCTTCGGAACTGTTAAAATCAATCTCATTCAGTTTATTGACCACCTGGCGGATAATGGTGCCGTTCTTCATATAATTGTTTGTGCCGGAAAAGATTTCACGGACAATTAAAGTGCGTTTATTGCCATTCGAGACATCAAGATTCTTCAATTCGGGGAAGAGGGTATTGTCGATAAAATCCTGCAATTCCGTTCCGGTCATTCCTTCATCATCCGCCGCCCAATTACGCCATTGGATATTTTCAGGAATGGGCGAGATGTAATTATCGTTGATCAGTTCTAATTCCTGATCTTTATCATCAAGAATTTTAAGTGAAATCATCCATCCTAATTGCTCGATACGCTGCGCGTCACCTGAAACACCGGGATCTTTGCGCATGATGTTTTGCAGTGTTTTGATAATGTTTCCAATGTTTTTCATTTATGCTGCTTCCTTGTACAATTGTAATTCTAACTCTTGAATCATTTTAAGATAACCATTTTTTCCGCCAAACAATTTTATTATTTCCGACGGCGTGCCAATTTCATTAAACGGTTCAATCCGTAAAACCGCTAAATCTTCTATATTCTCAACGCCTTCAGTGGCATATTTTTCCAGCAAGGCTTCAATTACATTCCGGGCTTGTTCACCATATTTGATAAAGTAATTTCTTTTCTTAACATTCTCAGCCCTTTCACGTCGTGTAAGCGCAGGCATATCCCAGGCCACATGACAAATCAGATCAAATAAATCCAGGTCTTTTTTGACTTCTTCATTCAGATTTTCAAGAATGATGCCTTCCGCTTCCATTTCTTCAATCAGTGCCTTTTTCTTTTCGGCAGAATTCCATCGCTTCAGAAAATCATCTAAACTTCGGTAGGTTTTCAGGATGTTGCGCTTGGTGTAATCTTTTAGGCTTTCTGTAATCAATGTGCCATCGCCATCCAGATACTGAACCCGTTCATTTAAAATGGAAACATCGACGTCAGCCACATAGATTTTCAGTCGCGGCTCAGAGACAATATTTCCTCCATCAATAATTTGCGGTTCTTCATAATCGATAATAGTTTCGTCTTCAAAATCAATTTCTTCGCCGGATTCAATGTCGATTATATCTTCCTGTTCCTCCGGATTGATATCATCATCGGTTAAAGGTTCATTTGCATCGACTTCTTTGATCATCACCGGATCGCCATCAAAACCACGGTCTGCAAATAGATCAGTTACATTGCGGAAATCCATAATCGTAAAATAGGTTTTATCGAACTCTTCATTGATTCGCGTACCGCGTCCGATAATTTGTTTAAATTCTGTCATTGATTGGATATTAGAATCAAGAACAATCAGTTTACAGGTCTGTGCATCTATGCCGGTGGTCATCAATTTGGAAGTAGTAGCAATTACAGGATAAGTTTCTTCAGGATTGATAAAATTATCCAGTTCCCGTTTGCCTTCATCCTCATCACCGGTTATACGCATGACATATTTGTGGTTTGCTTGTACCAAATCGGTATTAAAGTTAGAGATAGCCTGACGCATACGTTCGGCATGTTCAATATCAACACAGAAAATAATAGTTTTATCGAAACGATTTGTTTTGTTCAGAAATTCAGTCACTTTATTGGCAACTAATTCAGTACGCGGATCAATGACCAAATTCCGATCATAATCTTTGGTATTATAAAGCCGGTCTTCTACAAGATTTCCATCTTTATCTGTTTTACCTGCTTCAGGTCGCCAACCTTCCAAATCGACATTAATTCCCACACGAAGAACTTTATAAGGCGCAAGAAATCCGTCGGCAATACCTTGTCTGAGAGAATAGGTATAAATAGGATCGCCAAAATATTCGATATTTGAAACATCTCGTGTTTCTTTAGGTGTTGCAGTTAAACCGATATGCGTGGCAGTATTAAAATATTCCAAAATTTCCCGCCAAGCGCTATCGGCCGCTGCGCTTCCACGATGACACTCATCTACAACTATCAAGTCAAAAAAGTCGCGGCTGAATTCCCTGTATGCATCTTTATCTTCATCATAGTTTGTCAAACCCTGGTAAAGAGCAAGATAGATTTCAAAAGCCTTGTCGATTTGTTTCTTGCGAATAACTGTCATTCTTTCTTTGAAATGCTTGAAATCCCCGCGCTTTGTTTGATTGATTAAAGCATTTCGGTCAGCGAGGAAGAGAATACGTTTTGCAGTACCGCTCTTCCACAATCGGTAAATGATTTGAAAGGCAGCATATGTTTTACCCGTTCCGGTTGCCATGACAATCAAAATTCTGTTCTGACCCCGGGCAATTGCTTCGACAGTGCGATTGACAGCAATCTGTTGGTAATAGCGTGGTTTTCTTCCCGAACCATCAAAGAAATAATCATTAGAAGATATACGCTCCTGTTCGGTTGTTTCGATTCCTTTATACTTTTTATAACGCTGCCAAAGTTCTGCGGGACTTGGAAAATTTCCTAAGTTTAATTCTCTTGAGATTTGCCCTGTGAAGTTAGATCGGTCGTGTTCAAGAAATCCCGCACCGTTTGAACTGTAAGCAACAGGGATATCAAGAATTTCAGCATAGCCTAAACCTTGCTGTATGCCTGCGCCAACAGAGTGCTTATTATCTTTTGCTTCAATGACTGCAACTGGAATGTTGGATTTGTAATAAAGAATGATGTCGGCTTTTTTGGCCTTGCCGCGTTTGGTTTTATTTCCTTTAACGTAAATTCGCCCAGCAGTGAAATATACTTCTTCACGAATTTGTTTCTGAATATCCCAACCGGCTTTTTCAAGATTTGGAATGATAAACTTAGTGATAATGTCGCGTTCTGTTAAATCTTTTTTTGAAGTCATATAAAGTCCAGTATTATTTTGGCATTTAACTTCGCTTTTCAGCGGGCGCGGCTTTTTGCACTCCACTGAAAAGCCTTGTTAGCTGTCGTACTTTGATCATAGGCAATCTTGAATTGAGTTACATAACGATTCGACTTTATTAACTGACTTGTCTAAAAATGGAATTACCGATTCATTGTTGTCACGGAACTTAAAGTCCACCCATATCTCAACTTTGGTGTCTGTGGTTTTGTTGGAGACTGGCATTTGAGTACGCGGATCGATTGGAACACCCACGACAGAAACGCCCGGCCCAAAAGTAACACCGGGACCCCATGACACTGAACCACCCCCGCTCTTTGACGAAACAGTGACACGTCTATATTCAGTACGAGTCTGTTCCACGAGGTCTTCGTGCTTATTATCGTTGTTAAGTCGATTAAACTTTCCAAGCCAGGGATCATTATACGGCTGCACTTGTTCGATAATTGTATATAAATTTGGAGCCGACTGATCTAAACCAGAATAATCCCGAGATATTGCCTGCTGAAATTCATTGGGAGTATGACGAATGGGGAAATACAACCTACCGGGTGTACCATGAATGAACTTGTCGTAAACATCTCGGGCTATGTAATCTAAGCACGAACGCAAGTTTTCAAGGATATTCTTGATATCAACCTTAAGCTCTTCCGACACCTCTTTTGCCTTGAGAGATGCCTGATAATCGTTCTTAAGAGATACCATCGAGTATCGACTTTTTTTTATCAGAGCTGCTATGCTATTCTTTCTGCTCATGTCTTAACCTTGGTTGCATCAGTTTTTGTTTGAACAGTTAACATATATTATACAGCTGCTTCGGCTGTGTTAATACGGCAAATATTTCCGGCTAATGCGATATACCGATTGCCCTGGATTGAGCTTACTGGTGGAAAATGAAAGAATTCGTCCACTCTCATTCGATTTTCCCACAATTGCTATACCGATGACATTTCCGTCTAAACAGAGATTACCAGAACGGAGGCCGGCATTCAAGACACATAATCCTTTATGAGAGAGAAAGGAATCATCATTCGTCTTTTTATATGTTGTGAAATTAAATCTCAAGTAAAGGACCAGGAATCCAATTGTATTTTATCCTCTCATATATTAAAATCTTACTAGTAAGATATATACGGAGGATTCAGAATGTCTTCAGTTGAGACAACCAAAATGTCATCTAAAGGTCAGGTGGTTATTCCCGAGAAGATCCGTAAAAAACTTGGCCTCAAAGCCGGTTCTCAGTTTATTGTTGTTGGCGAGAAGGATGTCGTCATATTAAAGTCGATTTCCGTGCCTCCATTGTCTGAATTTGATGCTTTGGTCAGTAAAGCTCGGAAGCAGGCTAAAGATGCTGGTTTAAAGAGGTCGGATATTCCTGATCTTATAGGACAAGTCAGAGACAAGAATTGAGAATCGTCCTTGATACCAATGTTTTAATTTCAGGAATATTTTTCACCGGACCTCCAAACAAGATTTTGCGGGCATGGAAAGAAAGAAAACTCCAAGTTGTATTTTCACCCGATATCTATTTTGAGTATGTGAGAGTTGCAGAACTCATTTCCAGCAAATATCCGAATATTGAGATTTCTGAAATTCTGAATCTTATGGCCGTTCATGCGGAAATCATTCAATCCTCAACGCTGCCTGATCAGGTTTGTGAAGATCCGGATGATGACAAATTCATCGCATGTGCTCTGTCGGGAAAAGTTGATTTTATTGTCAGTGGTGATAAAAAGCTGCTTCAATTGACAGAATATGAAGGAATTCGAATTTTAAAACCAAGGACATTTTGTGAGGAATTTATCGATTGATTCGCCATGACTTTGGTCATCATCCCATTTATTTTCTGGGTGCTGGGTGATGAGATGCAGAACAGCACCTGGTTCCTCTTCCACAATCCCTTCCGCAGCGTGGAAGCCCTGATGTCGACGCTCTGGGCCGAAACCACCTTCTACAACCGCCTCTACCTCATCATGGGGTCGGTCATCTGCACCCTCTTCGCCCTGCTGAGGCTTCAGAACAGGGAGAAGTTTATTTGAATGAGATGATTCTTGATATTGCCGGTTTGTATTTAACACATTTCTCACCTGCCGGTGTGAAGTGGCAGCGGAACACCGGTTAGGTGAAGAAAGTAGTTATGCAGCATCTTCCTTTTCTTTCAAAGTCATCATAGAGATTATATGAGATATCTTATTCTTAACTAATTAAAATTATTGCCTAATTTCTCTTAACCAGAGTGAAGGTCTATCATTGCCATTCTTAAGATACTCGTTTTCTGCCTCTCTAGCTCTTCGCAGTCCTTCATGGCCCTCTTTAAGTAAATTAGTAAATATCCTTCTAACAGCTTCTTCTGGATAATCTGTCGTAGAGCCTTTTAACATCTTCATCCAGATTTCATGGGATTCGAATGGTTGAGTCTCGCTAATTTCAGATATACTCTCTAATAGTTCATACGAATTATGCGACTCATCAGAATATGGAGCTATTGCAAGGAGTAGTTGTCTTCTATCTTTGTCGATTTGATCGACAAATATCGCCCAGTGGCAAAGCTCTGAGGCCATCCTTTGCCCTTCTCTTGTCGACAAATCGGTTTTATGTAGAATTTTCGGCCACAACTCGTAAATTTTGTTTTTTAATTTGTCATCGCCTTTCTTTCTGAGAGTCCGCATAAACCATATTAAATGGCTTATCTCTTCATGGTCATTCCTGCTTATTAATGTATTTATAAGGCTATTATCTTCCTTGAATGACTCAAAATCATTTATATAGGCAACAACAATATTTTGAATTGCCTTTTCTTCTACTTTGTCTCTAATATTCTCATCATCTAGGACTTTTAAAAGGTCACCATGCTCTTTTAGATATTTATAGATTTCCTGATATATCGTTCCTACATAAGCATAACCCTGCATGGCACATAGCCATTTTAAGTAATTGTTTTGATTAAATATTATGTTGAGGTTTTTAAGCACCCATTGTTTTGACATATATAGGAAATTGGGCAAATAGTTTGTCACCAGCGTAGCAAATTCATATTCAGGTTTTTCTGAATCCGCACGGTCCAGCTCAGAGTCGTAATGATGTTGAAAGTGTAACCAAACCTCGGAGTGATCTTTATTGTTGTTTTTATCTGCAATCCTGCATGAACGTAACGTCAAATTAATGAGGGCCTCTAGACAATGCCCACGGGGACTATTAATAGAAATAAAGACAGCGTCACTATCTTTTTTATATTCGTTTCCCTCCTCTCGATTTATAAGGTACGCAAGCATCTCTTCTGCGTCTGGCAACAATTTCTCATTGAATGCGTGCTCATCTGATTTTGTACCTGCTTTGATTAGTTGCCCGATACTGATTACTATCCAATATCGGTTAGCGACAAATGGGTCTCTCTGCTTTGCATTCTCAGGGTTCCAAAATCGGTCTTGTGCTATAACGCCCGAACAGAACTTGAATAATTTTTGCCATATTTCATCCCATGGAAATTTTGCTTTCTCTGCCCACAGGTCCCTATAAGCCTCGATTATTTCGTGAATATATGCCAAATCAAGACTAATGAATTTGTTTAAATTTAAATAAAACTTAAGTGGCTCTGTCTTTACTAATTCTTTAAAGACCTCTACAAATCCCTCCAAACCCGTATCATCAAACCCACCTGTAGCTTTGCAACTTTCTAAATACTGAACCAGTTCATCAATTGATAGTGCTTGTAATTCTTCTACGGTTATAGGCGATTTTTGCCCCCCCCATCTTACTGATATATAGCTCGAAAAATCAGGATGATCTGGCTCTGTTTTCGCTATTTCTGTACTTTCAACATAGAGATGCATTTCATCCTCTCCACACTCCTTTATAGCTGAAAGCCAAATAGCTTTAAAGTAGGCTGATGTACCCGCATGATATTCGCCCTTATCATCGTGAATGGTTATGCCGGATATCAATTCAAGTACTTTCTTTTTTTGTGGGTCTGAAAAAAGCAGGTAGTTCATGTTAAAAAAATGCCACATCTCATGTCGATAGTTACTAGCCAAATATTTCTCATCCAGTAGTCTGTTAACTACATCTGTAAATAAAATATAATTTCTGCCAATTACGTTAATCGCTAACCTTTGAATAGTCTGATAATCAGACAAAAGCATGTTTTTAACATATTCTGATGCATCAACATGGTTGATGCGAATGTAACCGTCTATCGAATCACGATACGCCTGGATGAAAATATTTTCAGCATCGTGTCTGTTCTTATTTTGTCCATGGTCCTCGATAGCGGGCTGCCAACTTGATGACCATAGGTCATTTCCAAGTTGATCTAGAATATTTATTAAAAATGCATCAAATATTTGAATGGCAACTAAACCAAGTTTTTCACCGGCTAGCCAAGCTGTTCGTTCAGTAATTTTTTTCGCGTGATAATAATCGACTCTGAGTGAGGCTTTCTGCTGGCCTTCTCCACCGTATTTGCGTTTAACGAATTTAACTTTATAAAGAAGTTCGATAATTCTTGTTGATAGCTGTAAAGCATGGTCGTCATCTACTTGTAACAGCCTTGGTAACCACTTCTCACCAATAACCTGAGCAACAAGTCCACGTTCATATTTGTCGTCTAACCAGTAATCGACTATATCTAAATTTTCAATAGAAATTGAATTATGCGGTATTTGCGAGATTATTTCGGCAAATTGCCACCAAGTCCGGTAATTGCTTAGATCATTTTTTTTAGCGTAAGTTGTCACATTTACAAGAACCTGAAGAAATTTTTCTGCATATTGTCGGTTTTTCTCATCAGCGAGTTCTAGGGCTGTTTTTACAAGATAATCAACAACCGGCCAAAATGGTATATTTACATATCCCTCTTCTTTTGCAGGCACAGGTTTTGGGTTTGCATCTGGGCTAAAATAGCCCCGCGCTTTGAGATGGTCGAACCATTTCAAGCCCCTTACTTTACGGAAAAAAAGGGGGCGTAACTCTTGCTTCTCATCAACACGGTGCAATAAATCACGTTCTTTTGCTGATAACTCACTCACCTTTAAGAACCTCATCCATAAAATCATGGTCAACAGCCAATGGTGGCTTTCTTACCACAATTTTGTTTGCCCAGGTTTTTATTATCGCCTCTAGACATTTGTAATTTTCGTGATCACGGATAAAGCCTAACAAGTGTACCCCAAACGTTTTCTTATAATAAGTGTGAAGATTTTCATAAAGTGGTTTTTGACTCAAGAAATAACCCTGTAATGCAAAGCGTCTTCTTTCACTGGTAACCTTTACTGAACCCCTTCTTAATATATGCTCTAATACTTCTGCCTCTTCCAGGCCGTATCCAAGAAATAAGATGGTCTTTTTTTCAAATAATTCTCCGAGAAATTCTTGAATATTTTCATGATCGTATTGCTCAAGATAGTCCTTAGTTGTAACAATCATTGTTTCTGGTTTACTAATTGCCCCATGTAAATGAACTACTGTTCCAGGCTCATTTAACAATTTCGCAAAAAACTGCTCTTTGTCATATACACGTTTTACTAATGCTGCCGTTGTAGATCCATCTTTATTGTCTAAGAAACGTGGAGCTAATAATTCGTCATAGTTTGTTGTAACGCAAGAACAGCCTATATTATTAATGGCGTTATAAATACTATCGCCTTCACTCTTGCCAGAAAGGTGTTTAGTAAGGTCTAATTCATATCTGTTATCTTTAGCAATTGAGTACGCAATTGAAAATTGCTTCTTTGGATCCAAACTCTTTAACTGCTCAATTTCTGAATAATTCAAATATCCATGCTGTCGTAATTCTTCAAAAGCTTTTTCAGTTAACCCAGACCAAGACGGTAAACCAAGAAGCATAGATGCGCCTGCACCTACAAAAAAAACGAGATCACCATTCAAGCCTGCCTGGACTATTTCGTCAGGAGGATCAATGATTTCTCTTAAATCAGGAGCTTTTCCCATAATTTGTAACCAATTCTTTCCGTTTTAACTGTATCTCAAGCTTGTTTGTCCTCTTTAGCCGATTACCGCCACACTGTCCTTGCTGTAAAACATATATTATACAGCCGTTTGGGCTGTATGAATGAGGCAAATTTTTCTCTCTATGGCAATATGCTGAACGGACCGGATTGGTCTTATTGAAGTAAAGTTAATGAATTCTTCCATACTCAACTGATTCTCCCACAATTGCTATACCAATGAAATTTCTGCCTAAGCGGAGATTACCAGAACGGAAACCGATATTCAAGGCACTTCATCCTTTATGAGAGAGAACGGAATTATCAATCGTCTTTTTCTGTGTTATGGATAAGCCCCATCAACAAAAATGCCACAGGCTTCAAACGTAACGGCTGCATAATTTATGTCATCAGCATCATTCATGCCATCATTCAAGCCTTGACATTGACTATAATACGGACTAAATTATGGTCAATGCAAGGAGAGAAATGATGAAGTTGAGCGAATCAGTGAAACCTATCAGTTATCTGAAAGCACATGCTTCAGAAATATTGCGTG
>Ga0180009_10006548_pt1 | contig 12189 bp, 11 predicted proteins | sample OS_PC_MetaG_FD_123537 | JGI IMG/M metagenome (GOLD analysis project Ga0180009, IMG submission 123537) | Groundwater microbial communities from the Aspo Hard Rock Laboratory (HRL) deep subsurface site, Sweden - OS_PC_MetaG | ecosystem: Environmental > Aquatic > Deep subsurface > Groundwater...
GACGCGGGTGTGGACACCCTCATCCTGGGCTGCACGCACTACCCGCTGCTGAAGGCGGAGATCTCCGAGTACATGGGGCCCGCAGCGGTGCTGGTGGATTCGGCCGAGGCCCTGGCCGCCGCCGCCGAGGGGACGCTGGCCGACCTGGGCCTGCGCCGCCGCGACGGCGACCCCGCGGCGGGCGCGGGAAAGAACCCGCCCGAGGGCGCGCTGTCCTTCTACCTGAGCGATATTCCCTGGAAATTCGCCGAGATCGGTGCCAGGTTCCTGGGCAAACCCATCAACAACGTCGAGACCGTCGGCCTGGACGCCATGGAAGAGGCCGGCCGCCTGGTCCTGAAGGGATGACACGTGACTGAACGCGCCGAAGGCCGCGGGCCGCACATGCTGCGGCCCACCACGCTGACCCGGGACTACCTGCCCCACGCCGAGGGCTCGTGCCTGATCGAGATGGGCAACACCCACGTGGTGTGCACCGCCAGCATCTCCAACGGGGTGCCCCGCTGGCTGAAGGGGGGAGGGCAGGGCTGGATCACCGCCGAGTACGGGATGCTGCCGCGCAGCACGTCCGAACGGATGCGCCGCGAGGCGGCCGGCGGCGGGGGCCAGGGCGGCCGCACCATGGAGATCCAGCGGCTGATCGGCCGCACCCTCCGTTCGGTCACCGACATGAACGCCCTGGGCGATCTGACCATCACCCTGGACTGCGACGTGATCCGGGCCGACGGCGGCACGCGCTGCGCCTCGATCAACGGCGCGGCGGTCGCGCTGTACGACGCCCTGGGGCGCCTGAACCTGCGGAAGCATCCCATGCGGATGATGGTCGGGGCGATCAGCCTGGGCATCGTCGGGGGCGAGGTGCTGATCGACCTGGACTACAAGGAGGACTCGACGGCCGAGACCGACATGAACCTGGTCATGGCCGAGGGCGGCGGGCTGATCGAGATCCAGGGCACGGCCGAGCAGCGGCCCTTCCAGCGGGAGCAGCTGGAACAGATGCTCAACCTGGGGACCGCGGCCATCGCCAAGATCAACGGGCTCCAGCGAAAGGTCCTGTCGGCGTGATGAACAAGTCCGGACGCAAGGTCGTGGTCGCCAGCCGCAACCGCGACAAGGTGCGCGAGCTGCAGCAGCTGCTCGAGGGCACCCCCTTCACCGTGCTCAGCGCTGGAGACTTCCCCGGCCTGCCCGACGTGATCGAGGACGGCACCACCATCCTGGGCAACGCCACGCGCAAGGCCATGGTCACCGCCGCGTTCACCGGGGAGATCGCCCTGGCCGACGACACCAGCCTGCAGGTGCGCGAGCTGAACGGCTGGCCGGACACCTTCGCGGCCCGGTTCTCCGGCCCGGGGGCGACCTACGCCAGCAACGCCCGGTTGCTGCTGGAGCTGATGGAGCCGGCGCCCGACGGCGTGCGCAACGCCAGGTTCGCCTCGTGCTGCGTGTGGATCGATCCGCGGCCGGCGCCCCGCGACACCAGGCTGAAGCCGGGGGCCTACGAGGTCCTCAGCCCCGCCCGGCGGCGCTGGGTGCTCAACCCCTGGTCGGGCACGCGGCCCTTCCACCCGCACACCGCAGGCACCGAGGCGGAGTGGGACTACTGGAACACCCTGGTCGACCGCCGGGCCGAGTGGGCGAAGTACACCACGGCCATGCTGAGCGACTCGACCAGCTTCGGGGGGCATGACCGGGCGCGCCTGCGCGGCATCGCCGAGGGGCTGCTGGCCGGCTGCCCGGACAGCCCGCTGTTCACGGGCGGGGACGAGCCGAAGAGCGGGTCGGCCATGAGGCTGCCCGATCCGCGCATCTGGACGGCCCGGGGTCCGGGGGAGGATAACCCCGCGCCCGGCCCCTTCCATCCGTCCGGCCTGCCTGCCGATGCCCCCGGCAAGGAGCACAACCAGGAGCTGTGGCTGGAACTGTCGGCCGAGGGCAAGCTGCTGGGCGAGATCACCCGGCAACCGGTGGGCGGGGGCGGATTCGGGTACGACCCGGTGTTCCGGCCGATCGGCTCGCAGCAGACCCTGGCCGAGATCGAGCCGGAGGCCAAGCACCGCATCAGCCACCGGGGCAAGGCGCTCAGGAGGCTGCTGGGGGCGGTCCGCCAGGCGTACGGCCTGTGACCGGATGTCGCCGGGGCGGGTGATCCTGTCCCGGGGCGGCAGCGGGGATTGACAGGTCCGGAGGCGGGAATTGACAACGCCCCGGTCCGGGGTGACCTTATCTGGCCCGCAGCCCCCTGACAGGGGCGCACTTGCGGGGGGACCGCGGCCCGGTGGCCGGAGGGTCCGGATCGTGCCCAGGTCGGGGCGTGGCGCAGCCCGGTAGCGCATCTGCTTTGGGAGCAGAGGGTCGCAGGTTCGAATCCTGTCGCCCCGACCAGCCGCCCGATCGTGCTTGCGAACAGGGTCTTGACACGTCGGGTTCCTGTGGCCATTATTCGCGTCCGCCCGCGGGACCGGTCGATCTCGGCCCGGTGGGCTGCGGGCTGACGCCGGCCTTCAGGCGCGCCCGTAGCTCAGTTGGATAGAGCAGCGGACTTCTAATCCGCAGGCCGCAGGTTCGAATCCTGCCGGGCGTGCCAAAACGCAAGATCTGGTGGTGGCTGTAGCTCAGCTGGCAGAGCCCCTGGTTGTGGTCCAGGTGGTCGTGGGTTCGAATCCCATCAGCCACCCCATTTTTTTCAGTCCGCATTCCCCGCGCGTTCTGGTATGGTGTCCTCCCGACCATTCGACCTGGACGATTCCGGTCAGACCTGCCGCAGGCAGGCTTGACCGCAGACGTGCCTTCGCCCGTCACCGGAGCGGTTGGGAATACACACGAGGGAGGGGCCGGGCCCGCGCCCGCTGCGCCCCGCGACGCCAAGGAGGAACCATGGCCAGCGTCAACAAGGTGATCATCATCGGCAATCTGGGCCGCGACCCGGAGATCAAGTACACCCAGAGCAACGTGCCGGTGGCCAACTTCTCGGTCGCCACCAGCGAGAGCTGGAAGGACAAGAACAGCGGCGAATGGCAGGAGAAGACCGAATGGCACCGCGTGGTGGCCTGGCGGCACCTGGCCGAGCGGGCCGAGCGGTACCTGAAGAAGGGCAAGCAGGTCTACGTCGAGGGCCGGCTGGAGACCCGCAAGTGGACGGGCCAGGACGGCCAGGACCGCTACACCACCGAGATCATCGCCAACCAGATGATGCTGCTGGGCCGGCGCGAGGAAGGCGACGACGGCGGGCCCGGCGGGGGATCTGGCGGGGGTTCGGACGGAGGGCGGGAGTTCAGTCCGCCGCCGATGGATCACTCCGGGCCGGAAGAGGATGACGATCTGCCGTTCTGACCTTCAGGCCTTGAAAACACAGACCCCTTGCCCCGGCTTCGGAAGTCGGCCCTTCGGGCCTCCACTCGCCGGGACAAGGGGTCTGTGATTTCAAGGGGCGGAAGGGACCGGCAGTTCGTCATCCCTGCCGGGTAGGTTGGTGGTTGAAATTTCCCATTTAGATGATATGATTTGATATCGGCCCGGTGAACCGTGGAGGAGACCCCTGGATATCTTCGGATTGACGGGGGACCAGGGGTTCCATCGGGCCTTTTCATGCGATGGCCCCGGTCAAGCTCGGAAGTCGGTCCTTCGGGCCTCCACTCGCTTGACCGGGGCCATCGCATGAAAAGGACCCGATGGATCGCTAGGCTCTCGTCTGGCACCACCTGTAGAGGTTACAGGAGTCGCATCGAGGGGCGCGGGCCTTGCAGGTCTTGCGGCCGTGGTCGATGATCAGGTGGGCGAAGTCCCGCCAGTCCTCCCGGGGAATGCACTCGTTCAGCTGCTTCTCGATCTTCACCGGGTCGGTCTGGTCGGTCAGGCCGAGCTTCTTCGTGATGCGTCCCACGTGGGTGTCCACCACCACCCCGTCGGGGTTGTCGTAGACCTCGCCCAGGACGACGTTGGCGGTCTTGCGGCCGCAGCCGGGCACCTTGACCATGGCGGCCATGTCGTTGGGCACCTCGCCGCCGTGGCGCTCGAGCAGGGCGCGGGCGGCGCCCTGGAGGCTCCTGGCCTTGTTGCGGTAGAAGCCGGTGCTGCGGATGGCCTCCTCGATCTCCTCGACAGGGGCCTCGGCGAAGTCCTTCACCGTGGGGAACTGCCGGAACAGGCCGGGGGTGACCATGTTCACCCGGACGTCGGTGCACTGGGCGGACAGGATGGTGGCCACCAGCAGCTGCCAGGCGCCGAGGGGGCCCGTGCCGTGGTCGAGGCTGCACCGGCTGTCGGGGAACTCCTCGCGCAGGGCGGCGATGATCGCGACGGCGCGCTTCTTCCGGGTGGCGAGGGTGGCCAAGGGCTTGTCCTGGGGGGTGGATCGGGGCATGGAGACGCTGGTCCTTCGGGTTGGAGGGAGTCCTGGGGATTAGGGGGCGCCATTCCTTGACACGGGGAGGCGGGGGTGCTAATTTTCGCCTCCCGTCATGGCCAACCGGCGCGGTTCCATGAGTTTTCCAATTTAACCGCGTCCGGCTCCGACGGCTACATCGCAGATTCATGGTGCGCCGCTAGCTCAATTGGCAGAGCAACTGACTCTTAATCAGTAGGTTCGGGGTTCGATTCCCTGGCGGCGTACCAAATATAATAAAAGGACTTACGGCGATTGTCGTGAGTCCTTTTTCTTTTGGGAGACGGGTGGAGCTTCCTTCAAAACGTAGCAAAGCAATACGGTCCGAAATCGACTAGAAGAACATATCCGAGGCTCTGCGCGAGGTGGGCCCGGGATGGCAGTAGGCTAAAAGGCCTTGGTACTGAGCCGCGATTGTGGCAAAGTAGGAGATGTTCAATGGTATCTCGCGTGACCCACAGTCGCTCAAGCGAACGGGCACCGGATAGCGAACAGACCTTCAAGCTAATGCGTAGAATTAAGGGTTTTAAACTATGTCAATCGAATTGATTTCTACTGGTGGCCCTCACCGAGATATCGACGTTCAAGTGGCCTTTCAGGGCGGTGGGGCTCGACTGGTCAGCCTGCTAATGGCAGTAGAGGTTTTGGCAGATTTAGAGGGTTTGGGCCACATCCGGGTAACTCGAGCTGCGGGCACTTCTGCTGGGGCAATTGCAGCGGCCCTTTTTGTAGCTGGCGCGAAAATGGATTCGGTGCGATCAATCCTAAGAGACTACGACCTGAATAAACTTTTACCACGCGGCTCTCGAAACAAACAGAACATCTCCACTCGCGATCCAATGGAGCCGATAAAAGGGCAATCCGACCAAGACGCAAGCGAGCCCGAGGCCGGAGGTCATTCAGTAGGCGTAAGCAAGACCGATGTACGCAGGGATTCTGAACAAGACCGTTTTTCCCGCATACCGGGAGTGAAGTATCTCAAGGGGGCAAAGATCGCGTGGCAGAACCGACATTTGTGGCGCCCGATTCTTGAAGGCCGCCCGCTCGTCCGAGACAGACAGCTTATCGAACTTGTGACCAAGCTTCTGAAAACGTCAGAACGACTAGAGTGCGATGGATGGAGAGATCTGTCGTTCAGAAGAGTAGTTGGAGATAGAGATGGATTGTTCGTAGTTACTGCAGATGTCCTGGGGCGTAGGGAGCACTTCCAATTTGGTCCAGATGACAACGTTCCACAGCGGGTAGTCGATTCGGCGAGAATTCCGTTTTTGTATGGGAATGCCCATTACGATCGGCATAGTCACCAATATTTTGATGGTGGTCTCACGGCAAACCTACCTGTTGAGATATTGGAGCCGGAGATCGACAAGTACGGGCCGGTTCTTGCATTCAGCTTTGAACCCGTAGCCTACGACTACTCGCCGCCACAGTCGCCATGGGACTTGGCTCGTTCGCTTATTGAAACGACAATTGAAGCAGCGGTTTCTAAAGCATCGAGGATTGAACGACGCCAAGTTTACGTGATTAAGCTACCGTCGCTTGTGTCGGGAACTCTAGCGTTTTCGGAAGCTCAAGAGCAACTGTCAGCCCCGTTTGACCTCAAGTCGCTCGAAAGAATCAAGAAGGAGCTACTTGAGATTCGGCTACCGGTTGGACGGGAGCACTATAACTTCATTAACGATTATAAGCGATCTCGGCGAGCCGTTTCTGGACATGAGAGTGATACTTTTCTTAAGGTGTTGGTTGACTATCCGGCCGATCAAACGTGTAGGCTGGCGCAAATTGATATCATCGACAAGATTGAATCTGTCTCGGGCAAAATGGGTCAGGGGTTCGCGGGTCGTGGAAATATCGACGTTGCGTTTCGTTCTGATCTTGGCGTGTCAGTACCTGCCGTATATCCCTTCCCTTTCTTGCTGACCAGAGCGCGAAGAGGCATATGGGGTGTTGTTCCTATAGGGGAGCACTCTGCAATTGCTTCTATCGTTCATCCTGACAATCAAATGGCCTATGAGATATTGAAAAGAGCGGAGTGGAATCCGGAGAAGAGCAAGGTGAAGAGCGTATGGCTTGATGAATTGTCTTATTACTCGGACCAGGGGGAACTGCGTTTCCTTCTTGCCGATGGATATATTGCTCAAGAGATATTTCCGGAGATGCTAATTGATGTTGGAGGCACGCTTGATCCACTTAAGTTTTACAGCAATAGCGGAGGTTCTGGTTCTCCAGCTAGAGTTTCGTTTCTCAACTCTATGCCAAACATGGCTGATCGTCAAGAGTTCTTGTCCTTCCCGCCGGTTTCCCCTCCGAGCGATTTTTCTGCGAAAACTGACATTATCTTAACCGATTTAGCGACTGCAAGGGGGACTGTCGAGGCTCTTCAACATGATGGCATGGAGATTATCCCTGTTCCGCATTCCCTCGACATACCAGTGGGTATTGGGTTTACTATGCTGGCAGGCGCGATATTCGAAGATAGGTCGCGGTGGAAGGTGTTTGCCGGATTTGCGCGTAAAGCATACAAACCTCTTGAGGCGTTCATGCTTCAAAATGGGATAAGGCTGTATGCGGAGCGGGGCGAAGAACAGTTGGAGGTGCTAAATGGATAACGGTAGAATTGTTGAACTGAATCGGCGACCGAATTGGTTGGCAATGGTAGCTCTTGTTGTGGCTATTGGAGCACTTGGTGTCGTTTGGTTTCGCTCCGACGGCGGCCAAACTATCCAGCCTACGCCAACTCGCGATGTGGCGTCTTTTTTAGAAGGGAACGAACTGCACGTAGGTTATGGGGGCTTCCCCCCATATACAGTCGTCAATGTCGATGATCTTCAAAAACCAACTGGCTTCTCTGTTGCGCTGGTTGAAGAAATGGCGCGCCGTGCCACGCCTCCGATTCAAGTAGTGTGGCATCAATTCAATTGGGAGACCCTTAAAGCGGATCTCGAAGCCGGAACATTCGATTTTATTGCAGACCCGGTATACGTAACTATTGAGAGATCGAAGGTCCTCGATTTTTCTATACCTTATTCGTTCTTTGGTATTGGGGCCGCAGTGGTAAGAGCTGATGATGATCGCTTTCGCGAGTTTGATGACTTAAACCGATCAGATATTACTATTTCTGTGGCGGAAGGATGGACGACGACAGAGTACGCTAGGCGCCGTCTCGATAAGCCGAAGTTTGAGCCTGTCAGTGTGACTGGTAGCGCTACAACTCAACTTGATGACGTCCGTTTTGGCCGAGCTGATGTCGCCTTGAACGATGTCGTTACGGTCGCCGGTTACGTTGCCGAGCACAAGGATGTAAAGGCCTTGTGGCTCGAATCACCACCGTCGCGAGTGGCTGGAGCGTTTGCTGTGAGGGCTGGTGAGTTCGATTTGGTGCAGTTTTTGAACGAGGGGTTAACTGTCTTGATTGCCGACGGTACTCTGCAGTTGGAAGATGCGAAATGGAAGACGGTTGCAGAGCTGCCTGTTCCTTGTACCGTCCCAGGTCGTGGTATTGAGGATGCGGCGGGTAGATGATGAGTGGATATGATTGGGATTTCTCGTTCTTGACGCCGTATATTGGCGCCCTTGCGCGTGGCGTCTGCGTCACTATCTGGATTGCGTGTGCATCGTTCGTTGTCGGTACAGTAATCGGAACCCTAGCTTCAGCATTTCTACCCCGAACCAAGTTCGGGAACGCAATGTTGTTGATCAATGATGCAGTGCGGGCTGTCCCGATTCTTGTTTTGCTGTTTATGGTATATTACTTTCCTTGGAAAATGGCATTCGGCATAAAGCCATTGGGGCCAATTGTAGCCTCCATAGTTGCATTCACAATAGCTCAAGCAGCTTATACGGTGGACTTGGCAGTTGGGGCGCTGAGAGGACTTCCAACCAGGGCTTGGGAAACTGGAGCATCCCTTGGGTTATCAAGCACCGAGATCTGGAGAAAGGTCTTAGCGCCGTCTGTCATACGGCTAATGTTGCCTGCCCAAATGGCCTTTTTTATTGGGATTATCCGTTTGACGAGCATAACCTCTGTTATCGGTGCACCAGATGTTGTTTTTGTTGCCCAAACCACAGGCAACCAAAGCTACAGAGCCATTGAGGCATGGCTTGTGGTTGGACTGATCTACATTCTCTTGGTTACGCCCGTTACGGTTCTTGCTCGTAGGTTAGATCAATCAGATTGGGTGAAGCGGCGATGGTAGGACTTGATATTCAAGGTTTAGTCGTACGCAGAGGAAGCGCGAACATCTTGGATGGAGTCGACTTACACATCCCCTGTGGTGGGACGGTTGTTGTCGTAGGTGAAAGTGGGGCAGGAAAGACTACTTTGCTAAAAGCTATCGACTTGCTGATATCTCCTGCCGAGGGCGTTATGTCGATTAATGGTCTGAAGTACTGGGAGGGCCAGCGAGTCCTTGTGCGCCCCGAGGCTATTCGGGGCGATATCGGCTTTGTTTTCCAAGAAATCAACCTTGTTCCTCATCTAACGGCTCTCGAAAACATTGAACTGCGGGCTAAGGTTATAGCGGGTAGGTCAAGAGTGAGCGCGGAAATGAGTGATCTATTGTCTGCTCTGGACCTAGTAGGAAAAGAACAGAGGTATCCAGACGAGCTATCTGGGGGCGAAGCTCAGAGGGTTGCCATAGCGCGAGCGTTGGTTTCGGCTCCCCGGTTGCTCCTGCTTGATGAGATCACATCGGCATTGGACGTGCTAAATCAAGAAAGAGTTTTAGCATCGCTTAAGAAGGCGCGGGAACTATACCCTGAGATCTCTTTGTTGGCCGTAACTCACTTGTCGTCGTTTTCGGAATCAATTGGTGGGCGAATTCTACGCCTAGAAGCAGGCAGATTATTTGACTGATAACGAGAGCAGCATACCCTCACGGGTGCCGGACAGGTCCGCGGCGGTTGCTTCTTGGGAAGCGACCGAGTTCGCAAGGTATCAGCGGACGCATGTATTTGAATGCATGCGTGAATGGTCGGCTGAGCATGTTTCGCGAGGTATCGTAGATCTCGGTTGCGGTTCCGGTCGGTTTCTAGAACTTTTTATCAAGGAGGTTGATTGGCAGATTGACTATCTTGCTCTGGTTGACTTGGATTCTTCGCTCGTGGATCAAGCGATGGCGCGATTTCGTCGGTACAATTCGGTTGATGGAGTTTGCACAGATTTTCGAGACCTTGATGGGTTGGATAAAGTGCTGGAAAGAACGGATTTGGTCATCGGCGTTTGCTCTTTTCATCACTTGCATTGGGATGACAAAACCCGATTTTTTAGTGAAATCCTCGCACGTGGACAGAGGGTGCTAGTTGGCGAACTTGATGGCGATCATGACGTTTACGAGCAAGGCCACCCAAACCTAGTGGCTTCGTGCGAAAGGTTTTATTCTGGTTTGAGGAATGCAATTCGTTTTGAGTCATCCTTTGAAACGATCAATAGGGGATTGCTAATTCCTGAAGAACGGTCCATTCTAGAAAATGATCTAAAAGAGCGGGGCGAGTACCATCTGTCATTGAGAAATTGGATTGAACTGTTACGTGCTTCCGGTGCGCGTACGATTTTGAATAGCCGACGTACTCTTAGCCTTGGGGCGCCAGATTCTCTGGCGCTATTGGCTTGCTAGCGCTAAAGTGTAAGCGATCAATCACCGCCGTATTGACGTGCCCTCTGGCAGAGAGGCCGGGATGGGATTGGCCCGAGACTGTCAACTAAACTGTGTAAACAGCTCCTCATGATCTAGGCCGGGATCCTTCCCTCGAACACGATCGAGAAGAAATTCAGGGCCTGCTCGGCGGCCTCCACGGTCGCAGCCTGGTAGATCTTCTTCAGGTCCTTCAGAACCGTCCGCTTGAACGTAAGCGATCAATCAGCGCCGTATTGACGAACCCTCGGGCAGGGAGGCTGGGATTGGATTGTCCCCGAACTTCTGTTTCCAGAGTCGCGGCGTCAGTTCGCTGACCTTGGCCGCGGGGTGGGTGTCCAGGCGCTGCAGGACATCGACCAGGTAGGTGAATGGGTCGATCCCGTGCAGCACACAGGTCGAGATCAGGCTCTGGGTGACACCGGTGTACTTCGCCCCGACTTCCGTCCAGCAGAACATCCAGTTCTTCCTGCCGATGGCAATGGGCCGGATCTGCCTTTCCAGATGGTTGGTGTCCAGAGGAACCGCAGGGTCTTCAAGGAACACCTTCAACGCCTGTTCGCGATCCAGGGCGTAGGCCGCCGCCTTAGCAAATGGGTTCGTCGGCAGCAACGCCTGCTCGGCCTGCAACTTCCGCAACCACGCGAACAAGTCCTCCACGAGGGGCTTGCAATGCACGGCCCGTCTGGCGAGATGCTTGTCCGGAGCAAGGGACCGCAGCTTCTGTTCTGCCTCGTACAGGGCTGCAATCCGGTCCAGGGCCTGGACCGCGAACTCCCGGTCGCTGGCCAGGGCCTTCTCGAACCCACGCCGGGCATGGACCCAGCAGGCGGCATGGCGCACAGCCTGGTTCCGGGCCGCGTACTTGTCGTAGGCATCGTAACCGTCGGTCACCAGGGTGCCCGAGAATCCGGACAACAGGTCGTTGACCACGGTGTGGGCGCGGCTGGGCGCGAAGTGGAACGCCACCTCGTCCTGGTCGCCGTAAAGTGGCCAGAAATAGGCCGTGGACATCCGGCCTTTGCCCGGCGGCTTGTTCTTCTTGCGACCCGCCTTGATCGGAGTCTCGTCCATGGCCAGGACGTCGCTTGAAAGAACCGACCGCAACTGGGCTTCGTAGACCGGAACCAGAAGATCACAGGTCCGATGGACCCAGTTGGTCAGCGACCCCCGACCGATATGCACCCCGCAGGCGGCCATACGCTGGTGCTGGCGGTATAAGGGAAGATGGTAGCGGAACTTGTCCACCAGGAGGCCGGCCAGCAGGCTGACGTCCGCGAAACTGCGGTGAAACACCGTCCACAGCGGCAGGGCGCAGACGATCTCGTCCTCGATAGCTTCGCCTCCGGCCTTTTTCTTGTAAACGGGCCGGACGATCTCTTTGATGAAGTACACACCCGGAGTCTGGGCCAGCAGACGGTCGGTCTTCTCGCCGATCTTCTCCCAGTTCTCGATCTCATCTTCGGCGATGCCGCAGGGAAGCTCGATCCGTTGCACGGGGACCGACTCATCGAACCTGAGATCGCCTTCGTCGGGGGTGCCGGAGTGTGCGACTCGGCGGCGGTGGGCGGGAACTTCGATCGCAGAGGCTTCGGGGGCCTCGGAGACGGCCATCTCGCCGAGGGTCAGCTGACGGCTCTGGTCCAAAGGAATGTGCCGTTCGCTCTTGGCGCCAAACAGCTGGCGCTTCAGCCAGTCCAGCTGCTGCCGGACCTCTTCATACTTCTGCTCGAGGCTGACGTGAAGGCGGGTAATGTCCTGGTGGAAGACGAGCAACGAGACGATCTCTTGCTGTGTCATGGATGCTGCGCGCTCTTCGTTGCTCATGGATCATGTTTATCACGAACACGACCTTTTGCCAAGAGTAATACCATCGAGGATGAGCCGAAATTGCTCGTCGCTGATCTGCTGGGTCTCGTCCTGCCCGGGAATGGCGAAGCGGCCACGTTCGAGCCGCTTGGCGAACAGGGCGAACCCGGTCCGATCCCAGTAGACGAGCTTCGGGTAGTTGCCGCGGCGGTTGACGAAAACGAAAAGGCTGCCCGAAAGCGGATCTTCCTGCAGATGGTTGCGAACCAACCCGACCAGGCCATCGAAGCTCTTGCGCATGTCCACGGGCCGGCGCCAGATGAGGATCCGAGGCAGGGGGCGACGGGAGAAGATCATCGCTCC
>Ga0180009_10006549_pt1 | contig 12184 bp, 6 predicted proteins | sample OS_PC_MetaG_FD_123537 | JGI IMG/M metagenome (GOLD analysis project Ga0180009, IMG submission 123537) | Groundwater microbial communities from the Aspo Hard Rock Laboratory (HRL) deep subsurface site, Sweden - OS_PC_MetaG | ecosystem: Environmental > Aquatic > Deep subsurface > Groundwater...
GATGGCTCTTCGACCGGTCCGGACAGCAGGACCGCGGACCGTCCTCGGTCCAGGTCCTGCTGGGGATGGTCTTCTAGTTCCCCTCCAAGATCCACGGGGCTCAGGAAGCGGGAGCCGCGGGGACCTCCAGGAAGAGCCCCGCCCCCGGACCCAGGGGCAGGCCCGTGATCAACCAGATCACCAGCAGCAGGGCCCAGGCCACCAGGAAAGCCACGGAATACGGGAGCATGGTGGCGATCACAGTGCCGATGCCCGCATGCGGGACGTACCTCTGCAGGAAGGCCACGATGAGCGCGAAGAAGGACATCATGGGCGAGATGATGTTGGTGGTGCTGTCCCCGATGCGGTAGACCCCCTGCACGAGTTCGGGAGTGTATCCCAGCAGCATGAACATGGGAATGAAGACCGGGGCCATGAAGGCCCACTTGGCCGATGCGCTGCCCATCAGCAGGTTCAGCAGGCTGGACATGACCAGGAAGCCGATCATCAACGGGATGGGACCGAGTCCGGAAGCGCGCAGCCCGTCCGCGCCCTTGATGGCCAGGATCAGGCCAAGGTTGGACTGCTTGAAGAAGGCCACGAACTGGGCCGCGAAGAACACCAGCACCAGGTAGAGGGCCAGGGTCTTCATCGCGTCCTCCATGGCCCGGATCACGTCGCCGTCGCTGCGGAAGACACCGGCTCCCAGCCCGTAGGCCAGGCCGGCCAGCAGTCCCCCCAGGAAGATGAAGGCCACGATGCCGTGCATGAAGGGCGAATGGAGAATGTCCCCGCTCGCCGGATCGCGCAGCAACCCGTTGGCGGGAACCAGTCCCCCCAGGACCAGGGTCACCAGGACCAGGTTCACGGCCAGGGCCCAGAAGAGGCCCCGTTTCTCGGCGGCGGTCAGGGGGTCGAGGTGCTCGTCGGCGCCGGCCGTTTCGCCCCCGTACACGCCCAGCCTCGGTTCGACGATCCGCTCGGTGATGAAGGTCCCCGTCAGGGCGATGACGAAGGTCGAAACGACCATGAAGTAGTAGTTGCAGGCCGGGGAGACCAGGTACCCGGGATCGATGATGCGGGCGGCCTCCTGGCTGATGCCCGCCAGCAGGGGATCGATGGTCCCCAGCAACAGGTTGGCGCTGAATCCGCCCGAGACCCCCGCGAAGGCGGCCGCCAGACCGGCCACCGGATGACGGCCCACCGACATGAAGATGACCGCGCCCATGGGGACGAGCAGCACGTAACCCACGTCGCTGGCCATGTTGCTCAGGACCCCGGCCAGGACGACGACGAAGGTCAACAGGTGCCTGGGCGCCGACTTGACCAGCAACCGCAGGGCCGTCCCGATCAGGCCGCTCTTCTCGGCGACCCCGATGCCCAGCATGGCCACCAGGACCACCCCCAGGGGGGCGAAACCGGTGTAGTTCTCGATGGCGTTTTCCAGGATCCAGTGCAGCCCCTCCCGGCTGACCAGGTTGAACGGCAGGATCACCGTCCCGTCCTTGGGGTGCAAGGCGGACAGCTTCAGCGCGGACAGCAGCCAGGACAGCAGCAGGATCCCCACCGCCATGAGGGCGAACAGGGTGGCCGGATGCGGCAGGGCGTTGCCGATCCTCTCGATGCCGTTGAGGAAACGGGACAGGAGCCCCTGGCTCGGGGCGGCGTGGTCGCTCCGGGTCATGGGAAGACGCCTTTCGACGGGGTCGGACCGGATGGCTGGACCGTTTCGGCCATGATAACGGAAATCCGCGGTCCGCCAAGCCGATAACGGACTCCGGGTCTCCAGTTTGCTTGCCGGTAACCGGTCCTTCGGGTATAGTGGTCGCATGGAAAACAGGATCATCGGCAACTACCGCGTCCTCGACAAGATCGGCTCGGGAGGGATGGCCAACGTCTACCTGGCCGTCCACAGGGACATCCCGAGTCTCCACGTCGTGCTGAAGATGCTCGGCGACCCCAAGCTGGTCGAACGCTTCAAGCGCGAGGCCGACAAGCTCGCCTGCCTCGACGGCCACCCCGGCATCTGCCAGATCAAGAACTTCTTCGATCACGAGGGCGTGTTCTACATCGCGATGGAATACATCGACGGCCGGACCATCCAGGAGCTGATCGACGACGAAGGGCCGCTGGATCTCGGGCGGGCCCTCTACCTGACCCGCACCATCCTGGACATCCTCGAGGCCGCCCACGCCCGGGGCATCTGCCACCGGGACATCAAGCCCACCAACATCATGATCGACCGGAACGACCACCTGAAGATCATCGATTTCGGGCTGGCCAAGGCCGAATCCGATCCCAGGCTGACCAGCGTGGGCACCTCGCTGGGTTCGCCCCTGTTCATGGCCCCCGAGCAGTTCAATCCCAGCCCGGACCAGGACTTCATCCCCTGCGACATCTACGCCGTGGGCATCACCCTCTACTTCATGCTCACGGGGATGCTGCCGTTCGGCGGCGAGAACATCCTGCAGATCCTCGATTCGAAGACCAAGCTGCCGATCCGGCGCCCGGGGACCTACAACTCCGACATCCCCCCCGCCGTCGAGGCCACCATCATGAAGTGCCTGGCGGTGGACCCGCGCCGGCGTTTCCCCTCGGCCGCGGCCATGAAGATGGCCCTGGTCTCGGGGCCCGAAGGCATGGAGACCTGGCTGGGTGACCGCGCGGCCACTGCAGCCGCTCCAGGAACGGCGACCGTCGCCCTGGATCTCCACGAGGTGGCCGGCGGCGGCGAAGCCCGCCCGGCCGGATCGTCACCCGGCCGCAAGGGCCTGCCGCGCTGGATCGCGCCCGTGGCCCTGGTCGCCGTGCTGGCGCTGGCGTTCGGACTGAAGCCCCTCCTGTTCGGCCCCGGCGGGACGGCCGACGAGCCCACGGTCATGCAGCAGGCGGATGCCGTCGGGCAGGACCAGGCCTCCGCCCTGACGGAGACCGGTCCCGGGGTCATCGCGGCCCGGGAAGACGCCCCGTTGCAGGCCGGGACCACCGGGAATGTCGAATTCCAGCCGGCCGCCGACAAGGAATCACCCCCGGAACAGGATCCGGTTCGGGACGACCCCCCTGCTCCGGTCCCGGCCCGCGGGGAGCTGGTGATCGGATCCCTTCCCGCCTTCGGCGCCAGGATCTGGGTGGACGGCGTGGACACGAAACGGGAAACCCCATACACCCTCAGCCTCCCCGAGGGCGACCACGTGATCAAGGTGGTCATGAGCAGCGGGGGAACCACCAGCGAGTTGCAGGAGACCGTCACGGTCGTCGCCGACCAGAGCCAGAAGAAGATCTTCCGCTTCCCATGATCGGGGCGGAATACCGGTCCGCCGGACCCCGGCGAGCCCCAGGAGGGACCATGAAGACCAGACTCAGAACGTCCGACCGGATCCAGCGCGCAGCCCTGGCCGCCGCGGTCCTGATCCTCGCCGCCGGTCCGGCGGTCGTCCGGGCCCAGGGGTCCATGCCCGAGAAACTCGAACCCGTGCTCGGGTACTACGCCGAGCTCGAATTCGACAAGGGTATCGAACTCGCTTCGGGCTATCTCGACGACCCCGGGCTCACGAGCCAGGACCGCATCGCCATCTACTCCCTGCTGAGCATGCTCACCTTCGCCAAGGGGGAACAGTACATGGGGCGTTCCTACTCCTACCTGGAGAAGATCGCCGAGATCGGCCCCTGCGTGATCCCCCTGCCGTCGGACTACTGGCCCCAGAACCTGAGGGACCGCTGGTACCGGATCGCCAGGGACGCCGGCGCCCTGGTCTGCCCGGAGCCTTCCTTCGCCGGCGCCGGCGACGCCCCGGCCGGCCGCCCCCGGACCGTCGCCGTCATGGAATTCGACAACTTCTCCGTGGGCAAGTACCAGGAGAAGCTGGGCTTCCTGACCAAGGGGCTGGCCGACTTCTTCGAGGCCGACTTCGCCCAGGTCAGCACCCTGAGGGTGGTCGAGCGCGACAAGATCGCCTTCATCAGGGACGAGCTCATGCTCAACAAGGACGGCCTGGTCGACCAGGCCGCCGCCGTCAAGATCGGCAAGCTGCTCGGCGCCCAGGTGATGATCTTCGGATCGGTGGTCCAGATGGACGACAAGCAGGCCAAGATGATCGTCAAGGCGGTGGACGTCGAGACCTCGCGGATCCTTGCCTTCGCCGAGCGGGACGGCAAGCCGGACTTCTTCCGGATGCAGGAGGACATGGTCATCGAGATGGCCGAGAAGCTGGAGCCCCTCCTCGAGGAGGAGCAACTGAAGGCCCTGAAGGCCAACGGCACCGAGGACGAGGAAGCGGCCGCCCTCTATTCCCAGGGCCTCTACTACATGGACAGCTACCAGTACGCCAGGGCCTACGACTACTTCAAGCAGGCTTACGACCGCGACGCATCCTTCGTGGAGGCGAAACGGAAGATGGACGTCTACCGGCCGCTGGCCCTGGCCGGCTAGTCCGGACCGCCGAGGCCCGGTCCGCCGCCCGGCGGGCCGGGCCTGCGACCCTACCGGTACCCTTCCCCGTAGACGGGCAGGAAGGTGGCGAACCCGCCTGCCTTTTCTGGTCCGACGTAGATCTTGCAGGTGAAGAGGCCCGTTCCCGGGGGAGCGAATTCCACGGTCACCTCGTGGGTTTCGCCCGGATCCAGGACGAACCGGCCTCCGCCGGCCGCGACCCTGAAGCCTGCGCAGGGCGAGACGACGACCCCGGAGATGCGGCGGTTCTCCGCGTTGGTGATGGTGAACGGGAGTTCCACGGCCTGCCCGACCTCCACCTTCCCGAAGTCGATCTCCGGGGGCTCCAGGGGCGCCGGCTTGCCGCCCAGGACCGCGGTGCCGCGGCAGTCGACGTCGCCGCAATCGGTCCCGGTGGTGAGCGTGGCCGTGAATTCGCCGGAGGTGTAGGGGTAGAACTCCACCACCGCGAACACCGTATCCCCCGGGGCGAGATTGAACGGCCCGCCCCCCTGCACGAGATAGAAAGCCCCCTGATCGAGGCTGATGGATCCCGCCAGGTCCGCGGTTCCGACGTTGGTGACGCACATCGCACGCCGGGCCGTCTGCCCCACCGCGACGAGACCGAAGTCGAGTGAACCCGAAGTGGGAATGATCCTGCAGATCCCCTCGTTTTCGATCACGGCCGTGCAGGGCACGTCCCCGCACGGGGTGCCGGTGGCGAGAGAGAAGGCGTAGGTACGCGCTTCGGTGGCCTGGAATCCTATGGTCACCACCCGGCTCTGGCCCGGTTGCAGGAGCAGAGGCCCCCCGCCGGAAACGATCACGCTGCAATCGAGGGAATCGTTCAGGGTGACGTTGCCGGTCAGGGCCCCGGTCCCGAGGTTGGAAATGGTGACGGTCCGCTGGGCGTACTGCCCGCTGCCCACCACACCGAAGTCCAGGCTGGTCGGGGAAACCGAGCACAGGGGTACGCCCAGACCCGAGCCTGCAAGGACCACCGGTTGGCACCCCGACCCCGTGTCCAGCTGGCAGGAAAAGGACCCGGCTTCCTCGGGGGCGAAGCGGACGGTCACCGTACGCGACTGCCCGGCGGCCAGGGCGTAGGCGCCGCCGCCGGCCTGGATGCCGAACCCCTGGCATTCCGGTTGAGACACCGTCCCGGAAAGAACGCCCGTACCGACATTGGTGATGGTGAAGTCCATGTCGGTGGTCTCTCCCACCGGCACCGAGCCGAACTGCAGGCGCAGGGTCTCCGGCTCGATGGCGCATACCGGTTCGGTGTATCCCGCGCCGATGAGCTGGATGCCCCCGCAGGGCGTGCCGAGGGACAGGCCACAGATCCGGTCGCCCTCGCTCGAGGGGCTGAAGGCCAGGACCACGGTCCGGGATTGCCCTCCGGCCAGGGCGAACGCGCCACCACCGGAGGTGACGGTGAAGTCCGGGCAGGCCGGCACCGGTACGCTGCCCTCGAGCACGCCGCCGCCCAGGTTGGTGATGATCAAGCTTTCCGTCCCGGTCTCGCCGACCAGGACGGCTCCGAAGTCCAGGATGTCGCCCTGGAGGTTGATGGAACAGATCGGGGCCCGCTCCCCCGTACCCGTCAGGGGGACCGGACCGCAGCCTGCGCCCGGATCCAGTGCGCAGGAATACTCGCCGGCGGCCGTGGGCGCGAAGCGGACCGTCACCTCCAGGGACTCGTCCGCTCCCAGGCTGTAATCCCCCGTCCCCGAGACGAGAGAGAATCCGGGGCAGTCCAGGGCCGGGACCGAGCCCTCGAGCAGGCCCCCGCCCGCGTTGGTGATGGTCACGGTCGCCTGGGCCGAGGATCCCACCGTCACGACCCCGAAATCCAGGTCCCCGGCCGCCGGGTCGACCGCACAGGCCGGCGGATCCTCCGCCGTCCCGGCCAGGGTGATCCCGCCGCACGCCGTCCCCGTCTCGACCACGCAGTTATAGGTGCCGGATTCCTGGGGAGCGAACCGCACCGTCACCGTCCGGCTCTCGGCGGCCGCCAGCTGGAAGGCGCCGGCCCCGGACTGGACGGAGAAACCCGCGCAGTCGGCCGGAATGATCGCCCCCTCGAGCAGACCGCCCCCGACGTTGGCGAGGCTGAAGGAGAGGTCTGCGGTCTCGCCCACCATCAACTCGCCGAAGTCGAGGATCCCTCCCGCGGGATCCACGGCGCACACCGGCGTCCCCACACCCTCGCCGGTCAAGGCGATGGTGCCGCACGCGGCTCCCACGGCCAGGTCGCAGGCCGCCTGGCCTTCCACCTCGGGGGCGAAACGCACGGTCACCAGGACCGATTCCCCGGCCTCGAGGGCATATTCGCCGCCGCCGGAGGTGACGGAGAACTCCGGACAGTCGGGCAGGGAAACAACCCCCTCGAGGACGCTGCCGCCCGCATTGCTCAAAAGGAAGGAAAGCGAAGCCGACTGTCCCGGCTCCACGATCCCGAAATCGAGGGCCGCACCGGGGATATCCACCGCGCAGAGAGGCGGCAGATCCTGGGCCGTCCCGGTCAGGACGAAGGGTCCGCACGCCGTTCCCAGGTCGAGGCTGCATTCGTAGGGTCCCGGGATCTCCGGCTGGAATACCACCGTGACGGTCCGTGATTCCCCGGCGCCCAGGGAGTAGGAGCCACCGCCGGCAGCAAGGACGAAATCCATGCATTCGGGGTCGGGCACCGTACCGGTCAGCAGCCCGCCCCCCGCGTTGGCGATGGTGAAGGCGAGTTCGGCGGAACTGCCGATGAGAACGGTCCCGAAATCCAGGAGGCCCGAGGCAGGGGTCAGGCTGCAGGCAGGCGGCGGGGAGGCCGTCCCGGTCAGGGTGACCGGCCCGCAGCCGGATCCGGTAGCGACTTCGCAGGAGAAGGTCCCCGGCGCTCCCGGATAGAAATCGATGACGACCGCGAGGCTGCTTCCTGCAGCGAGCTGGAACGGTCCCGCCCCTGAGACCAGGCTGAAGGCCTCGCATCCCCCCGGCAGGGAAACTTCCCCGGTCAGGAGGCCTCCTCCTCCGTTGGTGATGGTGAACCCGGACCGCAGGGTTTCCCCGGTCTCCAGCTGACCGAAATCCACCACGGCCGCGACCGGATCGAGGAGACATTCCGGCAGGTTCTCGCCCGTTCCCGTGAGCGGGATGGGCGGGCAGTCGGTCCCCAAATCCAGGCTGCAGGCGAAGGGGCCGCCGGCAAGAGGGCGGAACTCGACGATGACCAGGAGGGATGCGCCCGGATCGAGATCGGCGGCGCCCCCGCCCTGGACGATGGCGAAGCCCGGGCAGGACGTCTGGACGTCCAGCGGCAGGCTCCCGAGGGCGCCCGCCTGGTTGGTCACCGTCAAGGTGTCCCGGACCGCGGTTCCAACCGGAACCGTGCCGAAGTCCAGGAGATCCGGTTCGATCGCGCAGCTCGGGCCGATGACCCGCAGGACGATGTCCACGTCCACGCTCCCGGCGCCCGGGGCGATGGTGTCGGTCGCCGCGCCGTAGAACAGGGGCGTCTCGTCCTCGGCCACCGCCGTGATCTCGAAGAGGTGGACCCCGGGTTCCACGAAGATCGGCTCGGATTCGAGGTACGTTCCCACCCGGGTCATGAACTCCCGGCCGTCGTGGTTCCCGTCCAGGACGAGCCAGCCGTGATCGACGGCCTCGGCCTGGTCGGACAGCGCGACCTTCAGCCCTCCGGACCGCTCGGGAGTGACGATCTGGTCCGTGCAACCGGCCAACGCCAGCAGCAGGAGGACGCTCAGCACGCATCCACCGCGGATGGTCAGGAGGCGCGCGCGGTCCATGGTCCCCTTCCTCGTCACAGGACACCCCCGATCGAGGCGGCGATCTGGGAGCCGCTGAGGTCGAGGGCGCCCCCGTCGGCTTGCCCGGTGTACCCGCGCAGACCGAGCCCGCAGCGGAGGGCCGGAGTCAGGCGGTAGTAGCCCTGCACCCCGAGACCCAGGGTATGGGACGAACCCAGGCCCAGGCCGTTGGCGCCGATGGTGCGCAGATCGACCAGGGGCCCGATCTCGAGGGTGCGGCCGCGCAGGAACCAGCTGCAGGAGGCGGTCAGGGCGAACTCGTCCCCGTACAGGTCGACCTGGCTGGGCTGGGAGCCCGTCAGGTCGAAGATCTCGTTGCCGCCCCGCAGGAAGACCTGGCTCTGCAGCGAGGCCTGGAAGTCGGGCCGGGTGTACCCGGCGCCCAGCTGGAGTTCCCCCTGGGTCCCCCGGTTGTAGGCGCTGCGCCCGTCGAGGGTGTCGTCCCCGTAGGCGATCAAGGCGGCGCCGCCGGAGATCTCCACCGGGCCGGTCTGCCGCCGCGCGCCCCCGTAGAGCCTCAGATAGGAGCCCGGCCGGTAATCCCCCTGGTCCGCGAAGGCGGTGTAGCTGCCGTTCCAGTGGTAGGACAGGGAGGTCCCCAATCGGGTGGTTCCCAGGACCGCAGCCCCGCCGACCAGCAGGTTCAGCCCCAGTCCCTCCCCCAGCCTGCGGTTCGGATAGCTCAGGAAGTCGCGGGAAAGGGCCGTCGTCACGCGCAGGTCCCCGTCCAGGTCGAGTTCCGTCTTGCCGGTGGGCAGGGAAGCCCCGGCGCTGAGCAGGAGCCGATCCTCGTGGAAGGACTTGTTGACCTGGAAGCGGGCGTCGGTGAACCCGCCGAGGCGATCGGTCCCTCCCGCCGAGTCCAGGGAATTGGCGACGTGGGCCAGGTAGATCCGGCCCTCGGCGTCGTTCCCCAGGGGCAGGTAGCCGAACACCGGGACCAGGGTCTGGGTCAGGGTCTCGTCCCGTTCGCCTTCGGTCTTCCAGGTGGTGACGACCAGGCGCATCTTGGCCGATGGGTCGTCCCCGTAGACGATCTGCGCGGGACAGCGCCCGGGCGTTCCCCCGGTCAGGGCGGTGGCCAGGGCCGCCCCCACGATGAACCTACCGGGACCCATCGAAACGCCCCCGGATGGTGACCGCCACGCCGTTCGCGGGGCCGGGATTGGGCTGCAGGGGGTTCTCGTTCGACAGGCCGACCTCGGGGACGTCGGTGGGGATGAAGGGGGTGTTCTCGGCCAGCATGATCAGATAGAGCTGCTGCTGGTAGGCGTCCACCAGCGTCGAGACCACGGCCGTTTCGAAGGCCTCGGCGCCGCCGGTCATCCCCAGGGCCGCGGCTTCGAGGGCGTCGGAGGCGTCCTGCCCGCGAGCCTTGGCCTCCCCGAAACCCGGATCCTGCTCGGCGGCCTGCCGGTAATGGCGGACGGCCTGATCCAGGTCGCCGTTCACCTCCGCCTCGAGCCCCCGGCAATAGGCGAGGAAGGCCAGCACCGATTCGGTGGGAACGGCCTCGATGGAATCGCGTTCGGCCAGGCTCAGCTCGATGCCCAGGGAACCGATGATCCCGAAGACCAGGTCCTTCTGCAGGGCGAAGAAGGAATCCAGGTCGCCACGGGCCACCGGAGCCTCGAGCACGGCGGCGTCCAGGGTGCTGCCCACCGCGCCGTAGATCTCCAACTCGTCCTGCCCGCCCAGTGCCAGGGTGCCGGTGACCAGGTTGCGGGCGCCGAGCAGCCGTCCCACCCGCAGGCGGGAACCCGGGTCGGTCAGCCCCTCCCGGCTGAGCTCCAGTTCGGCGAGCAGGGTGGCCAGGCGGGCGCGCTCGACCACGGTCAGGGCGCGGACCTTGGCCAGATCCAGGCTGGTGAACTCCACCAGCCCCCGGCCCAGCGGGGCCAGGTCGGGCGGCAGGCCCGAAGCGTCGAAGTCCACGACCGCGATCGTGTTGGCCGGAACGGTCCGGGCCTCCAGGTTCGCCTCATCGGCCAGGGCCTGGTCGATGTCTTCCTTGATCCGCTTCTGGACCAGGTCGCGGATGTGGGCGCGCAGCAGCTTCTCGGTGCGGCCGTCGGGCCGCAGCTTGACGGCGTTGCGGTAGGCTTCGAGGGCCTGATCGTAATCCTGCTGCTCCTCGAAGAGCAGGCCCAGATACAGGTGGGCCCGGGGATCGGGCTCGATGCGGATGGCCTGGTTGAGGGCCTCCTGCGCCTTGCCGTATTCCTGCAGGTTGTAGAAGGCGATCCCCAGCTCGCGCCAGGCCGAGGCGCTGTCGGGGCGCTCCCGGATCTCCTGATAGAAGAGGTCCACGGCCTCCTGGTGGTGGCCGTCCCGGCTCATCTTCATTCCCTGACCGAAATAACCCGGGGCGCATCCGCCCAGGCCGGCGATCAAGGCCAGCAGCCACCAGAGACGCATGGTGATCTCCCCCTGCGGATCCCATCGGGACCCCGCCCATCCACGATACCACAAATTCGACCGGGAAAGCCGGAATTCACCCGGAGGCGAACCTCCATGGTATCACAAATTCGGGAGGATGGGTATCAATATGGATGGTTTTTGTCCAAAATAAGCGTTGGGGAGAGCCCCGACCGGAGGAAGAGGGGCAGCGTGGCCTGGACGCGAGTGCGAAGCTCCGAGCGTCCGGGCCACGCTGCCCCTCTTTCTCAGGTTCAGCTTCCCTTCCCGTAATTGGGAGCTTCCTTCGTGATCTGGATGTCGTGGGGATGGCTCTCGACCACTCCCGCCCCGGTCACCCGCACCAGCCTGGCATGCTGCTGGAAGAGGGGGATGGTGCTGCAGCCGCAGTAGCCCATGCCGCTGCGCAGGCCGCCGACCATCTGGTACAGGACGTCCCTGGCCTTGCCTTTGTAGGGCACCCGGCCCTCGATGCCCTCGGGGACGAGCTTCTCCATCTCCGCGACGTCGCCCTGGAAGTAGCGGTCCTTGCTGCCCTGCTGCATGGCGCCCAGGGAACCCATGCCGCGGTAGGTCTTGTAGACCCGGCCCTCGTAGAGGATCTTCTCGCCTGGGGATTCGTCGGTCCCGGCCAGGAGCGATCCGGCCATGACGGCGTCGGCTCCCACGGCGATGGCCTTGGCCACGTCGCCGCTGTAGCGGATGCCCCCGTCGGCGATCACCGGCACCCCGGCGGGTCGGGCCACGGCGGCCACGTCCATGATGGCGGTGATCTGGGGCACGCCCACGCCCGCCACCACGCGGGTGGTGCAGATGGACCCCGGCCCGATGCCGACCTTGACCGCGTCGGCCCCGGCGTCGATCAGGGCCCGGGCGGCTTCCCCGGTGGCGATGTTGCCGGCCACGATGCGGGCCTCGCCGTGGGCCTTCTTGATGGCCGCCACCATGTCGATGACGTTGCGGCTGTGGCCGTGGGCGGTGTCGACGACCAGCAGGTCGGCGCCCGCCTCCAGCAGCAGTTCGACCCGCAGCATGGTGTCGGGTCCCACGCCGACCGCGCCGGCCACGCGCAGGCGGCCCTTCTCGTCCTTGCTGGCCAGGGGATAGTCCAGCTTCTTCTGGATGTCCTTGACCGTGATCAGTCCCCGCAGCTCGCCCTCGCCGTTGACCACCAGCAGCTTCTCGATGCGGTGCTGGTGCAGGATCTCCGCGGAGTCCTCGAGGGTGGTGCCCTCGGGCACGGTGATCAGGTTCCGGCTGGTCATCACCTCCCGCACGAGACGGGTGGTGTCCTTGACGAAGCGCAGGTCGCGGTTGGTGAGGATGCCGACCAGCTTCTTGCCCTCGGTGATGGGGAAACCGCTGATCTTGTAGTGGGCCATCAGGGCCAGGGCCTCGTCGATGGTCTTGTCGGGCTCCAGGGTGATGGGCTTGGTGATCATCCCCGATTCCGAGCGCTTGACCCGCTCGACCTCGCCCGCCTGGGCCCGGGGATCCATGTTCTTGTGCACGACCCCGATGCCGCCCGACCTGGCCA
>Ga0180009_10006550_pt1 | contig 12183 bp, 15 predicted proteins | sample OS_PC_MetaG_FD_123537 | JGI IMG/M metagenome (GOLD analysis project Ga0180009, IMG submission 123537) | Groundwater microbial communities from the Aspo Hard Rock Laboratory (HRL) deep subsurface site, Sweden - OS_PC_MetaG | ecosystem: Environmental > Aquatic > Deep subsurface > Groundwater...
AATTTGCTTGAAATGTTCGCAGTATTAATGCAGACTGTTAAAAAATAACTTCTCTTAACCATGCTTTATCAAAAAAATGCCATCCTAATTGCGCCTAACTCGACATCTTACCGCGGGGTTCGCCCCGCCTGAGTAGCGGCCCTGATAAAGACTGTTCTACTACAGACTTTTACGTTAAACCGCGATTTTCCCGCCGTCTGCTCCAGGCGGATGTTATAAATTACGGCTCCATTAACTCACTTGACAGTGAGAAGGCAAAAGATTTAAATTCATCAACAGTAAGTTTAATTGAGAAATTTTCAGGGAAATTGTCATTAAGCTTGTCGTGAATTCTGAGGCCACTAATTATATCACCATTCACTTTTTGCTGGATCCTACCATGAGCCAGACCATTCCTAATATGACGTAATACTTGAGACAAGGAATAACCATCGTCAGATTGAGTTATATTGCTCCGGGTTATGCCGTAAGATGTATCATTATTATCAAATTCGTATTCTGGGATATTATTTCGCAATATTTCTTTCGGAATAATTATTAACCCAAGACAATTATTGATTAAATTGGTAACTTCATACTCTCCACGATAGTCTTCGACGTTCTTTTTTGAACGATCAATGAAGTCTCTCGGAAAATCTGCATATACACTCATATTTCCACTCCAGATTTATAACGCCATCGGTCAGTGGTAGCCAGGGTCACTTTACCGTTGATAGATCCTTAAAATTGCCGATTGACAAATAATTTTCAAAACGGCATTGCCCTGGCTATCCACTGTACTGAGTTGTTCGGCATTTTGCACTTTGCTCATCATACGTCCAGTGCAATAAACCGATCCCCGGACAGCAATGCCCGAAAACGGCGTGATGGACTCAGGATTTCCTGCTCAAGGTCATACCCGATCAGGTCTGGACATTCTGTCTCGTGCCGGATTTCGTTCAAATAGCCGTCATCAGAGTCAAGGCGCATGCGCAATTCGTAGACGATATAGCCAAAAAACGTGACCCAGATAAGGAGTGAACCGAAATGCAGGTTGCTCGTAATTGAATGGAACGCCTCGAATCCATGACGATCAGACTTCACCCTTCGTACGGAAACCGTATCATCTGGGTTTCCGTAGCGGCTGAGTTGTCTGAGTGGATCCACGATCTTTGGCCTACCCGTCAGACTTTCGCCGGTAGTGATGTAGAGAAATTCGAGCGCGATCTTAGCAATTAGCCTATCCACCTGACAGTCTTTCGGATTCAAATCGACAGAAATCTTCTCCGGAATCCCCTTGATGAAGTGCTGAGCCTGAGGGGGATGCTCTATCTTGTCCCCAGGAGGTGCAGTAGATATCTCCTGTATCAACTCCTCCACTGAAGACTTACAATATCCATCCTTTCTTTGGAGATTCTTGTGGAGAGGTATCTCGTAGTCATCGATCGGATAGATCATCACACCGTCGTCCCTGCGATGAGGGTATGGTTGGAGCCTAATCCCGTCTGGTGTCCATTTAGCTTTGAAGGGAACTGGCTTTTCTCCCATGAAGGCATTTGCTTCATAGTGCTTTTTGAACACGACATTGGGGTCGTATGGGATATTGAGCTTATCATGTGCTATCACAACATCTGGCACTCTCCAGATTTGGTGGTCAACTTCACTCCCAAGATCGCTATTGCACTTGCGGCAAACGCAGCCCTGCAAGACCAAATTGCCGCGGATGTTCTTGGGTATGATATGCTCATCAGTGTAGTCAGATTCACCGCCCACATGGGAACAGAAGATGCAACAACGTTGACTCATATAAGTTTTTTTCTCCGTGCCGAACGTTTTGCATGAGGGGTGCGAATGGAGCGTAGCGGAATTCGCATCCCTCTCAATGCAATTGTTGGGCAAGCAAACTTGCCCTATCTATGTTCTGGCTCTCGCAGTGCCATGGATGTTGCCTCAACAGGACAAATAGTGACGCAAAGCCCACAGCCAAGACATGCTTCAGCATTGTATTCCATTTTTTCATTCTGGAAGACGCGGGCACCGAAAACGCACCTTTCAACACATTCACCGCAATGAATGCAATCCTCAGGACTGGTCACAGCTACATATTCCGAATGGACCATCAAATCTTTGCGTTCAAAGAACTTCACTATTTGCAGATCATGGCAACAACATGGGCAGCAACTGCATAATGCAAAGATTTCATGATCAGGCATATAAAGACTAAGATGAACAAGTCCGCTTTCGTTTGCCTTTCGTAAAATTTCGACCGCCTCCGTTAAATCAACGTGACGGGCCTTTCCTTTTATTACGAACTTATCTCCGACATCATTCAGTAAGAAACAGACCTCTAAGGGATTATCACACCTTTTATAATGAGTCCTGCATTCACAGTTCTGAACCGCCACCGATTTTGCATTGCGAAGTATCTCCATCACCTGCTCTGTCGGAAGCACCCATTGTTTTGTGTTAAAAGATTCTGAAACGGGGATAACCTTTGAAGAGTATGAAATTTGGCCTTTGTTTAGCCATTCATCGTATTTGACAAGTCTTTTTTCAAGAAAAGGATCGCTATATTTCTTTTTGTTCATCTTATGCAGCTCCAAACATGTGAAAAGTTGCCCAACGGGACTCTTCAGCGGGCGCGGTTTTTTGCGATCCGCTGAAAGAGCTTGGTTAGCCAGTTACGAATTCGTTTATCTCACGAAGCAAGTCCATTGCATAAGCCTTATGCTGTTCTTTAATGGTCTTATTAATGTCGAAAATGCCAGATTTTAGTAAATTGCCTTCCCTGTCAACTTTATCTCTAATATCATCGGCTTGTAAAACCCAGCATCGATAATTTGGATACTTATTTCTGAACCTCCCTGCCTCTTCCGGTTTATCACCATCAAAAATAGCACCCAGCTTCTTGAATCCCATAGTGCTTAAAATATGAGTGATCGTTTCAATTTTTCCAGATCCACCGGCTCCATATCCCCAGAAAGGGATATTAAAATGCAAATCAAGATCGTTTTCAAGCTTCCGTAAGAAGACAACGTCTTCCTGTCCCTCAGTTATGATGATATTGTCTTCAGCGAAAAAGCAACTCCTAGAATCATAACCGAAAGCGTGTGGGTTGAATAAATCGTCATCCAGTCGTTTAAAGCAAGTTCTAGACTTATCATCTATTTCATAAATTTTGCCTCCGTCTTCCTCATCCGCAATTCGCGCTATGCTCGCCCCATTAATAACACTCGCAATATCAACCATTTCAGGAGAATGTGTTGCAATCAAGATCTGTCTGTCAGAGGTAAGCGAAACAATCTCATATAGTAGTCGTCTCTGTAGTTGAGGATGAAGGCTTAGTTCTGGTTCGTCGATAACTAAAAGTTCGTCTGGTGAAGATTCAAAAAGTGCATCAACGAGGAACATAAGGCTGACTATCCCTTCTCCGAGGCCGTCAGAATTATGTGTTACGGTTTTAGATTTAATTATTTTTACATAGTACTGACCCGTATCATTTTGATCTATAGTCCAATCCAATCTTCGCCCATATATCCTGCTAAATATTTTTGTAAAAGCTTCATAGTGTTCAAGAGCATTAAAAAGCCGGTAACTAAAATGATCAATCGATTGCCCTCTAAAATTGAAGTTTCCAACATTCTGGGCATAAGTTTCGCGGCCCCAAATGCCACGGCCAAAATAAGGATTAAATACTCGCCGTGATGGCAAGAAGTATATTTTAGGAAACTGATGCTTATTGACTGGCACCCATTCTGTTTCCGAACCACCCGCTGGGACTGTCTTTAATTCGCCTTCAGCCCCATTAAACTTCAGTTTTATAGAGATGCGATCTCCCGCAGTCTTGTTTCTTTTGCCTTCTGTGAAGCTGGCGTTATCCCTTCTCGACAGTTTTCTAAAACATTCAACTACCGTCGATTTACCACCACCATTTGGGCCAATCAATATTGTGAGGCCACTTCCCTTGGCAGCATTAGGGACAGCCAAATTGAGAGTTTGTTGAGTTTGAAACCCTCGAAAACCCGTAACAGATATAGATTCAATCATTGTTCATCCATCAAGTTGAGGCTAACGCCCACCATCACTGATGAGCAGGGAAAAAATTATTTGTACGAAGAACGTTCAACACAAAAATACGATTTAATGAAAATGCCTCAACCCTGCTCATTAAGTGCATGGTGTTGTTATGTGACAGCGATAATTACTGCAATTAAAGATAAGAATAAACCAAGGATCGCTATCTGATGGCTTCGATTAATCGCTGCCCAACCAGAATCTGTAAGTTTCCATAATGGACCCCGAGATTTGAACAACTCACCATCAGGAAGTGACCCATCTGGTTTAAGCTGACCTTTAGGTATAGAATCTTCGAGTGGTTCAACCCAACCTCGCATAAAACAAGTTTTTAATAGAGCATCCGTTTCTTCATCATCTGGGATTGCATATTCAATTACCCAAATATTTCCTGGTTGAAACACCATCCCGACTCGCTGCTTCGCTAATCGTCTAAGAGCGCGATAGATACGCCAATTATATGATAAATTATCGAACATTACACCTCATTCTCAGCCACATAACATGTATTATACTACATCAAAATCCGTCCCGACTACTTCTTGATAAACATTCTGTATTTTCTCACTGACCGCTACAATTAGCGTGGTCATTCCCTCTATATCGTCGGAATCTTTACACACATATTCTACAAAGGCTTTAATGGCATCAAGGACCACAAGAGATACGTATGCGTATTGATTTATATGTGTTTCACAATTGTGGTCGCGAAGATGAATAACACCATCGTCGTGTTCTTCGAGATAATGGAACCATAGGCTGACCCAGGTTCCGTGCACGTGATGTGAGCCGATTCGCTGACCAACAACGTATGCTAATCTATCTTTGCCGATCACATTGATCATTGAAGCCAGGTCAGGCATTTTTTTTGATGCCAAAATCTGTTCTTCTGTCAACTCGCTCTTGCAGAAATAATTATTAATGGACGTCAGCATACGATTCTCAATAGCTAATTTGTTCCCTGAGCGCTTATTGATATTAGCTTCAATTGTTCTCTTCAGTTCAATCTCAGTCTTAAGCCCCTCAGCTATGAATCTGGTAAAACTATCTTCATCACCTTTGTGGCATAACCACCCTAATTTGATACTGGATTCAAAGATAGATCTATCGATAATCGATGTTGTTTCCCCGAACAATCCTTTGTGGGACAGAGCAACGTTTGATAGCATTAATCGCGAGCATCGATTTAGCAGGCCGATTAGAACCGAATAATGAATTTTCGGAATATCTTTAATCGCTGGAGATTCTCTCTGTATAGAGGCATAGAAATTTGATAAAAGGCCGACATATTTATACCATTCAAACAATACAGGACAGAACTCCCCGGTTTTACGGCACTTTTCTAACTCGGCTTCTGTTATTTCAGGGGGTAGTGGTATCTCCATTTTTACTATTATGCCCTTAAAATCTAACGCTTGGGATAACCGGGTTTAAAATGCGCCAGCATTTTAAGATCCGAGTTCATCCCATTGTTGGGCATCGGCGCTGCGCAATGCCTGTACGCCAGCCCGCAAATGACTTCTCCGTCCCTAAAGGGGGGGCTTTGTCATTTTCCCTTACTATACTGTGTGAACTTAAATGAAAAAATAAGTCGGTTAATTTCCATCTGCCAAAACCTGTAGCTCTCCTCTGCATCTTCCCTGGTATGTGCCTGACCGCCACACGTCAGAGTCCATGTAAGGCCGGGAGTGGCAGTACTAAGAATGTGCCCCGATATATAGTTCCGACCGGCCCCCATCCCAACGTTATATCGGACTCTTGACGATTGTGCTGGGCGAACACCCAAAGCCGAGTTGCTTACCGCCACAATCTCAACGTCGTTGAATCCCTGGCTCAGGGAGCTGGCTATGTCAGCAGGATCTGGCGGAACAGAAAAGACCTTGTCAATTTCCTGCTGGCTCACGGACGCGAGTTGCGGGTACCGCTGCACAATTACCGCGCATTCCGCATAGTGTGGACTGACAGGTGCGACAACCTTTGCCCTTGAATTTGGCGTTGCTGGAATGCTGATCACCCAGGAAGCGGGATACTCGAAGCTGAAGCCAAACTCCTGGTTGGTGTAGGTACGCAGATCTTCCGTCATTCCAACCGATGACACGGCTATTGCCGCGCATAAAACAAATACTATTTTAAGTGTCGAGCGCATATTTCACCGTATTGATGCCCAACGGGCTCTTCAGCGGGCGCGGCTTTTTGCGCTCCGCTGGAAGAGCGAGGTTATACGTTTTTATTCTCTGCTATTTTACCATACTGAATGATATATTTGGATATTGAATAATTCTGGAATTTCCATTTGTTCAATTCGTCTGACAAAATAGATACAAATACGGGAAGTAAAACATCTGGTGAGCTTTCAGAAAACACAGGATAGTTTGCAACTTTCTTCTCTTTTCCTTTGGTTATTGTTCTGTCAAAAGTCACTGTCTGACGCATAAAGAAAAAACATGGTTCAGTCTTCATTATTTTTCCCGTAATCGTATTTTTCTTATTAGGCAGCACACATCCAAGCCTCAATATTTTTTTGTATTTTTCCTGTGAAAATATTGTTTGCATCGCTTGGCAATATAAACTGATTTCCTCTTGTGATTTAAAAATTGGCGGAGAGTAACAAAAGAAACAGGATATTATTTTATTGCTGTTCGTTACCTCAAGTACTGACTCAATATTTTTTATTATTTCTATAGAGGTCGTTCTATTGAGGGTTGATTTTACTTCAATTGTTCCAATAACACTATCAGAAGGGATAATTTGATATTCCTCACCAACTGTTTCCGAAAATAATATAGGACAGTTAATCGCATCATAGATGATTATGTCAATTTGCCGGGTTAATTCGCCTTGTCTATTTAGAATCTTTCCAGTTGTGACTCCATATTTCTTTGGCAAATGGGTTTTCAAGTAATCGCGAACAGCTTTTTCTCTCGGCCCACCCCTGTCAGGCGGGTGGTCGTAAATACTTTCAGATTGCTCGAAAATATGCTGAAAATCGCGTAGCTTAGCGTAAAGATAAGTTTCTTTATCTATTCTTTTCATATCAGCATATCAGTATAACGGTGAGCTGTGCGGTGAGGGAACCGAGTCCGCCACCAGCGATAGGTTCTGTGACTCTTTATTTTTTCCACCAGGGCTTCAAAGAATCCATCCATATATTACATGAAGGAATAGACCAATTTTTCGATGAGAATTGATCACGTCTACGTGGCGAAAAATCATTAACAATATTAATTTGATTGCGAGGGCACTTTATTGGAGACTTTAAAGCGCGGGCGTCTTTATAATAGCCACCTGCATATTGTTCATCTCCGTATTCGTCGTACCACTCTCTTTCTTCTACATATATTTGAAAAGTATTAAAATGATAAGGGGTCGCTAATAGTCCATTTTGCCAGTAATAGAGACGGCCATAATACATCGCGTGAAAATATTTTTCCCATTCTTTTGGTCGACAAACCCATTTTTCCTCACCATCATGCCATGATAATTTTGGGGAATTATTAGGAACTAGCCAAAGGACATAAATTCGTAGTTTATTATAAATGATAGATTTTCTGGAAATATCATCAAGGTCTATATTAGATTTCTGAACTTCTATTGCAATTTTGTTTGATCCTATTTCTGCATAAACATCTGGCCTTACACCCTCTAATTGTTTTTCAACTTCGCACTCAGAGCATCGTGGATGAACTGAAAGACCCTCAAATATTTCTCTTTTGCATTTATAATGAATTTGGGATTCGCCTGTCCCATATATGCAATCGAAGGGAGGTTTATGTGCGTAATGATGTTCCTTAATTTTACCTTTTTTAAGAATTACCTCACCGAAGCAACCTGGGCAGACGAAAGGTCCATCAGATTTTTCAGCTTGCCAGGCAACGTACTTATTTCCCTTTTGAGATATCGCCACTTGCATAGTTTTGACTCACAGAACGCTGCTAATCAGCCGCGCGGCTTTTTGCGTCGGCTGAATTAGGCTTGTTATGTTTCTTTTCCGTTTCCGAATTATTTTTATAAGATTTTTCTTCTTGAATAATAACATATTGACCGATTGATGAACCCTCTGAGCAATCAATATAGAGTTGATATCCAAGGTCACCTGAAGTAAACAGTTTTGGGCCAGTTATGGCGGGAAGCCTTCCTTTGTAAAACCATTTGTCCCAGATATTTATCTCAATTGTGCTTTCAGAATCTATTCTGGGTATTGAAATATATAGGATATGTTCATTATTTGATTTGGAGAATTTTATTGGCGGATCTAATCTCACTGACTGTTCTTTTGAAACAAGCCCATCTAAAACAACATTAACATCCTTTGCAACAGCATTTCCTCTGTTTTCAATTATAATCGTTGAATACACTTCTGGTGGATCAATTAATTGATCATGAAAATGATCTCTCCTTTCGATGGCAGTTGCTTCTCTTAGAAGAAGGATAGGGGTCCGAGACTGATCATAGTACGCCAGACCAGCTGTGAATAAAGCAAGGAGGCTTATTATTAAACTTATATTATCCTTGATATAATTGATAGCTTTCATAAAATGTTCGAAACATGAACACCAGGTTATGTTCACTTGTTTTTGATACTTAATTATTGACATTTATCTACGGGAGAGACCCCTGACAACTCCCACTGAGGCAATCTTTTTAGTTTTGAGAGTTTTGATTTCAGATTCAAGTGCATTAATTTTTTCTTTTAATATCGAGATTTCTTCTTCGTGAGTTTTTTGAATGTGAAACTTTTCTTCTTGCAGCTTTAGATTCTCTTCTTTCGCTTCAATAATTTTCTCTTTTAGGGTAAGCATGAGGTCTAAAGTTTTTCTGTCACTAGTTGACTTATATACTCAAGTTTCGCACCCCTACGATGGGTTTGCGGCTTATAATTACTTCTTTTACGTCTAATTTGTAGTAGTAAATGGCTCCAATTTATGGTATATATAATTATCTGAATTAACAATATATAGCCACAAAAGGAGCCATTTAAAAATGAATACCACAAATTGCAAAAAGTTCAAAGGAGAAATTGAAAATTATATAGGAAACGGCCAAAATAATCTTGAATCAAAAATCGACAATGCTTTTTCTTCACTAAAGTTTAAAACGTGGTTATGCAAAACAAATATTATCAAAAAAGACGGCTATCACGCGTCACATGTTCTGTTTATATTGATGATATTGCCATTGCTGAAAGTAAAAACTGTTCACAGTTTCTGTAAAAAGCATTGGCAACATTGGTCTGAAGCAAGAAAGGATACCCTCTATCGATTCAAACAGAATACCGCGTATCGGTGGCGGTCTTTTATGTACAAGATCAATAACCAGATTTTCAATGCGATTGAGCTTGATAATACTCCACAGGAAGAGCGCTATTTTGTGATCGATGATACAATGCTTGCCAAGTTAGGCAAGAAAATTGAAAATGTTTCCTACATTTTCGACCATAACCTTGGTCGTTCAGTACTGGGTTTTTGCATTGTAATCCTGGGACTTTTCACTGCGCATGGGTTTTACCCACTTGATTTTGCATACTGTTTTGGGCAAAAGCGGAACAAAAAAAGCCCTGAAGAAAACATCGGCGATCCCAGAAAAAGCAGTGGCCATAGAAGCTTTGAAGCCAAACATTATACAAAACTGGAACTGGCGTTAATGATGATCCAAAGCGCTGTAAATTGCGGCATTGTGCCCGGCTATGTCCTGTTTGACAGCTGGTATGCCTGGCCCGACTTCATCAATGGAATTCGCAAGATCAAAGAAGAAAGTATTCACGTTGTTTGCCGACTTAAAGACAGCAATGTTCAATACGAATACAAAGGCCAAAAATATAAGCTGTCGAAGCTTTATGAAAAAGTTAAAACTGGTCTGAAAAAAGATCAAAGAACAGGGTTGTTACTAAAACGGGTTACAGTGAAACTGCCTAAATCTGATCAAGAAGCTGTGATCGTATTTTCTAAAGGGTATCGTGAGCCGGAAGTAGATAGCACTAAGGGTAAGAAAAAGAAAAAAGAATTGAAATGGGCCGCTTTTCTCAGCACCAATACCCGGCTGCATGCCTCTACGATCATAAAAATATATATCAAACGCTGGCCGATAGAAGTATGCTTCAAGGAATGCAAACAGCAACTTGAACTCGGCAAAGATCAAAGTAACGACTTTAATGCTCAAGTATTTGCCACCACGGCCAGTTTTCTGAGATATAACCTTCTAAATTATTTAAATAAATTTGAGAACTATTCGACATTGGGTGAATTGTTTGATCATATAGCAGACGAGACTGCGGTGACAACTTATGCCCATAGGCTTTGGGATTTCTTCCGTGGCCTCTTTCTCGTCTCCTTCTCAACTATTTTTGACCTTTTTAAAATTAATGAAGATTTTCAGCACTATTTAGATGCTCTAACCGATGCTTTAAGCGGTTTTGCACCATTTCAGGGGTGCGAAACTTGAGTATCTATAAGTAAAGTTGAATAATCAGGCAATGTATTAAAACAATCAAATATCTTTTTAAAAACTTGATCACCTAATTTATTTTCAAGCAGTATTCTGGTTTTTATTTCATCTGCTACATCAAAAATCATTAGTTCCATAACATAACCCACTCTCTACCCGGTTATAGGTATAGCAATATGTATTTGAGTTCCTGGGAAGTGACTAACATGTTTAAACTCAGAATTTATTTTATATAAACATTCCCCAGATCTTATCACCATTTTTCCTTTAGTTTTTTTTGCAAATTCTGAAACGATATATAATCCTAATCCCATGTTTTCGTTGTTTTCAGCCTTCGAACTCACTCCTTTTTTTAATGCCTCCTTTATAGCCAAATAATCATTTATTTCCTTTTCTTCATATTTAGTTAGCAGCACCGTCTTTAAGCTATTCTTGATACCGATTCCAATATCTGAATATGAAAAGACAACATTTTTCTTCATAATTTGGACAGCATGTATTCCCCATGAATTACTGTGATCAAAAATGTTTTTGAAAAGCTCTTTATTAGATTGCAAGAAATCACTCATATAATTTATTGAAATCATGTTATTTTCAAATATGGGTATTAATACGTCATTTAAATCATTAATAAATTTCGTACATGAGGTTTCAAAATCTGAATACTTTGAATCAGCTGGAATAATGTGGATAGGGAATAATTTTGATATAGAGGTTTTTTTTTGGACAGGATCATTTTCGTATCCGTATCGTCTTAATTTATTATTCCATCTTTCAAAATATTCTTCATCTTTTATCGATAAGCTTTCAATATTTTCTATATAACTATAAATATTAGAAATTTTAAAAAATTGCATCCAATGTAAGTGCTCCATAACTTTATCAGGTGGATATTCTAAATATATTCTAATATTTTCTGCATCCTTTAATAAACTTTTTTCTTTGATTGCGCCACATAACGATAAGAAACTTATAAGACCTCCAAGTTTAATATATCTTAATTCAGACATATCAAAAATTATTGAATTAATTGAAGGAGGCATAGTTTTAAGGTTTTTTAACAGTTTTGAAAGTAAAATCTCAAACATATTGACATTCAGTTCATGTCCTAATGAAATATATAAACTTTCTCTGCCCATTTTAACATTAAAAATAAATTTTCTATTTTTTTACAAAAAATTAACTTAACTCAATTCGTCCGCTAACGGATTAAACTTCTTAAAATACCGCACTCCAGCTGAGGTTATTTTTTTTAATTTGGCTAATGATTTTTTTTTGTTAAAGTCATCATGTTAAGTTTTCGATGCTTCTGTTCTTTATATTAAGGTCAACTCTCTCCTTCAATTCCTTTCCGCATTTAAAATACGGAAGTTTCTTCGGCTTGATCTTGACCTTTTCTCCGGTTTTCGGATTCCTGCCAGTGTACCCCTTGTATTTTTTGACATAAAATGAGCACAGACCCCGGATTTCCGCCCTGTCACCGTTGGCAAGGGCTTCTGACATTTTATCAAAAACCAGGTCCACAACCACTGTAGCCTCGGTTTTTGTGATTCCTGCTTCGGCTTTGGGGGGGATATTGGGGACGTACATAAGAATATAAGTTTAAAATTTTTCCATATTTTTTGGTGTTCGTTTTTCAAAGATCAATTAGAGGGTAACAGTATGAAAAGAAAACACTTATTCACCATC
>Ga0180009_10006551_pt1 | contig 12182 bp, 11 predicted proteins | sample OS_PC_MetaG_FD_123537 | JGI IMG/M metagenome (GOLD analysis project Ga0180009, IMG submission 123537) | Groundwater microbial communities from the Aspo Hard Rock Laboratory (HRL) deep subsurface site, Sweden - OS_PC_MetaG | ecosystem: Environmental > Aquatic > Deep subsurface > Groundwater...
ACAGCCCCTTTTCCACCTTTCTTCATAGTAATATAGTCTACATTTCGCTTTTACTGAATTGGGGAATGTCGTTTATATCATCTTAATTAGACATCATAATTTTCATTTGAACTGTCGGAGTCGCTTTATAGAGTCAATTTCGCTTGGATAGACTTTTTTTATGCCATCGCCAAGTGCACTTTCTACAACACGAACGTACTTCACCAATCGCTCAAACCCTACAGACTCCACAGATGCTGCCTGATCACTTCCCCACATGGCACGATCTAAGGTTATATGTCGCTCTACATAACAAGCACTGAGAGCTACTGCTGCCACTGTGGTAGCTAAACCTACTTCATGTCCTGAATAGCCAATGGGGCAGGAAAATTCCTTGCGGAGCATCTCAATTACTCGAAGGTTCAGTTCTTCAGGAGGGCAGGGATAAGTACTTGTAGAATGGACAATGGTGAGATTCTCTATACCTAAAACCTCTACAGCAGCTCTAATCTGTTCCATGGTTGACATACCCGTTGAGAGAATCAAAGGTTTTCTAGTTTGCTTAAGATATTTCAATAGAAGGATATCAGTTAGTGTTGCTGAGGATATCTTGTAACATGGCGGATCAAACTGTCCAATGAAATCGACAGAAGGTTGGTCCCAACACGAAGCAAACCAAATTATCCCTCTCTCCTTGCAGTAACGATCAATATTCTGATACTCATCCAAGCCAAATTCAACTTTATGGCGATATTCCAGATAAGTGATATAGCCCCATGGTGTTTCACGCATTACGTCATGTTGTTTTGGAGGAACGCAGAGTTCCGGAGTTCGTTTCTGAAATTTAACCGCATCGCACCCAGTATGCAATGCAGCGTCAATGAGCTTTTTGGCAATTTCAACATCTCCATTATGGTTAATGCCAATTTCCGCCACGATGAAGACAGGGTGTCCATCACCCACCCAGCGATCCCCAATCTTAACTGCTATGGCCATGACCTTCCCTCCTGTTGCTTATCGCTCCAATAATGAGATCACATAATTCTCGAACAGCGCCTTGACCACCGGGCTTGCTCAAAATCCAATCCGCTGCCCTTAAAACCTCTGGATGTGCGTCTGCTACAGCCACTCCGCAGCCAGCTATACGCAAACAGCCCAGATCGTTCACATCATTACCCACATAGACTACCTGCTTTAAGTCCACGTTACGTTCAACTGCTAAGACACCTAAAGCTGCCTCTTTGTCCCTCACCCTTTGCTGACAATGAATGCCAAGCTTCTGGCAGCGAGCAGAAACTACTGGGTTAGTTTCGGTAGAGAGAACTACTACTTCGATGTCGTGGGTGCGCAACATAGCAAGTCCCATGCCATCACTGCGATTACAGATAACGGCTTCGGTCCCATTCTTCGTCACCAATACCCGGTTGTCGGTCAGCACTCCATCAAAATCCAGAACTAACAAAGCCACCTTGTCGGGCAGAGGCAACATCCGGTGTACACCCGATATAGTGGCTCTATTTTCCGGTCTGATTACTGGCACAGCTCCGCTGCTGATTAGCCATTCAGTATACGCCCAATCAAGCTCGGTATCGATATCTACGCAGTAGATGGGGTCAATCAGAAGCGGCATCACTCTCTCTCCTGTCAACGATTTCTTTGTCGCAATGGTTTCATACCGGATGGCATCTATATGACCAGTCTGCCAATATACCTTTGGCAGGTGTTGGCGAGGCATATTGTAGGCCTCATTAAACTCGTCCATTAGCAATGGTCGAAGAAACCCATTTGCACCATCTCGCCACATCTTGTAGGGATTCTGGTTCGGCACTGTTACCCCTCGGATGCAATCGGCCTCAGGGTAGGCGCACAGCTTTTCTACAGCCTCATCAATGAGGCCAGCTGGACGCAACGGGGATGTAGGTCGGAGTTGGACAACGAGGTCAGGTCGGTAGCCTTCGTTATCTTCCAGCCAATGCAGCGCATGCTGAAAGAGAGGTAAGTCAGGTGAGTCATCTTGGGCCAACTCTGGAGGCCGGAGAAAAGGTACCTCAGCACCATAATCCCGTGAAATTGCGGCAATCTCCGGATCGTCAGTAGAAATGACCAGGCGTGCCACACTTTGCGCCACCAGACCAGCGGTAATGCTATAGGCAACAAGGGGGTGACCGGCAAGAGAACGAATGTTCTTTCGTAGCATGGATTTTGACCCTCCCCGGGCCTGTATAACAGCCAGTACCTCAGGCCGATCACCGGTTACCATGCTGTTCATCCTCCATCTACAACCAAGTTAACTTCTGTATGGTTATTCCCACCTGCCATAGTTACAAAACTCCCTATTAGCTTCATATCACACTGCTCAGTGCATTTTATTCCCGGTGTTAAATTAAAATGATTCTCTCGGAATTTTTGATACTTTCCATCATTCCAAATATCAAAAAGGGATCCTCTTTTGGCATTTCCCAGTACTATTTCATTATTAAAATCTTCAACGCATTGTACAGCCTCACCATTTGATTTAATTGTCATCGAGGTCCATGGAAATTGACAAAATTCAGTCCAGTGTATAGACTGTGTTTGTTGCTTATTATCTTCATACCATTGCTGGTCCTGACTTTTTAGATATATATATACGTCCATGCCTTTAAAATAGCTTTTCAGTCTTTCGAACTCTTCTTTCTGGTTTTGCTTATTTAGATTTAACATAGTTATAACAATAGTTGTTTTATACTGATATTTCTTTTTTAAGTCCAATAGTTTAGAAATATTTTTATAACTTTCACTGAAATTTGAAGCAAGACCTCTAATCTCTTTATGACGAATATCATCCACACTTTCAATAGAGTATTTTATGTAATTTAAACCATTTTCAAATATTTCCAATGATTTCTCAATATTAATATTTGCTGGATTACAACTAAAATAAGATGGTATGTTCTTTTCAGTAAGAAGCCTTACTCGCTGCGGCATATGCCTGTCCAAAAGAGGGTCTCCATATCCGTGCAAAACTAATACTTTAGGGATAATATAAAGGAAAAAGTGATTTTCGCTTATATCATCTTTGGTGATGCCATAATTTTTTTCAACGAAGTCTTCCCATTTCTGCAATTTGCTCTCTGTAAACGGCTCTACCTGATCTATTATTTTTTTGTATGTTTCCATATTTAAGTTTTCAATTGAGCGAGTCATCAGGGTGGTCCGAGGACACATTTCGCATCTCATATTACAAGAATTTGTTGTTTCAATGTTGTATATCACAGGCTTTCTACTGCGATATTCCTCTATTTTCTTAACTACATAACTTTTATCATTTATCTTTCTGCTCATTAACTGATTCTTTAATTCAAAAACTTTCATATAAAAATCAATATCAAACATGATTCGTTCCTCATTGGGCTACTATTTTCAGTCCACTCCAATTCGATTGCAATCGGACTTGATAGAGCAAATACCTACTGATTTAATCATGACGTCGCTCTTCTAACGCATCCTGCTTTGCGCGCAGAGCAATCTCCAACACGGCAATGCCGTCTTCTAAAGGAACGTGTGTGGGCTTGTGTTGTTCTACACACTCTAAAAAGTGTCGCATTTCGTCCAAAAACATGGTATTACGCTCAAACCCATCCGGTACTCGATCTACATGGATGGATTCATTTACAGCTTCCCAGCACAATGTGTCTGCGTAATAGTCCCACTTCACACATCCATTGTCACCCCAAATGGTGAGTGTATGGACGGGTGGACTTTGTATGTAATCCAGATGCACCTGGCCTATGACACCTGAGGCAAATTCTAATGTGATCTCAGCCAGATCATCCTCGACATCTGCTTGCAACAAAGAGACACTGCGCATTGAGGCGTGAATTCTTTTTACCCTGCCGAATAGCCAGTACAAATAATCCAGTGGATGAATCAGGGTTAAAATTGCACCACCACCCAGGTCTTTGCGGGCGCTGTAGCTACATCGGTAATCTTCCCAGGGATGCCAGTTAGGTATGTACTCACCCCACTCCGCACGGGCACTAATTACCTCTCCAATGCGTCCAGCCTGTAGTTGTTTGTGTAATGCGATCAGCAACGGATGAAAGCGAAACTGGCAACCGATCATCGTAACTAACTGCTGCTGTTTTGCTATTAGTTCTAATTCTGCGCACCCTTTCAACGTCTGCGAAAGTGGTTTTTCGATGAACAGGTGGCAGCCTGCCTGGACGCAGGCCAATGCTGTCTCAACATGCAACGAAGTGGGATTGGCAATAATGGCTGCCTGCGGATGATGGGCCAGCACAATAGCCAAGTCGGTCTCGGTGGGAATCCCAGCAAGTTCATCCTCAGGTAATGTGCTGCGACCAGTACGGTAGAGAATCACATTCTCACAGCCCAATACTTGCAAGTTGTGCAGGTGGCGACGGCCCACTGAGCCCAAACCGGCTATCAGAAGCTTCATTGATTCACCTCACCTCGCTAAATGCTTCTTTTACTTCAAATCTATTCCAGCCAACATCTCTTTTGCCGCTTTATGATCAGGTTCTAATTTTAAGCACCGCTCTATCTCAAATCGGGCATTAAATATCTTACCCATCTCTTTATATATCTTGGCCTTGTTGTAATGCCCTGAAACGTGGAAATCATGGTATCTTTCCTTGCCATCTTCGGTTAATCGATCAAACCACATAATAGCTTCCGTAAAATCATTGCTCTTCACACACAACTTGGCCATCTGATAATAAAGCTCTGTCCTCTGAGGGACCAAATCAATTGCCTGACACAAGATACCTTTTGCTGAATGAAAATCATTTAATTCTTCATATGCCCGACTCATCAAGAGAAATTTATTGATTTCTCTATTCCTCAAGAAGAAGGGCCGGTTTTCATTGGCTAAACCTTCTATTATCTTTTGATATTTTCCTTCCTTCAGCCATACTTGTGAACGCATTATGGCCACATCTCCAAAGCAGTTGACACATTCTTCTACTTTATCTATATATTGATGGGCAAGCTCATATCTATCCATGGCTATACAGGTTTCAGTCAATTGCCTATAAATACAAGCAAACCTCTTTTTATGTAAAGAAGGAAAGAGAAAGGCAAATTTTTTATCCATTTCTAATAATCTTATTACCTTCTTGAGACTTTGGAGTCGTTCCTCGAGATTTCGCTCCCAGGTTGTCTTTGAGAAAACCCTTCTTTTAAAGGCCAAGCAGTCTATAAAAGAGAGCGGCCGCAAAGCCATAAAACGGACTGCTAAATCCCAATCTTGCACTCGAGGCAGAGGGAAAAACATGCCTACTTTATGAAATATATCTCTTCGCATAAGCATACCCGGCATTCCCATAACCATACCCCAGCAGAGTTTATTTTCCTGATTATCTGGACTTATGTCTTTATCTTTAGACCACCTACACATTGGCATAAGATTTTCATCACAAATCAAAGAGTCAGCATAAATAAGGTTTTCATCAGGAGTGGAGTTCATTTCTTCAACCATAGCCCTAATTGACTGGGGAATCAAAACATCATCAGAGTCTAAAAAAAGAAGATAAGTGGTATCACAAAGTTCAGATCCTCTATTACGGGCATAAGCCGCACCTTTACGCTCAGGTAATTTTAGGCTTTGAACCTGAGGGTATTTTTCAACTATTTCTTGAGTATTGTCAGTTGACCCATCATCAACTACCACCACCTTCCCCCCAACTAATTCAATTGTGGCCAGGGCAGAAAGGATGGCCTCCTCTAAATAATCAGCATAATTATAGGTGGGAATTACTATTCCGAGGTTATTCTCTTTCATGCTAACTCTTTAATTAATTCTTATGTCTCACAATGTCTTGGGGACTATTTTTGTGCCTTACCCAAAGCAACATATTTCACTTTATTGCCCAACTCTACCACATCAAGTATCCTCCAGCAATCAATTATGGTGGTAGGGTTATGGACGATATAGCTTTCATCTATTGACTTAAACTCATCAGTCTGAGTGGTTATTATACAGAGAGAAGCATATAAAAAGCAATCCTTAATTGAGGAGGCATAGAGGATATTGTCACCAAAGTGGGCCCTGGTGTTATCCATGGCCAATGGGTCATAGGCTATTACCTGCAAATCCTTCTCTAAGAGTTTTTCGATAATAGCTATGGCAGGAGATTCCTCTATGACAGGGGTATTTGGCTTATAGGCAAGCCCAAGGACAGAAACGGCAGTGGTATTAGCTTCAGGAATATATCTGAGCACCTTTTCAACTAAATAGTCGAGTTGAAGCTTGTTGACTCTATCGGTAGTCTTTGCCAGTAAAGCATCATAGCCATACTTTTGGCTAAAAGCAGCAAATGCCCTGTTGTCCCTTGGAAAGCATGGCCCCCCGTAAGCAAGTCCCCCTTTTAAATAGTAAGGAGAAATTCTCTTATCCGCACCTAATGCCCTGGTAATATCATCAATATCAGTCCCAGGGATTGCCTCACAGATATTGGCCAGGGTGTTGGCAAAGCTTATCTTCATAGTTACATAAGAATTAAGGCTTATCTTCGTCATCTCGGCACTGGCAATCGACATTCTGGCTATGTACGGTTCATTCTCGCAAACAACTTCATAAATCTCTTCAAGTTGATCACCGGCAAACTGGTTACTTTCACCGATTAGCACTATGTCAGGATTCAAAAAATCTGTTATAACACTTCCCAAGGCAATAAACTCAGGATTATAACACACTCCAAAGTCCTTATTTAATTTCTTTCCAGAAGTAGATTCTATTAGTGATATCAAACTTTCTTCTGTAGCACCAGGAGAAACAGTAGAAGTAATTACAAAAAGGTGATAATCCTTATTAGCTTCTTTAAGCCCTGCCGAAAGATGTTTTAAGGCATCCTGTAAATACCGGTCTGAGAAATGTCCATCCTCTCTGCTTGGTGTAGGAACTATTAAGAAAGTTATGTCTGATTCCCTTATCGCTTCTCCATACTCCTGGGTAGCCCTCAGTTTGCCTTTAGATGAGGTGATCAATTCCTGAAGCATTGGCTCAGAAACTGGAGCTTTACCATCATTGATGGCATCCACAAAATCTCTATTAATATCGACGCCCACGACTTCGAATCCCTTTGAGGCAAAACATGCGGCAGAGCAAGCCCCGAGTTTGCCCAAGCCAATAACTGATAGTCTGCTCATGAAACACCTTCCTTCTTTTGTTTTTCCAACTGTTGAGCTACCCAGGGATATGTTTTTCTTAAGCCCTCAACCAGTGGCTGGCTTGGTTTCCAGTCCAGATTCTCACCTATCAAGCGGTTATCAGAATTCCTGCCTCGCACCCCTAACGGCCCTGGAATGTGCCTGATAGAGAGCTTTTTGCCGGCAATCTCCATAATCATTTCAGCAAGCTGGTCAATAGTAACCATCTCCTCTGAACCGATATTGACAGGACCTGTCCAATCAGAGCGCATAAGACGAATGGTTCCCTCCAGGCATTCATCTATGTAAAGAAAGGATCTGGTCTGTTTTCCGTCACCCCACATCTTGATCTCTCCGCCATTAAGTGCCTCGGCAATTTTTCGACACAGGGCAGCCGGCGCCTTTTCTCTACCGCCTGTCCAGGTACCTTCTGGTCCAAAGATGTTGTGGTAACGAGCAATTCTCACCTGCATTCCATAATTACGATGAAAAGCTAAATACATACGCTCACTAAACAGCTTCTCCCAACCGTATTCGCTGTCGGGAGCTGCTGGATAGGAGCTGTCCTCTGCACAATTAGGGTTATCCGGGTCTTGTTGATTATATTCTGGATAGATACAAGCAGAAGATGAGTAAAAAATTCTCTTTATGTTCCGTTTGCAACATGCCTCCAGCATATTCAGATTGATAAGAGCAGAATTGTGCATGATATCGGCATCATTTTCACCTGTAAAGACAAAACCAGCCCCACCCATATCTGCCGCTAATTGATATATCTCATTAAAAGGCCGATCCACAACATACTTGCAAAGCTGCGGATCTCTCAAATCGCCGATAACAAAATCATCAGCTACAGTCGGTACAAACTCCGGATATTTCAAATCTACACCCCGCACCCAACATCCTTCATTCTTTAGTCTTTTGACTAAATGGCTTCCAATAAAGCCACCTGCACCACAAACTAAGATTCTTTTGTCTTGCATAATCTATGCCTCCTTTCAGTCAAGCCTGGGATATTCCAATTCTCCCAGGATTTCCTTTGCTTTTTTATGATCAGGAATAATCCTCAAGCATTCCTTGAATTCCTTTATTGCCTTTTCTCTTTTGTCCATATTTTGATAAATCTTTCCTAAATGGAAATGGGTACCACCTGTAAACCTGTTTTTATCTGTAGAGGGGGAAATCTCTTTTGCAAATCCAACCACTTCTTTAAATTTTTCCTCTGCTTTGTCTAACATTCCTTCTCTTTCATAATTTGAACCAAGGGCATAGCAAATTGAAACTATCATAATTTTGTCTGCAGGCTCTAAGGAAATTGCTTTCTTCAGTTCATCCTCAGCTTCTTTGTATCTATTTTGTTGCAAGTAACCCTGGGTATGTTGAAGTAAGGAACTACACTTTCTCTCTTTGTCTCTAATCTTAAAGGTAGTGGCTTCTCTTAAACCGACAGGTGTTAAAATATGAGTAGCATCTTCTATAGTGAAGACATGCTCACTGCCTCCAGCCAATTCCAAATTCCTTTTTGCCTCTGGCCCCTTCCATGCACCCTCTCTTCCATCTGGAATATGGGCATAACCGTGATTCGGATGAACAGCCATAATCACTTGAGTAGCATCAATTACTGCTGCTCCAAGAACACGAGCCTGATACACAAGCCAATTATCCCATGCAGTCCGTCCAATAGCAAAAGGCGGAATATCTTTAAATAGGCCTCGAGGGAAAACAAAGTAGTCAATGCCTGTTGGAGCATGAAGAATTCCTCTCTCTTTGACAGTCTCTTTTAGATGTAGCTCCCAATCCGGGTCGTCAAATTTCAAGGTATCCTTTAATTCAATATCCCACCGTTGGCCAACCATCAAGAAGGAGTCTTTTTGAATCCGCTCTATGGCCTCCAGAAAATCATTCATTAAGATGATGTCCGCATTGACATAGGCCATAAGTTGATAATTGCTTATTTTTTGTGCCTTTTCAAAGAGCGAGTTGAGCAAAGGTGTGCCAAATTCGTTACGAACAACTTCTGAAATATGCTTGATACCGAATTCAGCAGCTACTTCATCTGTACCTTCATCATCTCCAAACAGAATAATCTCGCACTTCGGTCGAAGCTTAAGCCAACTCTGAATGGCATTTCTTTGAATAGTCTCAATATCTCCACGAAAGGGCTTGGGAGTAGAAAATAAGGTTAACATTAAAGGTTTCCTTTATGTTTGGTTAGTTTTCTTAAGGTACTATAGCGGTCACACACAAATGCCAGCCGAAGTGCCGTTCAAGCCATTTGAATAATGGCCTGGGCATGTAACGAAAATACCAGACCTTTTTGTAGCGATATTGGACATAGTCAGAAATCCGGTAAGGAAAAATGTGATCTGCCCACATATCAGTGATTTCGAATCCATTTAGCAAGCGGTGTATCCCCTTTCGCGAATAGGCATAGGTCACCGGACAGCCTGTTTGTGCCTCTGAATGTTGAGCAACCAATTCATCTAATTTCCAAAAGGCACCATGTCCGTAAGTAAGCAGTATCCATAGCACCTTCCATGAGTAACGATGATAGACCATAATCTTAATTGTGCTGCCGGGCTTTGTGTAGTGCCGGCGAATCTGCTCAATGACACGCTCCGGATGCGGAGTATGGTGAATGACCCCAAAGGAGTAGACCAGATCGTATGGTTCTACAGGCAAGAAACTGCTCAGTTCTTCGGCATTACCCCAATAGAAGCTAATAGAATCTCCGAGTCCATAAACTTCTGCCCGTTTCCTGGCAATCTCTAATGACTTCTCTGAGAACTCAACTGCCGTTACCTGTCCTCCACTGCGGGCAAAGTTGATGGTGTCCGTGCCAATGCCACAGCCAATCTCCAGTATCCGCTTTCCTCTCCATTTTTCAAACTCGGCAAAGCGCGGGATATGAGGCTCTACAAAATACTTGCGAGCCTCTACTTCATCAAAATACTGGCGGGTGCCGATTTCAGTTGGTGAATGCCGGATGTTACAGGGACGGTGATCCCAGTAATCTTTCACCTGATCGATAGGCACTTGCTCAAACTGTTTCATTGTTATCCTTCTCCTAAATAACTCTCCAGTTCCAATAAGAGTCCTTCTACTTCAGAAGCAGAGACATCTTTCTTCATGGGCTTTGGGTAAATGTACAATAAATAGCAAGCCTTTACATCTTCTCTGACAGCATAAATTACTCGATATCCACTCCGTTTCCCTGCCTGGATATCAGAGCTGGCCAATCGTATCTTCCATACCTGATGAGCAAATCCAGGGATAGCAACTCCGCTAAATGGATTAGCTGATAATATCCTGGCTAAGCTCTTAAGATCATCTTTAATATGCCGATATTTCTTCTGGAGCCGTTTTGCTATTCTATCAAAAGGAGGGATAGTCTCAACCTTATAACTCATCCAGTAGTTCCTCTATCGGTCTTGTGCTACCCTTCTTAATTTCTTCCATAGCGCGAGCAATAAGACCTTTAAAGATTGGTGAATTTGATAGAATTATAGCCTCTTTTTCATCTTGCAATTCTCTCTTGCCAGATTCAAAAAAGAGAACAGTGACCAAAGACTTCTTTCTTGTTGGAACCGGCTCTAATAGCTCAATCTTTTCTCCGTTAAAAAAGCCTTTTGCAGTTAACATTGGCAGCCTCCATTTTACTTTTTAGTGTTAATTCGTGTGTATTCGTGGCTAAGTTCTTCTTACGGTCGTCGCAAAACAAAACAGCCTAAGGCACACACATTTTGTAATGGATCCCAGGAACCCATTGAGGCCTTGAAATTCAAAGCCGATTCCTTATCAGAATGTACCCATCGGTTACCTCTATCCTTGATCCAGAACTCCTCTTTATCAACTGTATAACCATCCAGTAGCCGTGTAAGTCTTCGGGCGCCATAGACCCGGGCAAGAGGTGTAAAGACTGCATCTTGACCAACTGGAATGGTGAGCAGCATAACTCCGCCTGGCTTCATCAATTTTCCAAGGTGGGCCATTGCCTCCAGGTCACCCTCCGGCTGGTTTTCTTTTACATCATATCGCCCGACAAGTCCTACATGCTCCACTGTAGAGCAATTGATCACCAAGTCGAAATGCTCCTCGGGAAACGGGAGTTTTAGAATATCCCCTTTGATAAAACTGAGTTGGGGATGGATATATGGCCACTGAACTGATGCCAGGTCTATAGCCGTTACCTCAAAACCCCGTTGCGCAGCAATAAGACCCAAATAGCTGCCCCCATTTCCAAAATCCAAAGCTTTCCCAGATCCTGCAGGCATCTGGGAAGCCACCCAGGACCATTCAATATCACGATCTCCAGCCAGATTCATAGTGGGTTTAGACAACAGGCCAAAGTTTTCCCCTTCCATAAAGCCCATCTTCTCTAATTGATCTTTTATCTCAAACCAGTATGAAGAAGCAATAATGATCTTATCGAAATCCTTTTTCTTTAGCCTCTCTGGACCAAAGACAGGGATTCCCTCTAACTTTGAGCCCTGTTTATCTTTATTGTTATCTATAAAACCTATTACCGCAGTCTTCCTTTCTTTAATCCAGTCAAGGCATTGCCTTCCAGCTTCACCCGCACCAAAAATAAGAATCTTAGCCCCTTCTTCTATATGGACGGGCGGACATTCCTTTTGCATCGTCAATCGGTATTGATGCGCATAGCGCTCAAACTTCTCTAATGCTTGCGCTGCATTTGAGGGATCAGAAAGGATAGCCTTTGAAGTATAATCTTTAATGGTTTCCCAGTGCCGGCCATCAGCCCAGGCATAGTCAATTCCCTTGAGGTATGCGTTACTTAATGCTCGCTCTTTTCTCTGGCGTAACTTCTCTGGCACACCAGGCAGGCTAAAGAATTTCTGAGTGAGTTTTACACAGGCATCTGCGGTAATATCTCCACGCTCTGCCATATAACCTGGGGTAGACCTGGCATGGGCAAGAAGGAGAGGAATATGGTGAATGATCCCAGCCAGCCCAATGCGAAGCCAGAGTTCGTGATCCTTCTTGGATATAAGGTCAACATCCAACCAACTTACTTTCTCTACAATGCT
>Ga0180009_10006552_pt1 | contig 12179 bp, 12 predicted proteins | sample OS_PC_MetaG_FD_123537 | JGI IMG/M metagenome (GOLD analysis project Ga0180009, IMG submission 123537) | Groundwater microbial communities from the Aspo Hard Rock Laboratory (HRL) deep subsurface site, Sweden - OS_PC_MetaG | ecosystem: Environmental > Aquatic > Deep subsurface > Groundwater...
CACAACACAAGAGGTTAAACGCATACAAAGACGACTTAACGATCGACCACGTGAAGCACTCGGCTATCACAAACCAGACGAAGCATTTAACAAACTCATTGCATTAAAAGATTGAAACCAAGTTAGAAAACATTGGCCTATTCAACTTGTTACTCAGGTATCGAGTACTCGACATTAAAAAAAGTTTTATAAAAAACTGAAAAATAATAACCACAACATTCGGTTGTTTTTTAACAATTAATCATGATACGCTGGATTTAATATAATAATTATTCTCAAACAATATGAGTCCTAAATTTGATCTTATAAAACCTCCTGGATTGGGAGGCGAGTCCAAAAAAGGCGAAAAATCCCCCAGGTCTCCTGATGTCGTTCGTCAAGAACTCGAGGATGCGCAAGAAAGTCTGACTGCTTTTAAAGCAGAGATACAGAAATGCAAAGCAGATTATTCGAAATTAAAAACATCTTCTAGTGGCGCGTCAACTGAAACGATGTCTGCAGCGAGCGAAAGGCTGGAGGCAATGGTTAGAGGATTGTCGCATAAAGAAGGTCGAGTAATAGATTTGAAAGAAGAATTAGCTGAACTTGAATAAAACAAAAGCGCACCCTGTTCTTGAGTAGAACTCGGGTGCTTTGGATGTCTATACCTTAAGTGCCGGTTACTATTTAGACTTCTTTGCTTTTAACGAGAAAATATGATGCTCGTGACTGTGTTCTGCTTCAAAAATCTTTTCATCACTCACGGTTATTGGGCCTACATATTTTTTTACCAAGTCAAAGAACCATGGTGCATGGATATTAGTTCTTTTTTTGACCACCTTATCTTCAGTATGAAAATCGCGTACAAGAAATATACCACCTGGTTTTAGATGGGCAAGAATCTTGGGTAATCTATCTTCTATTTTAACTTTTGTATTAAAACAAAGTGAATAATTTGAGTAGATCAAATCGAAATCACCTTCCAATTGTATATCAAAATAATCAGCTTCTATGGCTGTTACATTGTGTGCTGGTTTACACACGATTTTTTTGTCTATAGCGATTACCTTTCCCTGCATGTTATTAGCATCTTTGAGGTCACCGCATCCTAGTTCTAATATTCGCATAAATTAAATACGGGGAGACATTGATCAACATCCCCCCGTAATCTGGAGTTATAAGGATCAAATCCAGCAACCAGTGTCTTCGGACAAGATATCACCTGTTGTAGCATGTGCATAGGCTCTACAGCCCCCGCAGGCGAACTTATACTTACAGATAGCACATTTGCCTTTTAGGTTATACCTAAGGCTTCTAGCAATGCGCAGCATTTTAGAATTTTCCATTTTTTTCAGCGATTATCAAACAAGAGACAATGCCTTTTATAACAAAATATTCTCCAGGAGTTCCGTTCTGCCATTCCAACTTATCATGACGAATTTGATACCAAGGATTTTTGTGAACAATCTTTGAAGATAAAATTTTAGGTTTCATCTCAATATACTGACACTATTCATTGGTCTCGACAAGAATGGATAGATGGGATACAGATATTTAACATACTCCAGTATTATGCATTGAATATTATTTGCTTATAGTTTATGCTTTTTCCAAAGCCTTTAAATATTTAATATTAAAATTATGTCTAATAGTTTTGAATCAGGCCTTAAAGCACTAGAATCTCACGAAACTGAGCTTCAACCAGATCTGCTAAAACGGATTGAAGAGTTAAAAAAACAATACCCAGTAGTGGAAGTATCAGATTACGAGGAGCGTGATACACCGGAAGATTTGGCTAGAGACCTTGATGGTGAACAGAGATATAAAGATTTACTTGTGCTTTATAGACAATTGCCTGCTACTGAATGCGAGATTGGGGAGGAGCTTTATATAAAAAAAGTCGACGATAAGACGGTATTAGGGAGATTAGGTTTTGAGGGATATGAAGGAGAGCCGATATTGAGTTTTGCATTTTGCAGTGCAGAGGTTGCAGCTATATTTCTTAATTATGGAGCGGAACAAGACTTAAAAAAAATCAAGGAGATTGAAGCACGAGACAATGCTCGTCGGGAGGCTTATGAGGCGCTTAACTTGTCATCGCCTGAAGTGGTAAGCGAAATAAGAGATGAAGACATTGAAGAAGAAGTGGAAAAGTGGGATGCAAAATGGGAAAAAGATCCAAGTACGAGGGAAGAAGATCTGAGGCTGTTGAAAGAGGCTTTGGCTAAATATAGAGAAGGAGGATATAACGCTTATAAATCATTTTGTTGGCCTAAACCTGGTGTACGTTTGTACAATGAAGTATGGAAACTTGAAGATCTTGAGAAATTGTACGACAAGCTTTCTGAAAAACTTTAAGCCTAGGCCGTCGAAAGACGTCTTTTCGTTTTTTAGAATGGGGACTTTACGCAAAAGTACGTTTCTGAGGTACTGATTTAAAACAACCGCGAATTACGGTTGTTTTGTAGGCATCTTTTGAGCTTCAGGGATATTTGTTTTTTTCTTCTCGTCGGTCTACAATCATCTTATGCAAGAAAACCCGATGCAAGAATATCCGATTATAGATCATGTTGGAAAAGAAATTTCGCGCCGTTCTTCGGCTAGGAATAAAGTCCGCATGCCGCCAACCTCTCCGGAGGAGGAGCAAAAGGCATTGCGCAAGATTTCTAAATTAGGAAAGGCGATTGTTGAGTTGGAAGAGGAGATTGTAATTATGAGTGAAGCAATCGCTTCTGATGAGGAGGAGCCGCAAGATCAGAAAAAGGCACGTGTAAAAAAACCAGCTCTAAAAAAGCCGATTAAGGGTTTTGAAGATAATCCATTTATTAATATAAAACCCGTGTCACATGAAGAGATTCTTGATCTCGTTCCGGTTCTTGCGGATATGATTAGTCGTTTGAAACGACTCAAAATAGAGGAACAAAGTCTTGTTGCTAAGCTCCCAAGTGATGTGCAGATCGCGCATCAAGCATCTGGTGAAACTCAGTCTAAGCTCCGTGCGGGAAAAAATAATTTACCTCCCTGGATCTCTGAGGCAGTTGAACCTGTAAGTATTGATAAGGCGGAATCCATTATGGGATTGAATAATACATTTGGTGCTAAAAGAGTTGCTCAGGCATTTCATATGAAAGAAAGTGAATTACCTGTACCACCCATTCCATTTACATTATTAGAGTTAAAGGAAGCAAAAGAAAGAGGGGATCGTCTAGTTCTTCGCGTAGATCAAGCTCCGGATGTGGATGGTCAGGTTAAGCCTTTGACGCTTGAGCGTATAGTTCAACTTCCACTGGGTGAGGAAGATGGCGAAACAATTGTTTTTATGAACAATAAACGTGTAATCACTGAAAAAAATGATATTGATAAGGATAGTATTTTTCAGATGAATTTAAAGGAGAAAGAATTATTAGAAGAAAGTCCATTTTTCAATTCTGAAACCCCACGTGCCGGATGGTTTTTAGTCAACAAACAACATGAACCTTCAAAAGAAGCATTTGACGATCTGTTAGAACAAACAAGAGGATTACGAGATGAACTAGCGAATTTCGCCAGCCCTGAAGAACTTGCGGAATGTTCACCGGAACAGCTTGATGACATAGCAAGGTGGAAGGAAAAGGATCTTCATAAAATGAATGCGATTTTAGCAAATCTCAAAATTAACAAGAACTATCGTCGTCGCGCTGTTGAAGTTGCATACGACGCAATTGTTTTCCAACAAAACATATATGATAAAAATGGGAATTATATTCTCTCTGAAGAATCTGTTGAAGATACATTATCCGCAGATGCAGAAGGAAACTTTGTAAGAATAGACTTTGTACCTCGGGTCATATATCCAAAAGAAGAGTTTTATGACCACTATATCGACTTAGGAAAAAAGACGCGCGAGCATCTTGAAGCATTTAAATGCGTTATTACGACCCATCCGTACTCATATAATAAATACGCAGTTAATCGAGGGAGAGGCAATTAAGTAATAACAATTAGCTGAACTTAAAAAGCAGTCTGTTTATGACGACTGCTAGGTCTTTACTCTTAACTTGAATTTTGCTACCTTTGCTCAACAAACACCCGCGCTCGTCGTTCTTGTAAAGACGAGTTTGTCGGGGATTTTGGATTTTAGGTCTATTCTCTTTGTCATCTCGACTGGAGCGAATGCGAAACGGAGAGATCTTTCAGAAAGATTTCTCCACTACACTACACTACGTTCCGTTCCGGTCGAAATGACAGATGCTCTTTAGAATGACAGAAAGAGTTTGGCATTATGCAAGATAAAATCACAATTAAAGGCGCGCGAGAGCACAATCTTAAAAACATCAATTTGGAATTGCCGCGCAATAAGATGATCGTATTTACAGGCTTATCTGGTTCAGGTAAGTCGTCTTTGGCGTTTGATACAATTTTTGCTGAAGGGCAGCGTCGCTATGTTGAATCGCTTTCTGCATACGCTCGCCAGTTTCTTGGGCAAATGGATAAGCCGGATGTGGATGAGATTGAGGGTTTGTCTCCAGCGATTTCCATAGATCAAAAAGCTCATAGCGCCAATCCTAGATCTACGGTTGCAACAATCACGGAGATTTATGATTATCTTCGTGTTTTGTACGCGCGCATTGGACTTCCGCATTGTCCAATTGACGGTAATCCGATTCGCAAGATGACTGTGGAAGAAATGGTTGACGTGATTTTAAAGCGTACAATTGAGATGCATTCTATTCCTGAGAAGATTAAGGAGCGTAAAGATGTAGGGGCAGACCCGCGTGTCCGCTTAAAGGACGAAATCGTAATTCTTGCGCCGATTGTTCGTGGTAGAAAAGGGGAGTATCACCAGTTGCTTCAAGATTTGTATCAGGCTGGTTTTATGGAAATTCGTTTGGATGGCAAATGGAAATCGCTTAGAGATCGCGTGAGCTTGAGTAGATATAAACAGCATACAATTGAACTGGTTGTTGATCGCGTCCCTCTTGCTTGGCCGGTTGAAGGGAACACACAATTACGAACCAGAGTAGTTGAAGCTGTGGAAACTGCAATAGATAGAGCAGAGGGTACTTTGATTGCGATTTTGGACGATGGATCTGAGTTTCTTATGTCTGCGCGTTTTGCGTGTCCAGAGCACAACTTTGCTTTTCCTGAAATTGAGCCGCGTCTTTTTTCGTTCAATTCGCCATATGGCGCATGCGAATCGTGTAACGGTCTTGGAACTGCGCAGATATTTTCAGAAGAGCCTTGTGCAGCGTGTAAAGGTGATCGTCTGCGAACTGAGGCGCTCCATGTTCTTTTAAACAAAAAAAGTATTGTAGAAGTAACGTCGTTGCCAATTGATAAAGCGCACTCCTTTTTCTCCAACCTGAAATTAAATGAGAACGAAGCTAAAATCGCAGAACCAATTTTGCGTGAGATTTTGGGGCGTTTGCAGTTTATGCTTGATGTTGGTTTACATTATCTTACTTTAAATCGTATGGCAGGCTCCCTGTCCGGTGGAGAAGCGCAGCGCATTCGTTTAGCTTCGCAGATCGGATCTCGTTTAGTTGGCGCACTGTATGTTCTGGATGAACCGACTATAGGATTGCATCAAACTGACAATGCGCGGCTTGTTGAAACTTTGGAAAAACTTCGTGACGCCGGAAATACCATCATCGTTGTTGAGCATGATGAGAACACGATCGCAGCTGCAGATTATCTTGTAGATATTGGACCCGGAGCAGGTAAACACGGTGGTGAGATTGTTGTGGCAGGTGACATGCCTAAGGTTTTGGAAGATAAGAACAGCGTGACTTGTCAGTATTTACGCGGTGAGAAAACAGTTCCATATCCGCGAAAGCGTCGTGGTCCTACAAAGGAATGCATTACTATTAAAAAAGCTGCGGAAAATAATTTGAAAAATATCACAGTAAAAATTCCGCTTAAGCGATTTGTTTGTGTGACGGGTGTTTCCGGATCTGGAAAGTCCACGCTAATGATAGATATTCTTTATCGTGCGATGGCTAAAGAACTTCATGGCTCGATTGCAAAGCCCGGGAAGCACGGAAGTATTGATGGAATCGGCTGGGTTGATAAAATCGTTGATGTTGATCAATCTCCAATCGGCCGCACCCCGCGTTCAAACCCCGCGACTTATACCGGTATTTGGTCGCACATCCGCAATCTGTACACCATGACTGCTGATGCGCGAGTGCGCGGTTATAGGCCTGGTCGCTTTTCATTTAACGTTCCCGGTGGGCGATGTGAGAATTGCCAGGGTCACGGGCAGCTCGCGATTGAGATGCATTTTTTGCCAACAGTCTACGTTCCGTGCGACGTGTGTAAGGGCAAGAGATTTGACCGCGAAACTTTGGAAGTGAAATACAAAGGCAAGAACATCTCTGATATTTTAGGCATGACTGTGGAAGAAGCAAACAAGTTTTTTGCAGATATCCCATTGATCCGTGACCGCACGCAAGTTTTGCTAGAGGTTGGTTTGGGTTACATTGAGCTTGGCCAGCCTGCCACAACATTATCCGGAGGTGAAGCACAGCGCGTAAAGCTTGCGACCGAACTTGCGCGTCGAGATACTGGCCGCACGTTTTATCTTTTGGACGAGCCTACAACCGGCCTGCACTTTGAAGACATTAAAAAACTGCTTGAGGTTTTGCATCGCTTAGTGCGTCGTGGAAACACAGTAGCTGTTATTGAACACAACTTAGACGTGATTAAAAACGCAGACTGGATTATTGATATGGGACCTGAAGGCGGAGATGGTGGAGGGCAAGTTGTTGCTGAGGGTACGCCTGAAGATGTCGCTAAAAAGAAGAAAAGCGCAACAGGGGAGTATCTTAGGAAGGTATTATAAAAAAGCTGTCATCCCGAGGGAAGTCGGAGCGACGAGGGATCTTCCACTTAAAACACCTGTCGAGAGCATACGAACGGTGAGCGCAAAAACCTTTTATTTTAGTCAAATATCAGTCATCAGCCCTTGACAAGATGGCTATTTTATGGTATAAATTGCACATCGAAAGGTCGTCTAGCGGGCCTTTCTAAATAGCTGTAACAGCTAAATCTCCGAGAAGACGATCCGCGGTCTTTCGGAGGAAGTACAGCGGTGACCGGGAGAGCTCATCCACTCTCGGGATAAATCGACAGATAAGGCTTTACCCACCTTTGGATGAAACGGGTACCCCAGCATGCGCTTGCGTGCTGGGGTTCTTTTTTTAATTTGTCATTGCGAGCGCAGCGCGGCAATCTTTTGACCTGTCATCCCAAACTTGATTTGGGATCCATGTCCGAATGAACTTGTAGCCGCAGGTCTTTAGCCTGCGCATAGAACGAGGAGCGCCAGTATTGACAAAATGCGCGATTATTGTTATTAATCATCTGTCGTAAAAACAAATAAGGAGGTGACGACATGGTGCGCATTGACACAACTATTCACGATGATTTCGAAAGAGTGATCAGGTTTTGTTTGGATCGTGGTGTTAGGATCATAAGCAAAGACAGTGTGAAAAGAATTGTTTTTGCCGAGATGTCACAAGAGCTTGCAAATCAGATGCGGGAAGAAATCAATTTCAAAGATGTGGTGTCTGTCGGTAAAGCTCCGCTCGGCTCCGCATCTGGCGACGGTGACATTAATGAGAAGTATAAAGCGGCGATGAGGTCGATGTTTGACGCAATTCAATCCCGCCATGATGAAGGCAAGCACGACGTGTGTTGCGGAGAGATTTTTTCTCAGCTCGAAGTTCTGCTCGAGGCATCTGATCCAATGGTCACCGCGGCTCTGCGTGAAATTGCGCATGAGATCGACGACAAAACTGTCAAAGTCTTGCTAAGGGCTGTGGCCAACGAAATCGCTTTAGGATCTGTTCCTCCACGAGCGATCTAGCGCTCCTTGCTCCAAAAACCCCCGATGGACAATCTCATCCACCGGGGGTTTTTAATATCCGCTATTCGGCTTTTTGGAAATCAAATTATAGTTTTAACCTTGGCTTTTATTTGATCCCTGATTTTTCTCATTCCATCCAAACTCATTTGATAAGGATCCTTAATTACCCAAAAAACTATTTTCCTAGAATTTACTAGAAAATCAGGACATAATACTTTCTCACACATAACAAAAATTCGATCCGCCCTTTCCACTAGGCGCTTGTCGATCAACTTGACTTTCTGAAGGCTTATATCGATTCCTTCTTCCAACATTATTTGGCGAATTTCTTTTGGTATTTCAGGATATTTGATCGGAGTATCCTCATCGGTTCCTGCGCTAATAGCATCCTTCGATTCGGAATAGTAATTATAAAATGCCTCTGCCATCTGGCTTCTGCCGACATTGCCTGAACAAACAAACAGAATTTTTTTCATATTGGTAAGTTAACACCGCAATTTTTATCTAACAACCCCCGTAGGATACTCATCCTACGGGGGTTTTGTTTTTTATAAATTTTTAGACGCTTAGATGTTAAGAGCGAAGCGGATTTTCGCTTATTGCATGCCAGTGGGCATCTCCATAATGTTTACTCCGGCCGGAAGCTCAAACACGCTGTCCGGTATATCTGTGAATTGGATGTTTTTGTATTCCATTATCACCGTGCCCTCGGGCGTCACGGCTTCAGTTCGCACGGGGAAGCCGTTTTTTTTCCAGATCCAAGATTTTGTTTTTGTCCCTTCCGCGTTATATTCAATCACGGTGCAAACTTTTCCGTCCAAGGTTTCGGTGCCGATGTGCACTGGCTTGTAGACCTCTAGGTTTTCAGTGGGGGATGTTGGCACGGAAGTGTCATCCCATTTCATTTTGATTGCCATGTTTTGCGCCGGCATATATGTATACATGGTTTTGGCGTCCATATCCATTAGACTTATTGCGGTCTGTCCCTGAGTCCTCATTTCCGTTTTCATTTTGTTCTTTTTTAGCCAGGTTTTGAGGGTCATCTGCGGCGCTCCGGGCATTGTCATGGTCACATCATATTTAACCGAGGAGATGCTTGAGCCCATGCCTAATAGTTCGCTTAAGGTATCGGTCGCGGATTGTTCTGTGGTTCCTTTTTCGGGCGCTTTTGCGCAGCCGCCGGCCACTAAGACGATCATTAATAAAGAAGCCGCCAATAACGATAGTGTTTTGGAGTTGATTTTTTTCATATTTTTTTAAGTAATTATATTTAATTTGAAAATTTTTTAGCGCAAAATCCAGCCGCCATCCACAACTAATACTTGCCCCGTAATATAATCGGATTTGTCAGAAGTCAGAAACACGCAAGCTTGTGCTATGTCATCCGGCGTTCCCATACGCCCCCACGGAATGGCGGCGATGGTTCCTTGTTTCGCATCCTTTGTCATGGTGACTGTTGCGCCCGGAGTTTCAATGGCGCCCGGCGCTACTGCGTTTACATTGATTTTTTTCGATGCAAGTTCCAGGGCCAGCGCTCTGGTCATGCCATTAATTCCGCTTTTGGAAGCGCAGTAATGCACCAACCCCTCAAATCCAATCAGCGAGGCGATGGAGGAAATATTCACAATTTTACCGCCGGCTTTCATTTTTTTAACCGCGGCTTGAGAGCACAAAAATGCACCTTTTAAATTCACATCTTGCACCTTGTCCCAATCCGCTTGTGTCATCTTTGCGAAAGGCACGAATGGATAAATTCCCGCGTTATTCACCAAAATATCCAATCTGCCGAATTTTTTTATGGTTTGGGAAATCAAATTGTCTACATCTGCCTTTTTTGACACATCGCAGGCCACGGCCAGAGATTTTACTTTCAATTTTTTTATTTTCTCAGCAGCTTTTTTACAGCCCGCCAGATCAACATCACACACTGCAACATGACAGCCCGCTTTGGCCAGCGCTAAAGCGATACCCAATCCAATGCCCTGCTTGGCGCCGGTTACAATCGCGACTTTATTTTTTAATTGCATGTTATTTAGATTATCTAATTATTATTTATACTTAATATATTTTGTACCCGGTACCCGCGTGCCTGGCACCTTGGAGACAGGGATGCGTCAATTATATTAAAAAATCCTGAAAATTGATACTCATCCCCGGGGGTTCTTGGTTTAGCCAGAGATAGAAAGAGTTAGCGCTTTAAAATATTTTTCGTTTTCTAGAATTTTTCTAAACCATGTTGTGTAATGATCCGGATTTTTTCTTATATCCTCCTTTAAATCGTCCATGTCCATCCATTTATAATCCATAACTTCTTCCGGGTCTGGAGTTGGTTGATCGTCGTAATACCCTATAAATACATGATCGAACTCGTGTTCGGTTAGCCCATTCTCGTAATCTGATCTATAAACAAAAGAAAAAATTTCGTTTGTAGGAGTTGTAAATCCCATTTCTTCCTTAAGTCTTCGCTGAGTAGCATAACTTAAATCCTCGCCAACTTCTGCGTGGCTGCAAACAGTATTCGACCACAGTCCGCCGGAATGATATTTCTCTTTTGCTCTTTGCTGCAAAAGAAGTTCGTTTTTTGAATTGAAAATAAAAATCGAAAAAGCCTCGTGAAGTTTGGCTTTAACATGAGCTTCAAGTTTATCAATAGCGCCAATCCTATTTCCTTGCTCGTTAACCAAATTGATCATAGATAAATATTTTTAGAATTTTTCTGATTTTTATCTTCAACTCTTTTTTCTAATTATTTTAATGCCCTTGATTCCAAGGACCAGCAGACTCACAATTAATATTTTTAAAATATAATGACCATGTATGTCCAAAAAGTTTTTAGTCATAGGGGTTATTTCACCCACGAGAAGATGAGCGACAATACTAATTGGTAATGCCAGGTATAGCCAATTTCGTTTTGGTACATCAATTCTGAGTTTGCGAAAGAGTTTGGATAATAGGGGAGAGAGTAAATATATTCCAAGAAAAGTCACAGCAAAATCAAAAATTGCGTAACTGCCAATACGAAATTGTCTAAGGTATTCAATTGAAAACATACGGTTTTGTTTTTACTGGTTTTAGCTTAATATAAGCTTATCATTATATGATTCCAAAAGGAATTAAGATCAAAAATCTCAAATTGCCGGATAAACCGGGTGTTTTATTATAAAATTGTAGTCGCTAGGAGCGAAGCGAAATTTCGCCTAACGTTTGCGTGTATGAGAAGTCCCGCTCTTCGTTTGTAAGATAAACTTTCATTTCACAATAAACCTATTTTACCGCTTCTCACCCTCAATTTCAAGAGCGGGATTTGGGTGGAGTGAAGAAGAAATTATTGATTTTTTCCCTTAATTCAGGGGCTCTTTTCAATTTTTTCGTTTCTTGTGAGCTTGACAGGTGGGTCGCAATTTACTATGATGAAAAGTCGCAATTCCGCGACAAAGGAGATGACCATGAACGATTGCGAAAGGTTCGAACAGATCGCGGCGAGGATACAGGGACCCGAGGCAGAGGGGCCAGCGCACGACCTCACGAACGAGGAGCTCGATTTTTTCCTCGCTCACGAGGAAACGTGCGATCGCCCCGACCACAAGGCCGTGGCGTGGGTGGATCTCGACGAGGATCCGAAGTACAAGGAGCTCGGCGAGCGTGCAAAGTCCAGATTCGCTCGCATCCTCTCCGAGGAGTAACGCCCCGCCGCATCGCTCATCACGCCCGTCTAGTAGAAATCCGAAAGGAAACCGAACGGCGGGCGCTTCACTTTCTGAGAGAAAAAATTGAAAAGAGCCCAATTAAAAATGAAAAGAAAAATCAATAATTTCTTCTCCACGCAGCCGCATACTCGGTGTTGTACGACAGTTCCGATGGGTAATGAATTAAAAGTTCGTTTCAAAGACGTTCTTTTTTATTTGCACAAATTTTCAAACCACCTCATTTACTAGTCGGAATTTCGTACAACATCGGGCTTATGAGAAGTTTCTGGAGCGAAGCGGAAGAAATTTGGGAAATTTGCGAGCCGAGCAAATTTCCTCATAAGCCCTGTTATACGAGGGTGAGGAGCGATAGCGACGAAAGCGCAGCGTCCCCTTGAGTCGTCCGTAGTGCCCGTTACAACTTATGATATTTTTTCATGTGATATAAAGAATATTTAGCCAAATCATAAAATATTATGTAAACCGTGAAGACAATGAATATCGTCCAATCGTTGCTAAATATTCCATAGATTGCGGTTGGTATTACATAATACCATGCTGGCTCATTGATTTTGTATAGCCAATCTTTCTTTTTTCTGACATCTCCAAGATAATCTCTAAGACCGCCGAACACAACAAAGGTTACAAAGAATATGAAAAAGACA
>Ga0180009_10006553_pt1 | contig 12179 bp, 6 predicted proteins | sample OS_PC_MetaG_FD_123537 | JGI IMG/M metagenome (GOLD analysis project Ga0180009, IMG submission 123537) | Groundwater microbial communities from the Aspo Hard Rock Laboratory (HRL) deep subsurface site, Sweden - OS_PC_MetaG | ecosystem: Environmental > Aquatic > Deep subsurface > Groundwater...
CAAGATCACCCTGCGCTACGACAAGGATCCGGACCTGGGCCTCATTGCCGAGAGCATCAAGTCCGTGACGGGGGTTGAGCTTCGCGCCACCGCAAACAACCCCCAGATCGTCAGCGCACGCGACCGCAAGGTGGAGATTCTGCTCAAGTCCAAGGGCGACCAGCTCATGGACGGACTGCGCTCCTCGCTCGGTACCGACAAGGTTCCCGATGCCCCGATGCGTGTCGAGTGGGTCGGTCCCAAGGCCGGCAAGCTGCTGCGCGACGCTGCATTCAAGAGCATCGGCATCGCCATCATCTTCATCATGGCCTACATCGCGTTCCGCTTCGACATGCGGTTCGCCCCCGGCGCCATCATCGCGATGATCCACGACGTCCTGCTCGTGCTCGGGATTTTCGTCATCACGAACAAGGAGTTCACGCTCACTACGGTGGCCGCTTGTCTGACCATTGTCGGATACTCGGTCAACGACACCGTGGTCGTGTACGACCGTATCCGTGAGAATCTCGGCAAGCACCGCGGTAAGACCTTCCCGGACATCATCAACATGAGCGTGTCCGAAGTGCTCTCGCGAACGATCCTCACCTCCGGCACCACGCTGCTCACCCTCGCGTCGTTTCTGATCCTGGGCACAGGCGCCATCAAGGACTTCGCCTTCGCCATGTTCGCGGGCATCATCGTTGGTACCTATTCATCGATCTACGTGGCGAGCCCGCTGACCGAGTTCATCGATCGTCGCATCTTTGGCGGTACCCGATCGCCTGGCAACAAGCCGCGTCCCCCCAAGCGCGAAGCCGCCGTGGTCTAACGGCGCTCGTGCTGCTCCCCTCGCCCGCTTCCCCGTCTGCTCGCCGGCTCGCCGGCGCCCTGAAACTCACCACCACCTTCGCCGACTTGCTCGATCGACGCGGCTTTGCCGACGACGTGGCAACCCGGGCCTTCCTCGATCCGAAGCTCGCGAACCTCACGCCACCGCAGGACATGGCTGATCGATCCACCGCGATCGAGCGCATCACCCGCGCCATCCGCAAACACGAACGCATCGTGCTCTTCGGTGACTACGACTGCGATGGGATCACGTCGGTCGCGATCCTGACGGAGATGATTCGGCAGTTGGGGGGCGACCTGCGTCCCCATCTCGCCAATCGATTCGAGGGTGGCTATGGGTTGAGCGACCCTGCCGTGGACCGCATCCTCGAAGAAGGTCCCTCGCTGTTGGTGACGTGCGACTGCGGATCGAGCGACCACGAACGACTCGAACGACTCCGCCATCGAGGTGTCGACGTGGTGGTGCTCGATCACCACCTGGTGCCGGACGAGCCACTGCCGGCGCATGCCTTCCTGAACCCACGCCGACCCGACTGCGCATTTCCCTACAAGAATCTTGCGTCGTGTGGCCTGGCGCTGAGTCTGGCTGCCGGGCTGCGTGCAGAGATGGCGCCGGGCATGGACGTTCGCCCGTGGCTCGATCTGGTCGCGGTCGGGACCGTCGCGGACATGGTGCCCCTCGACGGTGACAACCGTGCTCTGGCGCGTGCGGGCATGCGGGTGATCGAGAAGGGACAGCGCGTTGGGTTGCGGGCCCTCGCGGAGCTCGCCCGGGTCTCGCTGGGCGGCGGGGTCACCTCCGAGACCATCTCCTTCGACATCGCGCCACGCATCAACGCCCCCGGACGCTTGGGCAATCCGCTGGACGCGTTGAACCTGCTGTTGTCCACCGATCCGGTGGAGGCCCGGGGCTTTGCTGGCAAGGTCGAAGCGGCGCGCACCGAGCGTCGACGTGTCCAGGAGCTGATGTTGCTCGAGGCCGTGCAGGACGTCGAGGCCAACGGCTGGACGGACGCTCCTGCGCTCGTGCTTTCTCGCCCCGGGTGGCATCCCGGCGTGGTGGGGATCGTGGCTTCGCAGCTGTGCGAGCAGTACGGCCGGCCGGCGGTGGTGATCGGCTTCGATGGGTCGACGGGTCGAGGGTCGGTTCGCGGGGTGGACGGGATATCCGTCTACGATCTTCTGGTGAAGAGTCGCGAGGCGCCCATCCACTTTGGCGGCCATCACGCGGCCGCGGGGGTGACGATCGACGCGTCGGTCGTGGCGAAGTTTCGAGAGCTGTTCACGGCGGCCGCGGCGGATGCGATGCCGAACGGTGCTTGCCTGCCGGACACGAGCGCAGAGGTATTGCTCGACGCCCAAGATTCAGCGCTCGATGTGGTCAACGATCTGACATGGCTCGAGCCGTGCGGAATTGGCAATGAGATGCCGCGTCTGGGATTGGCCGACGCAAAGATCGTGCGATCCCAGGAAGTGCGAGGCGGTCACCTGCAGGTGCAGCTGTCTCTTCCGTCGGGTTCCCTGCTGTACGGATTCGGTCCGCGCATGGGCTCACGGGCGCGAGAGCTCCGGTCGGGCATGCGGGTGCATGCTACGGGCACGCTGCGTCGGGACAACTTCCGAGGCGGTGGGGCGATCGCGTTCGGGGTGTCGAGCTTGGAAGTGATCTAAACCTCTCCAGCTGGAGCTGGAGCGTTGGATGACCTGTCAAACGAGGAACGCGGGCGCGAGCGGTCATCCATGCGCGGTGCGCTCGATGATCTCATCTTGCACGGCAGGATCCAGATCGGTGAAGTACGCCGAGTAGCCAGCCACGCGAACCACGATTCCAGGGTACGAAGCTGGGTCCCGTCGCGCAGCTCGCAGCGTCTCGGCGTCGAGCAGGTTGAGCTGCACCTGCATTCCACCCTGACGCACATACCCGCGCAGCAGCGCCGAAAGGACCTGCCGACCCTGCAGTCCGCGAACGCGATTTGCGTCGAACTTGAGGTTCAATGCGTAGCAGTTCGAGAGGCGCGACGAATCCAAGCTGGCGGCTGACCCCAGCACCGCCGTGGGGCCGCAACGATCGGCGCCGTCGACGGGAGAGAGGCCGTTGGAGAGCCGTTCACCGGCTCGTCTGCCGTTGGGGAGCGCGCCGGTGTGTCTGCCGAAAGCGCTGTGGCACGTCATCGAGTAGACGCCTGGAACGTACCTGCCTCCGCGCGTATTGCGTCTCCGCGTGATCTCTTGGGTAAAAACATCGAGGGCGGTCTGGGTCATCCGATCCACGTCGGCTTGGCCGTTGCCGAACCTCGGGAAGCGGCACTTGAGCTCCACCTGCAACCGCTCGTGGCCTTCGTAGTTGTTCTTCAGCATCTCGACCAACGCCGGCAAGGACATCCTTCGTTCGTCGAACACCAGTCGACGAATCGCGTACAGGGCGTCGCCCACGTCGGCCAGTCCCACGGCCTGGATGGAGGTCAGATCGTAGGTGGCGCCGCCCCAGGTGACATCCCGTCCCCGCTCCAAGCATCCTTCGGTGATGGTGGAGTTGATCGCTGTGGGGCGCCAGGTCCGGTAGGACTGCTCCAGCCAACGAATCACGCGGCACATCTCGTCGGCGGCGTCGCAAACTTGATCCCGAAACGCGCCGATGACGTCGTCGAAGGTTGCCATCTGCGCCACGGACTTGGTCGCGGCGCCCAGCCTGAAGCCGGGGAGCTTGCGTGACGTGAAGCGATACCCTTGGTTGAGCGCGAGCTCCAAGCAGAGCGCGAGGTTGAACAGCGCGGCGTCGGAGGAGTTGTAGGTCCTGCCCTGGCTCGCCAACTCGACGCAGCCGATGACCGCATAGTCGCGCGCGTGTTGCTTGCTCATGCCGGCGTGTTGCAGGGCGCGTACGACCGCGGCGTCTCCGAAGAAAGATGGCTTTCCACAGCCCAACTGGAGAACGGACACGGCACGCTCGACGAACCAAGGTGGTGAGTCCTCGTGCAGGCGGACATGGAGCGCGGGCTCGCGTGTCTGGATCTGCGCGTAGGCGTCGAGCATCAAGCAGGACAGCTCGTTGGTGGCGTCTCGGCCGTCGGCGTCGGTGCCTCCGAGGGTGATGCCCTGGGCGACGCCGTTGCCGCTGAAGTAGTGGTCGATGCGCTCAGAGTACAGGGGCAAGGTCTCGCAGGTCTTGAGTTGGAAGCTGGCGAGCAGCTCGACGGCTCGTCGTTTCGTGAGGCGGTTTTCGAGCAGGTCTTGCTCGTAGAGGGGAGCGAGGATCTGGTCGAGACGACCGAAGGACATACCTTGTTCGAAGTCTTCGAGGTTGAGCGCGACGTGGACGAGCCAGCACGATTGCAGTGCCTCGAGGAGCGTTCGTGCTGGCTGGTAGGGCACATGTCGACAGGCGGCGGCGCAGGTCCTCAGCTCCTTGGCACGTGTGGCAGACGATTCGTTGGCGATGCGCTCCGCCTCTCGGGCGAGGTTGTCGGCCAGGCGGCGGATGCCTGCGATGACGATACGAACGGAGCGATAGAACGCGCGTTGGTCCGCGTTCAATGCGGTGCCGTCGGGCAGGGTGTCGGTGCGGAGGCCGTGTGTGGCGATGGCGTCGGCGTGGTGCAGACCGAGGTGGACGACGTTGTGGTAGCCGCCGGCCTGGTGGCCGATACCGGCCTCCTCGGTGACGAAGTAGCGCTTGGCGACGAAGAAGTCGGCGAAGTGCTTGATTCTTGTTGGACGCAGCAGCGCATGTCCGGCCACGCTGCCGCGCAGGCTGCGCAGCCCGATGCGGAGGAGTTGGAGCCGTTCCCTGGCGCTGAGCTGAAGGGGACTACGACGTCGCTCGAGACGGTGGAGGTCTTCGAGGATGTTGACCGAGCCTCCTTCCGGATAGAAGTTCGCAGCCACCCGTTTGGAGGTCATGTTCCCGATGACGAGCTCGCCTTCGTAGATGCGGGGTTCTCGGTGGGACAGGACGTAGGCGACGGCCAGGGCGCGTCGGATGAGCGGGTGCTCGCTGCGCGCTTGGCGGCCTTGGGGTGATCGTTGGAAGGCATCGAGGAGCAAGGGGCGCTCGAGGCAGATCGAAGGGCGAGCGGCGAAGATGTCTGTACGGATGTTGGCGATGCGTGGGGACGGATCGAAGAAGGGGCCGCCGACCGCGAAGGCACGGTTGTTAGCGAGCTGTGGTTCGGAAGCCATCCTGGTCCCCCTGGTGACTCACCGTCCACGGCCAAGCCGACGGTTGGAGTCGCGCTGAGGCTTGCTCGGCCGTTCCCCTTTTCAGGCTCAACCCTGTACGACGGGGATGCGTCGCTTCTGGGGCTTGGCGTCGTCCCCTTCGCTGGCGCTGGGTGTGGCGATGGCGGGTTCAGGGACGGTCTCGCCGGCGGCTTCGCGCTCCTCTTTTTCCTTGAGCTGTCGCCAGTAGCAGTAGAGGTTTTCGAACCTGCTGCCGGTGTAAGCGAAGGACGTCCAGGAGCATCCGCCGCGGCAGATCTCCGCGTAGTCGCAGCGCGCGCAATAGCCGCTGAGCTGATCGAGTTTGAAGTCGCGGTTGTAGGCGAACGCGCCGCGTCGATACCAGATCTCTCGCAGGGAGGTTTCGCGGATGTTGCCCTCCAGGAATCGGTCTTCCTGGTTCATGGCCGAAGGAAGGGAGAGGCAACCCTTGATGCCGCCGTTGCTCTCGATTCCGATGACCGAACAGCCGGCCGTGCAACCGACCCAGAACGGGATCGCGCCACCGGTGTCGCGCAGGTCTTCCTCGGGGTCGCCGTAGTAGCCGACGTTGTGGGCGGGGAAGACCTTGGGGCGCCCTTTGATGCGGCACAACTCGGCGAGCTTGGGCACCATCACGAGCACGTCTTCGGGCTGGATGCACAGGTCGCGGTGGTCCGCCATGTTGCCGGTCGGGTTACCCAGCTGCACCTGCCATCGGTCCACGCCATGTTGCACCAGCAACTCGCGTAGCTCGTCGAGCTCGTGCAGGTTTTTGCGGTGTACGACGGTGATCACCGAGGCGGTCAGACCCTTTTCCTTGCAGTGGTCGATGCAGTTCCAAAGATGCTGCCAGTGACCCTTGTCACGACGGATGTAGGTGTGGGTTTCCTCGAGCCCGTCGATGCTGAACGCGGCGCTTTCCAGGCCGACGGCGAGAGCGGTCTTGGTCGTGTCCTTGTTCCAGGACTTGCCGTTGGTGACCATGTTGGTCTTGATGCCGAGGTCGACGAGCGTTGAGCAGATGAGCGCCCAGTCCTTGCGCAGGAGGGGTTCACCGCCGCTGAGGGTGAGATTGCGGCACTTGAGATCTGCGAGCTCTTTGCAGAGGCGCAGGGCTTCGGGGGTGGTGAGCTCGTCGGTTCGGTTTCTCCCTGCACGCGAGCCACAGTGGCGGCAATTGAGGTTGCACTTGAGGGTGAGCTCCCAAACGGCGAGGCGAGGGACGTAACCGAACTTGCGCAGCAGCTTGATCATCGAGGCGATCTCCCCACGGGCGGATGGTGTGTCAAATTGTGACCGAGCGTCACGGTTGAGTCCCGCCGGATGTGGAAGCATACGTGGGTCAACGGCGAGCCAAGGCAAGCATAACGCGGCTGCAATCCACAGACCAACGCAAGCCTAGCTCCAGGGCCGAAGTATGCATCTTTTTTCCTGTTGCGCGTGCCACGTTGTGCCAGTTGGAGACACGCGGATCAGTCATCCGCGCGACCTGGTGAACCGGGAGCGAGGAAGGATCCATGGGGAACGGATGTGAATTGTGCACATCCCGACGGCTGCGGGACGGGCGGGCTACCGCATGGAACGGGATGTGCAGCCTTTTCGCTCACACGTGTGCGCTTTGGGAGGCCGACGATGAGTTCCAATCTTCACGCAAAGCAAGCCAAGGCTTACTTGGACGAGCTATGTCGCGCGATCGATCGCAAAGAAAAGCCAGTTCGACGACGGGAGTGGTGGAAGACGCCGCTGCTGATGCCGGCGGCCGTCGGGTTCGCCATGGGCCTGACCAGTTGCGGGGGCACGGCCGAAGAGCCCAACACCAAAGGGGCGGAGGTGTGTGACAACCAGGCCGACGACGACGGCGATGGCAAGGTCGACTGCGCCGATGCGGACTGCGCGGACTTCGGTGGCTGCAATTCGGCGTTGTACTCAGCGCCAGGGGAGAACTGCGACAACGGCGTCGATGACGATGGCGACGGCAAGATCGACTGTGCCGACGACGATTGCGACTCGTACGCACCGTGCAATTCGGCGGAGTACGCAGCACCCTTCGAGACCTGCGACAACCAGATGGACGACGATGGGGACGGCAAGGTCGACTGCGATGACGAGGACTGCTTCAGCGACGTCGCGTGCATGCCGGCGCCGGGTTACATGGCCCCGATGGAGACGGATTGCACCAATCAGGTCGACGACGACGACGACGGGGATGTCGATTGCGCGGACAGTGATTGCTACATCGATCCCATGTGCGGAGCGGCCTACATGGCGCCGATGGAGACGTGCGACAACGACGTCGATGATGACAATGACGGCCAGGTGGACTGTGCCGATGCGGATTGCGAGAACTTCCCGGGCTGCATGAGCGCGGACTACGCGGCGCCGTTCATGGGGGACTGAGGGGTCTGCGCCTACAAATTGTGAATTGCCGGACCGCCTCGGAGAGGCGGACTACCCTTTCTTGCGGTTCAACCGGCCTACGTGAGCGAAGTCTCTTGATCCCCGGAGCAAACTTAGCTTCCCTGCGCTTTGGCGCATGACCCAACCCACCCCGTTACCCGAAACCTGGGCGCCCGGCGCGCTGATTCCGGGGACCGTCTACCGCATTATCCGCCCCATCGGGCAGGGTGGAATGGGCGAGGTCTACGAAGTCGAGCACGAGATGCTCGGTACCCGTCGTGCTCTGAAGGTGTTGGTCAAGCACTACGCAGGACGGGAGGACCTCGCCGAGCGTCTCCGCGTCGAGGCGCGCGGTCTGGCCCGACTCAAGCACCCCAACCTGGTCGAGGTCTACGACCTGGGAACTGCCAGCGACGGGCGCATCTTCTTTGCGATGGAGATGCTCGACGGTGTCACGTTGCGCGCGATGCTCCGGGATCGGGGCCGGCTCAGCGTTCGCACTTCGGTCGAGCTGGTGGTCCAGGTATTGGCGGGACTTCATGTCGCCCATCTCGCAGGCATTTTGCACCGCGACGTGAAGCCGGAGAACGTGTTTGTGTGTCGCGATGGCACGGTGAAGCTGTTGGACTTCGGCGTGGCGAAGGCGATCGACGCGTGGATGCCCGATCAGAAGATCACCGGTGTAGGGATGACGGTGGGGACGCCTCGATACATGTCGCCCGAGCAGGCCGAGGGTGCCGCGGTGGATGCGCGCACGGATGTGTATGCGACGGGTCAGGTGTTGTGGGAGATGCTGGCGGGCCGCCCGGCGTTCGAGGAGACCGATCCTTTCGAGCTTGCGCGGGCGAAGTGGAAGCGTGGGGTGCCGCCGCTGGCTCAGGTGCGCGGTGTGGACGCGCCTCCCGCGCTCTGTGAGGCGGTGGATCGCGCGTGCCGAGCGGACCCCGCCAAGCGTTATCTATCCGCGGAGGCCTTCATCCTCGCATTGCGGTCTGCGATCGGTGCTTCAGCACCCGCACCCTCCGTGGCTCCCGTGGCCCCGAGTGCGACCCAGGCCTATCTAGCCGGCGCCGGGACGCCCGACTCCGGGGGCGATACCGCTTTCAACCCGCTGCTGCCAGGAGGCTTTGGCGGCACCGTTCCTGTCCCGGGGGCGGTGGCGCGAGAGCTGACGGAGCGGGTCGACGCGATCCGGCCCGTCAACCGCGATGCTCGCACCGAGGCCCACGCGTCCGGTCCGAGACCCAAGGGCCCGGGTGGAACCGAGCTGCTTCCGGCGGTGGCCGCCAGACACGAGCCCGCGGTCATCGTTGCCCCGTCCGTGCCGCCCGCTTCGGCGCCTTCCACCAGTCCCGCCAGGCAGGAGCCCACCGCAACGCGAGCGAAGTCGGGTCCGCTTGGCATCGCTTTGACCAGTTGGATTGCAGGTTTTGCGGCGTTCGCTATTCCGGTCGTCATCGCGGCCGCGCTCGCGTTCTGGCAGTTTCGCGAGCCCCGCACGAGCGACGAAGGTGCGCCTGCGGTGACAGCATCTACCTTGCCATCGGACACTGGGGTTGCGACGGCCGAACCTTCTGAACCGGTCGCCGTGGCGACCGTATCGAGTGAGCCAGAGAGCGCACCACCCGGGTCGGGTGAGCCAGACAGCGCCCCCTCTGCGACCGCAGTCGTGGCGCCGGTCATATCGACGAAGACAGCTCCTCCGGTGGCCACTCCGGCACCTCCGCCACCTCCGCGCACCAGCCCCTCCCATGCGCAACCACCCCGGAAGATGCCGGGTTCCGGCCTGTGAGGTCCCTCCTGACCCGGCAGGTTGATTGCCGCGGGCCCGTCGGATTTGCTAGAGGCATCCACGATGCGTGACCGACGAGACCAGCCAACACCAGACCAAACGGGATCTCCCGAGATTCCCGCGGGCGTGCGTCACGTCATCGCCGTGGGTGGTGGACGGGGCGGTGTGGGCAAGAGCCTGTTGACGGTCAACCTGGGCGTGTACCTCGCTCAGCTTGGCCGGGAGGTGCTCATCGCCGACGCTGACCCGTCGGGGTCGAGTCTTCACATCCAGCTCGGGTTGGACCGCCCTCCGCTTGCGGATCGGGACGCTGTCGAGCATCTCACGGTCCAGCCGGTGGTGACTTCGGTGCCGGGGTTGCGGATGTTGCCCTCGCCGTATGACCCGACGGCATCATCGCCTTTTCGCCCGGGTCGAAAGGCCCGGTGGCTCACGCGCCTGCGCGCCCTGCCGGCTGACTACGTGCTGCTTCACCTCGGCGCGGGAACCTCCCCGGCCACGCTCGATCTGTTTCTCGCTTCCGACGTAGGCATCTGCGTCACGGTGCCTGATCCCGCGGCGGTCGAGTCGACCTATCGATTCCTCCGGTCGCTGTACCTTCGACGCCTTCGTCGTGCGTTGATGAAGGAGCGATTCAAGCTGCGGTTGGTCGAGCGAGCGATGCAGAGTCTCGACCCGCTTCCGTCGCCGCTCGCGGTGATCGATGCGATTTCCAAGCACGACAAGAGCCTCGCCGACATGGCGGCGATGGAGCTGCGCCGCGTGCGGGCCCGGTTGGTGGTCAATCAGACGCGGTTGCGCACGGACATCGATCTCGGTTCGACGATGCAGTCCATGGCGCAGCGCTATCTCGGGTTGTCGCTCGAATACATCGGTCACATCGAGCAGGACGATCAAGCCTGGCTCACGGCGCGACGGAGGCGGCCGCTGCTGGTGGACAGCCCGACGGCCAAGAGCGCGCGCAACCTCGAGCGAATCGTGCGACGCGTTGCCGCGGTGGCATCGTCGCTCGAGCAACGGCTTCCGGAGCTAGGGACGGCACCGAGTGAGCAGCGAACCACGCTCTACGACGTGCTGGGCGTTCCGCGTGGTGCCTCGGACGAAGAGGTGCGCCGCGCCTACAAGCGACAGCGCGAACTGTTCGCGTTCGGCAGTCTGCCGTTGGTGTCCTTGTTGGACGAGGAGCAGGTTCGAGCGGAGCTCGGTCGGATCCAAGAGGCCTACGATACCATTCTCGATCCGGTGCGTCGTCGCGCGTACAACCTGTCGACCTTCCCCGAGACGGAAGAAGATGACGCACCCAAGCCGTCGCGTTCACCGATCACGCCCGATCAGTTGATGCTGCAGGCGGAGCTGGCGCGGGAGGTTCACGCGGAGACGGAGTTCACGGGCGATCTGCTCCGGAAGATTCGCGAGTCCCAGGGCGTGGATCTGACCGAGATCTCCGGCAGCACGAAGATCACCGGGGCCCATCTCGCCGCGCTCGAGGAGGAACGCTACGACGAGCTGCCGGCCCAGGTTTACGTCCGCGGATTCGTGCAGCAGCTGGCGAGGCACCTGAAGCTGGATCCGGCCCAAGTCGTCAAGACCTACATGCGCCGGATGCGTGAGACGTTGGCGGCGCGCGGGCAGAGCTGATGACCCCGTCCAGCGGACGCCGTGACTGGCTCGTCACGCTGGCGGTCGGTCTGCTGTCGTTGTTGCCACGCCTGTACACCTCCCTCGCCTGGTCGCGGGAGCCAGTCTGGGACGGGCACTACTACGACTTCGGAGCGCGGCGGATCGCGGAGGGCTTTGGCTACTCCGACGACGTCGTCATCCACGGGGTCCAGGTTTGGCACCCGTGGTGCCACTACCCGGTTGGCTACAGCGGGTTTCTAGCGGCCCTCTATGCGGTCTTCGGCTCCGGTCAGTACGTCGCGCCGGTAGCGAACGCGGTGATCGGGGCGCTCATCGTGATGGTCACCCACCGGATCGCGTTGCACTGGCTGACGCGACCGCGGGCGCTGGTGGCTGCGGCGCTGTGCGGTATCAACCTGGAGCTGATCTTCTACAGCCCGTTGGTGATGACGGAGCTGTTGGCGACACTGGGTCCACTGTTGGCGATCTGGCTGGCGCTCGTCTTGCGAAGGAAGCGCCCATGGCACGGCGCGGCGTTGTCCGGGGTGTTGCTTGGTCTGTCGACCCTCGTGCATCCGCAGACCATCGTGATGGCGCCGGTGCTCGGATTCGCGGTCAACCGCGGGCCCACGAAGCGTTGGGTCCACACGCTGGCCGCCGTCGCGATCGTCACCGTCTCCGCGATGCTCGTGGTAGCTCCTTGGACCTACCGCAACTGTCGGGTCATGGATGGCTGCGCGTTCGTGTCAACCAACGGAGGATGGAACCTGGCGATCGGTTCGTTCCCGCGGGCGACTGGGCGGTTCGAGACGTTGCGGGCGTCGGATGGCTGCGAGGTGGTGACGGGCCAGGTCCAGCAGGATCGGTGCTGGGGGTCGCTGGGATTGCAGTTCATTCGAAGCGATCCCGGGCATTGGTTTGGGCTGATTCCCGCCAAGCTCGGCTACTGTTTCGATCACGCTTCCTTTCCGGTCGAGTACCTCAGGCAGGCGGATCCTCAAGCCTGGCCTGAGCCCGTTCGCGTGCGGTGGCGTGAAGCGCTCACGGGGATGCTCCGGCTGCTGCTGAGCCTCGCGGCTTTTGGGTTGATCGCGTGGTCCGTGAGGTCGCGCCGTGGTCTCGTCGTGGAGACCGCGCTGCGTTCGGGGGTCGCGGGGTTGGTGGCCTACGCGTGGTTCGCGGACATTCCTATCTTCTGGCCCCTTGCCCTGGCGATCATCGTGACGGGATTGATCCCGAGACGGTCCGCCCCGGAGCTTGGACCGGTCGGCATCATCATCGTTGCTTCGTTCTTGCTGTTCGTGCTCACCCACGTGGCGTTCTTCGGCGAGGACCGTTACCA
>Ga0180009_10006554_pt1 | contig 12179 bp, 12 predicted proteins | sample OS_PC_MetaG_FD_123537 | JGI IMG/M metagenome (GOLD analysis project Ga0180009, IMG submission 123537) | Groundwater microbial communities from the Aspo Hard Rock Laboratory (HRL) deep subsurface site, Sweden - OS_PC_MetaG | ecosystem: Environmental > Aquatic > Deep subsurface > Groundwater...
ATGGCCCATCTGTTCCAGATGGGATCGACCGTGTTGCCCGAGCTCGTGCGCCGCTGGAATTCGTACGCGGGTTATGCGGGCCGCGCTGACGCGGTACGGGCGGAACGCGCTCGGTTCAGAGCGCGCAACAGGGAGTAGGTGAGCGGTCAGTGGTGAAGCCGATTTGCGTCGGTTGAGTTTGCGGCTACTCCCCGGGTCCCGGAGCGTTCGGATCGCCCTCCGTTCCTCCGGCGCCCGGATCCCCCACCTTCGACGGCTTCCTTCCGTAGACATGGTCGAGCCGGTAGCGTGCGTCGCGCGTCTCGTCGTCGGGGTAGGCAGCCAACCCCTGCGCCGACAGGTACTGCATCGCCTCGAACAGCAGCCGCTCGTAGCGCTGGCGCTGTCGGATCCGAGCACGGCTTTCCGTGCTGGAAACCCTCGACTCAGCGCGCTGGTCGCGCTGCTGGTCGAGCAGTTGGCGGATTTCGAGCACGATGGCATCGACGCGCTTCTTGTCGGGCATGTGCGGTCCGACTTCGGCGACGTTCGCCAAGACCTCATCCATCTTCATCCGCACGACATTCAGGCGGGTTGTCTTCTTCGTCTCGAGAGAGAATAGGGATGTGGGCAACCCGGCAGCTTTGCCGATGAGCGCGAGCTTGGTGCGGAGCTCCAACAGGCGCTTGCGTGTTTCCTCTGCGCCTTCGGTCTGCGCCTTGCTCCAAACGGCGGCGCGCTCTTCTTCGGCCAGATGAGGCGCGATGAAGTCGCTGAGCATCTTGATGCGCACCAGCAGGCCCGGACCGACTTGGTATCCGCGTTCGGTCAAGTCCTTGAGGTCTTGCTCCGCCTCGAGCATCTCGGTTGCGTCTGCGAGCAGATCCGCGGGATGAGATGTCACCTTCGTGTACCTGTTGCCCAGCGCTGCTGCTTCGGCTTTGAGCTTCGCCTCGGTGGGTGCCTCGAGGTCCACGGTGGGCCGAACACCGAAGAGTTTCACATTTCCGTAGTCCATCGGCATGGATGCCTCCCATTGCAGAGATTGTCGTGGCCGAGACGATATTCGCGGCGAATATTTGGTGTCAACGGTTCCCTTTGTTCGCTGCGGACCCCCACAAACGTGCATCCGCCCCTCTCAATCGGCCTTCCGACCTTCCCTGGGATGGTGGGGGCGCTCTCCGGAAGGCGGGGGAAGTCGAGCGGACAAGTTGGGGGAGGTCGTGGAGATGGTGGGGGCGTGCGTGGCGGAGGTGGGGACGAAGTATTGAGGAGATGGGGGAGAAGATCGAGCGAGTGGGGGTGGTTGGCGATTGGGGTGAATTCGGGCTTCGGGCAGTCTGGAAGACGCGGTGGGTCCTTCGATCGGGCGACCAGCATGGTTGACTGGTTCATGTTTGCTTGTATTCTGGAGAAAGGCTCGGTTGCTGGGTGTGGGTGTCCCGAACGGACCACGAGTCCAAAGGAGGGAAATGATGGAGCGCTCTCGTTCGTGGTTAGGGGTGTGTGTAGGGGGGGGTAGGATACGTCCTTGGGTGCGAGCCGATGTCACGTTTTTGGGTCAACCCGGGGTTATCCATCGCGCGATCGCCGCGGATGCTGATCGTCGCCGTCTCGCGCAAGGCGCCGCGATTCACCAAGATCGTCCGGCTCCGCGTTCGGGATGACGAGGTCGAGAGGATTGGCCGGGTAGTCCGACCCGGAGAGCTACTGTACGGCGTGGCGCGCGCCAACCGCTGGGGCGTTCACTACATGACGGAGCAGAGTGATCGGCTGCAGGTGCACTCGCTGCCCGCGTCGGCGTTTGGGCCCGTGCCGGTTGGAGGGATTCTGTGTCCGTGAGCTGCGGGCGTGGACTGGCGAGGCTGGCGCTCGGAGGCGCCGGTTTCGTCGGATTGCTGGGTGTGGGCAGGCTCATGGCTTGTGGCTCGTCCGACTCGCAAGAGCCGCCTCCGTCCCAAGACGCGGCCATGCCGGATGCGGACGCAAACTTAGTCGATGCTGAGGCCGGTGATGAGAGAGAGGATGGGGAGTCCGAGCTTCCTGAGGCGAAAGTGCAAGCGCCGGCCGGATGGCATCAATGGCCCTATCCGCCGAAGGACTGCGCGCTTCTCGTACCTGATGACATTGCTACGGTCGACCCGCTGATTTGGGAGCCCTGTCCATTTCAGCCCGAGGGGTGCACGCGCGCCATATCACCGTGGGGCGACGAGAATGGTGGTTGGGGGTTCGGCGCAACGATCTCGGTGGCGATTCATGACGGCTCGACCTACTTGCGCGTCGGCCGCGTGCTTCAAGACTACTGGGTTGAGGTACTGATTCTTCGTGACAACCAACCCATCGCGGCTTGGCGCTACTTGCAGCCCGACAGCTACTGTTTCCCCATCTCGGTGGTCGATCAGAATGGCTGGGCGGGGACGGCCGTGTTCCGCCTTCGCAACAACACGGCACCTTGGGTGTTCTTGGGGCCTGCGGAGACGATCATGGTCGCTCCGGAACGGACCCTTGCTTACGGAAGCCCAGGCTTTGCGGACGCACCGGTCGGGTTCTTAATTTGGTCGGATGACCTGTTGGTGCTCAACAGCACAGGCCGCTTTTCCATTCGAGACTTGGCAACCGACGACTTCGAGCGCCCGTGGCCTCCCGGGATTACGGTAGGGCACGGGAACTTGGAGGACCCCGTGCCGGTCGGTCGAGCTGTCTACTACTACCTCTGGACATTCCAGCTCTCGAGCGTATGGGTCAGAGTACCCGGTGGCGTCCACGAGCCTCTGCTCAAAGACGACCAGCATTCGTATGGGAAGTTCGCCACGGACGGCAAGGACGCCGTTTGGATTCGCTCGACGGGCCAAGTCGATACCGCCCATTGGGAATCCAGCGAGCTTTGGACGTCGCCGTTGTCCGGCGAAGACCCGACGCTGCTTCACCCCAGGATGCTGGCCGCAGACGTCGGCCCTGGGGCGCCGTTTACCTCCGTCGGGGAAGGTTGGGTGGCAGCCCATCTGGGTGTCAAGGACGTGCGGCTCTACCGCATCAGCGATGGGCTCGAGAAACGCCTACCCGAGGTACCCGAGTACGGCTGGTCGGAGAGCATGTACGAAGGACTCATGATCGCCGGAGGTGCGGTCTGGGTCGTCACCCACAACTGGCCCGGCAGCAATCAGGTCCGCTACATCACCCGATTCGACATTGATTCACTGCCGTCGCCGTGAGGCGAGGCTGCACACATCACTCCGTGGTCGGCGGTCCTCGCCTCGACGGCATCCTAGCGCGCAGCGGTAGCTTAGAACACCCCCGAAGCCGTCATCATCCCCGCCTTCCCATCCATTGATACCGCAGGTGCCAGCTGAACGGGGCCGATCGAAAGGGCACTGTCTTCGATAGGGACCTCTTCGCGTGCAAGGACCGAGGCGTCGAGCACGACGGCCCCCACCACCCCCAGCGCAGCGCCGGCGACCACAGAGCCGATACAGCCCATGTCGCCGTCCGAAGAGTCGCAGCCGGACGCAAAGGCCAGCGCCAATCCAAGTGGTGCACCGAGCCGCAACGCCAGGCTACCGAAGCCTCGTCCAACATTGCCGTGTGACCAATGCACGATGGGGCCACCCAGAACGTACGTACCGACGATCAGTGTCGCCGATTGCTCATCTGCCGCCGAAAGGCCGAAGAGCCAGACACCGTCGACGATCAACGTCTGCCAGCCATACCAATTGGATTCGAGCTTCGGTTCGCTCTCTGGCGGCGGTTGCTGTTGTGGCCAGGCGTAGGCGGGCGAGCCCCAAGCGGGTCTGGACCAGCTGGGCGTCGACGCTGCTGGTGGAGGCGGTGGGGCAGGGGGCAGCGCTTCCGTTGGTTGTTGTCCGGCAGCAACGAACGCTGGGTCCTGTGCCTCGGCTGCCACAGGTGAGGCAGGAGGGTCACCCGCCGCTGCACGACCGGCGACCGAAAACAGCAGAGAGAAGGCAAACAGATTGGTTTGAAAACGAGACATGCCGAGTCTCCTGGCAACCGCTGTGCCACGATCTCCAGGCATCATCGTGATTTCGTGGGCGCCTCGTGACTATTTCGTTTCGGGAGGTGCTGGCGCAGTTGACGCAGCTTGGGTCGACAGGTTCGTCGGAGCGTGCGGAGGAAGCCGGCGAGGCGGAACCACGATCGGGCGACCGCTCGCGGGGCGGACGCTACCCTTCTGCGGGATTCGATAGGTTCGCTTCGCGCGGATCACCGTGTTCCGCAATCCGTTGGCCCGCTGAATGGCCTCCACCGTGGTGCCATACTTGTTGGCCAGCCGACCCAACGTGTCCCCCTTGCGCGCACGGTGCATCACGTAGGTGAGCGGCGGCTTCACTTTGCCGTGTTTCACGAGCAGGGCATGGGCACGCCGCGCCGTCTCCTGCGCAATGGGGCTGTAGAAGCGAACGTGGATGTGGGTAGCGTGCCCCCGGGCGTGGCGGATCATCGCTGGATGCTTGCCGCGAACACCGCGAAAGATGTCGTCGACCCACGCCGCGTCCTCTCCGATCTCGAGGGCGTACTCCCGAAGCAAGCGCTGAAGCCCGCTGTCGATGAGGATCATCTCCACGTCGGTCTCGGCGATGAGCGCCCGCACGAAAGCCCAGGTCCTCGCCCGGTCCAGGTTCCCGGCGTTGGCGCGGGTGAACCAACGCGTCGACTTCGTGTAGTAATAGCTGACGTCGACGTCTCGTCCGGCCTGATGGCTGCGGTGGGGTGACAGATGGCCGCCCCCTCGCGCGCTGATGTGACCGATCTCCATCTTGGGCGAATCGGGGTACTGACGGTGGACCGCGTCAATGCAAGTCGTCAGCGCGTCGATCGTCTCCTGCGTCCCCCAGGCATGCGCCGGGTCGATCAACGTCCAACGTTCACCCTCGGGCATCCGCACGCCGTTGATGAGCATGCCCCCATTCGTTCGCCCCACGGACATCGAACCGGCCGATGACGGATCGTCCAGGAGCTTGCGTTCCAACTCCGCATCGCTCAGTTGGGCCCAGGGGTGAACGACGGTCTTGGACTCCGCGGTCTCCTCCTGGGCTGGGGTCTCCAACTCGTCTTCGATCGGTTCCTCGGTGTCCTCGATTGCCTCCAGCGTTGGCGCACCCGGATCTGGGGGGGCGGGAAGGGGAGATGGCGTGCCATCCTCGCAAGGGGTGTCGCCCTCGCAGGTGCGAGCAGACGCCGGCTCGGATGCCTGCGCGGGGGCGGCATCGGCCAGTCGTAGCTGCGGCTGTCGAGGAGGTGCGGCGGACATGCAGCCCATGAGACCCGACAAGGTCAGGACCCAACCGCAGGCAAACCGCAGCATTCGTGGTCGCCTGTTCATGGCAGACCAACCATAGCGGATGGATTTGATGCGTGCCAGCGGGGCACGTTCGCGCTCAGTAGGGGTTATCGGGGTTGTCAGGTGCCGCGGGGGCGGCAGGAGGCGGTGTCGGCGGCTGGGCAGGAGGCGGAGGCGCAGCCGTGGTCGGTGCTGGAGGCCTGGGCGCAGGCGGCTTCTTGGTCGGGGGAGGTGGCGGAGGCGGTGCGGGCGCCTTCGGCTCTTTCTTTGTCGACGGCGGCGCCGTGGGACGAGCCTCCGGTTTTTCTGCGGACGCCGGCGGCGCGGCGGACGCCGGCGGCGCGGCGGACGCCGGCGGCGCGGCAGGAGCTGCCGAGGCAGACATCGGCGGTGCGATCGAAGCCGCGGGTTGAATGCTCGAGATCGCGGCGGCAAGGTCCGGGTCCGGAACGGCGCCGGTTGCGGTCGCCGTGGCCGCGATGGGCACCTTCCCTGTCAAGCCAGTGTCGGTCGGGCGTGTCTGGATGTACTGATAGAGCGAGACGCCGGCGACCGCGATAACGCCTAGCATCGAGCCGATTCGCGTCTGCGGGGCCAGCCCGTCCCACCAGTTTTTGACGCGGGCGAGCCCTCCCTTCGTACCTGCCATCGCGCCAGACTGCGTCGCCGCATCGTCGGAGGACTCGTCATCCGAGGACGCCTCCACCGAGTCGGAGCTGCGCTCCTCCTCGACCTTGCGTTCGACGCGTTTGGCGACCTTGGCCTTGCGCTTGTCCTTGTTCCGCGGCTTTTTCTTCCCGGACCAATTGCCCATTGCGACCCCATACCGGTTTTCGCGAGATTGACCAAGAGGAACGTGTCGAAGAAGGGGTGGCACGGCCAAGCAAGCCTTTGAATGCCTCCAAGCTTCCGCTTGGCCGTGGGCGGCGAAGGGCAACGCGAAGCTCGAAACACGGCCAAGCGGTCCCTTCGCGGTGATTGCACGCTTGCTTGGCCGTGCCACCCAGGTCCAAACTCGGTGGACCAGCCATTTCCGTGTCGGTCCCCTAGTCGTCGCCGAAGCAGGTCCCGACGGAGCGGGCGGCGCGAATCCAGGCATGGTCCAACGGAACCGTCTTCTTGCGTCCGGCAACCTCCGCGAGGGGAACGGCTTTGCAGCAGCCTCCCTTGATGGCGACCATGACGTTGTACGTGCCTTCAGCGAGCAGCTCGACGGCTTGAACGCCGAGGCGGGTGCAGAGCAGCCGGTCCGTGGCGCTCGGAACGCCTCCGCGTTGCACGTGGCCAAGGGACGTGACGCGCGCTTCGGTCTCGGTCAGCTGCTGGAGCTGTCGAGCGAGCTTGGACGCCATCGCTTCCTGCACGAGTGTGATGGAAGGCGTGGAGGTTTCGACCACGGCATCCACGTTTGCAGGTGGGGACGGAGGGGCACTGTCGCGCCCGGTCCTCTTCTTGGCGACTCTACGTTTCTTGGTGTCGGGCTCCGGCGGCGGAGCTTCCTCTGCGGCTGCATGGGCCGCTTCGGAAACGGTGATGATCGAAAAACGCTTCCCGTTCCTTCGACGTTCGAGCAAGTGCTCGGCGACCTTGGTCAGGTCGTACGGAATCTCCGGAATGAGGATGACGTCAGCGCCGCCGGCCATGCCGGCACCCAGTGCGAGCCAGCCCGCCCGGTGACCCATCACCTCGCAGACAATCAGACGGTTGTGACTGGTCGCGGTCGTGTGCAGACGGTCGATGGCCTCGGTGGCAATCGACATCGCCGTGTCGAAGCCGAACGAAACCTCCGTGCCGTAAACGTCGTTGTCGATGGTCTTGGGCAACGTGATGACGTTCATCCCGCCGACCGTGCTCAGGTGGAGCGCGTTCTTCTGCGTTCCGCCTCCGCCAAGGCACACCAGACAGTCGATGCCCAAGCGCCGAGCGTTCTCTACCGCGGCCGACGTCATGTCCATGATGCGTCCGCCCATCGACATCTTGTGCGGCTTGTCGCGGCTGGTGCCCAGGATCGTCCCACCGTGGGTCAAGATGCCGGACACGGCCCGGTTATCGAGCATGACGGTCCGGTTCTCGATCAGGCCTCGGAACCCGTCGAGAATGCCGATGACCTTGATGTCGTATTCGGAGATCGCCGCTTTCGCGACCCCGCGAATCGCCGCGTTCAACCCAGGGCAGTCCCCTCCCGCGGTCAGGATCCCGATGCACTGGGTCTTGGACTTCTTCGCCACGCTCGTCCTCCGTTGCTTTTGCCGGCGAATGGTAGAAACGTCGTCCCGGCGACGCCAGGGGAAAGTCCACGCGTTGACAGCCCGAGGTCGTCGGCTAGGATGCCACGCCGCAGTTTCGGTACCATGCCGAATCGGCAACCGCCGCGGGTCCTGGGCGCTTGCAGCTCTCGCTTCCGTTGCGGACGACCCTCACCCTACGGAGTCAGCCTCATGCTCGCGCGTAAGCTCAGCGTCGTCGTTGCTGCCGCCCTTCTCGTTTCATTCTCGTTCGGATGTGAAGCCCCACCTCCGGAGCCCAAGCCCAAGACCGAATCGACAGCGAAGGTCAACGAGGCGAAGCCCGCGGCGACGGTAGCGCTTCCGGCGAAGACCGTCCGTCCCACCGCCCCGTCGAAGCCGATCCCCCCGGCCTTGCTCGCCCCGGACAAGGCGACCGAGAAGGCACCTGACACGTACAAGGTGAAGTTCGACACCACCAAGGGCGACATCGTTATCGAGGTCACCCGCGCGTGGGCCCCGAACGGTGCGGACCGATTCTACAACCTGGTCAAGATCGGCTACTTCGAGGACGTCGCCTTCTTCCGCGTCATCGACGGTTTCATGGCGCAGTTCGGCATCCACGGGGAGCCCGACGTCAACAAGGCCTGGCGCATGGCGCGCATCGACGACGATCCCGTCAAGGAATCGAACAAGCCGGGGTACGTGACGTTTGCGACGTCCGGGCCCAATTCCCGCACCGTGCAGATGTTCATCAACTACGGCGACAACAACCGGCTCGACGGACAGGGGTTCTCCCCGTTCGGTAAGGTCGTGACGGGCATGGATGTCGTCAACAAGCTGTACAAGGAATACGGCGAAGGGGCTCCTCGTGGTCGTGGACCCGAGCAGGGCCGTCTGCAAGGGCAGGGCAATGCCTACCTGAAGAGCGCCTTCCCCAAGCTCGACTACATCAAGAGCGCCAGCCTGGTAAAATAGCGCCCTTGTCCACTGGCAGGGATCCCTACGCACGCCGCTTCGTGGCCGGTGGTCAGCGATGACCACCGACGCGCGTCGGCAATCCATCGCGGCCGGCGCGTTGGCTGCGTTCAAGGGACTCGTGCGCACCAGTCGCCCACTCGGATGGGTGGCTGCCCTCGCTCTCTTTCGCATCGGAATGGCCTACGGATTCGTGGACGAGACGCCCGTCACGATCGGGCTGTCCGTCGTGCTGACCTTCCCGTACTGCCTCTACCTGTTCGGGCTCAATGACCTGGCGGACGAAGAGTCGGATCGAAAGAACCCGCGCAAGGGCAACTGGCTGCACGGGGCGAGTGAGCCGGTGTCTCGTCCAATGCTCGCGCGCGTATCCCCCTGGGTGGGCGGCGCCGCAGTCGTCATGTTCGTACCCTTCCTTCCGTTGAAAGCAGCGGCCGTGCTCTCGGGCATCCTGCTCATCTCGTGGGCCTATTCCTGCCCTCCCTTCCGGCTCAAGGAAGTGCCCATCGTCGACGGCCTCGTCACCGCTTCCATCATGATCGGGCTGCTGGGGATCGGCTACCTCTCGGGAGGAACCCAAGTCCCCATTCCCATGGAGGCCTACGCCGTCACCCCGACCTTGGCCGGTCTGCACATCTTCGCCAGCGTCGTCGATGTCGAGAGCGATCGCGAGGCCGGGCATCGCACGTTGGCGGTGCGCCTCGGACCGCGCGGGGCAGGGGCGGTTGCGCTCGTGTTGAGCCTCTCGACGGTCGGGACGATCCCGCTCCTCCAATACGCCGAGCCGATCGCGATCTACACCGTGATTCAAGCCTGCGTGGTGGGCATCTGGATGATCGTTCCCCGCTGGCTCACCGCGCGCCGCGCGATCACCATCGTCGGGGTGTCCGGGATCCTCACGCTGGTCTACCTGGCGCTCGTGTACGTTCGGGGGTGGTAGCCCAGCGGCCCTGGACGAGCGCGCCTGCAGCGAGGCACGCTCCGCCGATGATCAACAGGTCCGCGATGTTGAACGCGGGGGCGTCGACGGCCCAGCCGACCACCTTCCACTGCATGTAGACCCAGTCCACCACGTAGCCGAGACGCAGTCGGTCAATCAGGTTGCCGACGACGCCGACGGCCAGGAAGACCGCCCCGAGCCGCAACCACCCTTGTGGGGGTTTGGCGACCCGCAGAAGCCAGCCCGCGAGGGCCAGCGCCACGAACGTGGTGAGCAGGAACGCGATCAACGGAACCGGTCGTGGTGCTTCCTCGAGCGCGCCGAGCATGACGCCGGCGTTGGCCACGTGGGTGACCTCTACGGATAGAAAGCTGCCATCCGCGGAGGCTGCGATGCCGCGTGGGAGCGAACCGAGAGAGAAGAGTAGCTCGGCGCTGGCCCGATGATCTGCCATCGTCGGTACGGGAGGCGCCAACAGGTGGAACACCTCCGCGTAGAGCTTGGTGCCTTGATCAATGAGCAAGGCGGCCGTCGCGCAGAGGCCTGTCCAGAAAGCTTGGTACCGAAGTCGTGGAGAAGGCGTGGTGCTCATGGACAGATGCCACACCGATGGCCCGGCGTATCCGCAACCGCGTTGGTCCATCCTGGCTGGACGAACCGTCGGTGATTCCTAACGGCGGCGACGCCCGAGCACCAAGGCGCCAAGCGCGCCGAGCAGGCCGAGGGCGTAGGGCGTGCTGCCGTCGGTGGGAGCGTCTGCCACGGACATGCTGCAACCGGCTTCGGCTTCCGCCTCACCCTCGCAGCTTCCGCCCGAACAGCTTCCCGATGCGCTTGCGGAGGCCGAAACGTCGACGGTGATCGCGAGCGCTGCTTCCAACGCGCCGATGCACTCGTTGAGGTTGCCGTTGTGATCGACGTACTCGCCGTCGCAGAACAGGGCGCCTTCGGGGGACTGGCACTGGACTTCGCATCCGCCCTGCAGGTCAGCCTGGCAGCTGGCGGACAGCTCGCCCTGGCATTCCACCTGGCAGGACATGTTGGTCTTGGCCGTGCAGCTTCCCTCGCAGCTACCTTTGCACTGACCCTCGCAGTTCACGGGGGAGCCGTTGCAGCTCGCCTCGCAGCTACCTTTGCACGTGGCCTTGCACTGGGCTTCGCATTCGCCCTTGTTGTCCGCAGCGGAACACTGACCGCTGCAGTCCGCGTCGCAGCTTCCCTGGCAGTTGCCCTGGCAGCTGAACTCCGGATTGGCCTCGCATTCCGCCTGGCAGCTTCCTTCGCAGGAGCCGCTGCACTCGACGGACGGAAGGTCGCACTGGCCTTCGCAGGATGCGTAGCCCTTGGCGGAGCAAGCGGCGTAGAAGCTGACGGGCGTGCAGTGCGCCTCGCATCCACCCTCTACCTCAACCGCGCACTGGGCGTTGGCCTCGACGTTGATGTCACCGCACGCTTCCATCCCTGCCCGGGCGGGGGAGGTCGCCAACAGGGGAATGGCGAGTGCACATGCAGCGATGAGGGACGTTCCGATAAGTTTTCGCATTGCCTTCTCCTTGCAATCCAAGCAGACGATGGGGCTCGAGGGCCGCTCTCACAAAGGTTTTACGCAAGGGGTAGACGAAATATCCCCTCGTTGCTTCAATGCGCGCGGCCGAATTTGCCTTGGTTGGATCGCTCGACCTTCAATGGTTGGGTGTGGTGAACCGGGTGTCGATTCATTGCAGATTAGCAGTGCCCCCAGGGTGGGTCCACGAATCAGCCGGCAAAGAGGCGAATTGCCCATTCAATCCCCGGTTGACCTGGGCGGGCAGAGTCGCACTTGGGCGTACATTGAAGTGGGTGCCGAACGCCCAGGGACGGGCGGGCGACCGCCGGTTGCCAGACGCCGCATTTGTCGCTCGATCGGTAGGCCGCTCGCATCGGGCGGCATCTCCAGACGTGCCGCATAGTCAGCGACGCGCTACCAACGACACATCACTTCAATCGACGCCCCGAGCGGATGCCTTGCCGCCGGCCAGACGCGCTCCCTCATCCATGCACAGCACCCGAACGCGACCCGTGGCAAGCAAACGGCCCTCCTCGTCGCGCACTTCGCCGTCCCAGACCTGCGAAGTTCGTCCCACACTCAAGGGGCGGGCCGTGGCCCGCAACCGTCCCGCTCGCGCGGCGCGCAAGAAACTCGTGTGGTTCTCAACGCCAACCACCGACTGTCCCCGCGGCATCGCCACGAGTGCTGCACCGACGGAAGTGATCGACTCGATCATTCCGCAGTGCACGCCGCCGTGAACAATTCCGTAGGGCTGCCGATGCCGGTCGTCGATGTCGAGCTCCGCGACCACCTCCTCGGCATCCGCACGAACGTAGCGCAAGCCCATCGTGCGTGCCCAGCCGTCGCGAACCTCTTCGTTGAGCGCCTTGACGACGCCCTCCGGATCCGATGCATCCATGAATTCAGATCTTGAGGGTGGCGCCAAGCGAGATCGTATGCACGATCGCGTTGTACTTCCCAGGGAACTTGTTTTCCGGCTCGTTGACTTCCCGCGGCAGCATGTAGACGAACTGATACGCCGCGTCCGCGCGGATCATCCCAAAGTCGTATCCAGCACCAATCGAGGGGATGATGCGGCTGGCGTCCGGTAGCATCGGGTCGAGGGTCTCGTCGGGGATGGGGGTGGCATCCCACATGATGCCGCCTCGCAACGCCAACTTGTCCATCGAGTACTGGCCACCGAACCGCCACTCGAAGGCGTCGTTCCAG
>Ga0180009_10006555_pt1 | contig 12176 bp, 4 predicted proteins | sample OS_PC_MetaG_FD_123537 | JGI IMG/M metagenome (GOLD analysis project Ga0180009, IMG submission 123537) | Groundwater microbial communities from the Aspo Hard Rock Laboratory (HRL) deep subsurface site, Sweden - OS_PC_MetaG | ecosystem: Environmental > Aquatic > Deep subsurface > Groundwater...
CTCAATTGTGCTATCTCTCTTCTTAATCTCAATGTTTCTCTCTTCATTGATTTTTTCAATTATACTATCTCTTTTCTTAATCTCACTGTTTCTCTCATCATTTATTCTTTTAATCTCTTTATTCAGATTATCAATTACACAGTCTCTCTTTTTAATCTCGTTGTTTTTCTCATCGTTTATTCTTTTAATTTCTTTATTCCATTCTTTAACTATTGTTTCTTTCTTTTTAATCTCTTTATTCTTCTCTTTCTCTAACATTTCAATTATTTTATCTCTCTTCTTAATCTCACTGTTTCTTTCTTCATTTACTCTTTTAATCTCTTTATTCAAATCATCAATTATATTGTCTCTCTTTTTAATCTCTCTATCCCTTTCTTCATTGATTTTTTCAATTATACCATCTCTTTTCTTAATCTCACTGTTTCTTTCTTCTAATAATTTATTTAATTCCTTTTTTACCCCTTTTAAGTTCTTTGCATGTTCATCTAAGTCTGCTTTTAAGTAATTAATCTGGCTTTTTTGATTTTGGATTAATTCTTCCTTTTCACTAATTATTGAAAAAAGGGTTATTTTTTCCTTGTATTTGTCTATTTTAGGATTTTTGCAAAACTCATTTATTGGTTCTATTACAACATCCCAATTCATTTTTTCTTTGATAAATTTATCCACTCTTTTTGAAATTCTTTTTAATTCCTGCTTATTATTTAAAAACTCGATAATTTTTTCTGCAAGTTCTTTTGGGTTTTTTTCTTCAACAGTTGCTCCAAGGCCTTCTTTCTCAATAATTTCTGCAACAGAATCCCCTTTAGTACATATTACTGGAAGCCTTCCCCATAAGCAATCTGTGATCCTTGTCCTGAATGACATCTCTGTTTCAGGACCTACAGGATAAGTTACAACTGCAAATTCAGACTCCAGATACATGTTTGTTCTTTTTTCATATGGCAGCCAGTCCATAAAATAAACTGTTTTATTTAACAGCCCGAGCTCTTTTGCTTTTTTCTTAGCAAAATCAACATTCTTTTTTGTCATTACATTTACATTAGGGTTATCTGCTCCAACAAAAACCATAACAGCATCATTAATTTTTTTACTGACAATTTTCATAGCTTCTATTGCAGTTATTGCATCAAACCATGAAAAAATGCTGCTTGGCCACAAGATAATTCTCTTATTTTTTGGGACAACTTTTCCTTTTATGATATTTTCCTTTATCTTTGGGATTTCAACAGGTGCTGCAACAGGCACAATATCAATCAATTTTTTATCATACGTATAAGGGTTTATCCTTCCAAGCAGATTGAGCATGCCCATATAGAAATGTTTCTGCCTTTCACTAGCACAGAAAAAAAAGTCCCCTTTCATCAATGAGATAGCAGCAGGGACAAGACCATCATTAATAAAGAATTCTTCTTTATTTTTGATTTGGTCAGCAGCAGCTTCGATTGATATTGGAATTGTAAGATTAACTATTGTTGGTATATTATCTATATTATTAAAGTATTCTGAAACAGCGTGGGATTCCTGAATCAGGGCAACATCAAATCTCTTTGATATATCTTTAAGCTCTTTTTCATCCCATTTTATAAACTTAATTTTTTCTTTTGTATAATCTTCTGAGTGGCCCCACTCAGCTATAGTTACCTCATGGCCACGCCTAGTTAGGGCCTTTGCTATCTCCCAGTTCCTGATGCTTGGCCCAGAAGAGCCATGCTCCGGAAATATTGGCTCATATGAAAATATTATTACTCTGCTCATGATGTTTTGCTCCCCTTCTTGTTAATTAACATACTTTGTTTTAAAAATTTTTGCTTTTAAGTATTTTAAATTAAAAATTGTGTGGCTTGGAAAAACCAAGATATCAATAAAAATAAGTTTAAATCTTAAATGCGCTAGGTCTCCTATTAAGTAAGTTAAACCTTTATAAGCATCTGTAAAGAATCTTAGAGAAACTTCCCATAAACTGTTAGGTGGCCTATAACTAAATAAGCTCCAATTCCACGAACTCTTTAAAGCAGAAGTTATTGAATCCTGTTTCAAATGCCTTGCTTTTGCCTTAGGCTTATAAATTAGCTTATAACCTTTAGCCTTTAATCTGTTTGATACATCAACATCCTCATAGTTTGTTTTGTATTTGATGTTGTATAAGCCAACATCTTTTACTGCATTCTTTCTAAATACACAATTGCTTCCAAACAAAAATTTTGGGTTGATTATCATTTTTTTACCCCAATTCTGTTTCATATGAATTAGTCTCCACAAATCAGCTGTTCTCTTTTTATAATGCTCTTCTAGATTACCACATGCACCAGCTATTTCTTTGCTGGTAAAATCCTCCATTAGATTCTCCAGCCATTTTTTATCTAAAATAACATCTGCATCAATCGATGCAACAAAATTATTTTTTGCTTTTAAGATCCCTTTATTTCTGGAGAAAGCTAGACCTTTATTCTCTTTATTTCTAAAAATCTTTACATCATATTTTGATGCCTTTTCAATAGTCTTGTCAGTGCAGCCATCATCTATAATCAATATTTCATCAATAGGGTATGCCTGACTTAAAACAGATTTAATGCGTTCTTCTATATGTTTCTCTGCATTAAAACAGGGAATATATACTGAAACCTTTTTCATAGTCTTTTTCCTTTTGGTTTTAGAATAAATGCTGAATTCTTCAATAAAAATTTGCTAAAAGCTGGAAGGGATTGTATTTTGCCATGTATTGATAAGTTTGTTCCTAAATTATCGCAGGATTTATAGCAATTAATTTTTGAGAAATAAGGGTCTGATTTTTTGCATCTTGATTTTTCCCTGAATAACTTTTGTTTTTTTGAATGCCATGCTTTCTTAAATCTTTGTTTGTGAATGTTTCCTACTGTCATAAGGTGTGACTTAAGGCATGAAAGAATATCCCCATTGGCCATAACCCTTGCAAATGTCCAACCAGCATAGCAGGGAATTGTATCAACAATATTTGAGTCATATATTCCTTTTTTAGATTCCTTATTGGAAACCCTTCGCAAGAATTGTTCAAGAGAATTAATCTTAAGCTCAATACCAAATTCAGCATTTTTTTTATTAACATATTCTCTTACCTTGCTTACCTCTCTGATTAGTTCGCGCCTTTGTTTTTCGTTTAAAAGCAATTTCTCTGTTCTTCCTTCAACTGGATCCATCATTGTAAAGTCAACAGAATCAGCTTTTACTAAAAATGCAAAATTTATTATATCTTTTATTTCATTATAGTTGAGGTTGGATATTACATTATAAATGTTTATAAGTGGCTTTTTTTTACCTTTCTTATCTTTAAGGTTGGCAATATAAATCAGCATATCTCTCATTTTATAGAAATCTTTATCTATCTTAGTTGGATGGGTTCTTATGTAACTTTCAGGAGTTCCTGCCCACATGCTTATATTCATATGGTCAACACCCAAATCAACAAGCTTTTCTGCTCTTTCTTTGTTAATTAAAGTAAAGTTAGTACTCATATCACAACCCATACCTTTGCTTTTTATGTAACCAATAATTTCCATTATTTTAGGATGCATAAATGGCTCTCCTCCACCAGTAAGATAAATCTCCCTGACACACATTTCATCTAACTCATCAATCAGTTTTTTGATTAATTCAAAAGGAAGCTCTTTTTTCTTTGTTTTGGAATCCATTTCTTTATCTCCTAATAAAGGAGAGTTGCACCAGCAGCCAATGCAATTATTATTGCATTTATTAGTCAGGTCTATCTGCACGCTTAATGGACCAGTAAATGCCTCTGAGCCATTAAGAATACCTGCAACTGTTTTTATTTCACTGGTTATCCATTTAAATTTCATGTTGAATCACTTTTTAATTTCAAACAATATTCTTTTTTTCTGAAAAAATGATAAATCCTTTATCCTTTTATGTAATTCAAGGTTCATTCCTAAATTATCACATTCTTTATAGCATTCTATTCTTTTAAAATAAGGATTTGATTTTTTTAATTTCTTGGCTTTCTCTCTAAATTCATTGTACTTTTTTGAAAACCATATGTCTTTAAAAGAATTTTTATATAGGTTACCTAATGGAAATAGGTGTGCTTTGCAGCATGGGATAACACTTCCATCTGTTAAGATTCTTGCGTATATCCAACCCACATAGCAGGGTATGGGATCGACGGATGAATCATAAACCCCTTGAGAAACACTCTCATTTGAAACCCTACGATAAAAAGAGCCAAAGCCGATCAGGCTTAGAAATTCTGCCTTTACCAAGTATCTACCTTTGTCAATGTTACATCTGTCATGGTAATCACACTTTTTGCATACTTTTTTTAGATATACAAATTTAAGGGCACTTTCTACGATATTATCCTCAATAACATTGATATGGAATTTGCCCTTTGGACATTTAACTCTATAACAAGTAATGTCTTCGAGAAAGTAATTAAAACCATTTACAAGACTCTTTACCTTTACAAATCTTCCGAATTCGGCGAATTCCATCTTGTGCATTTTTTTATCTAAAATCTCCAAACTTTTGCTCATGGGCACCTCCAGATAATCTTTCCTTTTTGACAATCCATTTAGTTGTTTTATTATAGATTCCCTTTCCTTTTCAGATAGTGCTAACGAATTGGTTTTACCTTTAACCACATCAATGACCTGAAACTCAAGGTAATCAACCAGTGAATCCAGAGCAAAATCCAGCATATCTTCAATCTCATAATAGTTCCTATTCGAGATGACATTGAATATCTTGACGTGGGGTAGGTTATCCTCTTTTTTGATAGAATGTAGATACTGTAGCATCCTCTTTATCCTATGGAACGTCTCCTCCGTCTGGTTTGGATGCGTTTTTACATAGGTCTCATGAGTCCCGGCCCATAAACTAACCGTTATGTTATCGACCTTTAAGTCAACCAATTCTCTGATAATTTTTTCATTAACAAGAGTGAAGTTGGTTATTATCTGGCATTTCATCCTTTTTTTCTTTATCAACCTCATGACATCCATTATTTTTGGGTACATAAATGGCTCTCCAGAGCCAGATAGCATAATCTCTTTAATGCCCATTTCATGCAAATCTTCAATCAGTTTTTTAACTATCTCATAAGGCAGTTTTCGTTTTTTTTCTTCTCCCTTTAGCTTAAGGTTGCCTAGCAGGTCTGAGTGGCACCAGCAGCCAACGCAGTTAAGGTTGCAGTTGTTTGTTAGGTCAATTTGTACAATTTTTGGTCCAGTATATGCTTTAAATCCATCTAAAGCTCCAACTAAATCAAGATTTTTTTTAACAAATTCATTAAAATTTTGTTTTGACATTTTGTCTAATAAAATATAATCCTATTTTTTCTATCCCTCTATTATGAACTTGATTGTCACATCTCATAAAACAACTTATTCTTTTGAAGTAAGGCTTAATTTGCTTTCATATAATGCTCTTTTCTGCAAGGATGATAACTCTTTTATCTTTCTATGAAACTTAAGATTCATTCCTAAATTATCACATTTTTTATAGCATTCTATTTTTTTAAAATAAGGATTTGACTTTTTCATATTCTTGGCTTTTTTCCTGAACTCATTATATTTCTTTGAAAACCATATGTCTTTGAATGAGTCTTCATAAAGATTTCCCAATGGGAATAAATGTGCCTTGCAGCATGGAATAACATTACCATTTGTTAAAATCCTTGCATAAACCCACCCTACATAACATGGCATGGAATCAATAATATTGCTGTCATATTTTTCTTTATGTAAATCATTTGAAATCCTGCGAAGGAATGAACCAAAACCTAAAAATGTAAGAAATTCAGCTTTCAAAGGCACTGCTTTCTTATGTTCATAACAATAGGCAGTATTTGGACATTTTTTACATACATTATTTGGAAATTCAAATAAACAAGCAGTTTTTGAAATATAAGATAAACCTTTTTTTGTGCTTAAATATCCTTGAGGACAGATTGCTAATTCATTGTCTACAATTAATCTAAATCTCTTTTTTATTGGCTTGTAAAATCTCCCAAAATCCATAAATTCTCTTTGATGCCTTTTTTTATTAAATCCTTTTAAATACCCTGTTTTAGTCACTAAATCAACATAATTCTCCCTTTTCTTAAAATTGCAAATCTGTTTTGATAATTTCTTTTTATCCATTTTATCTAATTTTAATAACTCTGTTTTTCCTTCAATCACATCAATAACCTGAAACTCAATGTAATCAACTAATGTATCTAGGGCAAAATCCAGCATATTGCTTATTTTATTATAATTAACTTTTGAGATTACATTATAGATTTTAACATGAGGTAGATTATCTTCTTTTTTTAATGAATGCAGAAATTTTAAATTTTCCCTTATTCTTTCAAAAGTTTTTTTTGTCTGGTTTGGATGTGTCTTAACATAGGTTTCAGCATCTCCTGCCCAGAGGCTGACAGTAATATAATCCACATTCAATTCAACCAGTTTTTTTATAATTTTTTTGTTAACTAGTGTGAAATTAGTTACAATATTTAACTTTATGCCCTTTTCTTTTATCAGGCTTATAACATCCATTATCTGGGGATACATGAATGGTTCTCCAGAACCAGATAGCATAATCTCTTTAGTTCCTAACTCATGCAAATTCTCAATCAATTTTTTAACCATATCATAAGGCAGATTTTGTTTTTTTTCCTTTCCATTTAATTTAAGGTTCCCCAGGAAGTCTGAATGGCACCAGCAGCCAACGCAGTTAAGGTTGCAGTTGTTTATTAAGTCAATCTGGACAATTTTCGGTCCAGTATAAGCTTTAGAACCATCTAAAGCTCCTGCTAAATCCAAGTTTTCTTTAAAAAATTTCTTAAAATCTTTTTTTTGCATTTTGTTTAAACTATAAGCTCATTGTTTCTATTTCTCTATTATGAATCTGGTTGTCACATGTCATACAACAACCTATTCTCTTGAAGTAAGGGCTTAACTTGCTTTCATATAATGCTCTTTCTCTAAATTTGTCATATTCATCAGAAAACCAAATCTTTTTAAATGATTGTTTGTTAATATTTCCCATTGAGTACATTACAGCCCTGCAGCAAGGTACAACATCCCCATTAGCAAGGACCCTTGAAAATATCCAACCAACATAACATGGCTTGTTTATAACACTTAAATTATATTCTCCATCATTTGCTTTTTTGCTTTTTACCTTTCCTGTAAAGCGGTTAATATCATCTATATTTATCTTATGAATCTTGCTTTTTTTATTGTATGCTTCAACTATTTTTTTTACATTCTTTAACTTTTTAAGCAAAATCTTTCTTTCCTGGTCATTTAGTAACAGGCAATCTGTTCTGCCTTTAATAGGGTCTATTAGTGTGAAATACAGTTCATCTAATGAGACATTAGTAGCAAACTTAGCCATTTCTTCAATTTTATTATAGTTAATGTTTGAAATCACATTGGCCATTATAACCTTCGGGCCCTTTCTAACTTTTTCTTTATACTGAGCAATAAACTCTAAATTTTCACTTATTCTTTCAAATCTTTCTCTTGTCTGGTTTGGGTGCGTCTTAACATATGTTTCAGCATCCCCTGCCCAAAGGCTAACCACAAGTTCATCAACATTTAGTTCAAATAATTGCTTAATCTTTTCCTTTGTTAATAAAACAAAATTAGTTGTTATATCACAAGCCATTCCTTTTTCTTTAATTAATCTTATAGTATCCATTATTTTAGGATATAAAAAAGGCTCTCCTCCACCAGTAAGCCTTATTCTTTTTGTTCCTAAATCATGTAAATCTTCAATAAGTTTCTTTAATGTATCAAAATTGATTATTTGTGATTTCCATTCTTTGCTTGTTTCTTTATCTTTCAACAATGGAGAATGAGTCCAGCATCCAATACAATTAAGGTTGCAGCTGTTTGTTAGGTCGATTGTTATATACTTTGGAGTTGGAATGAGCTTTTTACGAATTTGTTCTATTTTACTAATATCATTATTCTTCCTAAAAAGATTTTTAATGCTTAAAAGTCTCTTAACTATACTTCTAATCAGTTTATTTTTTTTATAGGAAACATTTATTCTTTCTTTTTCTTCAGTTTTAGTTGATGTTTTTCCTTTATCATAATTTACACCTTTAGCTAGTTTAAGTGTAATGATATCATCTATATCCCTTAAGTTATTAGATTTTTTATCTTTTCCTTCCATAATATTTGTTTCTAGGAAAGGGATACCTAAGTTATTAATGAGATCAATTACCTTTTTCACACGATTGTTTCTAATTTCCATATTACTATCTTTAGTATACCATCTGTAATGATAATCTTTTCTAGGTAGGATGATATCATATTTCTTATAATTATCCATAATATCTGTTCCAGCTATCAAATGCAGTATATTGATTGATTTGACAAGGTCAATATAACCCTTATTCCTTTTTATAAACTCAAGTGTCTTGTTAAATTCAGACTTTGTTTCTCCTGGAAAGCCAATCATAATAAATATCTCTGTTTTCAGGCCAGCCTTTTTTGCCCTTCTTACTAATAATTCAGCACTTTTTGCAGTATACGGCTTTTTCATTCTTCTCAAAACAATATCAGAGCCAGACTCAACCCCTATCTGAAACTCCTTGCAACCAGCTGCTTTCATCTTTTTTAGAAGCGAGAGTGGCATCTCTATACCAATCCCTTCACAACTCCAACTTATTTCAAGTTTATTTTTAATGATTAAATCACAGGTTTCTTCAAGTTTTTTCAAATCCCCATTGATTAAATTATCCACGACAGTAAATCTTTTAATTTCTTTTTCTTTAACATAATATTTTATTTCTTCGATTATCTTATTTGGTTCTTTAAATCTGTATTTGCCAAGCATTATCTTTCCAATACAAAATGAGCAGTTTGCAATACAGCCCCTGCTCCATTCCATCAAAAGGCTATTTACATCACCATACTGGCTTAAATCAAAATCATTGTAAGTTGGAGATGGAATTTCTTCTGGTTTTAATGGCTCTCTTGGAATAAAATTATTCTCTTTGTTATTTTTGAAGACAATTACTCCAGGAACTTTCTCCAAAGGCATGTTTTTATTTATTTTATCAACTACCTCACTCAGGGTTTCTTCTCCTTCCCTCACTATATAAGCATCAATCAGTTCCGGGATTCTTTCCTCAAAGAACCTTCTTGAGGTTGGTGTTACACATGCTGGTCCGCCAACTATTATCTTGATGTCAGACCTTTTTTCTTTAACCCTTTTTATAATCTCAATAGCAAGCCTCTCTTTTGGATCAACAACAGAAAATGCTACGATATTTGCATTTGAATTAACTATTTTCTCAACAGCTGTATTAATTTCTTGACTGAAAAGGCTTAATAGATTATTAAAAAAATTGTCATTGCTCCAATAATTTTTATTTTCAACATGCCACAGGTTGCTATAATCTTTCTTTACTTTATTATACAATTCAATGTTAAAATCAAAAACACTTACTTTAATATTTTTAGATTTTAAATATTCTGATAAGCATGCCAATCCAAGAGGTGGATTGTTTACTCCCCAAGGTGGGAGATTTACTAAGATTATTCCTTTTTCATTTAATTTAGTTACTTCTTCTGTTTCAAATAAAGAATTTAACTCATGTTTTATTCCCAATTCGTTAAGTAATAAATTAACTTTCCTTATTTTTTTATTACGTTCCTTAGGATTATTTCCTGTTTTATCATACCACATATAATTAGTATTACCTGACTTCGGTATAATGATGCCATATTTTCTTGGATTATTCCTAAGATCAGTTCCTTCCATAGCATATACAGCATTAACACATCTTATAAGCTTAATATAATTTTTATTCCTTTTTATAAATTCAAGGGTTCTATTAAAATCTTCATCTGTTTCACCTGGAAAACCAACCATAAAGTACAAGACTACATCTATTTTTGCGTTGTGAGTTAGCTTTAATGTTTTTTCAGCATCATCAACACAATTTATTTTTCTCATCAGCCTTAGAACATGATCAGAGCCAGATTCTATACCATATTCTAATCTATAGCATCCTGCTTTTTTCATTTTTTTAAGAAGAGTATAAGTCATCTTTTTAGGTATTGCAAAACCAGAAAATCTGATTTTAAGTTTAGATTTAATAATTAAGTTGCATATTTTTTCTAATTGTTTTGGATTGCCATTTATTGCTGAATCAGAAACAAAAAAATCTTTTATGTTGTTTTTTGTTGTATGATACTTTATCTCAGAAACTATGCTTTCAACAGTTCTTGATCTATAATTGCCCCATATTGCATTGTTCTGACAAAAACTACAATTGCCTATACAGCCCCTGCTCCATTCAACAGTTAACATATTATGATTTGTGTACTTGCTTAAATCGAATTTTGAGTAAGTTGGAAATATTTTTATTTTTTTATAATCAAGAGGCTCCCCCTTTATAAGTTTTGAATATTTTCCATTTTTGTATATAATTACTCCTTTTATTTTACCTAGTTCTTTGTTGTTGTTTATTGCTTTTATTATTTCCAATAATATTTCTTCCCCCTCTCCAACAACATAAGCATCAACTAAATCAGGAATATTTTTTATGAATATAGTTCTAGTTTCATCAAAATGACAGGATGGACCACCAAGAATTATTTTTAGCTCTGGCTTTTTTTCCTTAAGTTTTTTGATTACTTCAATAGTCATTTTTTCTCTTGGATGTGCTACAGAAAAAGCAACTATTTTTACATTAGAGGAAATTATTTTATTTATACAATTGTTTATTTCCTCTTTAAAAATATTAAGTAAATTTTTAAACAAACTATCATCAAGCCAGTATTTGTGATTATTTAAGTCCCATAAATAACCATATTTTTCTTTAAATTTATTAAAAAATTCTATGTTAAAATCAAAAACCTCTACATTAATTCCTTTGTTAATTAGATATTCCACCAAATAACCCAATCCAACTGGCGGAGTTTCAATGTCCCATGGAGGGGTTATTATTAGCCCCATATCTGCTGTTTTAGTTTTAGGATGCATTTCAGTAATATCAGCAACTTTTTCATTAAGATTACTCGTAAAAATTGAAAGATTCAAATTATTCAAAATATTTATTACCCTTTCGGCTCCCATCTTACGTTTCTCAAATGTATTTCCATCAAGAGAGTACCAATGTGAATCTCCCAATCTTTTTTTAGAAGGGAAAATGAGCCCATATCTTTTTGAGTTTATAGAAATATCACTTCCAGCTACAACATTACAAACATTGATATTGCTAATTCCACATATATTCTTTCTATTTTTTTTAATAAACATTATAGTTTTTTCTACATCTTCATCTTTTTCACCTGGAAAACCAACTATAAAATTAAGTTGCGTATTTATGCCTGCTTTTCTAGTTAGTTCTAGCACCCTTTCAGCTGACTCAACGGATATGGGTTTTCTCATGTTTTTCAACACCTTGTCTGAACCACTTTCTATTCCGTAGTTTAAGGTAATACATCCTGCTTTCCTCATTTTTACCAAAAGATTGTAATTCATACTACCTAAAGGTATAGCAAGAGCAATCCATGTTAAATTATAGTTGGACTTAATAACCAAATCACAGAATTTTTCTAATTCTTTTACATTGCCATTAATGAGTAAGTCATTAAAATAAAAATTAGTTATTTTATTCTTTTCTACATGGTATTTAATTTCTTCAAACATATGTTCAGCGGTTCTAGTTCTGTATTTTCCCATCATTTTCCAATCATTACAAAAGGCACATCTTCCAATACATCCCCGGCTCATTGTCAATGCTAAACTTTTCTCTGTGTAATCCTCCAAATCAAATTCCTCATAAGTAGGGAAATATAATTTATCAAGAGGCTCAATCAATTGTGGCAAGGTAAACATTTTTTCTTTATTTTTGTAATAAACAACACTAGGAATATTTTCAATATTAAGACCTTTTTTTGATCTGTTAACAAGTTCAAACAGACTAAATTCTCCTTCGCCAACAATAAAAAAATCTATTAAATCTGTAGGGAAAATTTGTTCTCTTTCTTTATCATCAAAACATCCTGTTCCACCAACAATAATTATTTTATTAGGCTCTTTTCTCTTAATCTTTTTAATGACTTCAATGCTAAACAGCCGGTTAGTTGCTTGTATGGAGAATGCATAGATTTTTGTGTTTGAAAAGGAAAGAATTCTATTTACGCAATAATCAATTTCATCTTTGATTA
>Ga0180009_10006556_pt1 | contig 12176 bp, 13 predicted proteins | sample OS_PC_MetaG_FD_123537 | JGI IMG/M metagenome (GOLD analysis project Ga0180009, IMG submission 123537) | Groundwater microbial communities from the Aspo Hard Rock Laboratory (HRL) deep subsurface site, Sweden - OS_PC_MetaG | ecosystem: Environmental > Aquatic > Deep subsurface > Groundwater...
CAACCGCTGGCTGCGTTGCTCGGGCTCGAAATACCACAAGTATGACTTCGCCCTCGCGTCTTGCCAGCGGCCGCCATTCCTCGCCGACACTGGGCACGTTCTTTCGGGATCGAACACTAGTCCAGCGGCCTCGTGCTCCCGTCGTGGAGCAGAAGATCGACCCGCCGTTCGGCCTCGTCGAGGATCTGCTGACCCCTGCGCGACAGCTCCATGCCCTGCTCGAACGCGCGCAGCGCGTCCTCCAGGGGCAGCTCCTCGTGCTCCAGCCGCTCCACCATCAGCTGGAGCTGCTCGAGGATCGAGTCGAAGCTCTGTGGCCCGTCGGCGTCCGCCGGTGTTTTGCTCGGTTCACCCTTCATCGCCCGAACGCTAGCGCAGGGGGCCGGGCGGGTCAACGGCGGCCGGAGGAGTCAGAGCTTCAGGCCGATGGTGCGCAGGAACTTGCGGCGCTGCTCGATCTGCTCCGGCCCCTCGATGCCCAGGGGGGTCAGGCCGTCGATCACGCCCAGCACCCCGCGGCCCTGCTCGCTCTCGGCCACCACCACCTCGACGGGGTTTCCGGTGGCGCAGAAGATGCGGCAGACCTCCGGGACATCGCGGACATTTCGCAGCACGTGGATCGGAAAGGCGTCGCGCAGCATGATCAAGAACAGATGACCGGCGCCGATGGCCTCGATGTTGCGGGCGGCCAGCTGGCGCAGCTCCTCGTCGTTTCCGCTGTGACGCACGAGCCTGTCCTGGGAGGCCTCGCAGAATGCGACGCCGAACTTGATGCCGGGCGCCGAGATCGCGCAGGCCTCGTGCAGGTCCTCGACGGTGCGGATGAAGTGGGACATCCCCAGGATGATGTCCATCTCCTCGGGCTTCTCGATCTTCACGGTGGTCAGCTGCATGGTCCTCCCTGCCTTCGGCCGATTGTACATGGCGCTGCAGCGAGGCCGACAGGTTTTTGGGCTCCGGCCGGCAGGGCCGGTGTAAGATGGCGACGTGAGCAAGCTGATCGGCCTGCGCAGCCAGCTCCTCCTTGGGCTGCTCATCATGGTCCTGGTTGCGACCTTCTCGGTGGGAGCGATCTCGATCCTGGCCACGCGCTGGCAGGTCGCCGAGACGAAGCTGACCGACGGGCGCATCCTCGCGCAGGCGCTGGCGCGGAGCCTGGCGCCCGCGCTGCAACGCCCCTGTGCCGCAGCCGCCGGGCCGCGATCCGACGGGCGGCGCGCGAGGACGGGCGGCTGCGTGGATCTCCAGCGGGTCGTGGGGGGCATGGCCGCGTGGAGCCGGATCCGACGGGTCGAGGTGGTGGACCGCGCTCTCGGGCGGCTGGCGCAGGGCGGTACGGGGTCGAGACCGGCCGAGCAGACGCTGCTGCGCCAGACCCTGCACACGGGCCAGCAGCGGTTTCGCCTGCTGGAGCAGGGCGTGTTAGCGGTGAGCTCGCCGATCGGCGCCGGGGCTCAGGTGAGCGGCGCGCTGTGGCTGGAGCTGGATGTCGGCCAGGAGGAGCTGCGCCTGCCCGCGCTGTTCTGGGTGCTGACCGGATTCGATGCGCTGGTGCTGGTGCTGTTTGTCGGCTTCGTCCTCACGCGCCACGTGGTTCGACCGGTAGAGCTGATGCAGCGCGCGGCGCTGCGAGTCACCGAGGGGGATCTGGAGGCCAGGGTCGAGCCGGCCGGCGCGGCGGAGCTGGTCTCGCTGGCGGAGTCGTTCAACACCATGACCTCCTATCTACGGGACCAGCTCGGTCGGCTGGAGCACCAGCGGCAGGAGCTGGTCGTCACCCGCGAGCAGGTGATCCATTCCGAGAAGCTGGCCTCGGTCGGTCGGCTCGCAGCCGGCGTGGCCCACGAGGTGGGCAACCCGCTGCAGGCGATCATGGGGCTGACCGAAATGCTGCGGCGGGGTGGGCTGAGCGAGCAGCAGCGCGAGGACTTCTTCCAGCGGATGCAGGGCGAGACCCAGCGCATCCACCGCATCGTCCGCGAGCTGCTGGACTACGCCCGCCCGGTGGAGGAGGCGGTCGAGCCGGTGGATCTGGAGGCGATCGTGGCGCAGTCGATCCAGCTGCTGCAGCCCCAGCAGCGCGCGAAGCAGGTGGCGGTGGAGAGCGCCGGGCTGGCGCGGATGCCGAGGGCCGCCGCGAACGCGCAGCGCCTGGTGCAGGTTGTGGTCAACCTGCTGCTCAACGCGGCCGACGCGATGTCGGGGCAGGGCGAGGTGACGATCAGGGGCAGGGAGATCGAGCCGGAGCAGGTGGAGCTGTCGGTCTCCAACGACGGACCCCCGATCCCCGTCGAGGACCGGGGCCAGATCTTCGATCCCTTCTTCACGACCAAGGAGCCGGGGGACGGGACGGGGCTCGGGCTGTCGGTGGCCCAGTCGATCGTCGAGTCCTACGGGGGCAGGCTGGTGCTTGCAGAGGGCGAGCAGACGACGTTTCTGATCACCCTGCCCCGGTGGTCGGAGGAGGGGTAGCGGGCTACTTCTCGCCCTTGGTGTTCGAGCACCTCAACACCAAAGTGGTGATGTTGTCGGTGCCGCCGGCGCGGTTGGCCTGGTCCACCAGCTCCGCCACCGTTTTTTCCAGATCCTCCGCGGTGGTCATCACGCGCTGGATGTCCTCGTCACCGACCATGGTCGAGAGCCCGTCCGAGCAGAGCAGGAACATGTCGCCGTCCTGCACCTCCTCGGTCTGGATGTCGACCTGCACCGTGTCTCGCATGCCGAGGGCCCGCGTGATGACGTTCTTGTGCGGGAAGTTGCGCTCCTCCTCCTCGGTCATGTCGGGCTTTGCTTCCTTGTAGTCCTCGAGGAGGGAATGGTCACGGGTGCGTTGATCCATCACGCCGTTGCGCGTACGGTAGCAGCGGCTGTCGCCGACGTGGGCGATGTAGATCTTGTCGCCGTTGATCAGGCAGGTGACGATCGTCGTTCCCATGCCCTTGAATCGGATGTCCTTGGACGCCGCCTCGTAGATCTTGTAGTTCGACAGCTTGATGCCGCAGACGAGCCGATTCTCGATGTAGCTCAGGCTGCGGTCCATCTTGTAGGGCCAGGTGGCTTCCTCGTCCTTGGTGCGCTGGTAGAACTCGCTCACGGTCTCGGCCGCCATGCGGCTGGCGACCTCGCCGGAGCTGTGCCCACCCATGCCGTCGGCCACAATGAAGAGCTGCTCATCCTCCATGAGGCTGAAGTAGTCCTCATTGTGGGTACGCTTCATACCTACATCGGTCTTGGCAGCGTAGCGGATCTTCATGGGAATTGAGGCGTAACCCTTGGTAGCGAGTAAAGAAATTACTTCATCGATTCTTCGGTGTCAACTCACTTGAGCACTGCCTGCAAACAGCCACAACCTGTGCAGCAAACCTGCACAGTGTTGATCCATGATGCAGTTAGATCAAGAGGAGTTAAGCAGGGCTACCTTGACACCTGCGCGGCCTGTTCCATAAGATGCTGAACGTATTTTCAGGTTGGTTGCCATGACCCTGTCAGCCGAGATCTTGACCATAGGTGACGAGCTCCTACGGGGTGATCTGGTCGACACCAATGGCTCCTGGTTGGCCCGACGACTGTTCCAGCTCGGCGTCGGGGTCACTCGCATTCTGTCGACAGGCGACGAGCTCGAGCAACTCACGCAGCACCTCACCCGGGCGTTGGCCGCGGGCACCGGGCTGGTCCTGGTCACCGGCGGGCTCGGCCCAACCGATGACGATCGGACCAGCGAGGCGGTCGCCAGGGCGACGGGGCGGCCGCTGGAGCTGGACCAGCCGACGCTCGAGACGCTGCGCTGGCGGTTCGAGCAGGCGGGCTACCCCTTCACCCCCAACAACGAGAAACAGGCGCACTTCCCGCGCGGCGCGACCCTGATCCCGAACAGGCGCGGGACCGCGCCAGGGTTCGCTCTGACCCACGAGGCAACGCCCCACCGGACCACGATCATCTGCCTGCCGGGCGTGCCCTCGGAGATGAAGGTGATGTTCGACGACACGGTTGTTCCGCTGCTGCAGGAGGTGGCGGAGTTGCCGCCGTCGCGGGCCAGGGTGTTGCGCGTCTTTGGCATGGGCGAGTCTCAGATCGACCAGCGACTGCAAGGGCTGCTGTCGACCCTGGATCAGGGGGAGATGGAGATCTCCCTGCACTACCAAACCTCGTTTCCAGAGAACCAGGTGATCCTGGTCGCCCGCGGCGGGCAGGAGCAGGAGACCACCGCGCTGCTGGATCGCTTCGAGCAGGAGGTCCGCAGCCGGCTGGGCCCGCGCGAGATCTTCGGGGTCGATGACACCAGCTTCAGCGATGCGGTGGTGGGGGCGCTGCGGCGGGCCGGGGCGACCGTGGCGCTGGCGGAGTCGTGCACCGGAGGGCTGGCTGGCGATCTGATCACCAGAGCCTCGGGGAGCTCCGAGGTGTTTGAGCTGGGCGTGGTGACCTACTCCAACGAGTTCAAGCACCGCATGCTCGAGGTGCCGTCGGATGTGCTGGAGCAGCAGGGGGCGGTGAGCCGCGAGTGCGTGCTGGCCATGGCCCACGGCGTGCGTCGCCTCGCCGGGTCGACCTTCGGCGTGGCCATCTCCGGCGTGGCCGGCCCGGGGGGCGGGACGCCCGACAAGCCAGTGGGGACGGTTCACTTCGCGCTGGCCCACGAGGAGGGGGAGCGCCACCTGGTGCGTCGCTTCCCCTGGGTCGAGGACCGCCAGCGCATCAAGGAGATCTCGGCCCACGTGGCGCTGGCCCTGGTGCTACGTCACCTCGTGGGCGGCGGCTCACCGGACAGCGATCTCTTTGCCGGCAGGTGGAAGCCCGGAGCAGGCCGATGAATCGTATTCGATCGTTTTTGGCGGTGAACCTGCCGGTGCCGTTGATCGAGCAGGTCCGTTCGCTGCAGGACCAGCTGCGGGACCGAGCGCGGTCGAGCGAGGTCAAGGTGGCGTGGGTCCCGCCCCCGAACATGCACGTGACGGTGAAGTTTCTCGGCGACATCCCACAGGAGAGCGCCCTCGTGATCCGTGACCAGCTGCAGCCCGTGCTCGAGGGACGTGGGGCGATCCAGCTCGATGTGGGGGGGCTGGGTGTGTTTCCCAGCATCCAGAAGCCGCGGGTGCTGTGGGTCGGGGTGCAGAGCACAGGTGATGCCCTGGGGACGCTGGCGGGCGAGATCGACTCGCGGCTGGAGCAGCTCGGCTTCGAGCCCGAGTCGAGGCCGTTTCATGCCCACCTGACCCTGGGTCGGGTGAAGCAGGGGCAGGCGCCGGATCTGCTCGAGGGGCTGGAGGACGCCTCCTTCGGGCAGTGCTCGATACACGAGGTCGTGCTGTACAAGAGTGTTCTGCAACGGGCGGGCGCCGAGTACACCGCCATGGCCCGGATCCCGCTGGCTGCCCGCCGGCCCGTCGAGCCGTGATCATGATCGAGTCTGGCTGGTATCAAGTCTGACAAAGGAAAGGAAGCGAAGGATGGCTGTCGAGACGATCAATCGAGACAAGGCGATAGACCTGGCGGTCGCCACGATCGAGAAGCAGTTCGGCAAGGGTGCGATCATGCGGCTGGGCAGCGACAAGCTGATCCGGGAGGTGAACGTGATCCCGACCGGCTCCCTGGGGCTGGACATCGCCCTGGGGGTCGGCGGTCTGGCCCGTGGGCGCGTGGTGGAGATCTATGGGCCCGAGTCGTCCGGCAAGACCACCCTGGCGTTGCACGTCGTGGCCCAGGCCCAGCTGCAGGGCGGGGTCTGCGCCTTCATCGACGCGGAGCACGCGCTCGACGTTCAGTATGCCCGCAAGCTCGGCGTCAGGACCGACGACCTTCTGGTGTCGCAGCCCGACTACGGCGAGCAGGCGCTGGAGATCGCCGACATGCTGGTGCGCTCGGGCGCGGTGCACATCATCGTCATCGACTCGGTCGCGGCGCTGACCCCGCGGGCAGAGCTGGAAGGCGAGATGGGTGACACGCACGTCGGGCTGCAGGCCCGTCTGATGAGCCAGGCGCTGCGCAAGCTGACTGGCACCATCTCGAAGAGCGACACCATGGTGCTGTTCATCAACCAGATGCGGATGAAGATCGGCGTGATGTTCGGCAGCCCCGAGACCACCAGCGGCGGCAACGCCCTCAAGTTCTACGCGTCGGTCCGGCTCGACATCCGTCGCATCGGAGCGATCAAGCAGGGGGACCAGGTGCTGGGCAACCGCACCCGGGTCAAGGTGGTGAAGAACAAGCTGGCCCCGCCCTTCCGCGAGGTCGAGTTCGACATCATGTACGGCGAGGGGATCAGCTACGAGGGGGATCTGCTGGATCTGGCGGTGACGCACGACGTGGTCGAGAAGAGCGGGGCCTGGTACTCCTACGGCAAGGAGCGCATCGGTCAGGGGCGCGAGAACTCCAAGCAGTTCCTCAAGGAGAACGTCGAGCTCTGCGCCCAGATCCGCAAGGAGGTGCTGCAGAAGGTGGGGCTGGGCAAGGAGGAGGCGCCCAAACCGTCCGCCCCGGTAACGGCGGGCGGCAACGGCGGGCAGGAGCAGGCCAGGGGCAAGAAGAAGTAGCCAAGAACGCGTTGTCGACCCGAGGTCTACCTGTCTAGCGGATTGTGCCAGCGCAGCCCCGGGAAGCGGCCGAAATCCATGTCGTTGGAGTGCAGCTGGCACTGGTGCTCGATGGCCAGGGCCGCCAGGTGGGTGTCGGTGGTGAGGTTCCCCCCCACGCCGGTTCCCTCGAACAGCTGTCGGACGATGGTCAGGTGACTCGGCCCCGGCTCGAGGATCCGGACCGAGGGCACCTCCAGCCATCCCTCCACTCGCTCCAGGGCAGCCTCGGGACCAAGCGGCGAGCAGAGCACCTGCGGGTGGGTGGCCAGCCGCACGAAACCGAAGATGACCGTCCAGGCCAGCCTGACCGGCTGCTGGCGGGACAGCAGGTCTTCCCACCACGCACGGGCCTCGGCGTGCAGGCTGGCTGCCTCGTTGTGGGCGTAGATCAGCAGGTTGATATCCGGGAGGATCACTTGCCGTAGCGTCCGGCGTCGGGCTCGGCGGCGTGCCGCGCCTCGAGCTCGTCCGACAGCTGATTCAACTTCAACGGATCCACACCGGCTCGAAACGCGCTGTTGAAGGTCTTGACCCTGAACCTGCGGGGGCGCGTTCGTGCTTCCTGGGCCGAGAGCCCACGCCGGAGCACCTCGTTGACCGTCTCCTTGAAGCTCGTTTGGCGCTGCTCGGCGAGGTCCTTGAGCCTGGCGGCAACATCATCGTCCAGGGTCAGTGTCGTCCTCATGAAGACCTCATGAAGACATCATGATGTCCCGGACCGTTGATGTCAAGATGCGCCGGTTTCGGGCGTGTTTCCGAGCCGTCTCAGTCCTTCATCAGGGCGTCGATGTCTCTCGCGACCTCGTCGGCGAGCCGGGCGTTGATCTTGACCATCGAACGGGAGTTGGTCGAGACCGCGTAGTAGTCCTTCATGGGCTGGCCCTTGGCCGGGGCGATGGCGGGAGGGCCGCCCTCGTACAGCTTGAACGAGGCCTGCTTTCCGGCCGCGAGCTGACACTCGACCGAGAGCAGCTCCACCAGACCGCTCTTCTTCTCGTCAGGCTTGAGGTACTCCATCGCCTGCAGCCTGAGCAGCTTGCCCATGAAGTTGCGGTAGAAGTCCTTCTTCTTCGTCGGCTCGGCCGCGTCGGCCCAGAAAGCGCTGGTCGGGGTGCGGCGATTCTGCTGGGACAGGACCTTGCGCCGCTTGCCGGCCACGACGGTGGCCCGCTCGACATCGGAGGAGGTGAAACCGTACAGGTCGCGATCGACGAGCCGGAACTCCGCGTACTGCAGGTCCTCGAGCAGCCGGGGGCGCACGACGTAGACCCGCTTGTCCTGCCTGTCCTGGATGTAGAGATCCCGGTTGCCGAAGGTATTGCCGCCGATGATGAAGGTGCGCGGGCTGGAGCCGGCGACCAGGGTCAGGGTCTTCTTGCTCTCCTCGAGCCCGAAGGACTTGAGCTTGTCCTTCTCCACCGTGCCCAGCGAGCGGACGGCCGTCAGGGTGGCCAGCCCCTTGAGCAGCTCGTCGGCGGACGGGTTGCCCTTGAACTCCTGGTGCTTGGTCACCTTGATCATCTTGGGCTTGGGCGGGACGGTGTCCGGTTTGGCGCGGCCATCAGCGGCCGCGCCGCCATCGGTGGCATCGCTGGCCTGCGGCTTCTGTCCGCCAGGCCCAGCGTCCGGCGTCGCCGGCGCTGGCGGCTTGGGGGGCGTCGGGGCCGGCTTCTCCTCGACGGTCTGGGCCTTGATCCACGCGTAGTGGCCCTGTTTGTCCTTTTTTCGCTCCAGCTCCACCGTTCGCTCGGGGGCGGAGTAGACCACGCGGTCCAGCCCACCCCTCAGGCTGAGGACCGGGATCTCGTCCTCGTGAGTGGTGGTGTCACGTGTCCAGACGAAGTAGGCCGTCACCAGCGCGGCGCCGAGCAGGATGCCATGGATCAGTACCGGTCGGTTCATTTCGACCTCCTGCGACGGATCCGCCGCGTGTAGATGATCCCGGCACCCAGCACGAGCGCGGGCACGGCGAAGATGGTGAGGTAGAACCAGAGCTGGTCTTCCTTGCGGGTGTGGACGAGGCGCACATCCTCCTCGGACGAGGTCTCGCCGATGATCTCCTCCTCGCCGGTCAGCCACTTGACGCCGTCGAGGAAGAAGTGGCCGTTGCCCAGCCGGAACAGCCCGTCCGCGATCATGTCGGAGTCGGCGGCGACGATCAGCCGCATCTGGGGTGGATCCTCTTTCTTCTTCTTGTCCTTCTTGTTCTTCTTGTCCTTCTTGTCCGGCTCCTTGTTCTTCGGCACCGCCATCGTCACTACCGCGGCGAGCTCGAAGACCCTGCGCTTCTCGCTGCCGGCGTCGAAGACTAGGTTGCTGTTGACGTCGTCCCAGGTGAAGGGCAACGAGTGGACCGTGAACTGGACCTGGGCATGGCTGCTGCCGCCTGCCGGCACCTCCTCCAGGTAGCCGGTGCGGACCATGATCACCGCTGCCTTGTGGGCGTTGCGGCTCAGAGTGCTCACGCTGGGGTGCGCCGAGAAGCGGTTGGAGTAGAGGATGTGGCGGTCGGCCGGAGTGTAGGTCACGCGGACGTACATGCGGTCGTTGGCCAGCTTCACTGGCGTGTACTTCAGACCGAATGACTTGAGCAGCGGCTCGAAGCTCAGGCCCGCCTCCGGGTCGAGGAAGACCATCATCCGGCCGCCCTGCTTGAGGTAGCGCTGCAGCGAGTCGATCTCCGCCGGCAGAAAGTCCTTGCGCGGGCCCGCGACGATCACCACCGAGGCGTCCGCGGGCACCTCCGAGGCGAGGCCCTGTCCGACGCCCAGATCCTTGATCGAGAAGTTCAGCCGCCCGAGCCACTCGACCAGCTCGCGGATCGATGTTCCGCGCTGGCCGTCACGGCGCTCCTTCGATCGTTCCTCGTGGCCCACCGTGACGTAGGCGATTTTCTGCTGCTTCATCAGCTTGCGGAACGCCGTCTGGAACTCGTTGTCCAGCTGCTTGAGCTTGCGCTTGGCCTGCGGGAGCTTGACGTCCAGCTTGATCTGCTGGTGCTGCTTGCCGCGGGCGAAGACCACCGTCCCGTTCTGCGAGACGCTGAGATCCTTGGCCAGATCTGGATCCATCACCTGGTCCACCTGCTGGACGGACATGTGCTTGGACTCGCGAGCCAGGTCGTCGAAGTAGGCCCGGGCCTCGTCGAGCACCTCGTTGGTGCCCGGGAAGAAGAGCATCACCTTCACCTGCTCGCTGAGGTTCTGCACCATCTTGCGCGAGGACTCCGAGGGTCGGGTGGTCTTGAAGTAGCTCAGGTCGGTCTTGTGGTTGTACTCGTCGAAGATGAAGTTCAGCACGAACAGCAGGGAGGCGGTCATGGCCAGCAGCGCGCCGCTGCGGGCCGAGCGGCGCACCCGGCCGGGCTCGATCGTGCGCACCACGTCCATCGGCGCATAGGAGATCTCGATGAAGATCAGGGGCAGGATGGCGCAGATCCACAGCGTGGGCCACAGCGCGGTGAGCGTCCCCTGATAGCGCTCCGCGCCGCGAGCCTCCGTGAACATCGGGCGCAGCTGCTCCATGACGAAGTCGGCCTGGGCCAGGTAGACCAGCAGCGCCAGCACGCCGAGGAGGTAGAGCCACAGGATGCGCGACTCGACAGGCCGTGCGGTGGGGGGGAGCTTGCTGCGGCGCTGGATCCGGCCGACGAGGGCGACCAGGATGCCGAGGACGGCCATGCCGGCCAGGGTTGCGCGGCCGGCGGTCGATTCCAGCACCATCCGCTCGCCGACGTAGAGCAGCAGCATCGAGAACAGGTAGATCGCGGTGAAGATCAGGCCGGACGAGCCCTTGCGGCCCGGGGAGAGGTTGGGGGCGGTCATCAGCGCCACCTCCTTGCCTGCAGCATTTGCGTCGTCAGGAACAGGAAGAAGTAGGTCACCGAGAAGAAGTAGACGATGTCCCGTGTGTGGATGATGCCGTTCTGCCAGGCCAGGTGTTTCCACGGCGAGAGGAACGCCACCAGGTCGCGCAGCGGGGGGTCCATGACCGGCGTGCCCCAGTAGAGCACCCAGAACGCGGCGGTCAGGGCTCCACCCACCACGGCGGCGACCAGCTGGTTGGCGGAGACAGCCGAGGCGAACAGGCCGATCGCCAGTGTGGACATGCCGAGCAGCACCAGGCCGAAGTAGCCGCCGAGGATGTGGCCGACCGAGACCTTTCCGTTGACGAAGATCAGAAGCGGCATGTAGATGCTGAGCGCCGTCATGCCGCAGAAGAAGATCAGCGCGGAGACGAACTTGCCCAGCACGATCTCGTAGTCCTTGACCGGCGAGGTCAGCAGCAGGGTCAGGGTGCCGAGCTGCCGCTCCTCTGCCAGCAAGCGCATGGCGAGCAGGATGGCGGCCACGGCCGACATGAAGGTGGCCACGGCGAAGAACAGCTGCAGCACCTCGGCGGAGAACTTCGGGGTCCCGCCCAGGACCTTGATGTTGAAGAACAGACCGTCGATGAACAGCACGATGGCCACGATCACATAGCCCATCGGGGACTTCAGGTATGCCCCGAGCTCGCGCCGGGCCAACAGCGCGATGTTCTTCATCGGGATACCTCCTTGTGTGGACGCGAACGTTCCTTGGTGCTCGCCTGCTTGCCGTTCCTCCTCGCCCGCGTGGACTGGGTCAGCTGCAGGAAGATCGATTCGAGCTCGGCCTCGGCAGGCCGCAGCTGGAGCAGGCCGATCCCGGCTTGCACCACCTCGCGGCTGAGGGCCTCGCGCACGTCGCGGTCCGCCTCGACCCGCAGGTCGTGGACGCTGGCCTCGGCGTGAACATGCCCCAGCTGGCACTGTGCCACGCCGTCGAGCTTGCTGATGATCTCCATCGCCTTCTGCTCGTCGCCGCGGATCGTGACGTGGAGCAGGTGGGCGCCGGTGAGGCGGCCGGTCAGCTCCTCCTCGGTGCCGGTCGCCACGAGCTGGCCTTGCTGGATCACGAGGATGCGGTCGCAGGTCTGGCTGATCTCGGGCAGGATGTGGCTGGAGACGAGGATCGTGTGCTTGCCCTTGAGCCCGCGGATCATCTCGCGCATCTCCACGATCTGGACCGGGTCGAGGCCGCTGATCGGCTCGTCCAGGATCAGCACCGGCGGCTGGTGGACGATTGACTGCCCGATGCCGACCCGCTTGCGGTAGCCGTGAGACAGGTTGGCGATGATCTCGTCGTGCACGTCTGTGGTTTGCGTGATTTCCATGACCTCGGCGGTGCGAGAGCGGGCCACGGCGCGGCTCAGTCCCCTCAGCTCCGCTGCGAAGGTCAGGTACGACTCGACGGTCATCTCCTGGTACAGCGGGGGCTCCTCCGGCAGGAACCCGACCTGTTTTCGGATTTCATGTGGGTTTTCGTTGATATCCATGCCGTGGATCGTGACCCGGCCGCTCGACGGGAGCAGCAGGCAGGCCAGGATCCGCAACGTGGTTGTCTTGCCGGCGCCATTCAACCCGAGGATGCCAACTATCTCACCCCGTTCGATCTCGAAGTTGACATCAGCGATGGCAGGCTTGTCGCCGTAGTACTTGCTCAGACCCTGGGCGGCAATCATGGATGCTCTCCGTTCTTCTCTCGCATGTGACAGATCCATATGGCCAGGATGGCCAGAGAGCTG
>Ga0180009_10006557_pt1 | contig 12175 bp, 11 predicted proteins | sample OS_PC_MetaG_FD_123537 | JGI IMG/M metagenome (GOLD analysis project Ga0180009, IMG submission 123537) | Groundwater microbial communities from the Aspo Hard Rock Laboratory (HRL) deep subsurface site, Sweden - OS_PC_MetaG | ecosystem: Environmental > Aquatic > Deep subsurface > Groundwater...
GGCTCAAGATCCAGGCCGACCTGAGCTATCGCGAGATCAGCGAGGTGACCGGCCACACGGTGAGCAACGTGGGGGTGCTGCTACACACCGCGCTCACCACCATCCGCCAGCGCCTGGCAGAAGGGAGGGCGTCATGAGGATCGATCGCGACGACCCGAGGATCACCGCCTACATCATGGGCGAGCTTGACCAGGTGGAGAGGCAGGCCTTCGAGCGCGAGCTGGAGCAGTGCGCCGAGAGCCGGTCCCACGTGGAGCAGATGCGACAGACGGCCGAGCTGCTGCGAGCGGAGCTGGGCCGCGAGGCGAGCGAGCCGCTGACCTCGGCCCAGCGCGAGCGCGTCGAGGCGGCGGCCTCCGCTGCAAAGACGTCGCCGACGGCGCCGAGGCGGTTCTGGACGGCGCGGCGCGGCGTGATCGTGGCGCTCTCCGCCGCGGCCGCCGCCTCGCTGGTGGTGGTGGTCGGTGGCACGATGGTCATGCGCGCGTCCGCGCCGAAGCGGCCGGCCATGGTGGCGGGCCAGCCGGCTACGATGGAGCGTTTCGTGAAACCCCAGCTGGAGGTGACCGCGGCGCCCTCTGGGGCCACGGTCATGGTGGACGGCGAGCGCTTGCTCACCGGTCTACGGGGCCTCAGGGACTCTCCCGACCCACCGTCGCCGGGTGGCGAGTCCTACGCCCAGGTGCGGGAGAACCCGTTTCAGCTGGTGAGCGAGCGGCCGCTGTCGACCTTCTCGATCGACGTGGATACCGCCTCCTACGCCAATGTACGCCGTTTTCTGCGCCAGAGCACGCTGCCACCCGGTGACGCGGTCCGGGTGGAGGAGCTGATCAACTACTTCAGCTACCAGTACCCGCAGCCCACGGGACAGCACCCCTTCAGCGTGACGGTGGAGCAGGCCAGCTGCCCGTGGAGCCCGGGGCACCAGCTGGTGCGCATCGGTCTCAAGGGCAGGGAGATCCGCCAGGACCGACGTCCGGCCTCCAACCTGGTGTTCCTGCTCGACGTCTCGGGCTCGATGTCGGATGCCAACAAGCTGCCGCTGTTGCGACGGGCGATGGACATGATGGTTCGCCGGTTGAACGAAAACGACCGCGTGGCGATCGTGGTCTACGCCGGCGCTTCGGGGCTGGTGCTGCCCTCCACCTCCTGCACCGAGGCCAACAAGCCTCGCATCCTCTCCGCCCTGGAGCAGCTGCAGGCGGGTGGATCGACCAACGGCGGTCAGGGCATCCAGCTGGCCTACACGGTGGCGGTGCAGAACCTGATCCGGGGCGGGGCCAACCGGGTGATCCTGGCCACCGACGGCGACTTCAACGTGGGGCTCACCAGCCAGGAGGCGCTGGTCCGGTTGATCCAGGCCAGGGCCAAGAGCGGCGTGTTCCTCAGCGTGCTGGGCTTCGGCATGGGCAACCTCAAGGACAGCACGCTGGAGCAGCTGGCCGACAAGGGCAACGGCAACTACGCCTACATCGACACGCTGAGCGAGGCGCGCAAGGTGCTGGGGGAGCAGATGAGCGGAACGCTGGTCACCATCGCCAAGGACGTCAAGATCCAGGTCGAGCTCAACCCCGCGCGGGTAGCGGCCTATCGGCTCATCGGCTACGAGAACCGCATGCTGGCGGCGCGTGACTTCGACGATGATACGAAGGACGCTGGCGAGATCGGAGCCGGACACACGGTGACCGCGCTGTACGAGCTGGTGCCCGCTGGCGTCAAGGCAAAGGAGCTGGAGGGGCTGAACCTGCGCTACCAGCGGCCCCGCCCGTCCGCTTCTGCCGGACGCGAGCTGCTGACGGTGAAGCTGCGCTACAAGAAGCCGGACGAGGAGCAGAGCCGGCTGCTGGTGCAGCCGGTGCGAGCCAGTCGCCGTGAGCTCGAGGATGCCTCGACCGACCTGCGGTTTGCCTCGGCGGTGGCGTGGTTCGGCATGGTGCTGCGCGGCTCGCCGCACCAGGGGGAGTCGGAGGATCCTCTCGGTCGAGTGCTCGAGCTCGCCAGTCGGAGCGTGGGGCAGGACGCGCACGGCTACCGCAACGAGTTTCTCCAGCTGGTTCGGGCGGCCCGCCAGCTCAGGGGGTCGAGGTAGCCGCCGCTGCCCCGTTCGGAGTATGCTGGGTAGCTGAGCATGCACCTGGCCCTTCCGCTGTCCCTCCTCTGCATCAGCACGCCCGCCGCGGCCAACGTCGTCGGAACGATGTTCTCCGGCGCCACGACGGCCGATCCGGCCGCTGTCTACTGGAACCCGGCGGCCATGACCCGGCTGAAAGGGACCTGGTTGCAGCTCAGCGGCACCCTTTCTCCCTTGCGCCTGCGATACCAGCGCAACACCCCCAGCGCCCACGACGGTCAGCCCTTCGCCCGGGCCGAGGTCACAGTCCCGGCGCCCAAGCTCACCTTCGACCTGGTCACCGACGCCATGTTGAAGGACTGGCGTTTCGGGCTGGGGCTGGCGTTTCCGATGGTGGACGGGGCCAGCTGGGATCGGACCTATGGGGGTCGGCCCTCGTCGACGCGCTACTATGCGCTGCAGGGCAGGCAGGTGATGTTCATCATCGGCACCACCGCGGCCTACCGGGTCAACCGATGGCTGTCCGTGGGGGTCGGGCTGGACCTGGTCGGCATGTGGTTGCTGCACGACGTGATGACCGACTGGGGGGCCAAGATCAACCAGATCGCCTGCGGGGCGCTGGGCGGGATCTCGTGCCGACTGGACGCGCCGTTATCACGCGAGGACCCGCAATATGATGGTGCTACCCGGGTCGAGGGGGTCGGGGTCGGAGTCGGAGTCTCGGGCGGGGTCCTGGTCACCCTCGCGCCGTGGCTGCGGCTGGGGGTCGGGGTGCACAGCGGCGGAGGCGACGTCAAGGTCCCGTCCGAGATCTCCGCCGAGGTGCCACCGGCGGCGGCCCACTACCTGCACGACAACTTTCCCTCGATCCAGCTGCCGAAGGTGGATGCCGAGGCCGATGTGGTGGTCAACACTCCGGTGATCGTCACTGCCGGCGCGGCGGTGACGCCGGTTTCGCGCCTGGAGCTCGCGGCCGATTTCCACTGGACCCACAGCTCGGCCATGTCGGTGATGCTGGCCTCCATCAGCCGCACCAACACGGCGCTCGTCGGGGACCAGGTGCTGGTGAAGCGCAAGGAGGACTCGTACCTGGTCGCGCTGCGGGGCAGCTACCGATTCCTCGACGACCTCACCGGCGGTCTACGACTGGAGCTCAACACAAACTCCCGGCCGGAGGAGTTCGTCACGCCGGTGAGCCTCGACTTCGACAAGCTCTCGTTTCACCTCGGCGTCAGCTGGCACATCACCCGATGGCTGGCACTGTCGGCCGAGTATGCCCACTTCGTGATCTTCGACCGGGCGATCGAGCGCAGCCAGTTTCAGCCCAACGCCTTCCCCACCACACCCGAGGAGGAGGGGCTGGACAAGCCGATGCCGACCGGGCTCTACACGGCCCAGGCGGACCTGTTCGGCCTGGGCCTGACGCTGAGCTACTGACGGGCGCTATCGTGCCTCGCGGTGACAGTGGATGTTGATCAGCCCCACGGGGCCAGCATGGCCCGGGTCAGGTCCAGGTCGCAAGCCTGTCGGCCACGGCGATGGCCCTTTCCCTTCGCTGGCGCTGGTGGTATCAGAGATCGATGAGCTCGGGCCCGGACGACGACGACAGGGGCGAGGTGATCCCTCCGGACGACACCGTCCGCCCCGACCAGACCCTGCGCGTGGATCGCTCGGCCGTCATCGAGCGGCTGCGCCAGTCCTGGCGCAAGGGGTCGCTGCTGGTCATCGCGGGCGCCCCGGCGGACGTGGGTCTGCACCTGCTGGTGGAAGGAGAGGTGGTCATCGGCCGGGAGCCGTCCGGTCTGCATCTGCGCGACAGCCAGGTCTCGTGGCGCCACGTGACCGTCGAGCAGCAGGAGGGCGGCTACCTCCTGAAAGACCTGGGGTCGACCAATGGGACCCTGCTCAACGGCGTCCAGGCCGTGGAGCCGCGCACGCTGCAGGATGGCGACCAGATCCAGCTCGGCACCAGCGTGATCAAGTTCATGCTGGTCGACGAGACCGAGGCGGACTACCTGCGGCGCATCGCTCACTTCGCCCGCACCGACTCGCTGACCGGCCTGGCGGCCAAGCACCGGTTCGACGCGCTGCTCGACGTGGCGGTCAAGGACGCCCGGGCGCGCAACACGCCCCTGTCGGTGCTGATGATGGACATGGACAACCTCAAGGAGATCAACACCCGGCACGGCCACCAGACCGGCGCGGGGACGATCCGGCAGGTGGGGCAGCTGATCGGCGAGATCGTCGCCGGGCAAGGCGAGGCGGCGCGCTTCGGCGGCGACGAGTTCTGCGTCTACCTGCAGATGGGGCTGGCGCCGGCGATGGCGGTCGGGGAGCAGATCCGCACACGGGTGGCGCAGACCGCGTTAGAGGTCGAGGGCAATACGATCCGCACCAGCATCAGCATCGGCGCGGCGCAGATCGACGAGCAGACCACGACGGGAGGGCAGCTGCTCGGCCGGGCGGACCAGGCGCTCTACCGCGCCAAGGCCGGCGGCCGCAACCGCGTCTCGGAGTGACCGCCGACGGCGAGCGCTGCCTCCGCCTGGTCGTTTCCGCCAGCGCACGAGCCATCCGCCCCTCGATCTGAGCGCTATTCGTTCAAGACGAGGGGTGGATAGGCTATCCGATGGTAGATTTGGACGTATTTCGTCCAAAACGGAGGGTGGATAGATCCTGTGGGGCCGTTGTGTGCCAGCGGTCAGGCGAGAAGGCCGTCATGGAAACTCCCCGAGCAGCAGCGCCCGTTCGGGCGCGCCTGCCCGGGCGAACCTGGCCAGCTCGCCTCGGTCGAACCAGACGCCGCGGCAGCCCGGGCACAGGTCGTAGATCACCTCGGGGACTGCACCGCTGCGGATGGTCTGCATCTCTGCCGCGCATCGGGGGCAACGAAACCCCGTCTGGTCAGCAACCACCTCGGGGGAGCTTTTGGGTGTGGCGTAGTCCGCCTGGGGATCGACGGCGGCCGCCTCCCTGAGCCCGCGGGCCATCTCGCCGCGATCGAGCCAGACGCCGCCACACGAGGGGCATCGGTCGACCTCCCTGATGCGCGGATCCAGCAGATCGTGGTCCGGACCAGAGCGGAACGGGGAGGAAGGCGCGCGCCTGATCTCGCCCCCCACGACGTCGGCTTCCAGCTCGCCACCGCACTTCGGGCATCTCACGTTGGACGTCCACCTGGAACGGGACTCTGACGGTTCAGTAGCAAGTACACTGGGGCTCACACTGCGAGATAGCTTCACAGTAGCCGCCTTCGCACCGGGACCCACTGGGCTCACAGTGAGGACACGCCTTGCACTGCGAGGGGAGCTGGTTCGGGTCGCAGCCACTCGGGCAGCCGGGTGGGGGAATCGGGGGATTCGAACAGCCAGTCAGCGAGGAGCGGAGAAACAGACATCTATCGCTGGACAGCGAGGAGATCGATTCCGACCAGACGCAGGTGCAAGGGCCTGGATGCGCACAACAGCCATGTCGCCCGACGAGGACGCAGTCGGTATCGGTTTGACACTGGTCGCCGCAGGGCACGCATTTGCCTGTCCAGCAACGACCGGGGCAATAGCCGCCCGGGCACGGCTGTGCCTCGGGGAAGCTCCCCGAAGGACACGATGGCGCCGCGGAGGCACAGAAGATCCTGGGCGACGGACAATGGATGGGTGGCGCGCCCTCCGCATGCACGCCACGGTCTGTGCTCACGTCGAGCGTTCTGCTATCACAGCCAACTGAGAGGACAGAGGTCAACAGCAGCGCGGCTGACAATCTCTGCCCGCCGCAAGGCGGCGGCGAGCTGGCGGCCCACTGTGTCTCCTGCGGCATTGCCCGTGTGTCTTGGATCAGGCCTTGCCCGCGCTGCCCAGCACCTTCTCGTTCTTGTGGATGATCAGCTTCTTGAGCGCCTCGCGGGCCGGGCCGAGGTACTTGCGCGGATCGAAGTTCTTGGGATCCTCGGCCAGGCACTTGCGCAGCAGCGCCGTCACCGCCAGCCGGCCGTCGGAGTCGATGTTGACCTTGCACACCGCCGAGGCGGCGGCCCGGCGCAGCTGGTCCTCGGGGACGCCAGCGGTGTCCCTCAGGTCGCCGCCGAACTGGTTGATCATGTCGACGTACTCCGGCATGACCGAGGAGGCGCCGTGGAGCACGATGGGGAAGCCGGGGATCCGCCGCTCGCACTCCTCGAGGATGTCGAAGCGCAGGGGAGGCACCTGCTCGCCCGGCTTGACCTTGAACTTGAAGGCGCCGTGGCTGGTGCCGATCGAGATGGCCAGGCTGTCGACCCCGGTCTGCTCCACGAACTCCTCCACCTCCTCGGGCTGGGTGTAGTGTGACTTCTCGTGGCTGACGTCGTCCTCGATGCCCGCCAGCACGCCCAGCTCCGCCTCCACGGTCACATCGTTGGCGTGAGCGTATTCCACGACCTGCTTGGAGATCTTGATGTTCTCCTCGAAGGGCAGGCTGCTCTTGTCGATCATCACCGAGGAGAAGCCGGTGTCGATGCAGGACTTGGCCAGCTCGAAGCTGTCGCCGTGGTCCAGGTGGAGGGCGATCGGGATGTCGGCGCCCATGTCGCGCACCATCTGCACGCCGCCCATCGCCATGTAGCGCAGCAGGGTCTGGTTGGCGTACTTGCGCGCGCCGGAGGAGACCTGGAGGATCACCGGCGACTTGCTCTCGGCACAGCCGAGCAGGATCGCCTGCAGCTGCTCCATGTTGTTGAAGTTGTAGGCGGGGATGGCGTAGCCGCCATCCACTGCCTTGCGAAACATCTCCCGGGTGTTGACCAGCCCGAGATCCTTGTAGGAGATCTTGTCGCTCATGTCTTCGCTCCTTCGAAGGGCGAGACTAGCCCAGATTCGCGTTTTTCGGTAGGAGGTATGGCCCGCATCCGCAGCGGCGCCGTGGGGCGATCAGTCCTGGATGCCCCACTGCCGCGGGCAGGAGGAGGCGCCGAACCAGCGGCAGATCTCGGCGGCGGCCGGCTTGCCCCGGGGGCAGTACTCGCGGCTCTGCGGCCCGCCGTAGCCGAACCAGTTCCAGAAGTAGACCCCCTCGAGGTAGGGCACGCCGTCCCAGACCCGGACGAACGCCTGGTAGCAGCGGCGCTGCTCCTCGAGGCTCACCGGCTTCTCCGCCGACTCGTCCCAGGGCCAGGCGCTGGTCCCCTTCTGGCTGTGATAGCCGAGCTCGGTGAAGATCAACGGTCGCTTGACCCGCACCAGCCAGCGGCTGATCTGAACCCGCACCTCGCGCCAGCCGTGGGCCAGCCGCTGCAGATCGGGGCGCTCGCTGCCATCGGTGAGCTGGTAGTAGGCCGACAGACCGGCCAGGTCCACCAGGTGCCAGATGCGCACCTTGTCGTAGTGGTCCCAGTTGGCTGAATAGACCAGCTTGCCGTCGTAGATCGCCCGCACCTCGCCGAGCAGCTGCTTCCATGGCACCGGGTCGGTATCCATCGATCCCAGCTCGCTGCCGACGCAGAGCATGGCGGTCCGGTGCCCGCGGGCCAGCCGGGCGAACTTGAGCAACAGCGCTCGGTAGCTCCGCCACCAGGCCCGGCGGTCCCTGGGCTGGATGCTGCCCCGCCACTCCTGCGGGGTGACGGCGTACTCCAGCCTCAGGATGGGAAACAGCAGCACGTCGAGGCCGAGCTTGCGAGCATGGCGCAGCACCTGCTCCACCGTCGCGTCCGTCGGGGTGAATCGGGGGTGGGGCCCGATGGTGATGGAGCGGATGTCGTGCTGGTAGTGGGGGACGACGATCGAGACATGGCTGGCCCCGGTGGCGCGGATCTCGTCGAGCAAGGGCCGGTATGAGAACCCGGGATCCTCGGCGAAGAGGCCGAGGGCGACGCCGCGCTGCCGTGGGGGCTGGGCCGCAGCTTCCCCGAGGGCAAGAGAGAGGGCGAGGACGGGCAGGAAGGCGTCAGCCCTGGGGCGCCAGGTCCGGCGTGAAGGTGTCCACACTGATCTGCTGGTCCGGTGCTGGCGTCGTGTCCGGGGTGGGCGTCGTGTCCGCCTGGGCCACATCGGGGGTCGGTCCCTTGTCGGGCGACGGCCCGTCGGAGACCGGCCCGTCGGAGACCGGCCCGTCGGGGATCGGCCCGTCGGGGATCGGCCCGTCGGGGATCAGGGAATCGGGGCCTGCCTCGAGGGGCGGGGCGTCGGGTCCCGAGTCCACCGGGTTCTGGTCACACTTGCCCGTGGGCCGGCATATGCCGCCCTCGTGGATGTGGGCCGGATCCACGCAGCAGACGAGGTCGTCCTCGCAATCGGAATCGAGCTGACAGCGATCCCCCTCTCCCTGTTTGCATCCGAGGAGGAGGGTCGCGAGGAGAAGGAGCGCTGTTGCCCAGGCTAGCCGCATGTTCGGTTCCTCGAAGTGATGTTTGCAGGTTCGCATGACAGCATGTGTATGCTCCGCCCACCCGCCCCCCACCAGACTACAGTCCAGACTACAGTCTGCGGGGTTCTAGCACAGGCCCGGGCGGCTCAACAAGCCTCCCCAAAAGAAACCCCCACGATCTCGTAGCTGCGCATTCCCCCCGGCGTCTTGACGCGGACCTCGTCGCCCTCACGGTGGCCGATCAGGGCCCGCGCGACGGGAGAGGTGATGGAGATCCTGTGCTGTTTCACGTCGGCCTCGTCCTCGCCGACAATGGAGTAGTATACTTCCTCGCCGCTGTCAGGGTCGGCCAGGGTCACGGTGGCGCCGAACACCACCTTGTCTCCGCTCAGCTTGGAGGGGTCGATCACCTGGGACTGCCCGATCTTCGCCTCCAGCTCGCGGATGCGGGCCTCCAGGAAGCCCTGCCGCTCCTTGGCGGCGTGGTACTCGGCGTTCTCGGACAGATCTCCCAGCTCCCGTGCGGCCAGGATCACGTCGGCGAGCCGGGGCCGTTCGGCCTTGCACTCGCGCAGCTCTCCCCTCATCTTCGCCAGTCCTGCGGGGGTCATCGGGAACTTCATCGGCTCACCATCATCTTTGCTAGGACTCCTTGCGGACCTTCTTGCGCTTGATTCGGCCCTTGCCGTCGACCATGAAGTCCGAGAGGTGGCCCGCGACCAGCTTCTCCACCGTGCCGCGGTAGCCCTTCACCTGCCACCCGGTCTCCACAAATCCCTCTGCGACGCGATGCTTGATGCGCAGGCTCTCCTCCTCCTCGTTGGTCATCAGCTGCAGCAGCGGCTCGCGCGCCTTGTCGTCGCCCTGCTTGAACAGGGCCTCCACCGTGTTGAAACGCACCGTCTCGTCGTGGTCTTCGACGAAGGGGAGCAGCGCGTCGACCGCCCTCTGATCCTTGAAGTCGCCGAGGAACGTCATCAGCTGCAGCTTGCGTGTCGGGTCGCGCTCGTACTCCGGATCGTAGTCCTGCAGCATGTCGGAGAGTACGACCCAGGTGGTCTCGTGATCGCAGATTTCGGTGAGCATGCGCAGTCCCCACGAGAGCGTGGGGGCGCTGTGCAGGTGCTTGCGCAGCTCGGGCAGCACCCGCTCCCCCATCTCGAGCAGGCCCTTGTGGACCTCCTTCTTCTCCTCCTCGTCCATCACGATGTTGGTGTCGTAGATGAAGGTGAAACGCCTGAGCAGGGCGGCAACGGCCTGGTCGCTCCCATCCTCGAGCAGCGTGTAGAGTGCCGGGCGTCGGTCGTCCGGCTTGATCTTCTTGTTCACTGCCTTGGCACAGGCCTTGGCCAGCGATCGGTCCTTGCGGCCTTCCTTGCTGAAGAGATCCTTCAGGCCCACGTCGGCCTCCTCCGCTGCTGTTGGCTCCGAATGCAGCTTGAGAAGTCTGCAACCGCCGACGGGCGGGGTCAATAGCCCGTTGACTGTGGCCACGGTGCCCGCCCGGTTCCCACTTCTCATCCGGCGACCGGTGCGTATAATAGCGCCGCCCGCGCAGCACGGCGGGCGGGTTGCGCTTTCTGTGAACTAGGCTATACCGGTTGCTCCCATGGCCAAGCTTGATCGTGTCCGCAACATCGGCATCGTCGCCCACATCGATGCCGGCAAGACCACCGTCACCGAGCGGTTCCTGTTCTATTCGGGCCGGATCCACCGCATCGGCGAGGTGCACGATGGTGAGGCCCAGATGGACTGGATGCCGCAGGAGCAGGAGCGCGGCATCACCATCACCGCCGCGGCAACCACGCTCGAGTGGCAGGGGTACGAGCTGCACCTGATCGACACGCCGGGACATGTGGACTTCACGATCGAGGTCGAGCGCAGCCTGCGAGTGCTGGACGGGGTGGTGGTCGTGTTCTGCGGGGTCGGCGGCGTCGAGCCCCAGTCCGAGACGGTGTGGCACCAGGCAGAGAAGTTCCGTGTTCCTCGTATGGCCTTCATCAACAAGATGGACCGCATCGGCGCCAACTTCGTCGAGGTCGTCGACCAGGTCGAGAAACGTCTTGGCGCCCGCCCCGTGCCGGTGCAGCTGCCGATCGGAGCAGAGGATTCCTTCACGGGGGTGGTGGACCTGCTGACGATGAAGGCGATTGTCTGGCCCAGCGGCAGCGAGCAACCCGAGGAGGCGCCGATCCCCGCAGAGATGGTGGAGGAGGCGCAGCACGCGCGGGAGAGGATGATCGAGGCGGCCGCCGACGTGGATGACGAGGTGGCCGAGCGATTTCTCGAGGGGCAGGAGATCGATCCCAAGCTGATCAGGCAGGCGCTGCGCCGGGGGTGTGTGTCCAACGCGCTGGTGCCGGTCCTGTGCGGCGCCGCCCTGCGCAACAAGGGGATCCAGCCGCTGATGGACGCGGTGGTGGACTACCTGCCCTCTCCGCTCGATGTTCCGCCGATGGAGGGCACGGTGCCCGGCGCGGCGGAGAAGGTGGTGCGCCGTGCGCATGACAAGGAGCCGCTCGCGGCCCTGGTGTTCAAGATCCAGATGGATCAGGGGCGCAAGATGTGCTTCCTGCGCATCTACTCCGGCACGGTGCAGCCCGGCTTGGAGGTGCTCAACGCCCGGCTCAACAAGAAGGAGAAGGTCGCGCGGCTGCTGCAGATCCACGCCAACCGCCGCGAGCGCATCCAGCGTGCGGGTGCCGGCAGCATCGTGGCGGCGATGGGGCTGAAGCTGGCCGGGACGGGTGACACGATCTGCGACCCGGCCGAGCCGATCATGCTCGAGCCGATCGACAGCTACGAGCCCGTGATCTCGCGCGCCATCGAGCCCCGGACCCTGGCGGAGAAGGAGAAGCTCGACTTCGCCCTGTCCAAGGTCGTGGACGAGGATCCGACCTTCCGCGTCAAGGAGGACGAGGAGACCGGGCAGACGCTGATCAGCGGCATGGGCGAGCTGCACCTCGAGATCGTCGTCGACCGCCTGGTGCGCGAGTACAGGGTGGAGGCCCGCGTGGGCAAACCGCAGGTGGTCTACCGCGAGACGGTCAACGGCGCCGGATTCGGCGAGGCGACCTTCGAGCGCAAGCTGGACGAGGAGATGGTCTACGGCCACGCCCGGGTCCGGGTGGAGCCGCTGTCCCGGGGCAGCGGGCTGGTGTTCGAGAACCGCCTGCCGGCGGAGCCGCAGCTGCCACCGACGGTGGTGCAGACGACGATGGAGGGGCTGAGGGAGGCGGCGACATCGGGGGCGGCCTCCGGCTACCCGCTGGTCGACGTCAAGCTGTCGTTGCTCGGGATCACCCCCAAGGAGGGGCTGTCCTCCATCGTGGGCTACAAGGTGGCGGCCGGGGAGGCCTTCCGGCGAGCCTGTCGAGAGGCGGGCTCCTCGCTGCTCGAGCCGATCATGGATGTGGAGGTGATCGTCCCCGAGGAGTTCATGGGGGACGTGATCGGCGACCTCAACTCGCGCAGCGGACAGATCGAGGAGGTTGGCTTCCGCGGCGGCAAGCGGGTCGTGGGAGCGCTGGTGCCGATGCGCCAGATGTTTGGCTACTCGACCAAGGTCCGGTCCCTGACCCAGGGGCGGGCCAACTTCACGATGCAGTTCTCCAAGTTCGACGTCCCGGGCGGCTAGTACCTCGTCACAGGGGTTTTGATCGATTGGTTGGGCGAGGGCGACGCACCAGGCGCGAGTGTCTTTCCGAGGTCATCCCCTGCGCAGCAGGGGATGAGCCAGGCGAGCGCCAGGGGCGTTGCCGGAGCCCA
>Ga0180009_10006558_pt1 | contig 12175 bp, 9 predicted proteins | sample OS_PC_MetaG_FD_123537 | JGI IMG/M metagenome (GOLD analysis project Ga0180009, IMG submission 123537) | Groundwater microbial communities from the Aspo Hard Rock Laboratory (HRL) deep subsurface site, Sweden - OS_PC_MetaG | ecosystem: Environmental > Aquatic > Deep subsurface > Groundwater...
TACACACAAGGGTCGGTCGCTATGTGCAGTATGTCTTACAAAAGGGCCAACGGTCGTAACATAGGCTGTGCCTTTCAGCCGGTACCCTGGTCATAATAAGGCCGTCAAGAAGCTGGCTTGGTTATTTCCTTTCGCTTTCTTTCATTTTTCCTTCCTCTTAACCCCGACAGAAACTAACTTATCTGTCATATCCGCTGTGCTTCCTCTCTGTGCTTCTCTCAAGTTCCCTACCCTCAATTTCCTCAGGTGGATTCTACAAGTAGTCCCTACGTTCCTCAGTTATTTCATAAAAGCCTTTTTCTTGTCGGGCTTCTGAACTAAGCCGCGTCGCCGACTATCTCGCCACCAACTACACTGAACCGTTTTGGCTTTGGCGGAATCTCGCCAGTCTCAGCCCTTACTTTGTCCGGCTCCAGTCCCGTTTCCAGGGAAAGTCTGGGAACATTGTCGTAAAACAAGGGAGCGCTACGGAAATGATGAGGCAGAGAGAGAAGCAGTACAGCTATCACACTGTTACTTTGATAGGGTTTGGGATGATTTTTCAAGAGAGGAAAAGAGGAAAATCGAATTGGCCCTTGCAAAATTCGTGTCAGACCCGGAACTCCTCAAGAACTCAGCCGGTGTCGATGTTACTGAAGGTAGAATCCAGTACAAACTAGACACTGGAGATATTTCGTGGGTTGATGAGCCCGATTTGGTCTATGAATACTGGCGACTTGTTAGGTATATAGAAGAGGTACTACACCATAAAGGAATAATATAACGGCAATGTATTTTATTAGGGATTACAATGGGCCAGAGTTATATCAACCCGGTGATAATCCCGATGTAATGATACTCGGGCAAGATCCGACTATAGACCGGACTACGCGCTTTTCTACAGCTCTCGGTTTAGGAACTTCTAAATCCTGGCCCGGTCGCGAGAGCCCCCGCCTTAAGAATTACCTATTCAGTAAAATTCTTTCTCCTCTGGACATTGACAGCTCCCGAATCATGGCAACTAACTTAGTCAATGCCTACTACTTCGACGTGCCAAATAGTAAGATTGCTCCAAGATACCGAAAAGTTATCATTGCCGCAGCAAAGGAAAATGGTATAGACGTAGAAAAATACCCTGATACAACTAACGGTGCAATTCTTCATGCTCTAAACTTCGAATTAGGGACTCGTCGCAATTTTGAGGAGCTATTAAACCTTTCATCCATCAAACACCTTATTACTCTTGGTGAGCCTGTTTTTCAAGTATTGAGGGAGCGATATAGATTAGATTTACTCTCTAAAATCAAAGCTGTTCTGGAGTCTCTCAACGAAAGACCTCCGATAGTGCATATAGGGGGTAGACAGGTTTCTATACTACCGCTTCCGCATATCTTCATGGAAGGCAACCAGAAGTGGCAGTTCTATAATAATTTTCTTAGGAAAGGCTTGATACGGCTTTCTAAATGGTACACTGAGTCATACTAAGTAGCGGATATATATGATATGTCTTACGGAGGTGCAACTATGAGATATTATTATGCCTTGTTTTCAGGAGGGTTTGATTCAACTTTAGCGATATTGAAGGTTGTTTCTAGCAGGGATCCCATTGAACTCGTACCAGTATTTTTTGACTATGGGCAAAAGTCAAGGGTTGAAGAGGCTAGAGCCATAAAAAGACTAGTCCCTGTTTTCCGAGAAAGAAGCAAGCACCACGATACAGTGATAAAAGACTACAGGGTGTTTAAAATTGAGAGTTTGAAGTCAGGCTTATTCTCATGGAGCCAGTCTGCAATTCTCAAAGGTAGACCGAGGCACGAAGATACAGATGTAGAAAATCGTAATATGATACTCATATCGTGTGTTGCTTCAATTATTATGGCTGATTGGAAAAGGTCTCGGACTAACAATATAACTGAGATAATTACAGGATTCACCAACGGGTGGTACGATACCAATCTCAGTTTTATTAAGAACCTGAATAAACTATTTAGGGAGGCGGGTAAGCCTATCAGAGTAATTGCACCGCTAATCCCCAGAGGGCAAAAAGACGGTGTTACACCAGAACAAATTATTGAGATTGTCCGTTCGCTAGATGCTTATTCCCTACTCAAGGAAATGAGCTAGAGTTGCTATTATCCGCAGAATGGTGAGCCGTGTGGCAAATGTGAACCATGTGGGAAACGAGAGAATATTTTTGCAAAGCTGAGCTAAGTGATAACACGATTACTAGAGAATCACTATAATTAAAGGATATTTTACAATGACTCCTTTTCTAGTGTTTGGACTAGTGTCCTATCATAGAATATTCCCTTTTTGCTTTAGATTTATCTTTTAAGGTTATTTGGAACTTTATATCTGGGGGGGGTTAGAAACGTCTGTAACAACTCTAACTCCCCGCACTTTCCCTTAAATGCTTCGTCAGTGGCGAGAAGATAGGGTGCTCTAATTGTAACTAAGCATTTTGATTTGGTAACTGTAATTTTCTCCAGAATGAAATCTCCCAGCTCCGTGTTTGCTTTAACTGAAGGCTCGTCTCTAGGCCTCCCCCATTCCTGGACAGCGTCACAGAATAAGAGGAGAAAGGAAAGTGGATCGCGCCTAAAATCCAATACCGTTAGACCGTGTGTTTCCGAAAGTTCCTTCCAAACTTTATCATGATGGATAGAAATTGCAAGAGCAGGGGGTACAAAGAGACTTTCTATTAATTCCCGACTACGCTCCTTACTAGCTTGCTTTAACAGGAAAATACTGCTTATAACACAATGATGCTTTGCTTGAGTTATTTTCTCGTGGAAGAAATTTAACAGTTCCTTTTCATCAGCTAGCCAGTTGCCTTGCAATTCTCTACAAAAGTGCTGCTTACACAACAAGTTTATAATGTCCCCAGTACAAGATAGAATAGTTTTTTCTACGAAGTGCGACTTCATGCAAAATGTCAGAAGGGTTTAACCTGAACCGTGCCGGCGCCGTTATTAACATTGATATCCCCTGGAATCCCACCCGTGTTATCCAGCGCGTTGGTAGAACAAATCGTATCAGTGAGAAAGTCTTTGACAACCTGTATATCTACAACTTTTTCCCCACAGTGCAGGGCGCTGAGTACGTTAAGAGCCGCCAGATTGCCAGTCAAAAAATGTTTATGATTCATAATACACTGGGAGAGGATGCCAAGATATTCGAGCCGGACGAAGAGCCCACCGCTGCTAAACTATTTGAAAAAATTCAGGAAAATCCAGATAACCTTGAGCAGGAGAGTTTCCAGACCACTATCCGCCGAATGTATGCCGAAATTGATGATAGTGTAAAGCAGAGAATCAGCAAACTGCCGTCAAGAATCAAAGTCGCTAAGAAATACCATACGTATGCGCTCACTGTCTTTATTAAGAAAGGCGTGGGCTTGTTTATCAGAAATATGTGCGAAAACGACAAAGAGCCGAATGAGATGCTATTTGAAGAGGCTCTGCCGCTGATACAGTGCCAGAAAGATGAGCCAGCGCTACCATGGAGCCAGCGGTTCTGGGATAACTATCTTAAAATCAGAGAACTGAAAGAAAAGACCATTATCCCATCCAGCGAACTGAGCCTGGAAAAGAAAGCCTTTAATAACCTAAAGACCTTGCTGGGTGATACATCTGGTAGTTATGCAGAGTTTAACACGCTGCTTCTAAACCTTATTGAGGATATCGCTGAATATAAGACCCTGTCTGACTATACGTTGAGACGCATCACTAACCTTGAGACAAGTGCTGAGGACGAGAAGAAGATAGCTAAGGTCAAAGTGGCATTAGCCAATCTCCAGTGCGAACTTGGAGAAGACTACCTGGACAAAGTAAAGCAGAAAATCGGAAGCCTGGATAAAGAAGTCATCATCGCCATTGAGAACATCGGGGAAGAGATATGAGCAGAGAGCTTCTTCAGAAAGTCATAAATGAGGGCGTTAAAGATAACCTTGACAGCTTTTTCCTGCATGTAAGCAATGCTTACCGGGAAATAGAAGACGATCTCTCGGCCTACGATGATGACCGATTTGCGAATTTTCAAGCAATCGGGGAGATTGTCTTCAATGCTAATGAAAAGTTGGTAGTGGTAACGGCTGAAGTAGGTGAAGACCTCACCGAACGCAGTGGTAAGAAAGCGCAGTATGAAAAGGCAAAGAGAATTCTCAAAGACTATATGAAATATGACGCCGGAATATTCGTATTCTATGATACAACCGGCAGTTTCCGCTTCAGCCTCGTATATGGACAGGCTGAGGGCACCAGGAAGTCATACAGTAATTTTCGCCGCTTCACCTATTTTGTCAGTCCTGAACTGACGAACAGGACTTTTCTGGATAGGGTAGGTAGATGTAATTTCATCGGCCTTGATGAGATTAAAGATGCTTTTTCTGTTGAGAAGGTCAATAAGGAGTTTTACAAGAAGATTGCGGAATTCTTTTATCGCCGCAGTTCATACTAATCCAAATTACTATCATCTCATCCTCGAACCACTCTTTTTGAGGTAATGAACACGCCTGTTAAAAATAGAAACGTGATTACCATAACAGAATCAGATAAAATCCCGTTCCTGAACGGTGGCTTATTTGAACCACACAGGAACGACTATTATCAAAACGCGCCAAACCATGCCCTGAAAATTCCTGATAGATGGTTTGAGGATTTCCTCAGCGTGCTGTAGCAGTACAACTTCACCATTGATGAAAACAGCATTGTTGATGCTGACGTCTCTGTTGACCCGGAGATGTTGGGGAGAATCTTTGAAAACCTGCTGGCAGAAGTGAACCCTGAGACAGGAGAGACCGCCCGTAAAGCTACCGGCAGTTACTACACTCCGCGCGTCATTGTGGACTACATGGTGGAGCAGTCCCTAAAGAAGTATTTGCTCACCAAAACTACCATTACGGAAGAAAAGGTAAATCGCTTGCTATCCTACGAAGATGAGGTGCAGGACTTTACAGATGATGAGAAAAATGCCGTGGTCGTAGCCTTGAAAGAAATTGATATCATTGACCCGGCCTGCGGTTCAGGCGCCTTCCCAATGGGTATACTGCACCGGATGTTACTGGCTCTGGAAAAAATTGACCCAAAGCTGGAAATGTGGCGAAAACAATACCTGAGTACCTATCACCCGGTCATGAGAAAGATTATTGAGGACAAACTACGCAAGGGCAACGAGCAATATATTCGCAAACTCACCATTATTCAGGACTCTATCTACGGCGTAGATATCCAGCCTATTGCCGTGGAGATTGCCAAACTCAGGTGTTTCCTTTCCCTGGTGGTGGATGAACTAGTTTTGGATAACGAAGAAAACCGTGGTATTGAGCCGTTGCCTAACCTGGAGTTCAAATTTGTAGCGGCAAATACGCTTATCGGGCTACCATCTGCAGCGAGTCAAAGTGCGTTTGGCATTACAGCGACAGTAGAGAAACTCAAGGAACTCAGAGAAAGCTACTTGCGCAGTTTTGGAGCGGAGAAGTTACAGATTGAGAAGGAGTTCAGAGCCACCCAGCAAAAGCTCTTTAAGGAAAACGTGGAGTGGGCGCTCTCAGATACCCTGGTGAAACAGCTAACCGAGTGGGACCCGTTCTCTTACGAATCCTGCGACTGGTTCGACCCGGAGTGGATGTTTGGCATATCCGGTGGGTTTGATGTGGTTATTGCCAATCCGCCGTATATCAAGGAATATGTAAATCGAAAAGCTTTCGACGGGTTAAGAGACTCCTCTTATTACCAAGGGAAAATGGATATATGGTATTTGTTTGCCTGCCAAGGCATTGACCATCTAAGGAATAATGGAGTACTAACTTTTATTGCACAGAATAACTGGGTTACAAGCTATGGAGCTTCAAAGCTACGAAATAAAGTCATCTCTGATACCAAGATATTAGTATTATTGGATTTCGGTGACTACAAAATATTTGAGACTTCAGGCATTCAGACTATGGTCATGATTTTTCGGAAAGACAGAGGAACTGATGACTATAAGTTTGACTATCGCAGAGTTCTCGGTGACTCTGTAAATTTTGAAGATATTCTCGATTTGCTTAATCAGAAAATAAATTCTACCAACGAATATTTGATGCCAACAATCAACAGAAGTAAATTCTTCGGCAAAACTCTGACCTTTAGCGCTTCGGCCATCAACAATATTGTGAGAAAAACTGAGAAGCAGGCAAATTTTTACTTAGATGCAGAAAAAGAAGTAGCTCAAGGGATCGTATACCCTCAAGATAAATTGAATTCGAAAAATAAGAAGATTCTCGGCGGTTACCTTGTTTAACAATTTTTAGCGGATAGGTGTAACGGAGGGAGCGCTAGAAGAGGTTGGGCGGACAGGTGAGGTCTACTTACGCAGGGCTCAGCGGACGGAAGAAACAATTTTTACTGTGGTCTTTGGCCTTTACTGGTGCAACGCAGTTCATATTCTGTTTCTATCAGCGAATGTGTCATATGCAAGGTACAGCCAATCTTTCGTCTAGCACTGCTACCTAGTTCCTATGAGTTGGTTTCACTGTTCCAAGATAGAGTATAATCTTGGCTAGAGTTTTGGAAGCAGAGGAAGAGTAAAAAAGCTATGATAACCGCAAAGTTACCGGAACGTATCAGTAGGCTTGATGAACTTGCTAACAATTTATGGTGGAGTTGGCATGAAGAGGCCCGCAAGCTGTTTCGCGCCCTTGATTATCCGCTCTGGAGAATGACTGTGCATAACCCGGTCAAGCAGCTACACGAGGCCAGTCAGGATACACTACAAGCAGCCGCTAAAGACCCAACTTTCCTGGCTTTGTACGACTCGGTAATGTCAACATTTGACGCCGACATGTCATCTTCAAATACTCGCTTTACCAAAGAATATAGTAAGTTGCTGCAAGGCCCCATCGCCTTTTTCTCAATGGAGTTTGCTATCCATAACTCTCTTCCCATGTATGCTGGTGGCTTAGGAGTATTAACTGGTGATATTTGTAAGGAGGCAAGTGACATGGGTCTACCACTGGTAGCGGTTGGATTCATGTATCCTCAAGGCTACTTCCACCAGCATATCTCTGCAGATGGCTGGCAGGAGGAGATCTATCGTCAACTTGACTTCGAGGGAGCACCCATTAACCGGGTCGTTTCCTCAACAGGTAAGAACACCGTGGCTGAGGTTCAGATGGGCGATGTTACCTTAGGCATCGGAGTGTGGGAAGTGCAGGTGGGCAACACTAAGATTTATCTGTTGGATACAAATCTTGAAGAAAATCCTACGCAGTACCGCGAGCTATCAGCACGCCTATACGTTGCTGACCGTGAGCAACGTTTGCAACAAGAAATTGTGCTCGGAATCTGTGGGGTGCGTGTCCTGCGAGCATTAAACATAAACCCAGCGGTGTGGCACGCCAATGAGGGACATACCGCTTTCATGATGCTGGAACGCATACGGGAACTGGTGGCAACAGGGTTGTCTTTTGCTGTAGCTACAAGGAGGGTACAGGCAGCGACCGTGTTGACGACCCACACGCCAGTGCTGGCTGGGCATGACATGTTTCCTGCTCAGCTATTGGAGAAATACTTCAGCGGTTACCGCAAATCTTTGGGAATTGACCGAGAGACATTTTCCCAACTCGGACTGCGGGATGATGACGCGACTCAAACCTTCAATATGACCGCATTTGCGTTGAGGATGTCTAATCAGCGCTGTGGAGTGAGCCAACTTCATGGAAAAGTCACCAGAAAGATGTGGCATGGTCTTTGGCCCCAGGTTCCAGAAGATGAAGTACCCATAGCTCACGTAACTAACGGGGTCCACGTGCCTTCATGGGTCGCTCCAGAAGTGTATCACCTCTTTGAAAAATATATGGGAAAAGACTGGATAAAGGAATACGATGATAGCAGACTGTGGGAACGGGTCTTTGATATCCCGGACGAGGAATGGTGGACAGTGCATCAATTGCTGAAACGTAAACTCATCGGTGCTATGCGGGAAGGTGCGCGAAATCGCTGGCTGGAGGATGATGTGGCGTCCAAGCAGATGCCTGCTCTAGGTGTGTTACTTAACCCTGAGGCGTTGACTATTGGCTTTGCCCGTCGCTTCACCGAGTATAAACGGCCAACATTGATCTTCCGGGATGTCGACCGTCTAAAACGAATCATTAACGACCGATGGTACCCGGTGCAGATTGTCTTTGCTGGTAAATCTCACCCTGCTGATTTCTCATCCAAGAATCTTCTCCATGAGGTGTATGCGCTGGCAGCAGACCGCGAGTTTCAGGGACGGATAGCTTTTGTCGAGGACTATGATATGCACATGGCTCACTACCTGGTTCAGGGGGTAGATGTATGGCTAAATACCCCACGCCGTTTGCAGGAGGCCTGCGGCACCAGCGGTATGAAAGCTTCATTAAATGGTGTGGTTCATTTGAGCGTTCGTGACGGATGGTGGCACGAAGGCTACAATGGCACCAATGGCTGGGCTATTGATGGTGACCTTGATGCACTCAAGCCAGAGGAGGATGGAGCAGATGCTGAAGCACTCTATCGCCTGTTGGAAGAGGAGATTGTACCTCTGTACTATGCGCGCGACCGGGGTGGCGTACCCCATGGTTGGATTCGTATGGTTAAGGAGGCAATTCGTTCAGTTGTGCCCGTCTATAATACACGGCGAATGCTCAAAGAGTACACCGAGAAAATCTACTGGATAGCTGCCCAGTCGGCATCAGGAATGGAACCACGTTAGATGCCTATCAGAAGAGCTACGGGGAATTTATGTAATATATCAGAAAGTTTCAGTCCATTTGTTGTACCGCATACCTTGAGTTTCTCCCCGGTAAAACTATTGAGCCAGCACTCAGGCATGCCATCAGGCAATAGCAACAGGTCTTCTCCCCACACGTCCTGACCCACTGGGACAACACCGACACGAACCAGCTTAGTCAATAGTCGGGGAATTACTACTAGAGCGCATTCTTCCCCTCTACGTCGGGCAAAGGCACACACATGTTCCTGCCTATGCCCAACGACTTGCAACGGGATATATTCCCCATCCTGAAACAAGTCACTGTAGGACTCACGGACATTTAGTGCCTTATAGGTCACGTAAAGCTTCACCCGGCCGTCCTCCCACGAGTTCAGGGCTCGTTGAATGAGCGACTCCTGCCCTTGGGCTTCTTGTTGAGTAAGTTCATGCAACACCTTGCCACGTCTTTTGAAGTCAACTGGGCGTCGATTGTCGGGGTCTACAAGGCTGAAATCCCACAATTCCGTTCCCTGATAGAAATCAGGCACCCCGGGGGAGGTAATCTTAAGCAAGACCTGTGCTAGGGAGTTAAGCGCTCCATAGTATGCTATCCGCTTCTCAAACTGTAAAAAGTCTTCTAAGAAATCATTGTCTTTGGAGCTGTCCAGAATAACCCCCAGAAACGTGATGAGGGCACTCTCGTAGTCTGAATTAGGTGAGAGCCAGCTAGTCAGGACCTTAGCTTCCCTCACTGCCTTTACCATATATGCCTTCAGTCGCTGCTTGAATTCAGGTACCTCTCTCTCGTAGAGAGGCCAAGCGCCGATTAATGTTTGGTAGAGTAGTATCTCTATGTTGGGCTCAGGCACAGGCAATCCATTCACACTCTGTTTTTTGGGCTCATTCCACCGCCTCCATTGGGTTAAGTGATTCTCCCATTCCTCAGGAATCTCGGAGAGTACATTGATTCTGGCCCTGACGTCCTCGCTCCGCTTTGTATCGTGTGTTGAGGTAGCGTTCAATGTGTAGGGCCAACGTTCCTGTCGTGCCAGAACGCACTGGTGAAAGTCATCAACCGAGAAGCCTAGCGAATCGGGTTCACTTCCCACGTCGTTAAGAGAGACCAGACGGTTATAACAATATAGAGTTGTATCCTCGAATCCTTTAGCCATGATGGCACCGGTTAACTGCTGCCATCGTAGAACGAAGTCAAGCCATGCCTCTTTCTGTTCGGAAGGAAGTTGGTAGCGAAAGTCCAGGGTCAATATACACTTTAGAAAATTAAGGGCAATGGTATCTATATCTGGGTTCCGCCGTCGGGCTCCCTCCATGGCACGTTCTAAGTAGACCTGATCCTGAGGAGACACCTCTAGAGTTCTTACGTAAGTCCGGTAGATGGGCAAGCAGGCTGTCACCTCAATAAGGGCCTTGGTCAGTTCTTTGGACGATAAGTTGGCGGTAAGGCTATCTCGGTGAGCTAGGTTAGTGACATACTGTCCCAGCGCATGCACTTCTGCGAGGAACAATTCCTTGATGACCTGCTTCTTTTTCTCGTAAACAATGTGATCAAAGGCGACCCGTGAACCTGTAAAGCGGAAGTAAATCTCATCCAATGCCTGTGCTCCCCTACTGTCTACAAAGAGGGCGTTTACCATTTTGGCAAAGTCGTATCCGGTAGTGCCGAAGACAGGCCATTCCGATGGCAGAACCTCGTTAGAACTTAAGATCTTCTCGACAACAACGTAGAAGCGGGAGAATATGCTTGCTTCTATCTCCGGCACAATATGTTGCTGTAAGCGGAGAAGGTACTGGAGTGGGGTATTAAGGCCATCGATGTGGTCAATCCTTAAAGCGGAGACCTTCCCCTCTAGGACTAGCTTGAGAATAAGGGAGTGGGTAGCCTCAAATACCTGTGATTCTTCAACTCTGACTCCGATCAAGTCACTGATGTCGAAGAAACGCCGATAATTAAGATGTTCACGCGCCGTCTTCCAATGGGCAAGCTGATACACTTGCTGTTCCAGCAGATTGTGCATTAGCTCAAAACTCTTCGGCTCTCCTTTTTTGCCATTGAAGAGGGTGATGCTCTGCAACAAAGCAGTCTTTATCTTGGACGGGGCCTTAACAATGTGCAGGAATGATTCCTTAACTGCTTGCCTATCCCGGTACTGTTTACTGGCTTCTTCAGTATCTAGATTATTGATGGACGGTAAGTATTCTGCAGCCTCTGTTAGCCGGTTGAGTTTTTTATAATCAGGATGACTGGAGCCAAGCGCTTTGTCCAAAGCGTCTAAGCAATAGGATAGAATCAGGTCATAGGACTTAACATCCAGTGGCAATCTGTAATCGTTATATTGGACGAAAAGGCCAGCATTCTCCAAAGTTAAAGTGAGCTCTTGATTTTCCACAGCCTCCTCATAGGGGCGAGTGAGGAAAGGCAGAAGAATCCTGTTATTGAAGGTACTCCAATCTATATCAAAGAAACCGGCGTAGGGAGAGCATAGCCCGTTCTCCATAAGGTCCATCCACCACGGATTTTCGGGGCTGGCTGCCATGTGGTTTGGGACAATGTCAAGAAGCAGCCCCATCTTGTGGTTCCTGATTTCTCGTACCAGTGCATCGAAATCCATTTTTGTGCCGAGCTCTGGGTTCAAGCATGTTGGGTCGGTTACATCATAGCCGTGTGAGCTTCCCTTGCGTGCTTTCAAGATGGGAGAGGCATATAGGTCAGAGATGCCAAGCTGGTGCAGATAAGGTACTAGGTCGCGAGCATCTTCGAAGCAGAACTGCTTATTAAATTGAAGTCTGTAGGTGGCGACAGGTATTCTTAAGTTGAACATCTAGCCAACCCGTATGGATAGTTGCTGCCCCAGGGAGACAAACTGGTTAAGCCACTCCTGAGCTGCCTTGTCCCCCTGCTGTGCCCTTGTTTGAAATTCACCGTAAGTAGACTTGAGCGTTTCATGGTAGAGATTCTGCACTTTCCACAGGTCTACCGGGAACGGCAACGTGCGTAACATTTCGGCTGCGGCGAGCAATTCCTTGAGAAAGTCAACATCCTCGGGAGTGGTAACTAACCTCGCCATCATCCTTTCTAGCGTCTGCTGTAAGAGGTAGCTGAGCCCCTCAGTGTCAAGCTCCACTTTCCATGTCCGCGTCTCGTCCAGAAGATTCCTGATACGCTCCAAGTCCAGACTGTCACCCCCGACTGCTTTACGTAGTCCGTTGTTAAGGATGAACTCGGCGGCTGACTGAAAGCTCTTGGGAATCGGGTAACCCAGTTCGGAAAGGAAGCGCATTGGTGGGTAGTGGTGCTCGTATACTTGATAATAGGCCGCTTCAATCTCCGAAAGGGCTGATTCCAGGATACTATCTAGAACCTTCCGCTGTTCATCCAGGAAGAGGTCCTTAATAGAGTACGTCGAAGTTCCAAAGTGTTTGTCCAAGAGTCGGATAACCTCCGGGAAATCGGCTGTAGAGA
>Ga0180009_10006559_pt1 | contig 12174 bp, 25 predicted proteins | sample OS_PC_MetaG_FD_123537 | JGI IMG/M metagenome (GOLD analysis project Ga0180009, IMG submission 123537) | Groundwater microbial communities from the Aspo Hard Rock Laboratory (HRL) deep subsurface site, Sweden - OS_PC_MetaG | ecosystem: Environmental > Aquatic > Deep subsurface > Groundwater...
AAATCAATCTTCTAAAAACTTCAGATAAAAAATATCAATGTTAGAAGATTGGGGGACATAAGTTGATTTTATCGTAGATCGGACATTTGAAACAACTCATATTTTTCTCTTCACAATGACACTTTTTTGTGCTGTCAATAAGCGAGCGTCTAAAATCTTGTATTTCTTTGCTCATCCAAACATCTTTCATGAAATCGTTACAATCAATGACATTCACTCCATTATATTTGTGCTCGGCGAACGAACACGGATAAGCGATACCATCAACTGAAAGATATAGAGAAAATCTCGTAGATTCGCAGCTTTCTGATATTATCCTCAGTTCTTCCTTCGAAACTTTGTTGCTCTTCACATGAGAAATCATATTTGGATAAGCGCAACTGTCGTGTCCGAACCTTACGCCTCTTTCAAGAAGAAAGTTTAGAAACTTGGAGTATTCTTCTGAAGACACATAGTTATAAGATTCGCCTCGACCAACTTGTTTCAGGAACAAATAAACAATAGCTCCAATATCTTTTAGACGCGAATCTATTAGAGAGTCTTCAGCAACTTCGTAAGCAAAATCAAGAGTCTCCTTTGAAAGAAGACAGTGAATATTTACTTGAAGATTTTTGTTGTGTTTTTTGTTCCCTTCGAGGAGAGTGCTCACAGAATCATAACAAAGAACTTTATTGTGTTTATAAGCGCTTACTGCTACAGATCCTGATAGAGAACAAAGATTATAAACCACATCATCATCTACGTCATAACCATTCGTTGTAAGATTTCCGATAACTTGTTTTTCACGACAAAAAGAAAGAATATCAAAAAGTTCAGAATTACCTTTGATATCGCCTAGACCGAAAGCGATTTGAGTAAGAGTTTTTGGAAGTTTGTTGAAGATTTTTTTGAAAGTTTCAAGAGACATATTTTTCCCAGAAGGATTTGCAGATTTATAGCAATGAGAACAAATTTGTGGCTTTTCGCATCCCTTTTTTGGAATACCATGACAAGATGTGCTTATTTCTATGTCTAAAATCTCGGGTCCAAATGGACTCCACTGTGGATCGTCCTCATACTTCTTACCCCATCTCAAAAAACGCCCTGTGAGCATGTCGAAGACATAATTGTAATTTTCGCTGACAAAGTATCGCTTATTGTCTTTGCGAAAGAGAAATGCTTCTTTTTTGCTCATTTATAATACTCTCAGTGTTATGATTTCTGTATGCTGCCGCGAGCGACAGCGCGTCCACCGGACGGCCGTTGTCTTTTGCTGAGCCGGAGCCCCCGTGGGTTGTCGCAGTCAAGGATTCCGATGGGCCTGCGATCTCGCGGGCCCTCGATGTCCAGTAACTCGGTCATCGCTTGTTCCCCCTCGCGACCTCGCGGCAGATCGCCACGAGGTCCAGCGGGATCCCGGCCCTCCCCGCCGCGTCCGCCGCCATCCCCGCCGCGTCCGCCGCACTCACCGCCGCGTCCGCCGCACTCACCGCCGCGTATGCCGCCCTCCACGCCGCGGTCGCCGGAGACCACGACGCGTACGCGGCCGCCGCCAACCCCGCCGCGGCCGCCGCCAACCCCGCCGCGGCCGCCGCACTCCACGCCGCGGCCGCCGCCAACTCTGCCGCGTCCGCCGCCTCCCCCACCGCGTCCGCCGCACTCACCGCCGCGCCCGCCGCCTCCCCCACCGCGAACGCCGCGTCCCTCGTACTCGCCGCCGCCCCGGCGGAGCGATCCGCGCCGTCGAGCCACCGCGCCGCCCACGCCGCCACCACGTCGAGCGAGGCGAGCACATCACCACGACCGGCGCCATCCGCCCATCTCCGCGCAGCCGACAGCACCACCAGCACCGCTCGCAGCCCGATCTCCACCCGCTGCTCCGTCATGAGCACCGGCGGCGCCACGACGTGCAGCGTCCGCAGCGTCTCCACACCGCGCTTGTCCGCTGCGGCCACCGTGCGCCCGCTCCACTCGCACAGCCAGAGCAAGCCGCCGCCGCTACTGTACTGCACGTGCGCCGGGTCCATCATCACGGCGAGGATAGGGTCATCGCAGCAGTGGATGACGCCCGGCTCGCAGAGCGCGCCGCGCCACGGGACGACCGTGTGCGAGACACCCTCGCCCCACTCGAACGACGACGGCGGCGAGCGGCCAAGCGTCTGTTGCGCCGCATTCGTCCACTTCCAGCATTCGCCCATCACCCCACCTCCCCGTCGTTCAATCCAGCTTGAAAGAAACGAGCTCAACAAAAATGACAATTGCGAGTGCCAGCACAGATAACACGAAAATGAAGATTGTCATTGACGCGATTATATCAAAGAGAAAGCGATTATTGAATCAAAAAGTTAGTTTTTTTCTTTTTACTTACAGAGAGTTGATGAATTTTTCGATTTCTGAAATCGTGAAACTTTCTATTTCATTGAATCGCGAAGTGCTTGGAAGCTTTGTCTCTTTTTCTAGTTCGTCTATTTCTTTTTGAAGCTCGTTAGAATGATCGAGAATCTTCAAAATGGACCACTTTCCTGTTTTTATTTCTAATAGAGTTTCTCTTTCAATTCCTTGAAACGGGAATGAAAGCTCGCAAGTTTTTAGTATCTGTCTTCCCTCATAGAGAAGTCTAATGAGATTGTATGCGAATTTAGTATCGAATCCGTGCTTCTCAACAAGCTCAAATCTATTTCCGAACTTGTCTATGCGAGCTTTGAGTATCTCTTTTGCTCTCTTTAGATGATAATATGGTTGAAGATTGAGATCACCAATTTGAATGAATTTTGTATTCTGTTCTTTGTCAAATCTTGTCTTAAAAATTGATTGACCAATCTTATCTGATACAGCTTCAGCTAGATACATTATGTCGCTATTTTTTGACTTTAAATAATCGAGTCCATTGAGTATATCTAGATAATTATCTCTCTTTATGAAAATCTTGTGTCGCTGGCTGTAAGCATAACTAGTTAATTTCTTCTTCGCGTTCATCCAAGGGAAAAAGCTTCTCTTTTCAAGAAGACGCTTACCAAATTCATTTATGAAGGTTATGTTTTCTTGAGAGGCGAAAAGGAGCTCCAAAATCTGCGGATTATTATCTATGGCTAGCTTCATGAACTTGCGATACTCATACAACTTATTGTCAACTGCTTCGCTTGTATTTTTTCCTTCTTCATTCTTGCTCTTTATGGAGAGATCTACTTCCTCGAATCTATTGAGTCCAAAAATATGCCGCTTGTCGGGCATGAATATTCCAATAAAATCTTCATCAGAATCTGCTGTACTCGTTCCATAAAGATGAGATCCAGCACGAATCTGTAGAATCTTATTTTTGCTCGCTATCTCTCTTTCATTCATTCTGAGCACTGATTTTCTCAATTCGCATTCTTATCGATGTTGGCTGAACAAACATTTAGTGAATCAATAGTGTTGTTAAATGCTTCTTCACCCAAACAAAGTTCGTCAACTATAATCCTTTCTATGTTTCTCTTAGGCATCATTCGTATTGAACTCTTTGAGAAACCAAGCATGAATGCGAGCGCTCGAAGTATTATCTCTGCACATGTAGACACAACATAGAGACTGTTGAGATTCGTCTCTCTAGACAATACTATTTCTTTGAGTTCGGGAAAGTTTTTTTCGTTGAAATCAATAACAGTCTCTCTAATGGATTTCACAAGCTCTGTTGTCTTCTCATTGAAATCGTCGTCAGATAAAGTTTTCATTTTTTGAAGCCCTTTTCATAATTTCGTTAGCAATTGTTTCAGCATGGCATTTTAGTGGAGAGTATTCACATTTCAAACTTATGTTTTTGCTGTCTCTAAGCTCATTCAATATTTTCTGGAGCGCCACAAGAATCTTTTTGTCCTTTTTTGTGATTTTTTGTGTCAGCCACTCTTTATAGAGAATCATCACTTTGTTCACTGGATCAGATAGAGTAGAATAATCTTTAGTTTTGAACTGATTTGCTAGAATCGAAGAGCTTCCAACATCCGTGCTGTTTTCTCCAGTTTTCTCTATCTTTATTGAAAGATCTCTACATCTATATATTGTCATCAAGTATAGTCTCTAAGAGATTCTTCTATTTGATCTTCAGTGAATAATTTGCTCTCTTTGAGTTGATGATATTCTCCCCATTCATGATCTTCAGCTCTACAATCGCAATATCTACATCTTTTTTTGTGCACTTTGCACATGCAAATCATTCTCTTGTGATCTGTTTGTTTCTCTAGATGCTCATTGAACTTCTTTGCCATCACGAATCATCTCTAGTTCTTTGACATAGAAATTTGTGCCATTGATCATTTCTTCATCTATGAGAGTTTTAATGTTTTCTTCTGGAAAACTGCTAAATATAGCTCTCTGATATCCCAATTCGAATGCCACAGAGCGCAACAGCACTTCTACTAGAACACCAGGTTCGTTGTCGTCGTTTTTCTCTTTAGCGAACGAAGCGACACACTTTCTAATCTTTCCTGAGAGCTCTGAGATTAGAACATCATATTTCTCACTCATTTCTTAAGCTCCTCTTTGTTTTCGTCTACTATGTGCAGCTCATTAAACACAAAGACGTGTTCACGACTCTATTTCAAGTTGTCTGTCATATTTGTTCTCAATTTTGCTCCACTCATGAGCTTGCTTCCATTCCTCAGAAGAAGCGTCAAAACACTTTTTACAGATAGTGTGAATCCAACCAGAAGTACTACCTGCATTTTCTGTCGAACCACACGTTTCGCAAATACTATTAGAAAGACTTTCAGCAAAACTAACTAGAGCTGAAGTGTATTCGTCTCCTCCAGAACAATAGAATCTAAGTGAACCCAGTTTCTCTTTTACTTGCACTGCGACAAGTTGAGGTATTTCTTTCATTTCGAAATAATAATTGCCTTTTGTTTTTCCATATTTCTGCACATTCTCATTTACTAGATCTATGTGACTCTGAATGTCGTTGCATAGATTGTCTATGAGCCAGAACCATCCATTTCCACATGAAAGATCCCAGTACATGCAAGTTTTATTCATCGGAGCTAGCTTGTCTCTGAAAATTTTGGGATATCTTTTGCAGAGAAGCTTGTCAAGTTCTTCTTTCATGGGAGCTCCCAAACCGTATCTACTCGTCAACGCCACAACGAACCGCGAATCTTGATGATTCTGATGAGCATGTCTTCTTCTTGTCTCAAACGCTCATCTTCAAGCTCAGAACATTCATTGAGTAACTTCTTGCTCTTTTTGTTTCCGCACCATTCTTTATCATTTTTGCTTCTAGAAGAAGCCCATCTACTCACAGCTTCATCTTCTTTCTTGCAAAGTTCAATACGAGTGACTTTCCACCATCGATAAATCGCGAAAAGTTCTCGCTTCCACTTGCGATCTTCTAGTTCAGTTTCGTACTGAAAATCTTCAATAGTTCCGTCGGAAAGCTTGTAGTCTTTCTTCTTCGGATCATTCTCTACAGAATATATTTTCTCAACTTCTTCCCAAGTCTTATTGTTTTTCTCGAATCTTTTAGACGTCTGATTGCGAGTGACACAGTGCATCGGAAGGATTTCTTTTTCGATGAACTCGCAGAACAATTTGAAGTTAGCGAGAACTATCGCCTCACTTCTGTCAATCCAACCCCAGTCATACGCGTATTCAATAGGAGCATCTTTAGGTTGTTTAAGATTTATAATATGATAGCGATGAATCGTGTGAGTACGAAGCCAATAAAAGAAATCGCTAATTTTCATGGTGTCTTCATTCTATACTGTTCACACCACTGCTAAAATCAAAAAGTTACAATTTTTCTATGTGAGCGAATGTTTTGAGAATCTTTCTGCTTTCGTCTGGTGTTCTGCTATATTCGTTTAGATAGAATATGTTCTTTGGTGAAATTGTTGAAAGAAGTTTCGCGCAATGCTTGCAAGGCTCGTACGAAACATATATGTCGCAACCAACGAGATTTATCTCGTTCCTCATCGCTTCACCAACTAGATTAACTTCAGCATGTCGTTCATATATCGATCCCCATGAGTGATGTTTTTTTTTTGAAATCGCCACTTATGATCCACTGTTCAAATTCGTCTTTCGAATATCTACCTTGATTTTTGCACAAAAATAGTCGCAAAAAATAATCGTCACAGTTTTCTGAACCGGGAAGTGTTCCATTGATTCCAGTAGCAATGATTCTTCCATTTCTCACAGCGATGCATGCTACTTTTATGAGAAGACAATGAGATTCTTTAGCAATTCTACTCGTTATATCAGCGAACAGTCTTTTTTCTCGTTTTTCTTTTTCGTTCACTACTTCTCCCTAATTTGTCTCGAAGTGTCGTTATTTTTTCGTTTTGCAAAACTCTAAGCTCATTCACAATATTCTTAGCAAAGTCGTTTTCGAAGTCACGTAGTTTATTTGCGTTCTTAGCATTCCATCTGTTCAGATCAAGCCAGAAGGTGAAACACTTGTCTTTTGTCTTGCTAATCATCTGACAAATTTTATCAAACTTCTTGTTTATCCTGTCGCTGTTAGTCATGTATTTCTTCACCTTTTATTTTCACGTGTAATGAAGCTATTTTCTTCTGAGTTCCCGCTCCTTTACAAAAAGAACATGTTTTTTCAGCTGTGAATCCTCTGCCCATGCAGTTTGAGCACATGTTTCTTGATACGAAAAACATGCCACTTTTTTGAGTGCTTCGCTCGATCATACCTTTTCCATCACACACTTCACACATCGACTTGTTTGTGAAAGGTTCACCTTTACACTCGTCACATTTCACATCAACAATTCGTCGAAATTGTATCGACAATCCTTTCAGAATGTCTTTTAGTTTTAATTCTAACGAAACTACTTCTTCTTTAGCTTCTTTTCGATTTGCAAAAAAATCTTCGAATCCTCCAAAGGGTGTGAAACCTGAGAAACCTGTATTTCGCAATTTTTCTAAGATATCGTTTATGTTAAAATCGCTGTCGCTTCTAGAAACTAAAGATTGATAAGCTTCATTTAATTCTTTAAATTTTTCTTCGTTTGTTTTTCTTTCATCTTCTGTGCCGGCTTTATCTGGATGATATTTTAGTGCGAGCGACTTGAATGCTTTCTTTATGTCTTCTTCTGAAGCTTCTTTATTTACTCCGAGGACTTCATGAGGATTATTCTTCTTCATCATTGTTTCCGCTTATCTTGATATCTAAAAAGTGAGATCCAACATACAAGAAAGGAAACACCATGATACAAAAAAACAGCAGTCCCACTATGACTAGAACTGTTCCAACAATGCTATTTATGATTTTGAGCATCAAGATCTTTCTTGAATGATTTGTAAAATTTCTTGAACATTTTCACTTCAGCAATGTTCGCGCACTTTTCAGACATTCTCATTTTGTTTTCTGATTGATAACAGTGATACATCTCATGACATAAAGTCTTGAAAAGTGAAATAGCAGTTGCTTTATAGAACAGAAGAGGACTTATTGTTATCTCGTGTGTAGCAGAAGCATCTTCTTCATTTATCTCGTAGATTCCCCAAAAGGTTTTACCTTTGGGACAATCGTTCTCGTTAACTTTTCTAAAGTATATTGTGCAGCTTCTCTTTAGTTTCAAAAATCTATATATTTCTCCAGTAACTTTTACAAGAGGTTTTCTGAAAATTCGTTCGGGCACTCTTTTGATGTCGATGTAACTTGTCATCATTAAGTTTCTTTAACTCTTATAAAAGTTTTTTCTGAGCTCTTTGCGTCGCAATTTATAACAAAAAAACCCAATTCAGATATTTCTCTCATCAAAGTAGACACATCTATGTTCTGGCTATTAACTATGAATGTGTACACGTTTTCTTCATTGAAGTTAGAAATGTAGTCTTCAAAGCTAGCTTCTTCTGGGACTTTTTCGCTCAAAAGAGAGCGCAAAGCATCAGCTTTTGTTGTGAGCATTCTCAGGATTTTCTATTGTTCTTCTTCTGAAATGGATTCAACAGAAATTCTTTCTTTTTTTGTAAAAACTTCATTCCCATCGAGGTAAGCTTTTATGTTCTTTATGAGCTCTCCTTTTTGTTTTGTGACGAAATCTCTTATTATTCCGTCTTCAAAGCTTAATTCTAGTATGAAGCCATTACTTACTTGTCGAACTGTGAAACTTTTCATTTTTTCTCCTCATGCTGCCATACGAATTGCTACATCAAGAGCTTTTTGTTTTATTGCAAATCCGCTTCCAAACCACGAATTAGACAGTCGTTTTTCGCTGTTTCCCTTTTCGTGATCGCTCCAGTATGTTACTGCATTGTAAGCTATCCAAAGAGAAGGGTTGAGACTATTTGTCGAAACATCATGATCGAACACATTAACAAGTCTATTCTTTTTTGCATTTTTTTTGTTTGAGAATTCTTCTATGCTTAGAACTTCTTCAAAATATTCATTTAATTTGACAGAATCGACGCTCTTAGATGCAATGAGTTTGTACGCTTCTTTTGTTTTAGAGAATGTTTCTAGAGAGTGATTGAGAGACAAAGCTGCCATTTTCATTTGAGTTTCAATGTTCGTTGTGTGTCTGAATGTCATTCTCTGTTTTCGTTCTACTAGTGCTAGATTAAGAGTGTTGTTACAAACCACACGAACGGGTGTTGGTTGAACTATAAGTGATCTTTTTCCGTCATGTCGATTAGATAATAATGTGTACAGTTCTACTTCGTCATTTCCACTAATTGAAATACCGTCAGGTAGTTTCGCAAGAATCCAGATTATCTTTCCATCTTCAAGAGAACCTGCGGTGTGATAAATAGCTTTTTTTTCTCCGACTATTGAGTCAAAGAAATTGAAAGCATTTTTATTTTGAACAGGCGTATATCGCTTCCCTACAATTCCCAATACAGATTCTGCTCCTGTTTTATCGTTTCTTACAATTGCTGAAACATTTTTAATGCTGTAATAGCATCCACTTTTTGAATTGAGCGTGTCATCAAAATAGACTTTTTCTTTTCTGACATCCCAATCAAGACCAGCAGCAATGATAGCTCTTTCAGATGTTGGAATATCAATGAGTTTAGTTCCTTTTTTGTGCCACGGAACCTCTCCAAAATAAAACATAGATTCTACACTATCCATGACTTTTCACTCCTATCATTTTCGCTTTCTCCATCTTCTTGCAAATTGTTAGATATCTTCTATAATACTTAAAGCTCAACTCATCTTTCACTGCTTCACAAATTGAATCAGAAAGATTTTTTTTGTTTTCAACTTGAACCGCATGAAACATTTCGTGCGTTAGAGTTTCTATGAAATCTTTTTTATTTTTTATTTCTCTTGAATTAAACGTTATAGTGTGTGATTTTTTAGTGAGCTCATATAGAGCTTTTCCTACTTTAGAATTTAGTTTTAATTCTTTCGTGCTAAATTTGAGCTCTATAGGGAATAAAATATCAAAATCGCATCCTATTTTAAAAGCTATCTCTTTTACTGCGTCTGATTCTGCTTTTGAAGAAAGACCAGAAACTGTAATGATACAAGAATCTATGAGTCTGAGTGAAGACATGCGCCTCTTACTTGTTTCGTTTATTCTCTTTTTGATTTTTTCTAAAACTTTTTTCTCAACCTGACATACGTTCATTCTGTTTGTTCCCAAACAAAGAGCTATCTCATCGTGAGGCATTGAGCCTCCCCAAGCTTCTATTGCGCAAAACATGCAGTGATTATATTTTTTTGAGAATTCTGTGTCTAAAAAGAAATCTGAATTTTCATCAACATCATGATTGCATTTTCCCGGCAATCTGCAGTTTTTGCTTTGCACATACAAACGTTTAGACATGTGTTTGATGGTCTCAATACATGACGTGGAAAACTCTATCGCAAGGACCGATCGTCTTAGACGTTTCAAGAATATCTGTGTTGATAACTTGTTTGAATCTATCTTTAAGTTTTGCTTTTTCTTCTGAAAAATCATAAATGAGAGTTAGAAACTTTTCTATAAAGCTATCTTCTTCATCAGATGGAACTGAAAAATTCTTTCCGTGTATAGTCTCTAGAAATCTGCACTCTTCATCAGAAACTTCTCCTTCAATTGCATTGAACTGCGAGTACTTCCCTTTTCCAAGAATCATTTCGTTCAATATTAGCACTTTCATCGAAAATGAACTCCTCTTCTCCATTGAGATACATCATTACTTCAGTATTATTAGAGAAAGTATAATGAACGCGTTTTATTCCTGCTTTTTTTATTTCGTTTTCACAAATCTTACACGGTTTCGCGTTAGCTAGTTTCATGTCGCACGTTATGCGAGCAACATAAATTACAGATCCTTTAGACACTTCATACGGAATTCTGTTTATACAATCAAGTTCAGCATGCATCCACGTGCGAAATCTTCTAGTGTCCAGCTTGTTTTTTATGCACAGTTCACGAATAATGGGATCTGTTTTTCTCTTGTTTACTCCAGTAGAAATAACGCTTCCACTCTTTACCAATACAGCTCCCAATGTGAAATTTTTAGCAGGATTTTTATTTGTGAAAGCGATACGAGCAGCAAATCTTATCCACTTGTTCATTAGAACACATTATATGCAATATGAATTAAAACTGGAATCAAAACTATCTATTTTGTTCGATTCTCATCAAGCCGTCGAATATTAATTTATAAGAACAAATGGCAGAAATACTGTTAAGGTCTTCTATGTCAAGAAGAATATTCATTCCATATAAAGCATTCTTATAGATGAGCTTATCAAAGCTAAAGAAATTGACGTTCTCTTCATAGTTTGTCATAATCTTGAAACAGTGTTTACAATCAAAACCAATTGAGTGTTTTTCAATCTGGTATTTCAAAAGCAGTGTCTTTTTCTAAGCTTTCTCCTTGTTCTTCTTCTGAATCTTCTTCGCTATCGCTTATTTTTACAAATATTTTTATTTTTGATGAAACTAGTTCGAAGATTTTAACATTGAAACCATTTTTTGACAATTCTTTCTTCACATCAGAAACTCGAGATAGCACAAGCTTTTCATTGTCTCCAAACACTAGTAGAACAGTGCGGTTCTGATCTTTCATCAGCTTTTTCTTGCTTCAAACTGCATCTTGACAAAATCTTCAGAATCGACTGAATCAGACAGATTACACTCTTTAACTAGATTTTTAGATATTTCTAGAAGCCTATCTAGCTTCTTTTTTTCATCTTCATCGTTTTCTTTTGCTGTCGATATGATATTCTTATATTCATTTACGAGAGAAAATATGACACTTCTCTTTTGTTCTAGTTCTTCTTTGGAAAATATTTTTTTCTCAATGAGTAGCGATGAATTAGCAAGAAGCAAAGAGTGAATTTCAGCTAGAACAATAGAGTTATTCATTATTTTTTTCGTTCCTTTCTATCTTATCTATTATATCATTAATTTCTAAATTTGTGAAGTTCTCAGAAGATGCTGTTCCTCTTTCTTGAACTTTCATGTCGTTTTCGATTTGCTCATTAATGAAGTCTATTATTCTCTTGTCTCTTTTTATGAATCCGTCAATGAGCAAAAAATCAATAAGTTTTTGAATGGTTATGTTGAGGTCTTTCGCTTGATTCTTTATTATTTCATGCTCATGTTCGTAGACTCTAATCACATATTTTTTTGCTTTGTGTGTGAATTTATCATATCTTCTTTTAGAGTACACACGCCTCGTTAGAACTCCTCTTTTAGGAACTTCTGTTAGCTCATATATCTCTTCATCTTCTTCTGACACTCAATGTCTCACTTAGACTTTACTTTGATTGTTTTGATTTCATAAGACTTGAAAGGACAACTATTAGCATTTATTTTTTTGATGATCATGTGCTTTTTGTTGCAAAAGTTCTCAGTACGAGACTTCTTGCTTATTTTTTGCTCGCTGCCTACTATCGCATAGTTGAACAACAGAGCTGTTCTGAATTGACAGTTCACACAATTCGGATGATTGGGATCACCAATCTTGTTCGTTTGAAACTTTTCGTTCTTAGAGTTAGTTATGTCTTGTAGTTTTTCTGTCATTTCTTCAACTCCTTATTGAATTCTCAAGTTGTGTTCCGTTAGAAACTTCTACGAATTCCGCTTTACTTCTTAGTTCTTCTACATTTTTAGCTCCGACATAAGAGAAACCCGAACGAATTCCAGCTTCAAGTCTCTTTATGACTTTGTCGAGTTCTTCTGACATAGGCTTTATTATTGATTCTCCCTCTACATAAGTATCTTTTATTTTGTTATCTGCTTTTGCTGAATAAGAAGCCATCCCTCT
>Ga0180009_10006560_pt1 | contig 12173 bp, 12 predicted proteins | sample OS_PC_MetaG_FD_123537 | JGI IMG/M metagenome (GOLD analysis project Ga0180009, IMG submission 123537) | Groundwater microbial communities from the Aspo Hard Rock Laboratory (HRL) deep subsurface site, Sweden - OS_PC_MetaG | ecosystem: Environmental > Aquatic > Deep subsurface > Groundwater...
AAGATTTCCACGATTTTGATGGTGGATTTAGGATAACTGCATGAATTGTTACATTGATGCTTTCATGATTTGAGATGGTATTGTTGAATTTTCCCGAACGGTTCGGATTCATAGATAATTATCCTTAACCGCGATGCTCACCAGCCAGGAACAGCGCCCCAGGGCGTGCTATTCCGTATCGGGTGGAGCAGTTTGTTCGGAGTTCTTCAGGGATTCCAATGCCTCTACGTCGGCCAAATCCTTAATTCTTCCTGATGCCCTTTTGTTGCGAATTAGATCGTCGATCGACGGAATATGCACCTCGATACCCTCAATGCTCACAGACAGTGACCGTCTATATGTCTCCTCAAACTGCAGTCCGGATGCCGCAGTGATGATGTCTATTCGCCTTGGGGCGACTCCGATCTGAAATATGGTCCCATCCCTCTGAAGGTCTTCCTTGGTAAGATTGTGCAGGGGAGCACCGAAACGGCGCAGAGCCCCCAGGACGGCATCAGCGTTTTGAGGGGACGGCATGACCCAAATGTCGATGTCCATGGTAGCCCTGGGGTAACCATGGGCTGCCAGCGCATAGGCTCCAACCAGGAGGAACCTAACCTTCTCGTCGGACAAGGCGAGTAATATGTCTCTGTAGTCTTCGTTCAACATCGTGCTTCTTGCTCAAAGATGCGACTTCTCGGGTCAGTGGCCAGACGAGACTAATGCGGTCTGCCGGCGTACCGGGAACGAGTTCGTCGTTCCGACGGTCCGACATTCGGTATATGGCTGTGTGTTTCCTGTTCATGTTCACGCTCTTACGATATCATTTTTACCGAAGCGTATCAATATTGGATAGTTGCTCCTGACGAGAGCTTCAGCGACGGAATTCAACATAACTTGCATAATGGTTTAATGCCGCCATTCTCAATGATACCTGATGTATCCTTGAATCCTGACTATTATTTCATCATTTGAAAATCAACAGTTTTTGAGGAAGCGAAGAGTCGAAGGTGCGCATTGGACCAATTCTGCTGAACATCCTGGTTAAAGATCCTGGAAACGGATTTTAATCTAGGGCCAGTCATCTTTTTCCATCTTGGATATCCGTTTGTAACATGGATTTACCAGTATGATTTCAGCGGCTTAGCTTTTGGCAAGATATCTCTTGGTTAAGCCAAGAATATTCTTGGGTTTCGGGTCGTCAGGAACAGCTGAATGAAATTTATTCGCCTTCGCCAGAATACCCTGTAGCTTGCTGCGGGGAGCTTCATATTTTACTGCTGAGCTCTCTAGCCGCTTCGATTTCCATCAAGTCAAGCTTTGCCGCACGTTGCCTAAAATACGCTTCCTTGCTGAATTCAGCCTTAACGAAAGCTTCGATAATATCTTTGGCATGCCATGCCCCTATGATTTTACCTCCCATGCAAAGTACATTCATATCATCGTGCTCGACTCCTTGATGAGCGCTATGGACATCATGACACACGCATGCCCGAATACCGGGAACTTTGTTTGCCGCTATTGCTGCACCGATACCTGTTCCGCACAGCATAATCCCCCGACCCGCCTCTCCGGTGCGGATGGAATGACAGACCTTCCGGGCAAGATCCGGAAAATCGACTCGTTCCGGGCTGTTACTGCCGTGGTCGATGATCTCGATTTTAAGATCCTGAAGCACAGCTATCACATCGTCTCTCATGGGATAGCCAGAATGATCATTGGCAAAGGTGATCTTCATGGCTGATAACCTCCTGCATGGTATCGGAAGGAAGAGAAAGAACCGGTCAGCGAAAACCCGCGTTCTTAGAGTGAAATCTTAGTTAAAAGCCTTTACAGAGTCAAGAATGGATTCCGTCCGGATCAAAGAAAAGATGGGCTTCTTCATGCTTTACTGGATCATTCTTGACTTCAATCGGTCTATGAAGATCAAATCCGGTGCTCAAGGGTCTCGATCGCCCATTCACAAAGAACAACTTAAACCGGTTCTGGTGTTCATGGGCGTTGGAACGATATACATCTTATCGCTCTCTTTTTTAGGAGTCCTTATCGCCACACCTCTCTGTCTAATTGTTTTCTTCTGGTACTTCGACCTGAGAAAATGGGTGTGGATCCTGCCGCTTGCTGCCGGGATAACGGCTTTGATTTACATCTGTTTTGAAAAGCTAATGATGGTTCCCCTCCCCAAGGGTTTTCTGGAAATGTGATGGATCTTTTCCTCAATCAAATCGGTGTTGCCCTCCAGGGTACGAATCTCATCATCTTGTTGATCGCCACGGTTGTCGGGATTCTCATTGGTGCAACTCCCGGTTTGACCGTCAATATGGCGGTTGCCCTCTGTGTTCCCCTAACCATACACTTTTCACTGGCTCCTTCGCTCTGCATGCTGTTTGCCTTATATGTATCGGGAATCTACGGCGGCTCCGTGTCTGCGATTCTGGTAAACACCCCGGGAACTCCTGCTGCCGCTGCCACCACCTTGGACGGCTACCCGATGGCTCAGCAGGGCAAAGCCGGCAAAGCATTGAAAATGGCTCTTTTTGCTTCATTCTGCGGGGGAATGATCAGTATTTTTATTCTGGTGGTGGTGGCCAAATATCTCGCAACCATTGCTCTGAAGTTCGGACCGGCCGAACGGACCGCTTTGCTTTTCTTTGCATTGACCATCGTCGGTGTTCTATCCGGCAAATCCATAATCAAGGGGCTGCTGGCCGGAAGCCTGGGGCTGATTGTTGCCACCGTGGGAGCGGACCCGATGCTGGCGATCCCGAGGTTTACATTCGAAGTGTTGGAACTGGAGGATGGTTTCAGCTACATCCCGCTTTTGATCGGTTTGTTTGCCGTATCGGAAATGTTCCAGCAGGCTGAAGACCGAATGCGCCGGAGCATTCAAGCGGTGCGTTCGGAATCTTCAAAATCCGAACATCACCGCCTGACCATAGCAGACATCCTTCTGAGCTGGAAGACCATTATTCGAAGCAGCCTTTATGGGACCTTTATCGGCATCATGCCCGGAATCGGGGCTGCAGTGGCCTGCTTTTTAGGTTACGGAGAGGCGAAGCGGGCCTCAAAAACACCCGAGCGCTTTGGAGAGGGAACCGTCGAGGGGGTAGCCGCCGCCGAAGCGGCCAACAACGCCGTAAGTGGAGCAACTCTGATTCCCCTCCTTTCCCTGAGCATCCCCGGGGACACCGTCACAGCAATCCTATATGGTGCGCTATTGATTCAGGGCGTTACAACCGGCCCGCTTATATTTCAGAATCACTTGGATGCGGTTTATCTCATCTACATCACCTTGACGCTGGCAAACATTTTCATGGTCATCGTCGGCTATTCTTGTATGTCTTTTTTCAAGCGAGTCACCGACATTCCACGCAGGATTTTGTTTCCCGTCATCTTTATCTTCTGTGTTATGGGGTCCTATTCAATTCGTAACAGCCTATTCGACGTGTTTGTAATGATGGCATTTGGGATCATCGGTTATTTCATGCAACGATTGACAATCCCGGTCGCTCCCATGTTGATTGCTTTCATTCTCGGCCGACCATTCGAGGAGGCATTGCGTCAGGCGCTGGTGGGTTCTGAGGGAAACCTTTCGGTTTTCTTTGTCAAGCCGATTGCAGCGGGTTTTCTGGTGCTCACGGCGCTGTCTGTTTGGGTCACAGTTCGAAGAAGTATTAAAGCAAAAGCAGATAATACGGTAGAGAAGGGGGCTTCTGAATCATGAATGTGGGTATCATTGGAACCGGTGCCAGGGGATTACCGATGGCACAAAATATCCTTAAGGCAGGCGATAACTTGTTCATATATGCCCGTCATCCGGAAAAAGCGGCAGCACTGAAACAAGGGGGAGCAAGATTCGTTGAATATCCGGCCGAGGTCGGTGCTGAAAGTGAAATAATCCTGCTGTCGCTTCCCTTTGATCCGGATGTTGAAGAGATTCTGCTAGCGGAAAACGGAGTTCTATCCGGGACTGCTCCGGGTTGCATCATTCTGGACACCACAACCGGGACACCTGAAGCTTCAGTTCAAATGGCGGCATTCTGTGCGGAGAAAGGGGTCGGCTACTTGGATGCCCCGATTTCCGGTGGGGTGAAGCGTGCCGAGGAAGCCACATTAACATTCATTGTCGGTGGCGAAGACAATATCTTTGATAAAGCCTTGCCACTCATGAAAAAATTAGGAAACAACGTATACAAAATTGGCCCGGTTGGAGCCGGGCGAACATTAAAAGCGCTCAACCAAATCATCGCCGGCATGAATACCCTGATTCTCTGTGAAACCGTAGTATTAGGCCAGAAAGCAGGCATCTCTGCTGAAACATTCTATGAAGTGTTAAGTAAATGCGCGGCAAATTCCTTTCATCTCCAGACAAAGCTTCCGAACTTTATTATTCCGGACAATTTCGACGGCGGACACCGCATTGAAATGATGATAAAAGATCTTGAAATCGCCCTTCAAGTCGCAAAAGCCAATAAAACGCCTCTAATGCTCACAGGAATCGGTACCCAGTTGTATAGAGCCGGAGCCGGCAGCGGATATTCAGATAAAGACATCAGTGCCATGGTAAAATTTTTTGGTTCAATCGCTGAACTCAACTTAAAAAAATAGAATCCTAAAACCCAAAAGTATTATTGAAAAACTACACATGAAGTATTGGAATGCGCAAAAAGAGCATTCAGCAATAGTTGCGTCATTTTCGTTTTAAGCCATTCACTTCGATTAACGAATCAGATAAGGAAGATCTTTTATTTCTAAAGCCTGGCGAGGACAAACAAACACACACACGTCACAGTACCAGCAGTCGTCCCGGTAACGCATAAAGGGATAGCCATGACTGCCCAAGCGCAGGACGTCCATTGGGCACATGTCCACACAAATGCCGCAGCGGTTGCATCGTTCCGTATCGACCTCGATTATGGAATAATTCGGCTCTTGAAGCCTATCGTTATCAAATTGATCCACGGTTCAGTCCTCCTGCGGCATGAACCTTCTGGGGGTCTTCATGCCTTCCTTTTTCAGATGCTTTTCCATCCATTCGTCACTTTCCGGGTTTTTCCAGTCGGGACCTTTCTTAAAAGGTGTTCCCACATCGAAGTTAAGCTCGGGGTATTGATACTCCATGCTCGCTGGGTATTCCCATTTCAAGGGGGGGCATGGACGGTCCGTGCATCGCATTTCTCCGCCGTTATCCTTGCTTACTACCACCCATCGGCCGTCCCACTCAGGCTTCTTAGAAGGAAGATCCACTCTCCAATGCTGATATCCCCAACGACTCTCCTCTCGAAACAGGCTCGCTTTTGCCATCATTTCACCCACTGTTAAAATACAGGCAATTTCATATACTTTGAGCAGATCATGGTAGTCTAAAGCCTTAATTTGCGGCAGGTCTTCCCGGCGTATGCGGTCCATCCACCAGGCGGCAGTCTCCAAGTATCGAGGATTCTTAGGGGGTTTCAAATAGTGCTGGATCCGGGTGCGGGCCTTATACTCCACCAAGTGTGTGGGCAAACCCTTATCACGCCGAAGCGGCGCTTCAAAATCCTTCATTTCTTTTCTGATCCAGGCCTGAATGGATTCTGGATCGGACGCTGATGAATTATCTTCCGCATACTCCGCTGCCCGTTCACCGATCAAGCCGCCCATAACCAAAGCACCGCCCAGATAGGAATGCGGCAGGCCCCCGTCCACGTCACCGGCCACGTAAAGTCCCGGTACATTGGAAGCGCCGTGTATATCACTTTGTACGCCGCTGCTGCTATGGCCGCCGCAGGCGCCGATTTCCTCGGCGAAGGCGAGCTCCACCGAAAACGGTTTGCGATAATCCTGGTTGCGATTTTGGTGGAATATGCGCCGGCTGGTCCGTTCGCTTCCCCACAGAATTTTTTCAATAATCCGGATATTCTTTTCAGGCAGGTGATCCATTTTCAGGTAGGTGGGGCTTTTTCCTTCGGCGAAGGCCTTCCACACTCCCATTTTGCCGTCACCGGAGGAATATCCATGGGTCCATACATGGTCTCCCAGCCGATTGACGCCGACAGCCCCTCGAGGCGCTGCCACATACCCGCACGACGGTCCCTGATGATCTTTAAGCAGCGTGTTGGCCTGAAAGCATTCCATATTCACCAGTTCAGCCCCGGCTTCGTATGCCATGGCATAGCCATCGCCGGCGTTGCCGGGAAACTCGTAACAGCTGCGCAGATACCCGGAGCTTGCCAGCCCCATACGACCGGCCGCACCGGTAGTGAGGCAGACCGCCTTGGTCTTGAAATAAAAATAGTGGCCGGTGCGGATATTGAAGGCCAGAACACCGGTAACCTTTCCATCCCGGGTGACGATCTTCAACGCCGGGGTTCGGTCGTAAACGTCGGTACCGATGCTTCTAACCTTTTTGGCTATCGCCCGTTTCATTTCCTCACCGTCCATGGGCTGAAGCAGCGGTTTGTTGATGGGATGGAGATAAAACAGGATATAGTTTCCCTTTTCGTCTACCGGGAACAGGTCGCCTTTTGTGCGGTCCATGATCTGTTCCAGATCCTCAACGATTTGGGGACAACGCCTCCCGAAAACATGTGCAACCTCCTGATCCAAAACCCCTTCGGTTATCTTCGTGAGGTGTTCAACAACATCTTCAGGGTAGCTGTAGGGCGGCAAAGCCATGGTATTGAGGGCATCCATGCCCCGGCCGGCTGCGCCGGAAGTCTCCATTTTGCTTTTGTCCAAAACAGTGAGGCGAACCTTCGGGTTGGCCCTGTGGGCATAGATGGCAGCCATTGCGCCTGCGGCTCCAGCCCCTATGATCACCACGTCGGTTTCTTTGATGTAGTACATAGTCCGTGTCTCCTAACCCGGACGAGCCGGAACAAAATAGGTTGTTTTTTAAATTAATCTCAGAAAATGAACTAAAGTTTAAAGTGCCTAAAGTTGATGTGTCGCTCTGCTCCGGCCCATATAAATCAGGCAGAATTCATTAACTTTAGCTCACTTAAAATTTTAGTCACTTCTTGTTACGAAATGATTCCATCCGCTTTCAGCGGGCATCTTTTTCACGCCTGATCTGCGCGTTTCGATCTGCGCCGCCATGCTGTCCATACAACCGTTGCCATACTCAAAAGAAAGAAAAGCAGGGCAATGGGTCGCGTAAAGAAAATAGACGGATCACCGCCCGACATCATAAGCCCCTGCCTCAGATACACTTCTGCCATGGGTCCCAGGATAAAGGCGATCAAGAGGGCTGCGGGACTGAGTCCCCATTTTTTCAACAAATATCCCAATACGCCGAAGAAAACCATCACTTTCACATCAAACATGTTCTGATGCGTGCCATACGCTCCGATACCGCAAAGAATCAAAATAACAGGGAACAGATAGGCTCGGGGCACCTGAATCACGCTTAGGCCGATTTTCATAAGGGGCAATGGTATGATCAGCATGAAAAAGTCGGACAAGATCAGCAGCATGAACATCCCGTAAATTATCTCGGGATGTTCCACCATCAGCATGGGACCGGGAGCAAGGCCATGGATCATGAACGCGCCCATAATGACCGCAACCGAAAGGGAGCCGGGAATGCCCAGGGTGACCATGGGGATCAGCGCTGCTCCGCACACGGCATTATTGGCAGCCTCCGGAGCGGCAACCCCTTTGAGTTCTCCCTTGCCGAAGACCTCGGGATTTTTTGATGTCCGCTTGGCCTGGTCATATCCCATAAACGCAGCCGTGATGCTTCCAACTCCTGGTAGCGCACCACAAAAAGAACCCAGCAGGCTTGAGCGAAAAATGGTGCCCAAGCACCGTTTAAGCTCCGGCCATGAAACCTTTGAGTCGGCAGGATCGGCAGACCGTTTGAGTGTTTTGCCCTCAGACTGATCCCAGCCTTCCTCCATTTGGATGAGCATCTCGGACATGACAAGAAGGCCGATGAGCATTGCAAGGAGGCCGATGCCGGCGTCCAGATCGAGAGAGTCAAAGGTGAAGCGCCGCTGGGTCGTAACCGGATCCAAACCCACAGAGGCCAGCAGCACGCCGAATGCCGTTGAGAGCAATCCTTTGATATGCGACCGACTGCCGGTACCCGCCACCACAATCAGTGCAAAAAGAATAAGCATGGCCAGCTCCGGAGGGCCGAACATCAAGGCCAGTGCTGCAATCGGGGGGGCGGCTCCGAAAAGAAGCATGTCGCTGATAATGGACCCGATGACCGAAGCATAGAGAGCCATTTTAAGCGCTTTGCCGGCCTTGCCCTGTTGGGTTAGGGGATAACCGTCAAAGGCCGTTGCCGCTGCTTCCGGTGTGCCGGGCGCATTCAGCAAGATGGCCGAAATGGAGCCTCCGTACACGCTCCCTTTCCAACAGCCGATGAGCATGGCAATTGAGAAAAGCGGCGACCATGTGAATGTGATAGGAATAAGCAGTGCAATGGCCATGGTCCCATTCAGCCCCGGTATGGCGCCCAACAAGGATCCGAGGAATATGCCGATACAGGATCCGAAAAAATTATTCACGGTCAATGAATTTGATGCGGCTTGTCCGAGTAGTTCCCACATAATACGACCTCTTTGGTCCAATCTAGTTCAATCTAATCCGATCTAATCTAGGAACCGCTCTATGAATGAACCGACGGGAAGCGGAGCCATCAGTAACTTTTCGAATGTAACGTATAGAACCCCAAGCGTGACAAAGATGATGATGGTCATTTTTTTATAATTCTTCACGCCGAATGTGAAAAAAAGTGCAATCATGGCGGAAAAGGAACAAAGAAGAAATCCGATTACATCCATCAGCCATGCATACGCGATCATGATACCGATCACCATCATCAGGGTTTTGGGTTTCGATGTCTTCACGGGGTGGGGTTCCGAGTCCCCGGCAGGCTCAAGGCGAATTGAACTGAAAATCAAAGAAACGCTGAGTGCTGCAATAAAAATGGTAATCAAAATAGGCAGCAGGGACGCTGCCTCCGAGATGCCGCCGACCTGATTCGGAATGAGATAAAAGAGGCAAAAAATGCAGAATGCTATAAAACCGACTCCCAGTTTGAAGTCCTTGGGATTTTTTATCATCCGCCACCTCACTTGAAAAAGACCTTAATTGAGGGGAAAGGGAATACCCCTTTCCCCCGGGTGTTACTTCTCAACTTTAATGTCCAACTCAGGCAGCAGGGCGCCCCATTCCTTTGCCAGTTTTTCGAGTAGCACAGCATAATCTTTGCCCGGCATATATTTCGGGTGCAGATCAAGTTGTCCGGTTCCCTTCAGGACGGCTGGATCCGCCACGGCCGCTTTGAAGGCTTCCTCGATTTTCGCCCTGGCCGCATCCGGAATTCCGGCCGGTCCGATAATCGACATGTAGGAGATTTGGGAAAAACCGAAGCCTTTTTCCTTCATCGTGGGCACGTCCGGGCAAAGGTTGAACCGATATTCACTGGTGACCATCAGCACGCGAATCTTCCCCGCTTTTATGGAGGAGGCCACAGACGCCGTGGTGTTGTTGATGACATCCACATGACCGCCCAAAAGCGCTGCCGTTTCTTTCACGCCGCCCTGAAACGGGACGTGTTTCCAGTCAAAGCCCAACTCTTTTCCGATACGGGCCGTCACTAGATGGTTCGTGGTGCCTGTCCCCGGACTCCCATAGGTGATTTTGCCGGGGTTTTTCTTGATGTGATCCACAAGGTCCTCCCATGTTTTCCATGGAGAATCGCCCCTGACCATTAAGCCATACTCGTAGGGCATAACGGCTGCGATCTGAATCAGATCGTCAAAGGGTTTGTAGGGTACCTTTCTGATCTGGGGAATAATGGCCACCGCCGGCATGTTACAGGTGCCGATGGTATATCCGTCGTTCTTTGACCGCGCCACTTCACTGACCCCCAGTGTGCCGCCGGCTCCGGGTTTATTCATACAAACCAAGGCCTGCTCCAGCACTTCCGACGCTTTGGATGTCATCAACCGGGCTGCGACATCGGTTGTACCGCCTGCTGAGAAATTAATAATCAATTTGACGGGTTTCTTGGGATATTCAGCAGCCGGTAGATGACCACTCCCAGCCGCTATCAGACCCAAAGCCAATAAACAAATTAAGATTATCCGTTTCATTGTTACCTCCTTTTTGTGATTCTTGGTTTATGAGTCGCACGCCAGTGCCCCTCGCTTTCTTTAACGCCGCCGTCCATGCATCGGTTTGTTCTGAAAACATGAATTCCCTCAATCGAGCGCCATTTCCTAATTCTATCTTTATGTTAGACGTCACCGATACCCCTCTATTTTGAGGATTTTTTTAACGGTTTGATAAATATAATTGCGTCGTTCCGGTGTCATCCTATGGAAGATGGCCGACACAGCGATTGACGCAACCACATGTGAATGGCTGTCAAAAACGGGAATACCGATGGATGTAATATCTTCGTGGAATAATCCCAAACTGACGACATGGCCTTTTTCAAGGGATTCCATAGCGAGTTGTCTGATGTCATCGACAGACAGATTTTTGTATTGTGGGTAGCGAGATGCATTGGCAGATAAGACCGCTTCAAATTCGGGTTGGGGCAGAAAGGCGATGAGTGACAGGCTCGCAACGCCGATACCCAATGGCCGACGAGAGCCGATTTCTATCGGTATGGTCCGTATGGGATACGTGCCTTCAATTCTGTCGATGCAGAGTGCGTCGTTTCCGGAACGGATGAGTAAAAAAACAGTATCTTCAGTTTCACGTTCAATCTTTTCTATGGCACTGCGAAACCGATCCCGGATGAGGTATTGATGTGCCGCCATCCCCAAACGATAAAGCTCGATGCCTAAATGATACTGTTTGGATACGCGGTCGTGAGTGATGATTCCTTCAGCCACGAAAATGGATAGAATTCGATGGGCGGTAGATGAATGCAGGCCGGAATCCCGAGCGATATCAAACAACCTGGCGCCTTGTTCATTGTATTTGGCGACGATTTTGAGCAAGGCAACAGCACGCTCAACGCTCTGTGCCCCGGTCGGAATTTTGAGAGGTATCGGAGAATTTTGACCCGCCGTTTTCATTGAATCTCCGTTTGTTCAACAAGGACATGGGCAAATGGTCCCATTGATTTTTTTCAATAGCCAGTTTAAGAAAGTGTGTCAAGTAATTTTCATATTAAAAAAATAGTTTTTCATAATATGAAAAATTTTATGGAGTTCCATCAATGAAAGATTCAGTCGATCACAGAACCCTTGAAGCTAAAATTGCTACCATTCGCCAGCATGGGCATCATTCTTCACCGGCAAGGTTGAGGAAAATGATGATGCAGAACTTATCAATCCCGCCCCCCAAATCTTCGGCTGAACATGCCCTCGTGTTCGGCTGCTATTCGCTTTATTCGAATCATTCGCGTCTGTTGATGACATACATCAGAATTTTGGAACAACTCGGTGTGGATTATACTTGTTTGGAGAAAGAATATTGCTGCGGTTCTCCGCTGGTGCAAACCAGCAAGCGTTCAGACAGAAAGCAGGCAAAGGACGCCGCTATAGATTTCTTGCAGCTGAACATCGAGCAGGCAATTCAAAAAAAAGTTAAAAAAATTGCCTATTTCTGCTCTTCATGCGCAAGAATAGCCAACAGCTTGATGAAGGATGATACGGTCGAACACATCTATCTTCTGGATTTGCTCCTTGATCATGTGAATGTCTCCCAACTTCGATACGGACCGGCCACGGTCGGTTATTTTGAAGGCTGCCACGCGACGATAGACGCTTTTTTTACGGGTGCAAACCTTCCCTGGGAACGCTACAGGAAGATGCTGGGTCGTATCCATGGGCTTACGATCGTTGATTTGCCCGCTGACGCCTGTTGTCGTGGGCGAAGCGAACACATACTGGAAAAACTACTAGAAAGAAATCTTTCAATTGTTATTTGCAGCTGCAACAATTGCGTACGCTTCCTCGAACGAAAAGCCGGAACAAGGATACAGGTTAAACACATGTTGGAAATCATCAGCGACGCATTGGTGGGGATTTGAGCATATCATGCAGCAGTTCTATACAGCCCGAAGCCTAGGAAATCCCCGTTAATCAGACAAGAGATACCTCAGGTTTCAGATCGCATGAATTCTATTGTATACTCCAGAGGTCCTAGCAAACAGCCACGGTAAAAAAGGTGGTTCTATAAGCCACTGATATATAACGAAAATTAAAAATGGCTGTTTTAAAAAATCCCTTGTGTAT
>Ga0180009_10006561_pt1 | contig 12173 bp, 16 predicted proteins | sample OS_PC_MetaG_FD_123537 | JGI IMG/M metagenome (GOLD analysis project Ga0180009, IMG submission 123537) | Groundwater microbial communities from the Aspo Hard Rock Laboratory (HRL) deep subsurface site, Sweden - OS_PC_MetaG | ecosystem: Environmental > Aquatic > Deep subsurface > Groundwater...
AAAAACCGATGGTGCGGGAGGGGGGACTCGAACCCCCACGCCTTGCGGCGCTGGAACCTAAATCCAGTGCGTCTACCAATTCCGCCACTCTCGCGGCGTAGCCGCAAAACTATCAACCAATAAGTGTAATATAATCAAAGCGATGCTGTCACCCAAGCCCAACCGGCATCCCGCCTAAGTCTTTATTCCCATTCCGTTTTTTATTGCCGGTGCCGGTCGAACACTACGAAAATTTCCCCGTTGCGTCCTGGTTGCTGCCGAAAAGGCTGCGCCGGCCGGTCGAAGCCATCTACCGGTTTGCACGCAGCGCGGACGACATTGCCGACGAAGGCGACGCGCCCGCTGAAGCACGCCTGTCCCAGCTGGCGGCCTACCACAGCGAACTGGATCGCATTGAGCGCGGCGAGACGCCGGACGACCCGGTGTTCGGGCCGCTTGCCGCCGAAATCCGCACCCACGCAATCCCGATGGCTCCGTTTCGCGACCTGCTGTCGGCGTTTGCGCAGGACGTGGAAAAAACCCGCTACGCCAGCTTCGGTGAAGTCATGGACTACTGCCGCCGCTCGGCCAATCCGGTGGGACGCCTGATGCTGCATCTGTACGGCGACAGCGACCCCCGCCACCTGGCCTATTCCGACGCCATCTGCAGCAGCCTGCAATTGACCAATTTTCTGCAGGACATCTCCATCGATTATCGCAAGGACCGCATCTACCTGCCGCAGGACGAACTCGCCGCCCACCACGTCAGTGAAACGCAGATTGCTGCGGGCGACACGCGCGGCCTGTGGCACACGATGATGCACCGACAGATCGAGCGAGCGCGCAAACTGCTGCAGGCCGGCGCGCCGCTCGGCCGGCAGCTCAAGGGACGCGTCGGACTGGAGCTGCGCGTCACCATCCGCGGGGGCGAGGCCATACTGCGCAAGCTGCATGCCGATCCCGGCTGCGTGTTCCACGACCGCCCAGTGCTGACGAAAAAGGACTGGCTTTTCATGCTCGCGCGCGGAATCTATTGAACATGGATGTCCACCAGTACTGCCAGGATCGCGCCGCCGCCAGCGGCTCCAGTTTCTACTACAGCTTCGTCTTTTTGCCGCCGGACACGCGGCGCGCGATCACCGCGTTTTACGCGCTGTGCCGCGAGCTCGACGACGTGGTGGACGAATGCCACGAACGCCAGGTGGCCGAGGCCAAGCTCGACTGGTGGCGCGATGAAATCGCGCGCTATGCGGCAGGCGCGCCGCAGCACCCATCCACCCGTGCGCTCGCCGACACGCCGCAGGGGCGTGCCATTCCGCCCGCGCTGCTGCTCGAAATCGTCGACGGCATGGCGATGGATCTCGACGCCGCGCGCTACCCCGATTTCAAGTCGCTCCACCTCTACTGCTACCGCGTGGCGGGCGTGGTGGGTGAGGTCGCGGCGGCGATCTTCGACGGCGCGCGCAACGCGGATGAGCGCGAGATTCGCCGCTATGCCCACGAACTGGGATTGGCATTCCAGCTCACCAACATCATCCGCGACGTCGGCGAAGACGCGCGGCGCGGCCGCATCTACCTGCCGCAGGACGAACTCGAGCGTTTCGGCGTCGCCGAATCCGATCTATTGAACGGCCGCGACACGCCGGCATTCCAGGCGCTGATGCAGTTCCAGTACGAACGCGCCCAGATGCATTACGACAGTGCACTGGCTGCCCTGCCCGCCCGCGCGCGCCGCGCGCAGCGACCGGGCCTGGTGATGGCGGCGATTTATCGAACCTTACTCGACGAAATCCGGCGCGACCGCTTTCCGGTGCTACGCGCGCGCGTGGCGCTCACGCCGCTGCGCAAGCTGTGGCTCGCCAGCCGGACCTGGCTGTTTCCATGACGCCGCATGTGGCGGTCGTCGGCGGCGGCTGGGCCGGCTGCGCCGCGGCGCTGACGCTCGCCGAAGCCGGGGTGGCTGTCACCCTGTTCGAGGCCAGCCGCACGCTCGGCGGCCGCGCGCGCGCCGTCGAACTCGAAGGCCAGGCCCTCGACAATGGCCAGCACATCCTGCTCGGCGCGTATGAGCAGACGCTGGCGCTGATCGAACGGCTGCGTCCCGCCGCGGCGCCGGCGGGCCTGTGGCGGCTGCCGCTCACGCTCGAGCAGCCGCCTGATTTCAGCCTCACCTGTCCGCGCCTGCCGGCACCACTGCATCTCGCCGCGGGATTGTTCGGCGCGCGCGGCTTGAGTTGGGGCGACAAGCTGGCAGCTGCGCGCTGGGCACACGCCCAAATCCGCGGCTCCGAGGACACCCTCGACGGCAGCGTCAGCCAGTTCACTGCCACGCAGCCGGAAAAACTCAACCGCCTGCTGTGGCATCCGCTGTGCGTGTCCGCGCTCAACACACCGCCTGACATCGCCAGCGCGCAGGTCTTCCGCAATGTGATTCGCGCCGCCTTTGGTGGGGGCAACCAGCACAGCGACCTGTTGCTGCCACGCGAGGATCTGACTGCACTGTTTCCCGCGCCGGCCGCCACACGCCTGACAGAATGCGGCGGCAGCGTGCGGCTGGGCTGTCGGGTGACCACGCTCGCGGCCGCGGCGGATGCCGTCACGCTGTGCACGCGCGACAAATCGGCGGTTTTCAGCCACGCCATCCTCGCCGTTGCGCCGCAGCATCTCCGTATGCTGGCAGCCCAGGTGCCCGCGCTGGAGCCCATTGCGCAGCAAGTGGCGACGTACGACTATCAGCCGATCGCCACCGCTTACCTTCAGTACGACCCGGATTTTCGCCTGGCCAAGCCGCTTTTCGCACTGACGGACGGACCGGCACAGTTCGTTTTCGACCGCGGCCAGAGCCACGGCCAAGCCGGGCTGCTGGCGTTGGTTGCCAGCGCGGCCACAGATCTACCGACGGACTGGGTGGATCAGGCCGCGGCGCAGGTGCAGCGCATCGCCCAGCCCGGTGCCGCACGCTGGCGCAAAAGCATCGTCGAGAAGCAGGCGACGTATTCCTGCGTGCCCGACCTGCCGCGCCCTGCCGTCACCACCCCGCACCCGCGCCTGTTTCTGGCGGGCGACTACACGGCCGGGCCGTACCCCGCCACACTCGAAAGCGCAACACAGAGCGGAGTACAATCGGCCGCCTTGCTCCTTGAAACGCTATGAAAGACTATCTTCCCGCTCCTGATCTGCTTGCCGGCCGCGTCATCCTGGTCACTGGCGCCAGCGCCGGGCTCGGCCGTGCCGCCAGTCTGGCATTCGCACGCCATGGCGCCACCGTCGCGCTGCTGGCGCGCAACGAAGCCGGACTGGATGCGGTCTACGACGAAATCGTGGCGGCCGGCGGACCCGAGCCGGCGATGTTTCCCTACGATCTGGCTGCCGCCGACGACCGCAGCCTGGACACCCTCGCCGGCACGCTCGCGCAGCATCTGAAGCGACTCGACGGCGTGCTGCACAGCGCGCACCAGTTCTACAACCTGACCCCGCTGGAACTGCAGACACTGGAACAGTGGCAGACGCTGATGCGAGTGAACCTGATCGCGCCTTTCGCCCTCACCCGTGCCTGCCTGCCGCTGCTGCGGCAGTCGCCCGACGCCTCGGTGGTGTTCACCGGCGAAACGCACGGCCACCGGCCCGGTGCCTATTGGGGCGGCTACGCGGTGGCAAAATCCGGTCTGGAAACCCTGACCCGCATCTGGGCGGACGAACTGGACGCCGAAAGCACGCTGCGCATCAACACGCTGATCCCCGGCCAGGTCGCCACCACGCTACGCACGCGCACCCACCCCGGACTGGCGGCCGATGCCGTGCCGGCCGTAGACGACCTGATGCCGTGGTATCTCTATCTGATGGGCACCGACAGCCGCGCGGTGCGTGGACAGATTATCGAATGCCAGCCCTGAACCACGCCCAGGAAACCGCCAGCCTGCATATCGGCCGCTACGAAGTCCTCGATGAAATCGGACAGGGCGCGATGGGCACGGTGCACCGCGCACGCGACCCGCTGATCGAGCGGACGGTGGCGATCAAGGTGGTGCCGATCGCGCAGTTGCAGCAGGAAGGCGCCGACGCAGAATCGCGCTTTCTGCGCGAGGCGCAAAGCGCCGGCCGGCTCTCCCACCCCAACATCGTGACCATCTACGATGTGGGCGAAGCCGACGGGCTGGCCTACATCGCCATGGAATACCTGCCCGGCGTCACCCTGCGCGACATCATGAACCGCGGGCCGCTGCCGCTCGACCTGGCGCTCGACACCGCCGCGCAGATGGCCAGCGCACTGGCGTTTGCCCACGAGCACGGGGTCATCCACCGCGACATCAAACCCGCCAACGTCGTCGTCACCGGCCGCCACGGGCGCGTCAAGCTGACCGACTTTGGCATCGCCCACCTCGCCAACAGCGACCGCACCCAGACTGGACAGATGCTCGGTTCGCCGCGCTACATGTCGCCGGAGCAGGCCATGGGGCGCGAGATCGACGGGCGCGCGGACATCTTTTCGCTCGGTGCGGTGCTGTATGAAATGATCACCGGCCAATACGCGTTCGACGGCGAAAGCCTGGCCGGAATTGTGTACCGCGTCATCAACGACACCCCGCTACCCGCCGAGCAACTGCGTCCCGGCCTGCCGGCCTGGTTGAACGAATTGCTGGCATGCATGCTGGACAAGCAGCCGGAAAACCGGCCCGACGCCCGCACGCTGGTCAAGGCCTTGCACGCGCTGAGCGTCGCCGCGCCGGCGCCGTTGCCGGTCGTCGTGCCCCCTCCGCAGCGCGTGCCGCGCCTGCTGGCGGTGCTGGCCTTCGGCACCCCACTCGGCGTGTTGCTGCTGATCGGCGTGGGCATCATCCTGGTCGACTATTTTCTGCCCGCACCTCCGACGGACACACCAGTGTCCATGGATGCACCCGCGACGCCGCAAACCGGCACGGACACCCGGCGCGCGCCCGGCATCGCCGACACCCCGCCTCCCGCTGCGTCGCCCCTCCCCGCCAAGGCGGACCCCTACCTGGAGGGGCTCGACAAGAAGCAGGTTGAACTGCGGATCCGGCGCACCGAACTGCTACTGCAATACACCGACCAGCATCCCGATGTGGTGCAGGTGGACCGGCAGCTCGAGCAGTTGCGCAGCGAACGCCGCCGGCATCTGCGGCAACAGCAGGCCCGCTGATTCCTCACCAGTTGGTTTCGTGCTCGGCGGTTGCCGACACCCGGTGGATGCTGAGGTCGGCGCCGGTGAATTCCGCTTCCGGATCGAGACGCAGGCGGGTGACCTGTTTCAGTAGTCCGTAGACCACCAGGCTGCCGACCACGGCCACCGCCACCCCGCCCAGCGTGCCCACGATCTGTGCCGCCAGACTGACGCCCCCCATGCCGCCCAGCGCCTGGCTGCCGAAAATGCCGGCGGCGATGCCGCCCCAGGCGCCGCACAGTCCATGCAGCGGCCAGACGCCCAGCACATCGTCGATCTTCCAGCGGTTCTGCGTCACCATGAACATCCAGACGAACAGCCCGCCGGCAATCACGCCAGTGGCAAGCGCGCCGATCGGATGCATCAGGTCGGACCCCGCACAAACGGCCACCAACCCGGCCAGCGGGCCGTTGTGGATGAAGCCGGGGTCGTTGCGGCCGATCACCAGCGCGGCGAGCGTGCCGCCCACCATCGCCATCAGCGAGTTGACCGCGACCAGGCCCGACACCGCCTCGATCATCTGCGCCGACATCACGTTGAAGCCAAACCAGCCCACCGTCAGGATCCACGCGCCGAGCGCCAGGAAGGGAATATTGGATGGCGGGTGCGCCGAAACCATGCCGTCCTTGGTATAGCGGCCGCGCCGCGCGCCCAGCAGCAGCACTGCAGGCAGCGCGATCCAGCCGCCCACCGCATGCACCACCACCGAGCCGGCAAAGTCGTGGAAACGCGCGCCGAAGCTGGCTTCCAGCCAATCCTGTAAGCCGTAGTTACCGTTCCAGACGATGCCCTCATAAAACGGGTACACCAGCCCCACCAGCGCAAAGGTCGCCGCCAGTTGCGGGTTGAAGCGGGCACGCTCGGCGATGCCGCCCGACACGATCGCCGGGATCGCCGCCGCGAAGGTCAGCAGGAAAAAGAACTTGACCAGGTCGTAACCATTTTTCGCCGACAGCACCTCGGCACTGGAGAAGAAGCTGACGCCGTAGGCGACGCTGTAGCCGATGAAGAAATAGGCAATGGTCGAAACGGAAAAGTCGGTGAGGATCTTGACCAGGGCGTTGACCTGGTTCTTCTTGCGCACCGTACCCAGTTCGAGAAAGGCAAACCCGGCGTGCATCGCCAGCACCATGATCCCGCCCAACAACACGAACAACACGTCACTGCCTGATTTCAGCGCTTCCATTAGCCGGCTCCCGATTGAATGCCGGCTGTTTAAAGCAAGCGGCGTTCCTGCCAACTAAGCTTTTGATTTATATGGGAAGGCCTTCAAGGTCATGTGGTAACAGGCACCACATCGGTGCGGCACGCACCAGACAGGTGCATTACTTGGCGTCGCGCGGCTCCGCCTCGGGCGGGTCGGATTCGATGCGATCCAGCTCGGCGTCCATGTCGGATTCCGACATCGGCGCGTAATCGGGCTCGGTCTCGCTGTCGGGTTTGGGCTTGCTGATCATCGACGCGACGATGATGCCCAGCTCGTACAGAATCCACATCGGCACCGCGAGCATGAACTGCGAAATCACGTCGGGCGGGGTAAAAATCGCGCCGATGACGAACGCGCCGACGACGACATAGGGGCGGATCTCGCGCAGCTTGGCAATCGACACCATGCCCATCTTGACCAGCAGCACCACCGCGACCGGGACTTCGAAGGTGATGCCGAACGCCAGGAACAGGGTCATCACGAAGTCGAGGTACTTGCCGATGTCGGTCATCACCGCCACGCCTTCAGGCGCAACGCCGACGATAAAGCCGAACACCACCGGGAACACCAGGAAATAGGCGAACGCCATGCCCAGTAGGAACAGGATCACGCTGGTGATCACCAGCGGCACGCCGAGACGTTTTTCATGCTGGTACAGCCCCGGCGCGACAAACGCCCAGGCCTGATAAAACACCCACGGCAACGCCAGCAGGAAGGCGGTCATCATCGTGACCTTGATCGGCACGAAGAACGGCGTGGTGACCTCGGTGGCGATCATCTGGCCGCCCTGCGGCAGGGATTCCAGCATCGGTTTGGCCAGCAGCGCATAGAGGTCCTGCGCCCACGGAAACAGCAGCACGAACAGCACCACCACCGCGATTACCGCGCGCAGCAGGCGGTCCCGCATTTCGATCAGATGCGAGATAAAGGAATCTTCCGGTGAACTCATGGGGTTTTTCCGGCAGTGTCGCCGTGCGCTGATTCCACGACCGCTGCAGGCGCGGCGGTAGCCGCATTCTGGTCAGGCTCGTCGAGCGGCAGGCTTCGCTGCGGCATCTGTTCGGCCTCCAGCCGCTGCAGCGCGGACTGGGTGACGGGGCGCTCGCCCTCGGTCGTGCCCATCGCCTTCACCACCTTGTCGACGTTGCTCACCTCGTCGCGCAGGTAATCGTCGACCACGGTCGCCTGCTGCTGGACATCGGCTTCCACCGACTCGACCGATTCCTTGAAGCTCTGACCGGCCTTGCGCAACTCATCCAGCTGAATTTCGTTGCTGATGTCCGCTTTCACGGTCGACACGTAGCGCTGCATGCGGCCGTACAGATGCCCCGCCGTGCGCGCGACCTTGGGCAGGCGCTCGGGGCCGATGACGATCAGCGCCACGACGCCGATGATCATGAGTTCGGTAAAGCCGATGTCGAACATTTTAGGGGCTAGGTGCTAGGGGCTAGGATTTAGGGCTGGGGGGTCTGCGGACTTGGGAAGGAAGCCGCGCGCAGCGCGCCCCTCCCTAACCCCTAAATCCTAGCTCCTAACCCCTAATCTCAGGAATTCTGTTTGTCCTTGACCTCGGCGTCGATGGTGCGCCCGTCCTGATCGGTTTTTTCGCCGATCTTCGGCGAATCGTCTTTCATGCCTTCCTTGAAGCCCTTGACTGCGCCCCCCAGATCGCCGCCGATGTTGCGCAGTTTCTTGGTGCCGAAAATCAGCAGCACCACGACCAGAACGATCAGCCAGTGCCAGATGCTAAAAGCGCCCATGTTATTTCTCCTGTTGATTAAATGCGTTTGACGGGATCACCCCCGCCAAATACGTGAACGTGAATATGGAATACTTCCTGACCGCCACCGCGCCCGGTATTGATCAGCGTCTTGAAGCCGGCATCCAGCCCCTGCGCCTTCGCCAGGCGCGGCGCCAGCAGCAGCATCCTGCCGAGCAGGCCCTCGTGCGCCGGCGTGCAATCGGCCAGGGTCGCGATGTGCGCCTTCGGAATGATCAGGAAATGCACCCGCGCAAACGGATGAATATCGTGAAACGCCAGCACCTCGTCGTCTTCGTAGACCTTGCCACTGGGGATCTCGCCGGCGACGATCTTGCAGAAAATGCAGTCACTCATCTCGATTCGCCTTTTCAGCCAGTCCTGACAGGCCCTCGCGGCGCGCCAGCTCGTTCAGCACGTCCGCCGGTTTCAAGCCCTTGTGCGCCAGCAATACCAGGGTATGAAACCACAAATCGGCGACTTCGTAGATGATCTTTTCGGCCTGGTCGTCCTTGGCCGCCATCACGGTTTCGGTCGCCTCCTCGCCGATCTTCTTCAGGATGGCGTCGGTGCCCCTGGCATAGAGCTTCGCCACATACGAACTGTCGGGCGACGCCTGCTTGCGTGCTTCTAGCGTTTCGGCGAGGCGGTCGAGAATGTCACTCATTTCTGATAGATCTCGTCAGGGTTCTTCAGCACCGGGGCGGTCGTCAGCCAGTGATCGCCGCCTTGATCATCCTTGGCGAGCTTCTGGAAAAAGCAGGATCGCCGGCCTGTATGACAGGCAATGCCACCCACCTGTTCAATTTTAAGCAGCACCACGTCGTTGTCGCAGTCCAGCCGGATCTCGCTGACGTTCTGCACATGGCCGGATTCCTCGCCCTTGCGCCAGAGTTTGTTGCGCGACCGCGAGAAATATACGCCGCGCATCGTACGTGCGGTCTCCTCCAGTGCCTCACGGTTCATCCATGCCACCATCAGGATTTCGCCACTGACGGCGTCCTGGGCGATTGCGGGCACCAGGCCCTGCGCGTCCCATTTGACGGCGTCGAGCCAGTCGCTCACAGCCTGACCTCGATACCGTGCTGCTTCATGTAGCGCTTGGCCTCGTCGATGCCGTATTCACCAAAGTGGAAGATGCTCGCCGCCAGCACCGCATCGGCGCGGCCTTCCTTGACGCCGTCGACCAGATGCTGAAGGTTGCCCACGCCGCCGCTGGCGATGATGGGGATGTCGACCGCGTCGGAAATCGCGCGCGTCAGGTCCAGATCGAAGCCGCTCTTGGTGCCGTCGCGATCCATCGAGGTCAGCAGCAACTCGCCCGCGCCAAGGCTTTCCATTTTCTTCGCCCACTCGATCGCATCCAGCCCGGTGGCCTTGCGGCCGCCGTGGGTAAAAACCTCCCAGTGGTCGCCCACGCGCTTGGAATCGATGGCGACGACGATGCACTGGCTGCCGTAGCGGTTGGCCGCGTCCTTCACCAGTTGCGGATTGACCACCGCCGAGGTGTTGATGCTGACCTTGTCGGCGCCGGCATTGAGCAGGCGCTGCACGTCACCCACTTCGCGCACGCCGCCGCCGACCGTCAGCGGAATGAAGACTTCCGCCGCCACCGCTTCGATGATGTGCAGGATCAGGTCGCGCTCGTCGGAAGATGCCGTGATATCGAGAAAGGTCAGTTCGTCGGCGCCCGCCTCGTTGTAGCGGCGCGCGATTTCGACCGGATCACCGGCGTCCTTCAGCTCGACGAAGTTGACGCCCTTGACCACGCGGCCATGGGTGACATCAAGACACGGGATGATGCGCTTTGCCAGCATGGTTATCCAGTCAAACTAGACTCCGAACACGCCACCGGCGAGTTCGTCGGCAAGCTTCTGCGCCTCGGCGAAGTCGAGCGTGCCCTGGTAGATCGCGCGGCCGGTGATGGCGCCGATGATGCCGTCCTTGGCGACGGTGGAGAGCGCACGGACGTCGTCGAGGTTGGTGACGCCGCCGCTGGCGATGACCGGGATCGACAAAGCCTGGGCGAGGCGCTGCGTCGCGTCGACGTTCACCCCACTCAGCATGCCGTCGCGGCCGATGTCGGTGTAGATGACCGCCTCGACACCATAGCCCTCGAAGCGCTTGGCGAGATCGATGACGTCATGGCCGGTGATCTTGGACCAGCCCTCGACCGCGATCTTGCCGTCCTTGGCGTCGAGCCCGACCATCACGTGGCCGGGGAAGGCGTCGCAGGCCTCGTGCAGAAAACCGGGGTTCTTCACCGCCGCGGTGCCGATGATGACGTAGCGTACGCCGTCGTCGAGGTAGCGCTCGATCGTGGCGAGGTCGCGGATGCCGCCGCCGAGCTGCACCGGCATGTCGTCGCCCACCGCGTCGACGATGGAGCGGATCGCCGCATCGTTGACCGGTTTGCCGGCAAACGCGCCGTTGAGGTCGACCAGATGCAGGCGGCGCGCGCCGAGCTCTTTCCAGCGACGGGCCGTGGCTGCCGGGTCTTCGGAAAATACGGTGGCACTGTCCATTTCGCCTTGCTCCAGGCGTACGCAATGGCCGTCTTTAAGGTCAATCGCAGGAATAATTAACATGGCTAATCAGCGGGGTCGTACTGGTAAAAATTAGGCGCAGGCAGCGCCGGACATATCACAGGCGGTGTCGGACCCACCCGGATTCCAGGTTACAAAATTGCCCAGCAAGGTCAGCCCATCGTTCTGGCTTTTTTCCGGATGAAACTGGACCGCGAAAATGTTCCCCGTGGCCACCGCGCAGGTGAACGGGAAAGGGTAGTGCGAAAAGCCGGCGATCACGTCGGGCGCGGTCGGCTGCACAAAATAGCTGTGGACGAAATAGAAGCGTGCGCCCTCCTCGATGCCCACCCACAGCGGATGCGGCGCTGCCTGATGGACATTGTTCCAGCCCATGTGCGGCACCTTCAATTTGCTGCCCTGATTGTCGACCATCGCCTCGTGTGGAAAATGCTGCACCGTGCCCGGGAGAATGCCCAGGCAATCCGTGTCGCCTTCCTCGCTGTGCTCGAACAGCACCTGCATGCCCATGCAGATGCCGAGGAAAGGCTTGCTGTGGGCGGCGTCGACGATCACCTGGCGCAGGCCGCGTGCGTCGATTTCGCGCATGCAGTCGGGCGCGGCGCCCTGCCCCGGAAACACCACGCGGCCGGCGTCGGCAATCACCGCGGGGTCGGAGGTCACTACCACGCTCGCCGCCGGGGCGACATGCTCGATGGCCTTGGACACCGAACGCAGATTGCCCATGCCGTAGTCGATGACGGCAATGTCAACGCTCACCGCGCAGCCTTTGTTTCGAAATTCATAGGGCGCCCTTGGTCGAGGGCAGCACGTCACCCATCCGCGCATCAGGCTCCACTGCCATGCGCAGCGCGCGGCCGAAAGCCTTGAAAATCGTCTCGGCCTGGTGGTGCGCGTTGATGCCGCGCAGGTTGTCGATATGCAGCGTCACCCCAGCGTGGTTGATGAAACCGCGGAAGAATTCGAGGAACAGGTCGACATCGAACTCGCCGATGCGCGCACGCGTGTAATCGACGTGGTATTCCAGCCCCGGGCGTCCCGACAGGTCGATCACCACGCGCGACAAGGCCTCGTCGAGCGGCACGTAGGCATGGCCGTAGCGGCGGATGCCCTTCTTGTCGCCGAGCGCCTGCGCGAAGGCCTGACCGAATGTGATGCCGGTGTCCTCCACCGTGTGGTGGGCGTCGATGTGCAGGTCGCCCTTCGCCTCAATGTCGAGGTCGATCAGCCCATGGCGGGCGATCTGGTCGAGCATGTGATCGAGAAACGGCACGCCGGTGGCCAGCTTGGCGCTGCCGGTGCCGTCAAGATTGAGACTGACCGTGATCTGGGTCTCGAGGGTGTTGCGGGTAACTTGGGCGGTACGCATGGCGTCGGGAAATAAGGCTGTAAAGGGATTCTAGCAGGCCGCTCTGGTTTTCAGCACAGCGCTTTCAATGCGGCAAGCAGTGCATCGCATTGCGCATCGGTGCCGATGGTGATGCGCAAAAACGGCGCGATACG
>Ga0180009_10006562_pt1 | contig 12172 bp, 12 predicted proteins | sample OS_PC_MetaG_FD_123537 | JGI IMG/M metagenome (GOLD analysis project Ga0180009, IMG submission 123537) | Groundwater microbial communities from the Aspo Hard Rock Laboratory (HRL) deep subsurface site, Sweden - OS_PC_MetaG | ecosystem: Environmental > Aquatic > Deep subsurface > Groundwater...
AAAAAACAATCTCTCATATGAGAAGTATTGCTAAAAGACCATCACGAATTAAAAAATACTTCGAACATCCCTCGGTTGCATATGCCTCATGAATCCCTTATATTTAATTGCCGGAGTAATAATGATTTATGGGAGTTAATGAGAACTGTTAATGAAAGATGATGCTGAAAAATTATATTTAGAAAAATACAAAGAACTCTATACTCTCGCTAAAGAAGCTTTTGCTGAAGAATTGGCGAGATTAGCAAGAATTGATGATAAAGCGGCAAAGTACCTCTCAGTCATTACCGTTATTCTAGGAATTTATGGTTTCTTTACAAAATACGCAATTGAAAAATGTATACCTATAAAAGGTTTTTTTGATTTATTACTTGTTGGAATTATTGTATTGCTACTAGTTTCACTAGTAATCACATGGTATAATATTTTTAGGGTGCTGAAAATTGATTCTTATGCAAAAATACCAGTAGATTTAGATTTTTTTCGAAAAAACGATCTAACTAGCATTTATTTCTCATTAGCAAAAGGGATGAAGGAAAACATGCAAAAAAATAGAAAACAAGGTGACAATAAAGCTTTATGGCTCAGGCGTTCATATAAATTGATAGGATTAAACGTTATCCTTATTATGACAACCATCGTGCTCTATATTTGTTCTTATTTCTCAAAATTGCCGACTATATATTAATTGGAGGGTACAATGTGTGAAAATCAAGAAAAACCTGATGATAAACCAGATGAAGCTACTCCTAGTGATGCTTTGCCAGATCACAATTTAGTTCCCCCTGTATTTGATATAGTCACTGAGGGTTTTAGTGAAGATAGAATCGAAAAAAAAAGTATTATAGAAATCATTCCTGAAGTAATTTCAAATGATGATAAAAAATAAGTTTTCCTTGTAAAGACGATAGTTGTAAGATTTATTAAAATTGATTTTCTTTCAATTTATTCTATTTCAATTTTATCTATTTCTTTCATCAATCGATCAGTTTCAGATAGAGCAATGATGATTTTTTGATAATGTTGGATATCCTCGAATGAAAGCGTTCGACCTTTGCGATCTTTCAACCATTTCTGGGCTGGTTGATAGCCGCCAATATGAAATTCCCAAGCGATTGGCGGCACTTTATCAAAAAATTGCTCCGAGTTTATCCAAACTTTGCCATCAGCGTATTTTATTTTACCAACTTCGTTGCTGCCTGTAATAGGGTAGGTAGTAATGAATTTATTAATGATCGGGCTCTCAAGTAAATGGATTTGCCGAAGCTCCCCGCCCGATTCAACCAATTTCCAAAATGTTTCTTTGTCTTTTGGATAAGGTACCCGGGGGAAATCGATTTTCAAGAATTCTTTATATTTTTCTCGGTAATGGGAGGAATACAACACTGCATAAATATAATCGAGTAAATTGATAGGTGAAAAAGTATTTTTATTAATTGATTTTTCTGGTTCAAACGTCAACCCCATCCTCTCTGATATTTGTTTTAAAATATGTATATTAATATTAGGAGAGCGTTGACTAATAATTGCTGCTTTTGCAGGAAATATTTCTGAAGTATAAAAATAAAGTGGAAAAAACTTGCAATTATCAAATGGAGAAACTCCATCTTTATCTACCAATTTATTTGAAATAAAATAATTATTAACGTTTCCTCGTCGTGAATTTCTTATTGCCAATAAAAGCAAATTTTCTTTAAGTGCATTATTCATCAACGGACTTCTTGGATATGCCATAAAGCCTTTGCTGTTACCTGTAAAATAGGTAAATCTCTCGTCAAATGGATGATACGTGACTTTGAATTTTATTCCTTCATGTTCATGGATATCTTTCTTAGCCCATTTTATTGTCCAGTCTCTTCCATCTTCTACTAACTTATATTTTTTTCTTAATTCTTCGATATCTAGATTTCGTAAATCCTTTATTTTTTGTTTTAATTCCTTTTCTGTGTATGAATAAACAAAACTATCTCTTTTTGTTTGAATCCCGGTGTTATTTTCAATGAAGATTTCATCAAGTTTAAAAAATGTTTCAAATTTATTTTTTAATTTAAAATCTTTTGGAACAAAAAAGAAATATGGAAGTTGATAATTAATTGGAGTCCATTCAATTGATTTTGTATTTTTATCAAACAATTGTTGGTATTTGTATTCACGAAGACCATGCAAATCGAAATGCTGGACTTGAGCCAATTCACCTTTTTTCTTTTTATTATTTTTTACAAACAGGTTGATTGAAACACCCTGCATGATGTCAAAGACATTCTCATCTTTGCTGCCATCGGGTGAGGTTTCCTTTTTCTTGGCGTTGCCGTGCAGATCAAGAATAGATATTTTGTCGAAAGTTTCGAGCAAGTGTTTACGCATCTGGCGGTGGGTGATGCCGTCGATGAAGCTGTTGTTAGAGATAAATCCCAAAATGCCTTCGCCATTTTTCTCGATGAAGTTTTCACCATAGCGGATGAACTTGATATAATCGTCATCGAGGTTGAGTTTTTTTTCATTCAAGTCCTTTTTATAAGCGGCGATCAGGTTTTGAATCCATTCGCCTTTGTTGATGCTGCTCACGCTGTAAGGTGGGTTGCCAAGGACCACCATAACTTGTGTGTCGCGTTTAATGGTATTGGCCTGGTTGGCTTCAGCGCTTAGCCAACTGGCGAATAGGGTACCGGTTTCGGGATGGTGCTCCTCGAGGCTGTTGGTCAGAAACACTTTCAGGCGCTGTTCATTTTTGGGCTTATAGCCAGTTTCCCGTAAAAGCAAATCGAGTTTCAAATGAGCCATGGAATAGGAAGCCATGAGTATTTCGAAACCGTTGAGGCGGGGGATCAGGTGTTCTTCTACATAGTCGCTCCATATTCCCTGTTGTCCCTCGAAGCGTTTGTAAATCTGCTTGATCACTTCGGCCAGGAATGTGCCGGTGCCGGCGGCGGGATCGAGAATCTGAACTCTGTGAATTTCCTTTTCAATCTTTTGCCCTTGCGCTTCAACCTTTTTTGTTATTTTACTTGTATCGGCTAGCCCGTGTGGTAAGTCAAAATCGTTTTTCAGAATATCATCAACGGCGCGGACAATGAAACTGACAACCGGTTCGGGCGTGTAGAAGACACCGCGGCTCTTGCGTAGGGCGGGATCGTATTCAGAAAGAAAGGTCTCGTAAAAATGGATTATTGGGTCGTGCTTTTGGGTCGCTTTACCGAAGTCTTTCAGCAATTCGGCCACATTGGTGGCTCGAAAAATATCGGCCAGGGCGTCGACAATCCAGACGATTCGGCTGTCGAGGTCGTAGCCAGCGATATATTGGAACAACTTGCGTAGAAATGGATTAGATTTCGGAATCAGGTTGGCGGCTTCCATACGGGAAAAGCTCTCAAGTGAAGGATCGTGCAGACGCGCCGCGAACATGCCATAGGCGATGGTTTGAGCATAGATGTCGGCAAACTCCTTTGCACTAATGTCGTGAATGAGTATTTGTCTGAAGGCGGTCAATTGATCCATCAAACTGCTATCTGCCTGATTTTCATGATCGGAGGTTAAAGCGTTTTCAATCACTTTTTGCAGCAGGCGGGCTTTTCCAGCCATCATTTTGGCAAGTTTTGCGGAAGATTTTATGGTTTGTCCAGTGTGAAGACAAAAATCTCTTATCAAATCGCTGAAAGCACTGAAATTCTCGTTCTTGGCCACTATGCGGTTGCCTTGAATTTCCCCGATGGTCAATGAAGTGACGAATTCCCCATCTCGGTATAACTTGAATTCAAGGTAATCGGTGATGATCAAGTTGTTTAGTGAGTTACGGTAGCGCTCAAACTGCTCCTTGTAGTCTTTGCTGTTGAGGGGTTTGCCGATATCCTTGGCTTCGATGTAACCGACCGGGATTTTGTGCCGGGTGAGAATATAGTCGGGAGCGCCGCAATCGATATGAACAGGCTCGTTTGTGATCAAAACATCCGGGGCGATACTTTCCAAAAGATTTTGTAAGTCACCCCGGTAGCTGTGTTCAGTGGAAATACCAGTCCGGAAGCGGGTGTTAACTTTATCTATATATTCTTGAGTGGTCATCTATGTTTAATTCTAAATGGAAAGAAGTATGAAATCTCCATGCGGCAATTCTAAGCCAAGTCCACAATTTATTCAACCAAAATATAATGAGTTTGGCTTAACGATAAAATAAGGATGGAATTATTTTATTTCCGATATTGACAAAAAAGGTAAAAAACTCTATAAAATGACCATGGCAAAGAGAATAAATGAGAGCGAGGACGTCAAGGAAATCCTCAGACGTGAACTTCCGAAATTAAAGACCGAATTCGGGGTTAAGCGCATCGGTTTGTTCGGTTCTTTTTCTCGCGGCAAGCAAAAACAGGCCAGTGATATTGATCTGTTGATCGAATTTGATAGCCCCATCGGTTTTAAATTCATAACCCTGGCGGAATATTTGGAAAACAAACTGGGTCGCAAGGTGGATATCCTGACCCCGGCCGGGGTGCAAAGCATCCGCATCAAGCCCATTGCCGCAAGCATCCTCCGCAGTGTAGTTTATGTCTGATCGAGGCGATCTGGCTTTTTTGCACGATATCGTTGAAGCAATTTCAGCTATATCTTCATATATTAAAGATGTGGACTATCTTTCTTTTTTGAAAGATGGGAAAACCCACGATGCAGTGGTTCGCAATCTGGAAATTATCGGTGAGGCGGCTAAAAATATACGTAATCCTTTTAAAAAGATGTATCCAGCATTGCCCTGGAAAGAAATGGCCGGAGTGAGAGATAAGTTGATTCATCAATATTTCGGCATCAATTATGAGGTTGTCTGGACAATTGCTACCCAGGATCTTCCTTCGCTGCAAAAATCGCTTAAGATGATTTTGAAAGAACTTAAGAAAAAAAACTGTAATAAGGAATAGCCTAAAATTTAATCCAAAAAATGATTTTTCGTTTGAAAACAAAATTGAAGTGTGTTAAATATTTTAAAGGAAAATGATGAACGAAATTATATTCAGCGTTGAAAATTCCGCTGAGGGCGGATTTATTGCCAAAGCTTTGGATTTCCCTATATTCACCGAAGGCGAAACTTTTCAGGAATTGAAGGAGAATATAGTTGACGCGGTTAAATGTCATTTTGACCCTCAAGATCTTTCTTTTTATTAATCTTATAAGTTGGAATGAAATGAAAAACAGAAGTGAATCGGCAATAGACATGATGGCTGGGGGCTACAACTGTGCGCAGTCGGTCTTAAGTGCGTTCTGCGAAGATTTGAATTTCGACAGGGAAACGGCCCTGAAGCTGGCCACTGGTTTCGGAGCCGGAATGGCTCGCAGACAGGAGGTTTGCGGGGCGGTGAGCGGCGGCATCATGGCCATCGGCCTGAAATTCGGCCGCGGCCTTGCCGATGAAAAAGCGGTTGCCGAAAACACCTATCTCCTGGTCGGAGAGTTCATGAAGCGCTTCAGCGACAAGTATGGTTCCTGCTTGTGCCGGGTATTGCTGGACGGCTGCGATCTGATGACTGAAAACGGCCGGATTTTTTACAAGGAAAATGATTTGTCCGGAAAAATATGCCGTCCCTGCGTGGCCGCTGCCGTGGGCTTTCTGGAAGACATTATATGAAACCTGGAAGTAAGCGCGGTCAGGTATGGCGCTGAAGGGAACACTTCCATGAACTATATCGTCATCCCCGAAGGCATTGCCGGGGACACCCACGGCCGTCCTTTGCCGGCGCCCAGTTTCGTGTATCGGCAGGTCCTGGATTACATTTTAAGCATCTATGGCGCTGGCGACACGGTATACTTGGCCCCGGCGAACACCTACGACGGAAAAACGGAGCATCAGCTTGCTTTTCAATATTTAAAATCGAAAAATGCGGATTGCCGCATTTCCTTTCCGCCGCTCACCTATGAAAAATATATCGATACGCGCGACAACGCCAGGCACTTGAAAGCTTTTTTGGGGAAGGCGTATAGGGAGCTCTCTTTCGACCTGGTTTGCGCCGCTTTGCACTCCTACCGGGCCGAGTATTGCTTTAAAAATGAAGGCTACAGGCTGGGGAAGATCCATCGGGTCCCGTACAAAGTTACCGGCGAGGGCATAGCCAGCCGCTGGTGGTACTACAAACACAGGCCGCTGCACTTCGGTTATGAGACCCTGGCCTTCTGCCGCGACTTGTTCATGGGTATTTTAAAATAGTTCCTGAAAGAAGAAGAGAATCGATGATTTTAAGTTGAAAAAAAAGGCGGGGACGCGGGTCCCCGCCTTATTCGTTTATCCGAAAGGGGTGTTTATTCGCCGAGGATCTCCTGGGCCAGCTTTTCAGCCCCATAGATCTTTTTCATTGCTTCGATGATGGCGGCGCTGTGCACGGAAACGGTGCGGTTGGCGGTATCGTCGTAGAAGAAACGCCCCATGAAGCTTTCAATGTTGCCATCGAAGACCAGTCCGACCACTTCGCCGGCGCGGTTAATGACCGGGGATCCCGAGTTGCCGCCGATAATGTCGCCGGTGCAGACGAAGTTCAGCGGCGTGGAGAGGTCCAGCTTGTCCTTGGCTTCGGCGACGCGTTTGGGCAGGTTGAAAGGGAACTTGTTGTCGAAGCTGGCGGCCCGGTCATAGAGGCCGTAGAAAGTGGTTTTTGGGGGGGCGATGGTGCCGTTCATGGCATAGCCCTTGACCGTGCCGAAGGAGAGGCGCAGGGTGAAGGTAGCGTCGGGATAGGCGTTCTTGCCGTACACGGCGAACAGCGCTTGGCCGATCTTTTCCCCGGCTGGCCGGGCGATGCTTTCGATGTTGTCTTCCTGCCATTTCTTCATTTCGCGTTCCATGGGATCCAGTTTACGGGCCAGGACGATGAAGCTGTCGGTACAGTTCTCCACGGCCGCTTCGCCGCCTTCGACCAGTTTCTTCCGTTCGTCCGGGTCGGAGAGTTTGCTGCCGGCAATAAGCGCCTTGGCCGCTTCCTCGGGCGTCTTGCCGCCCAGGGCTGCCTGGACGAACGGGTCTTGGGACCCGAGTTCCTCAAGTTGCAGCTGGAGGGAGTTGATAATCATCGCTTCTTCCAGGCCCGGGTAGATGGGGGCCCGTGAAAATAGGCGGAAGCGCAGCGATTCGAGCTGCGAATCATGGAAACCTTCAAGGCGCTTGCCGTCCGGCTTCTTGATTTCAGACACGTACTGCACGATCTGCAAGGCGATACTGCCCAGGCGCAGGCCCGGGACGCGGCGATAGTATAGCTCTTTCATACGCGGCTTTTGTTTCTCGATGGCTGCGGAAATCTGCTCCCAGGCGTCGGCGTAGGCGCTCTTCCACTTGGGATCTGCTTCGACCAGCTTGCGGAATTCCGCTTCGTTGGCCGCTTTCTTTTCCATAATGCCAGGGGACTTCAAGCCATCGTATTCGCCGCTCGAAACCTTGATCCCGTTTTCGATACCGAAGATCATGCCCGCGGCCTGGCGGGCCTGTTCCATGCCCTGGGACGCGTATTGTTTTGCGACTTCCAGCAGGCGCTTATAGTATTTGAGGCGCATGGGATAGGAGTATTCGCGTTGGAACTGGATCTGGGCCAGGGTCAGCAGGCGGTTGGTCGAACCGGGGTGGCCGGAAATGAAAACCAATTCGCCGTCGGCAGCACCATTGGCACTCCACTTCAAATAATGGCTGACAACGGCCGGCTTGCCTTTTTCATAGGCTCGGAAAAGTGCCATATCAAGGTCATGGCGCGGGAAGGTGAAGTTGTCGGGGTCGCCGCCGTAGAACGCGGCCTGCTGCTCGGGGGCAAAAACCAGCTTGACATCGGTATATTTCTTGTAGCGGTAGAGCCAGTATTCACCGCCATTGTAGAGTTTGACCACATCGGAGCGCAGGCCGGTCTTTTTCAGGCTTTGGCGTTCAATGGCGGCAATGGCGGCTTTGCGGGCCTCCAGAGCTTTATTGGCAGCCATACCAGGCTTGACAGCGGCCATTATCTTGGCAGTGACATTCGCCATAGAGATCAGGACGTTGAGCTCCAGGTCGGGGCAGGGGAGTTCTTCGGCAGCCGTGGCGGCGTAAAATCCGTCACTAACATAGTTTTTTTGCGGAGTGGATACCTTCTGCAATTGGCCAAGGGCTACGTGGTGATTGGTCAACACCAGGCCGTTGGGGCTGACAAAGGAGCCAGAACCGCCGTCGCCGACCCGCACCGAAGCCAGGCGGATGTGCTCGAGCCAGGCCGGAGTGGGTTCAAACCCGTATTTTTCCTTGAGCTGTTTCATGGGCATGTTGTCCAGGGTCCACATGCCCTCGTCGGCAGTGAGCGGACCCGCCAGCAAAAACATGACCGTTACGACTGCCAGCGATAGACAGATTGGCAGCCATTTTTTTTGGTTTTTTATCATTAGAAACCTCCTTGTGATTGCAAATAGTAGTACGAATCGGAGTGGGCTTTGGTTCACGAAATGGGTAGCAAAAGGAAAAAGTAAAAAGGTAAAAAGGTAAAAGTAAGAAAATAAGGCAATAGGCTATAGGGAAGAAAAAAGCACTATGTGATAGGTTTGTGGGTGATGGGTTGTGGGGAAGAAAAAAGCGCTTGGTGTAAGGCAAAAGGTGTAAGGTCTGCAGTCAGGAAAATCGCACTAGGTTGATCCCTTTGCGCCGGCCAAGGGTTTTTTCTTCGTTTTGGTAATTTGGTCCTTGGAACTTGGAATTTGTTTGGAATTTGGTGCTTGGGATTTGGAATTTTAATCTTACTTGTCACTTGTTACTCGTCACTTGTCACTGAAGTTCATTGACAAAAAGGCCTTTTTAATGGTATATTGGCTTCCTCACGACCTCTCGGGGCCATGGTTTAATGGGAGAACGCGACCTTCGCAAGGTTGAGATGGCGGTTCGATTCCGCCTGGCTCCATAGTTCGAATTGGGTGAAGCCACTCGTTTTTGGGTAAATGGGTTAATGAGTTGATGGGTTAGAAAAAAAACGATTCTTTCTTAAAATCTTATTTCGAAACTTTGTCTTGAACTCTTCTACTCATTAACCCTTTAACTCATCAACCCTTCAACCTTATAACTCTTCGATCCATTTACCCTTCAACTTCTTCTTTCTTTCCCGGGTTTACCAGCCGGGCGATAAGGATGCTCAGCAAATAAAGCAAAATCATGGGCACGGCGAAAAGTGTCTGGGTGATCATGTCCGGGGTGGGGGTTATGACCGCGGCCAGGATGAATATCGCCACCACAGCGTACTTGAAATAGCGGATCAGGAAACGGGCGCTGACGATGCGCAGTTTGGCCAGCAGGAAGACCAGCACCGGCAGTTCAAAGATCGCCGCGATGCCGAAAAGAACCCTGAAGGCCAGGGAAAAATATTCATTTATGGTGATGATAGCCGTGAAGTCCTTGCCGATGTTCAGGAAAAATTTGCAGGCCAGGGGGAAAACAACGAAATAGCCGAAAGCGCCGCCCAGGAGGAAAAAGAAAGTGGTAAAGATGACAAAGGGCAGTACCCATTTTTTTTCTTTGGCAAACAGGGCGGGGGAGATGAACAGCCACAGTTGGTGGAAAATGAACGGCGAGGCCGCGAACAGGGAAAAGATAAAGGCCACCTTGATATACATCATGAAAGGTTCGGCCAGGGCAGTGTAGGCCAGTTTCTTTTCACCTGTGGGCAGAACGGGAAGGTATTTCAGAACAGGCAGCGACAGCCAGTAATACAGTTTGTCAACGAAGCGCCAGGAGGCGATGAAAAAAACCAGGATGAAGGCGAAGGAATAGATGATGCGCTTGCGCAGTTCGCCCAGGTGCTCGAAAAAGGACATCTCATTTGCTCTTTTCATCGTCCTTGCTCTTTTCTACATCCTTATTTTTTTTCTTTGCGGCGGCGGGTTTTTCGTCAGGGCCATAAATGTTCAGGGAGTCCTTGATATCCTTGCCGATGTCCTTCACGGATTTGTCCACATCGCCATAGATATCCAAGGCGTCCTTGACGTCCTTGCCGATGTCTTTCAACTGGGAGGTCATGCCTTCCTTGTAGATCTCGTCTTCGATCGCCGCTTTCGCCCCATCAATGGTCGAGCGGAATTCGCGGATGGTCTTGCCCAGAAGTTTGGCGAATTCAGGTAGTTTCTTTGGGCCGAAAACCAGCAGCACCACGATAAAAATAAGAAGCAATTCTGGGAAGCCTATTGATCCGAACATGCTTTTGTCACCTTCATGGCTGGAGTTAAAATTTCAAGTAATTTGTCCGATTCACCTGTGCATAATAGCATAATAAAGGCAGCAGTGACAAGTGACGAGTGACGCGTAACGTGTAACGAGGGAAGAAAAGGCAAAGGAGAAGATGAAGAAAAATCCCAAATCACAAGCACCAAATCACAAATAAGCACCAAGCACCAATGACCAAAACGAAGAAAGACAGATCCCCAGCTCCTTTGTATAGGAATATGGAACTTGGAATTTATTTGTTATTTGGGATTTGGATTTTGGAATTTAGGTATATCGGGTGAATTCCTTTTTTTATTCTTTAACTTCGAACATCGAACTTCGAACTCTTACTTCTTCTCGCTGACGATCTCTTTCAGCACCCGGGTCAGGAAGGAATGGAATGCCCGCAGCGTGGGTTCGAATTCGGCGGAAAAGTTGATGCGGTTCAGGTTGTCGTAGTAGTTTAAAAACTCATTCCAATCCTTGTACAGCAGGTAGTTCAGATCGGTTTCCATGAACTGGTTGATGTCAAAAAAAATCTCCGAGGGGGCGATGCCGCTCTTGCTGGTGAAATAATCGTTGATCTTGGTATGCAGCTTGATCAGTTTCTTTTTGACCTCTATGGATTTCTGCTTGCGCGAGACGTAGTTTTCGAAAATGCTGTTGCCGTTGATGTCGGGCTTGAACAACCGGGCCACGCTTTCGATCAGCTCTTGAACGGACACTTCGGCGATGATAACGATGTTCTGGATCATCCTCCTCTTTTTAGGCTTGTTGCTGTTGCCGTCAAAATAAACCGGCAGTTCGCCGGCGTCGATTTTTTTGTATTCCAGTTTGAGGTTCTTGAAAATTACGCCGATCGGTTCCAGTTTCTTTTTAAGCTCCGGGTCGGATTGCAAGCTTTGCCAAAGGGCCGAGTCGTTGAATTTGATGATGGTTTCCATGTTTTTTTTCAGCGACAAGACCAGGGGAATGGCCATGTCCAGGTACTTGTTCTTGTTCAGGTTCAGTTCTATAAAATTATTGATCTTCAGGATGCGAAAAGAGAGAATGAAGAAAATGCCCAGGTTTTTGCGGATATTCTTATCCTTGCAGGCGGAGATGATCCCGGAGATGTCGGGCTGATAGATCTTGTCCATCTTGGGGATGAATTGTTTTTTCAGGAGTGAAATCAGGAAAGGGTTGCTGAGAAGTTCGCGGTGGTATAATTTTTTAATCGACAAATAGGCTTTTTGCGAGACCTGGTCGCCGCGCAGGATCTCACTCAGCAGGTTTCTGAAACTCTGCAGGAAGATGCGGAAGCTGTAAAACCACGATTCGGGCGAATAGAGCTCCTTTAGGTTGGGAAACGATTTTTCCATGTTCTCTTCCAGGATCTTGTCCACGACGAATTCCTCGAAATTGAGGAAATATTTATCCTTTTTAAAATCCAGTTCCTTGAGCAGGGTTGTGATCCTGGCCGACGACTGAAAGAGGCTGAGGACGTAGAATTCATAGTTCCTCTCCGTTTGGGAGGGCAGCTTGAAGACCAGATTTTCCAAGTAGGAAGAGGAATTGAACTCTTCGATGCTTTCAAACCACAGCTTCAGCTCGAACAGGTTGAGCATCATTTTTTCCTGGTCGATCTTGTCGATCCAGCCGGAAAAGATCTCCTCCCATTTCTTTTCGGGCGGCATGTTGACGCTTTCCTTTGAAAAAAAATCGCCGATGTTTTCCAGTTCTCTCTTTTCCATGCAGATATTGTAGCGAATTCAAATCGTATTTGCAAATCGAAAGCAACGGCAGCGGCATTCTGACCTTCATGTATTACGACTGGGGAGCGGCGCATTCACAAACGTCCGCGTCCGAACTCCGGCTGGTACGCGACCTGACCCCGATGCTTCTTATAAGGCAAAATATTTTTCACGCACTAATACGTATTGCCTCATCTAATAATCTACCTGAACGACGATTCGTTGCCTCATGGAAAAAACTACCTGAAAAGTAGGAGAATGACACCAAAGAGAT
>Ga0180009_10006563_pt1 | contig 12172 bp, 10 predicted proteins | sample OS_PC_MetaG_FD_123537 | JGI IMG/M metagenome (GOLD analysis project Ga0180009, IMG submission 123537) | Groundwater microbial communities from the Aspo Hard Rock Laboratory (HRL) deep subsurface site, Sweden - OS_PC_MetaG | ecosystem: Environmental > Aquatic > Deep subsurface > Groundwater...
TAAAAACCATAGTAAGTGTTTGTTTTAATTTTAAAAATAAGCTTATCCCCAGATTTTGGTCGCCTTTATTATGATTCTCAGGAATATATAAATGCTATTAGTACAAAGCGAACGCAACGCACTTCTCAGTTCCCTCTCCGCGGTAGTTGGGGTTGTTGAACGACGTCACACTCTGCCGATCCTGTCGAATCTGTTACTGGAAAAAAAGGGCAACAAGCTCACCTTGCTGGCAACCGATCTCGAATTGCAGATCAGCACTCAGCAGGACGTGGAAGCCGGCGAGGATTTCGCCATCACCATTGCAGCACGCAAGCTGTTTGACATCGTGCGAGCGCTGCCTGACTCGGCCAAAGTCAAACTGGATTCCAAGGACAGTCAGGTTGTGGTAAGCGCAGGCAAGTCACGCTTCACCCTGCAAACGCTGCCTGCCGCAGATTTTCCGCGCGTTGAAACCGGCGCTGGACTGGGTGCGGTTATTCGCCTGCCGCAAAAAAAATTGAAGCGTTTGTTGCAACTGGTTCAATTTGCCATGGCCAGCCAGGACATTCGGTATTATCTCAACGGCATGTTGCTGGTTCTGGAAGGCAAGCAGTTGCGCGTGGTGGCGACCGACGGCCATCGCTTGAGTTATGCCGAGACCGAGCTCGAAAACGAAGCGGAAGCGCGTGAAGTCATTATTCCGCGCAAGACCGTGGTCGAGTTATCGAAGTTGCTGGGTGATGTGGATGATCCGGTTGAACTCCGTATTGGTGCCAATCAGGTCACCATCACCCTGCCCGGAACCGAATTGGTCACCAAAGTGGTTGATGGAAAATTCCCCGATTACCAGCGCGTAATTCCGATGAATCAACCGCGTCACCTCAAGGCCAATCGCCAGAACGTGATGCAGGCATTGCAACGTGCGGCGATTCTTTCGAACGAAAAATTTCGCGGCGTGCGCCTGGTGATGAGTGATAACACCCTGGGCATTGTCTGCAACAACAACGAACAAGAAGAAGCCGCTGACGAAATTGAAGTCAGCTACGACGGCGAACCGCTGGACGTTGGATTCAACGTGACCTATCTGCTGGATGGACTCGGCGCGGTGGGTAGCGAAGAAATTATTTTGTCGCTGGCCGACGCGAACAGCAGCATGTTGTTGACCAGTGAAGGTGAAGTGGGCTTCAAGTACGTCGTGATGCCGATGCGCATTTGAGACTGGCGCAGCCAGGTGAAATTCACGCTACGCAACACACTGCAATAACCGACAGGAATACCCCCTCAGGGGATTAAATACCATGAGTGATAAGCCCGATAACATGCAACCCGATGACGTAAACGGCGGATACGATGAAGACAGCATCCAGCAGCTGGAAGGCCTGGAAGCCGTGCGTAAACGCCCGGGCATGTACATCGGTGACACCTCTGACGGCTCCGGATTGCATCACATGGTGTTTGAAGTGCTCGACAATGCGATTGACGAAGCGCTTGCGGGCTGGTGCGATGACATCAAGGTCATTATTCATCCTGACAATTCCATTTCAATTTCCGATAACGGACGGGGTATTCCGGTAGGCGTCAAATTCGACGACAAACATGAGCCCAAGCGTTCGGCAGCGGAAATTGTCATGACCGTGCTGCACGCAGGCGGCAAGTTCAACCAGAACAGCTACAAGGTGTCAGGCGGCCTGCACGGCGTGGGTGTGTCCTGCGTCAACGGACTGTCAAAATGGCTCAAGCTGATCGTGCGGCGTGATGGAAAAAAATACGCGATGACTTTCAATCAGGGCAAAGTGCTCGATCGCCCGGTTGAAGTTCAGAATGGCGTTGAAGTCTCGCCGATGCAAATCGTCGGTGACACGTTGACGCGTGGAACGGAAGTTCATTTTTTAGCCGACGAGGAAATCTTCGGTGTCGGTCAGGTCGTCTATCATTTCGACATCCTCGCCAAGCGTATCCGTGAACTGTCTTTCCTCAACAACGGGGTCAAGATCGAACTGATCGACCATCGCGATGGCAAGACCGAGAACTTTGCCCACTCGGGGGGCGTGAAAGGCTTTGTCGAATACGTCAGCCGTCTCAAGACGGCGTTACACCCCAAGATTTTCACCGCGGTTGGCGAAAAAGACGGCATGACCGTCGAAGTTGCCATGCAGTGGAACGACAGTTATTCCGAATCCGTACAGTGCTTCACCAACAATATTCCGCAACGCGATGGCGGTTCTCACCTGACCGGCCTGCGCATGGCCATGACGCGGGTGTTGAACAAATACATCGAGGAAAATGATCTGGCCAAAAAAGCCAAGGTCGACACTACCGGCGATGACATGCGCGAAGGCCTGACCTGCGTGTTGTCGGTCAAAGTACCCGAACCCAAGTTTTCCTCGCAGACCAAGGACAAGCTGGTCTCCAGCGAAGTGCAGCCGGTGGTGCAGGAAGTCGTCGGACAAAAACTGGCGGAGTTTTTGCTGGAAAACCCGTCTGATGCCAAGTTGTTGTGCAGCAAGATCATCGATGCCGCGCGCGCGCGCGAAGCCGCACGCAAAGCACGCGAGATTACGCGTCGCAAAGGCATCATGGACGGTCTCGGCCTACCCGGAAAACTGGCCGACTGCCAGGAAAAAGATCCATCCTTGTGTGAAATTTACCTGGTCGAGGGCGATTCCGCCGGCGGCTCGGCCAAGCAGGGACGCGACCGTAAATTCCAGGCGATTCTGCCGCTCAAGGGCAAGATTCTCAACGTAGAACGCGCGCGTTTCGACAAGGTCATCGCCAGCCAGGAGATCGCCACCCTGATCACCGCGCTGGGCACCAGCATCGGCAAGGACGATTACAACCCCGACAAGCTGCGTTACCACCGCATCATCATCATGACTGACGCCGACGTCGACGGCGCCCATATCCGCACCCTGCTGCTGACCTTTTTCTATCGCCAAATGCCAGAACTGGTCGAGCGCGGCCACATCTACATCGCCCAGCCGCCGTTGTACAAGGTCAAGCATGGCCGCTCCGAACGCTACATCAAGGACGAGCATGCGCTGAAAGAGCATCTGATGGCCGAGGCGATGAAAGATGCCGAGCTGACTCCGATGGACGGCGCCATGCCGATCATGGGCGAAGCCCTGGAAACCCTGGCACGCGAGTATTTCCTTGCCGAGGCCGTGTGTGATCGCCTGGCCCGCCTGCTGCCGAACGATGTGTTGCAGACCCTGATGCGCATCCCGCGTCTGAGCCTGGAAGATAGTGGATCAGCCATGCTGGCCGAAGCGAGCCTGGGCGCGGCACTCGATGCGGTCAAATTCGAAGTGGCTGCCGAATACATCAGCGAATCCGAAACCCATCGTTTGCGCATCACACGCCATTCGCATGGCAATACCTATGTTAATTTCCTGGAAGCTGATCTGCTCGAATCGGGCGATTACAACCAACTCGTCAAGGTGGGTGATTTGCTGCGCGACCTGATTGGCCTGGGTGCGCGCGCCAAGCGCGGCGAAAAAGAAGCATTGGTTCAGAACTTTCGCGAAGCGATGGACTGGTTCCTCGGCGAAGTCAAACGCGGCATGAGTATTCAGCGCTATAAAGGCCTGGGTGAGATGAACCCTGCGCAGCTGTGGGAAACCACCATGGACCCCAAAGTTCGCAGGTTGATGAAAGTGCAGATCGACGACCTGATTTCAGCCGATCAGATTTTCACTACGCTGATGGGAGACGAGGTAGAGCCGCGTCGAAATTTCATTGAAACCAATGCGTTGGGCGTGCGGAATCTGGATGTGTAAGATTGTAGGATCTGTAAGTCAACGGAAATAGTGTCACTAGAGGCAATCTTGTGGCACTGGATTTACGGAATTACTGACACTGCTACGAAAAAGCCAACCCTCGGGTTGGCTTTTCTTTTGGACTGAATCGGTTGAAGGTTATTTAAATCATATTATTGCAAGTTAATTGTGTTCGGCCATAGCCGTCATTCGTGCTGGCTTTCAGGATTGCTGGGACGAGTGTCTGCTTTCCAAAACCGCGAACGTGAACTTCCGATCCCAAGCTGTCTGATGTCAAATGAAAGTTGCGGGCGGGCAATCCAGCGTAAATTAAGCCAGATTGCCCGAATGAGCTATCGTCAGCGTGCGGGCCGGCTCAATCATGAATTTCTCACCACTTTATACATGCTTGGCCTGAGCGGGATATCGGCGGCAGAAATGGCACCTCGAAGGCGGGGGGTTCAGGTAAATGAGTCGGCCACGATGTTCTGATACCAGTCGTTCGCGTCTTGCGCTTCCTTGGCCCGATATTTGGCGGATTCTTTCAATGGACTCACGCCGAGGGCTCCGGGTAGCGGGGCGATGCCACCGGCAGTCCGCCCATAGACGCCAGCGATGGAAAGGCCATAGGTCGGGCTGGCCAGGGCGTAGCAGGCGTTGACAAAGGAGGGGTCGCCCACCGGCCGTTTGGCCAGCAGGCTGGCGATGGCGAAGGCGCAGACCTTGGCTTCGGAATTGGCGGCTGCGGCCGATTTGGGCAGCTTCCCGGCTATCGAGCTGTCTCCGATCACATGGATGTCCTTCTGGCGGGTGGACTCGAAGCTTCCCGCATCGACCGGGCACCAGCCAGTTTCATCTGACAGCCCAACCTTGTCGGCGAAGTCGCCAGCTTTTTGCGGCGGGATCACGTTGACCACGTTGCCCCGGTGCTGTCCTGCTCTGGTGGAGACGGTCAGGCTCTTGGCGTCTACTTTGGTCACCCCGCCTCCTTTCGAGCCGGGCACCCATTCAATCATGCCCGGATAGAGAGCCTGCCAAGCTTCCATGAATCCTTCCTGGGCTGCGAAGCTATCGCTCGCGTCGAGTATGAGCACCTTGGACTTCGGCTTGTTTCGCTTGAGGTAATGGGCAATGAGGCTGGCGCGCTCGTACGGTCCGGGTGGGCATCGGAAGGGCGCGGGTGGCACGGTGATGATCACGGTCCCGCCGTTGGGCATCTGTTCCAGTTGGCGGCGCAGTAGTTCGGTCTGCGGACCGGCTTTCCAGGCGTGGGGCATGACGATTGCAGCCTGTTCGCTGTAGCCCTCCAGGGCAGCGTATTTGAAGTCGATGCCCGGCGCGACCTTTTTCCCGGCTGGATCGATGGACACTGCGTTGCCGTACACTACCTTGACGCCGTGGTTCAGGCGCAGTTTGTCATAGCCGAGTGTGATGGCGCTCAAGGGCTGCAGGCCGGTCACGACAAGGTTGCTGGATGGGGGCGTGACGTAATTGCGCTGTCGCTCGATCAGTGTGACCTGGATGGCGGAGTCGGCGCGGCGCAGGTATTTTGCGCAGGTCGCTCCGGCAAAGCCGCCGCCAATGACGACCACGCGCTTGTCCTGGGGGGACTGGGCGAACGTCCTGCCGAAGCTGCCTAGGGAAACGACGGCCCCAGCGGCTGTCATTGACAGAAAATCCCTGCGGGTGAATTTTCGTTCCACGGGCTACCTACCTTTTCTTCAGGGGCAAAGATTCGAAATACTTCGCGATCATGCGAATTTGCTCGTCTGTGTACGCCTTCATGAGGGGCGCCATGACCCGCCCTTTGTTCTCCTGCTTGAATTCGAACAGTTCATCCGCGATCTTGTTGGCTGGCTTGCCATAGAGTTCCTCCATTTTGCCCACGGCCTTGCCATCCGTGCCGTGGCACATGGCGCAGGTGTTGGCCATCATTTCGGCGGTTGGTGCAGCGGAAGCTGCAGCGGGGTAGATGAATTGCAGAGTGAAAATGCAGGTACATAGCAGCAGGAATCGGGTCGTCGGTCGCATGTCTCCACCCTCTGGAAGGGAATCAGTTCAGCATAGACGTTATTCCTCACGTCGGCGCCGCTCCAACATTCCAATAAACAGTCATTACTTAGCGTCCGGTTTCGGTAGGCTTCAGTTAGTTGCACTGGTCATCTGGCAAAAAATGCCACCCCGCAGGGTGGCATTTTAATTTTGGCCGTCAATCACAGCTTATATAATTAACTACTGAAATGTCAGTCTCCGGCTGATCTAGAAAAAACCAGCGCCATCAAGCTTGGCCATTGGTGGATAGTCAGGCCGAGTCCAATGCAGAATGCGCCAAGCCAGACCCGCATGCCGACGTCCTCACCATTCAACAGGCTACCGAGCAGCAGGGCTATGACGGGCGTGACCAGGGTGATGAGCGATACCTTGCCCGTTTCCATGTGCTTGATGACGTAGTAATAGAGTGCGAAGCCAAGTACCGACCCGAATACGCCGAGATAGACGATGGCGATCTCGGCGCGTGGCGGAATCGCGGCCGGAATATCGCCGTCCATCAACCACCACACCATGCTGAACAGCGGTAGCGAAACCGCCAATGCTCCGGCTGTCGTTGCCAATGGTGGGCTGTCATCGCCAATCCGCTTGATCCACACCATTCCGGAGGAATAGACCAGTACCGCCGCCAACAGCGCCACCACTCCGGCGACCGCATGCGAGCCACCCATTGCATGGGTATCACCGAAAATCACCACCAGCCCGGCCAGGCCGAATAGCATGCCGAACAGTTTTTTCGGTGTAAATGCCTCTTCCTTTAGCCACAATAAGGCCAGCACGCCCGTCACCAGCGGAGACAACCCGAACAGTACTGAAACCAGGCCGGAGTGGATAAATTGCGAACCCCAATAGGTCAGCGTCAAAGCGCCGAACAGACTCAGCCCACTGACCAGATAGCTCATCCGAGCGCGTCGATGCAGTGGCAATCCAACCCGCCAGATCACGATAATGAGGCCTGCGACGACAAGGCCAATGGCCATACGCGAAGCTACGGCGAAGGAAAACCCCACGCCCTGGGCGCTCCACTTGATGGCGAGCGGCGTTGTGGCCCAGATCAGGATGACCGTGAGATAGGCGGCCGGTATGGACATGTCATAGCTCCTGCATTACGTCGAAGGGGGATGCAGCCTGGCGTGTTCAGCCAGCTCGTCCTGGATGAAAGTGGTGATCATCGCGTGCCAGGTGGCCTCGGCTACGACGGGGTCGACACCCAATTCACGAGCAAATCCGGCGACTCGGCCGATGACTTGCTCGACGCGTTGCGGCGCCGGGATCTCGATGGCGTTGACTTTTAGGCACGCGGCTTGTTTGACGTAAACACCGCGTTCGTCCAGCAAGCCCAACATCAGCCCATCGATGCGATCGATTTGACTGCGGACCCTTTCCCGCGAATCACACTTCACTGCGTTTGCCATGAACCACTCCTTATTCTGGCGATGAAAAATAAAAAAGGCCGCGAACCTTTTGGGTCCGCGGCCTTTTTAGGAAAATCGAATAGCTACAACTAGACTAACCTTCCTCCCGCCCCGGACGCGATGACGCGCAGCCACATGTTCAGTGGCAGTCGGCGGATCACGGATAGGACGACAAAGACGAAAGTCATGTGCGGATTGTCGGGGCTAATCCTTCTAATCGTCAAGGCGTTTAAGAGTGGGCACGCTTTTCAGGAGACGCCAGTCGCCAAATGTTTGCAGGCAGTAAGGCTTTTAGCTAAGGCAAACCAGTAGAAAAAACTTATGTTGATTGCGGTTACTATCAATACACCGGACGGAGCGGACACCCGTTATCTGTAGGCGCGATGTTCGCTTTGCATGGCGGATTCAACCGGTTGCGACTTAACGCGTTGATGATTACCAGAACGTCGGCTTTTTCAAACGGCAATGCGTACTGACGATCCGAAAGCCACGATCATCTAATCCGTGCGCCAGCACACAGACAGCGCTCGCATCGGTATGTATCCTGCACATATAAACGTGGTTTAGAAGCAGCGATTTCGAACCGCCTCAAGAAGAGGTGGTCAAGTTAGCGAATCGACTTTTTAATCCATCCCATGAAGATTTAAGGGTTTGATCCCGTCAGGAGGTTGATTGTGAAATGGGCAGGCATGTATTTCGGTGGTTTTGTTGTCCTGATTGGCGGCGTTCTGGCCGCGCTCTGGAAATTGGGTATTCTGGCCAATATCGGCGCCACGTGGACCGTGATCGGAATCGTGATCGCAATCGGTATTGGCATCATGTTTGCCGTCTCCAATAGCGGCAGCAAAGAAAATATCCAGATCGACCGGAATTGAGCGGTTCGCAGGAACAACAGCAGACAGACCATGGTTTATAGATTCGATGGTCGTCCGCTTTGGCTGATTTCAACCAGCAGGTTGCCGGCCTAAGCGCGCGCACAACTGTAATGCCCAACGGGGTGAATGAGCGCGAAGCAAGCCCAAGCCGCTCACTTGCCTATAATTTGAAAACCTTGAAAAGGATAGGACTTATCTTATGAACAAAATTATTGTTTCTCTTAGCGCCATTGCATTGAGTCTCAGCGGTATTTCCGGCTGCGCCAATATGTCCGAAACGCAAAAAACCACCGGCACAGGCGCGGCAATCGGCGCAGCGGCCGGAGCGGTCATTGGCGCTGCGACAGCTGGCGGCAATAAAGGAAAAAGTGCGGCGACCGGCGCAGCGATCGGCGCAGCAGTGGGTGCGGGTGGCGGATATATGTGGTCGAAGCACATGGAGGAACAGAAGGCGGCGATGGAGCAAGCCACCCAGGGAACCGGCGTGAGCGTAAGCCAGACCGCCGATAACCAGCTCAAGCTGGACATCCCGAGCGATGTTTCCTTTGACACCGGCCGCTATGATATCAAGCCGAACCTGCGTCCGGTCCTCGATCGCTTCGCCACCACCCTGAATCAGAATCAGGTGACGACGGTGACCGTCATCGGTCACACAGACAGCACCGGCTCGGATGCGATCAATAATCCGCTTTCGGTCAATCGCGCCGCCTCGACGCGTGACTACCTCGTAGCCCGCGGAGTCGCGACAAACCGTATCGTCATCAATGGGCGTGGTTCGTATGAACCGATCGCTGACAACAACACGACAGAAGGCCGTGCGAAAAACCGCCGCGTCGAGATTTTCGTGGCAGAAGCCGCACGCTGATGATTGCGTAGTCGGGCAATCTGGCTATATTCACGCCGGATTGCGCGTCTGCAGTTCCGCTTTTCCGACGAATGACAGACTGTTTTGTCCCGCGCAAGCGGACAAAACACTTTCATTTGGCATCAGGCAGCTTGGGGTCGATTTAAGCCTGACTTCCCAATAATACGAAATCAGGTTTTCAATTCAACCAGGCCTGCAAGGTGGTGCGCAGCTTATCTTCCTGCACCGGCAGGCAGAACGCGGCATCGACGCGGAGACGGGCACTGACGGTGTCGAGTACCGCCTGATGTGCCGCTTCATAAAAAACCAGGACGCGGGTATTGGGCGCGCTTTGTACGGCGGCCAGCAGGGATTCGAGGTTGGACAGCCGATCGCGGAAATCAGATTGGTGGTAAAAGTCCGCCACGATGACCGCAGGCGGGCATTTTCGCACCAGGCTTATCGCCTTGCGCTCTGACCACTCGGCGGTGACGGTGTAGCCCAGCTCCTGATACAGCTTTTTATAGCCTGCCGTGCCGATGAAGGCATTGACCATGAGCAGCGTGCTCATTCTTCAGCTTTTTTGGCAGGCTTTTTGGCGGCAGGCTTGGTCGTGGCTTTTTTAACGGCCGGTTTTTTGGCAGCGGGCTTTTTGGCAGCGGGCGCTTTGGGTTCGGGCTTGGCCTTCTTCTCGGCGGCGGGCTTGGCAGCCGCCTTCTTTTTCACCGGCTTTTTGGCCGGGCCCTTCGCGACCCGTGCGGCGATCAGGGAGAGCGCCTCGTCCACGGTGATCTCTTCTGGCGTGATGTCCTTGGGCAGCGTGGCGTTGGTGGCGCCGTGCTTGACGTAGGGGCCGTAGCGGCCACTGCGGACGGTGATGTCCTTGCCATCATCCGGGTGCGGACCCAGATTTTTCAGCAGCGAGGCGGCAGAGTCGGCACCACGCGCTTCACGTTCCATCACCAGCACTTCCAGTGCGCGCGGCAGGTCGATCATATAGACGCTGTCGGTCTTGGGAATTGACTTGAACTTGCTGTCGTGCAGCAGATAGGGGCCGAAGCGGCCATTGTTGGCGACGATGGGCAAGCCGGTTTCGGGATGGATACCCACTTCGCGCGGCAGCGAGAGAAACTTTAATGCCAGCTCGAGCGTCGCGGTTTCCAGCGGGATGTCTTTAGGCCAGGAGGCGCGTCGTGGCTTCGGCGCCTTTTTGTCTTCGGGCATGTCGCCGATTTGCACGTAGGGACCGAAGCGGCCGGACAGCAGCTTGACGTCCAGGCCCGAGTCCGGATCCTTGCCGAGAATGTTGTCGCCTTCGATGGCATTGGCGTGCAGCGGGCGCGTGTAATCGCATTCCGGGTAGCCCGAGCAGCCGATGAAAAGGCCGCGCTTGCTGGCCTGCATGAACAAGGGTTTGGCACACTTGGGGCAGGCTTCCGGAATCGGACAGCCGCGCTCGACGTCAACCTTGGCCTTCAGTTCGCCATCGAATTCTTTCCAGAACTCACCCAGCAACTGTGACCAGACGCGCTTGCCGTTGGAGACATCATCAAGCTTGTCTTCCAGCTTGGCAGTGAAGTCGTAATCGACGTACTGGTTGAAATGTCGGGTCAGAAAACACGAGACCAACCGGCCTATATCGGTGGGCTGAAAGCGCTTTTTTTCCAGCAGGACGTATTCGCGATCCTGCAGGGTGGAAATGATGCTGGCGTAGGTGGAGGGGCGACCGATGCCGTATTCCTCCAGCGATTTCACCAGCGAGGCTTCAGTAAAGCGCGGCGGCGGCTGGGTAAAGTGCTGCTCGCCGTAGAGTTTGTCGACCGGCAGGGTTTCGCCTTCGGCCAGCACGGGCAGCTTGGATTCTTCTTCGTCTTCGTCGTCCTGATACACCGCCAGGAAGCCGGCAAAAGCCAGTGTTTGGCCAGTGGCGCGGAAAGTGCCCTCGCCTACCGTGATATCGGCGGCGACCGTGTCGAATTGCGCCGCCGTCATCTGGCAGGCAACCGTGCGCTTCCAGATCAGCTCATACAACTTGGCTTGGTCGGCCGATAAAAACTTCTTTACGGCCTCGGGCGTGCGGCTCACCGAGGTCGGTCGCACGGCTTCGTGCGCTTCCTGCGCGTTCTTGGTTTTGGCCTTGTATTGCGGTGCGGTCGGCGGTAGATAATCCTTGTCGAAGTTAGCGCCCACATACTTGCGGATGTCCGTGATGGCTTCTTGTGCCAGATTCACCGAGTCGGTACGCATGTAGGTGATGAGACCCACCGGGCCTTCGCCGAGGTCCATGCCTTCATACAATTGCTGGGCGGTACGCATGACGCGATCGGTGGTCATGCCGAGCTGGCGTACACCGGCCTGCTGCAGCGTCGAGGTGGTGAACGGCGCGCCGGGGTGGCGGGCGCGACGCTTTTTCTCGATGCGCATCACGGTGGCATCTTTGCCTTCCAGCGTGGCCAGCCATTCCTTGCTGCGTGCTTCGTGCTCAACCGTGAACTGTTCGAGCTTTTCGCCCTTGAAATGCGTGAGCTTGGCGGAAAACGCCTGTGTACCCTTATGGGTGTCGAGGTGCATTGACCAATATTCACGCGGCACGAAGGCTTCGATTTCCTCTTCGCGCTCGACAATCATTCTGAGCGCCGGCGATTGCACGCGCCCGGCGCTCAAGCCGGGGCTGATCTTGCGCCACAGCAGCGGCGATAAATTAAAGCCGACCAGATAGTCGAGCGCCCGCCGAGCCTGCTGCGCATCGACCAGATCCGTCGCGATTTCGCGTGGGTTGCGCACCGCGTCCTGCACGGCTGATTCGGTGATCTCGTAGAAGGCAACCCGCTTCATCGGCGTCTTGACCTTGCGCTCCTTGAGGATCTCGCTGATATGCCAGGAAATCGCTTCACCTTCGCGGTCCGGGTCGGTTGCCAGCAATACTTCGTCGGCTTTTTTCGCCGCCTTGACGATGGCTTCGACGTGCTTGGCGTTGCGCTCGATGATCTGATATTTCATGGTGAAATTTTCAGTATCGACTGCGCCGGTTTTGGGCTGCAGATCGCGCACGTGGCCGTAGCTGGCGAGGATGTCGTAATCCGCGCCGAGATATTTCTGCAGCGTTTTGGATTTCGAGGGGGATTCGACGATAACGAGTTTGGACATAGTTGGTTTTTAGTGCAGGCGCCCCGGCTCGTGATTCAGCAGCATGTCTTCAAGGTGAGTGAAATGTTCGATCAGGCCGCGGCTCCACAGCACGATCAGCGTCATCCA
>Ga0180009_10006565_pt1 | contig 12171 bp, 18 predicted proteins | sample OS_PC_MetaG_FD_123537 | JGI IMG/M metagenome (GOLD analysis project Ga0180009, IMG submission 123537) | Groundwater microbial communities from the Aspo Hard Rock Laboratory (HRL) deep subsurface site, Sweden - OS_PC_MetaG | ecosystem: Environmental > Aquatic > Deep subsurface > Groundwater...
TCAAAACAACACCAAAAGCACTAAACACACCACAAATGATTAATATTACAAAAGTCGTTGTAGGCATCTACGCCGCCTCTTCAGTTTTTTCTTTATCTGTTACCTTCATCGCTTCCAGATCACCAAATGGTTGCCGACTTAATAAAACATCACCAGGCCACTCTATTTTTTCTATTAATTTTTCAAGAAAATCCTGCTCATCTTTGCAGTTAATTATTTTACCTTCATGAGTAAATCTGTAATCATTCTTAATCAAGTCCAAACAAGTCACAACCAATGTGGATGCTATAGTGAATCCTCTCTGCGCTTGTTTGTGTAATTTTATGGCATCCTTTGCGAGCGCATATTCAATCAGGTCAGCATCAAGGAGACTTATTCTAAACTTTCCTTGAGGGCCAGTATCGATACTTTTTTCATAAGGATTTTGTTCGATCTTGTGCGGAATATTTTCATTTGTCATTGGCCCATTACCATGGCGTGTTTGGTATGCCCGTGTCACAAAATATGTATGGGGCATTGCAGATTTGTCGCCGCAAAGCTCGGCAACATTAGCAAGTCCGGTATTTGATCTCGTGACGTGTGGGAAAAAACCAATGTCCTGATCAAGTAATATACCTTGCGAGCCTTCAAAAATAACTTCATCATAGACATGCTGGTCAAAACCACTGCCCAATATGTTTGTATTCTTTGACTCAATCAGTTTTATGCACTGTTCCAGGAAAAGATCAGCTTCTTCTTTTATATTATCAAAGAAAAGTTTTTGTATGAGGTTTTCATAGAAATTGGCAATCATTTTTAATTTGATCTTTAATACTGTTGGGGTTAATAAATCTGCAGCAACTAAAGAATAATGCTGGGCTTCTCGGCCCAAGGTAGCTCCAAACCCAACACCGCAAGTGCCGTGCTGTAATATTGCATTCTGTTTTATATTATATGCCTTGTCATATGGGGTTGTTACAGGGCAGGCATGATGAATGTGTAGCAGTGGTTCGAAACCTTTTGTTTTTAGTATTTCAAGCTCGGCCAAGATTCCCATTGGATCAATCGTGCAGAATTTAGAAAAGATAGTTTTAGCACCCCGAAGCGTCCCGCTGCCAAAGTTTGAAAAAACATGTTCTGTGCCATCTTCAAGTATCACATGATGACCAGCCTGATGCCCTCCGGAAAAACGGACATTATATAATGGTTCTTTCCTGTCTTTAATTTGTTGGGCACAAAGCCAGTCCACGACGCGGCCCTTGCCAGAATCTCCGAACACAAGATCAATCACAGCTTTGTTTGACATTTAATTCGCTCCATATTGGTATTTTTCAGGAAAAATAAAAGGGGCATCAACCGTAATCAATACCCCTTTTTTGCTATTATTTTTTTTATAGAATGACCTCTTCAGGTTTATTTTCAGGAACTGCAGCCGGTTTTAAAAGATCAGGCTTGGCTACATAAGTAGGCTCGCCTGTTGGAAAGTGACCAACATCCAAAGATACTTGTTCAATAACTTTATCAGAAATGATATCAGCAATGTCTTCAGCGCCATTGGCGATCAATAGATTGTCCTGGAGAAGTTCTTTCCAGTCATTTACAACATGAGATCGGCCACCGGACATAGTTGAGGTAACATGGATATGATAAACATGATACATTTCCCGGGCTCTTTCAAATAACTCAGCAGAGGTAAAATCCTGATATTGTCCTGGCCCCATGATATTTGCAATAACGCGTTCGGGTAAATGTCTTAAAACTGGTTCATCACCGATAGTAAACAAGTACCCTTTCTTTTGTCTATTGTCTAAACTGTCGAGTTGTGTGTGATAGGCTGCAAAATACCAGGCCAGCATGTAACTTTCACCGCCATTTCCACCGCCGCGCCCCTCGATCCACACATCGGTCAACCATTTATCAAGCAATTCATCATTGGATTCAAATTGACCAACCTGGAGTGGGGATTGATCGCATTCGTGGTCACCAATTCCCAAAAATAAAACCTGGGGATCTGGGATTCCTTTCTGAATAATATTTCCCATTATATTTGGCAGGCCATGTTTAACTATCTCATGTGGCACAAACCCCATAGAGCCTGTCACATCGAGACCGATAATAATTGGAACCGAATTGGGATGTTCTTCTGAGTCCCGAGATTCTCTAATGCCAACTCCATAAGGATTCATAGCATTGTTTATGTTTCTTTGTTTAAAGGTTTCATGCAATGACGATGATGCATACATGGTTGTCCTGCGTGCATCGGCTCGGCCGTAAAGAGTTTTTCCTGTTGATCGATCTACACTCGATACTGTTGAATATGATCCAGATCCCATTACATACCCCCAAACAAATAGGAAAAGCGTTCTCTTGCGATTTCCAATTTAATCAAGGTGTTTCTGATTTTGATCCCTAAATCGACCTCTTTGTCCACATATTCCTGGGAATCAAAGTCGCTGGCGAGAACAAGGCTCTGGGCATTTGTTGGAGAAAGGTCGAGCATACTGTCCTGCTCTCTTCTCATCTTCTTGATCTGCAGCTCCAGGTCTTCAATTAATCTTTTGTAGATCAACTGGGTGTCTTCAGCAATCGCTGCAGCCCGGTCGTCACGGATCTGTTTGTTGTTGCGTTTCAAGCTGGCGTAAAATGCGCCCGGCTCTTTAACCGGAATTGGCCCTGCACTGCCAGTATTTCCACCGGCTGTTTTAATGTCGTTCATTTGTACTCCTTTTTATTAAAATATACTTATTTGCGCTACTTTTATAAAGCATTTTGCAAACCTAAAGTCAATATTTTTATGAAATAATGGTCGCAAATGCCAGGACAATCAAACCCCAGAAAATATCATTTCCGAGTGAACCAATTGCATCAGCCAGGTGTGACAATATCATTTGTGGGTCCATCTTGATTTAATTCCTTTTTGGTTTTTAATAATTGTTTGAAAGAATCAACAACACCACCACCCTTTCGAATTTCAAATTCTTCTTTGGGTTTAACCAGTTTAAAAGTCGCTTCGTGGTCAAGCCATGTGATTAATTTTTTTGAAGCAATTTTGTTTTTCTGTTTATCTGAAGAACAACGCCACTTTTTGATTAAATCCTGAAAGCCTGAAAGTTTCCGATGAGCATTCTTGCCATATAATGCATTAAATAATTCTACACCAAAGATATATGGTTCCAAGGATTGGTCCGCATGATTTCTTCCATACTTTTCCCGTACTGCATAGTCACCACTCCAACGTTCTCCGTAAATCGTTGCCTTTACATGAAGACCGCCGAGAAAATAAGATAAATCCATTGACCTGGCATATTTGATTTTATACGTTTTAAATGTTTTTTTAATGGCCGATTTTTGCCCGGCCATCTGTTTTTTTGCTTTGATTTTGTCAAGCGTCAAAGTAATGGGTCCACACCCATTGTTCAAATCTATATGGACGCCTTGATCCCATAATAATTGCCTGGCTTCATAAGTCTTTGCCTGGCTTTTTTCAGAACCGTCCCACCTTGCTTCAATTCTTCTTCCAAGTTCGGAACCACCACCAATCTGAGTTGGTCCATGACCCCTAATGAATTCAACAACCTTTGGAATATCTTTTACAGACATTTCTTTCTTCATTTCGAAAGTATTTGAATGCTTAAGTATCTGACAACTCTTTTGATAGGCATCACAGTAAGAATAATCAACTTTCATACCAGATGCCGGCCATGACAAGTTTTCACCAAATAATTGTCTGACTGCATCATGAGCTTCATCTAATGATTCGGCTATCACAGCATTCGGATTGGATATGGCAATATTAAAATCAAATATTTGAGTGAAACTAAGAGCATCTTCTGAAGGTATAAACGCCACATAACCATTCATGTTGTCGGCTTTTACACGGGGAGCATTTCGTATAACTTTAAGACCAGACATAATAACCTCATACTTTAGAACCCCCGGTTAAGGGGGCCTATAAAAAGATAATTAACCAAGAAGATCCAAATCTTCTTCAAATTGGGAGACAGCAGAATTCAAAAGGCTTTTACCATCTTCAGATTTATTCAACTGATCTTCCACGAGCCTGGCTTTGAGTTGGCGTTCAAGAAAACTTACATCATTCATTTTACGGGTAAGATTCATGATTGCAGTTTGTTTTTCTTTCAGGATTTCATAAATAGCATCAATCCCCCTATGTGCCACGATAAGTTCTTTGGTGAAAGGGCATTTACCGGATGCAAGGAGGGTTTCTTGATTTCCCCATCCTGATTTTTTGCTAATAATTTTTAAAGAATAATCAATATTTTTGGTTGTGTGATTGATGATAGCTGAATAATCAATCTTGACACCTTTGACAATATCGATAGTGTCGAGTGTTTTTTGTAAAGTATCATTGGCATCAATAATCTCTTTTGGAATTGCTTTTTCGACAAGAGGATTAATAGCCTCTGTTTTATCGGCCAATTCTTGATTTAATACCACAACCTCTTCTTTTAGAGACTTGATATTCATTTTAAATCTTCTTTCCATCCTGGCTACGCCGACAGATACCATCTCACTCATGCCAATTTTGATGTCACCGCTGATTGCAATGCCGTTGTTAATTGCTACTAAACCTTTTTCGTCCATTTTGCTTTCCTTTTTTTGTTTATGTTTATGTTTATGTTTATTGAATAAAAATCAAAAAATAATAAAAATTACACCACTCTTGTAAAAGAATGAAAACCGGCTGCACCACGATGTCCACCGCCGTTTTTATAGTTTTGGGCGATTTTAGAAACGTCTATTTCCGGCTTGGTACTATATATGGTATATTTCCAGGCATAATCGCCTTTGGTGCTGATCAAAACCATGATGTCATGCTGATCTGGATCATAAACCGATTTGAAAGCCAGGCTATTTGCAAAAGGTTTGTTCATTACAATTGCCCGGTAGCCATGAAAAGTATCTTCATATGCCATGGCTGCAGCATACTTGGCGTTCTGTTTTTCTTCGTAACCCAGAATCAATTTGCCCTTTTGAATAGTGTCATCAAGAAGTTTGCCATCAAAAAAAGTTGATTTTAGATATCCTTTCCATATATCAGAATCCGGCCAGGTGTCTTCGTTTTCACGCATGCCGTATTGGAATGCCAGGATATCCTTGTGAGCATCGTGATCCCACACATCATATCTGCCCAATGCCCAGACTGTCCATGGAACATTTGTATCAGGATGAAAAAATCTCCAGGTCAATTCACAAGCAGCCAGGTTGCTTGCCCGCAGGCCATCAATATTTTGATCAGCCATCATCTCGATGCTGGTCTTGTGGTGATCACACCAGATTAAATCACAATTTTTATTGAGCCAGATCATGTCTTCTTTGGGGAAGCAAAAATCGACAACAACAATACTCTCACCTGGTTCAATACTTTCCCGGTCTAATTTGTCGGCATAATCAACGCCGATTAATTTGGTGGATGGGTGTTTTTGTTTAACGATTGCACCACTGCAGTGCCCATCAAGATCGCTTTTGTGGTAGTATGTGATCATAAATTATCCTTTTATTCTTCTTTGAATTTTTTCCGATCTTCTCGTTTAAGTTGCACCCGAGCCAGGCGCCTAAGAATTTTTCTATCCTTGCCATGATAACAATTGCAACAATAACATTTAGTGCCACCCGGGCCGCATATTTTGTCCATAGTTTTTTTGAATTCATCGGCCATAGGTATTCTCCAAAATATTATAAAAAAATTAACCTTGCATTTGCTCAACCATTCATCAATTAATTGAAATTAATCTTCCAGCCCCATCAAATCAACGGCCACAAATAAATCAAACTCCTCCTCGAACCAACGCCAGATTTCATACAGATCAGTTTCAACGTCGAAATGCAAAAAAGGTTCTTCGATGCACTCATCTTCGTCGATAGGGATACCAAATAAATTCCATAGATTTTTAGGACTCAATTGGATTACAAATCTTTCTTCTACCCATCTCTTATGGACATGATTTAATGATTGAACATAAACCCCAGCCCCCTGGAGGCAGGAAGCTCTCTCTTTTTCTTTTATAACAGTCCAGATGTCACCAAATTGGGCAATTAATTGTTTAAGCCTTTTATCGCCGGGTAAAATCCTGACATATTTAGATGCTTTCATATTCCTCCTACTCACGCCGCTTTTTTTAACTGCATTCTTAAATCTTCTTCTGCATCCAGGATCACAATCTCAGTGACCATATTATTTAAGCCCCTCCAATTTTTAGCTGATAAACTGGTGTCAATACCACAGTTCATCCTGAAGGTGATTCCAGTTTTCTTGAACCACTTTTCGTATTTACTGCATTCTTCTTTTTTAAATCCCTGGACACCACTAAATTTAAAAGGAACGTCGTATTGATCAAGAATAAACACGCCATGGTTAGCTATTCTCATAGCAATCTCAGCGACCATAAACTGGGATGGGCCTTTTTGTAGCCAATCGCTTTTTGCACTGACTCCGTATGGTGGGTTGCTGATTACTTCATCGAAATAACCCAAGTCTTTATATATTTCTTCATCAAAAACATCTGCACAAATCCACGTTGCTTCTGGGACAACTTTTTTGCCTACCTTGCAAAATTCGGAATTCTGCTCGATACAAACAAACTCAGCTTTTCCAGTAAAAGTACCAGACCAACCTTTATGTTTTTCAAGGGCCATAAATGATAAGGCCCCGATGCCCGCACATAGATCAATTGTCCGTTTCTTCTGGCTATCAAGAAATTCAATACTCATATCCCGGGCCAGTTCAGGCGGAGTAAAAAAGATCCCATCCCATCCAGTATTATGAGTTGCCCCAGGATGATAGTTCTCCAGAACAAATACTTTCTCTGAATAGGTCAGGTCGGCAATTTTATTGACATGCTCCATTGCCATCAAATGATCCTTATATTCTCTTTTGCTGATCCGTGACATGAGATTATGCCGTTTTTAGTTGAACAATTTTTAATTGTTTCTTGGCAAAAGGAAAGTTGGGACAATCCTGGCAGGCAGGCGCGTTTTTGGTTTTCCCGGAAAAGTCATGGCATTTTTCTCTGGTAATTATAATGCCCTGGATCTCGCAATCGATAAGTTCTTTTGCAACGTCGGCCTGAGTAACAGCAAGAACAGATCCATCACTGACTATTTTGGCTTTTGCGAAACCAACTGGATCAACAAATCTGGCAAAACCTATGAATTTTATTCTTTCTGATCTTTGCTCAAATGTCCGAAGGCTTAGTCGAGCCCTTGTATATGTAATTTTCCCATTGATAATTAGATGATTAAGTTCGCTAAGTTCTCTGATTTCTTTTTCTACTAACGCCATTGTTTTTCCTTTTTTCTTTTTTCTTTTAAAAGTTTTTTTGTTTCTAATATCGCCCTATACAACATTAGGTATGCTCGTTTTAATTCTATTGCTTCTTGTGGAATGTTTTTTACAGTGGTGAGTTTATATTGTTTTTTGATTCCTGTTTTTATGTAACTGTCAGCTAAGTCTTTGACTCTTTTTTTTATGGATTTTTTACCTGATTTTTGATTTGTAATCCGCCTTTTTTCAAGGTTTTGATGGTAATAGTTTTTATGATATTTGTTGTATTGCTTTTTGGTTCCAAAATACTTGGCCGTGTCTTCTTTCGCACACATAAAACAATTGCTATTGCCATTAACATACCTCAAACTCTTCCCAGTATTCTCATGTTCATGCCCACGGTTACAAAGGTTGCCAAGAAAATGCTTCTCCGGATTAAATTTAATACTTATTTCTTTTAGTTCAGGCTCACCCATTCGATACCATCCTTTATATAGCCATTGTATTCAGGAAAATTACGGATTGGATTCTGACGATTGTAATTTTTTATGAACCACACGATCTCTTTGTAAGCCTTTTTGATATCTGCCCGAACAAGAGCAGTAGCCAGGTTCATGCGACCAATCATTTGACCATCTATTTGCCCAACTTCATTTAATTTCTCAACCACGGCCATCAAGCAATCCCATTCAGAATGATAATGAAAGTGCAAATCTCCAGATCTTTTCAGATCATGGTCGAGTACACGAGGCTCAGGTGTTATGAACCACGCAATTAAAAGATCGTTTCGTTGTATTTGTATCTTTGTCATTTAATTCCTTTTTGATAATAATTCTGTTGGTGCTGCCATTTGATTTTCTTCTGGATTATCCAGGATTACCTTATAAAATTTATTCCCGACCCGGGCCTCACTTGGACCAACCCAGGAGTGTTTTACCCAAATTTTTTTGCCTTTATTTTTCCCAAAACGGTCATGCCGCAATGTTCGCCTATGACCAGCCCTCTCATGTGGTGTCTTAGCGCCCCCCTTTCCAGGCGGTACTGCTATCCCCATTCTTCTTCTGATTTCACCGGGTTTCAAAAGGGTATAAGTTGGTCTTTCATGTGATCTTGGAATTTTTGGGCTTTTTAAGGGATCACGAACTTTCCTGGGAGTTGTTTGGAGTATAAAATTTTTTGGCTGCATGAGATAAAATAGTTCTTGTAATCCGGTGCTGAAATTTTGACTCGCCGATTTGAAGATTTCTGTAAGTTCTGCTGGACGCTTTGCACATTCTTTTGGATCGTTGAAATCATAATCACTCATCGAACCATTTGTATATTTTGAATCAAATAGTTCTATTCGCTTTGAGCCCCTAAACGCATTAACAACATGGCTGCTGGTGTAAATCTCAAGTTTTCCACAACTTCCGATTTTCATCTTACCAAACCCCATAACAAGATGATTTTTTTCGTGACATAGAATAAAATCTAAAAAAAAACGTTGAAATTCAAAACCAACCTGATCTTTCTTTATATCCGCGACAACAACCACCCCTTGTGGATCTTCAACTGCAACGACTGGATAGGGCAATCTAAAATCTGACATTTCTTCTTTGATGGTTTCCTCTTGTTTTTTGGGCAAAAAATCAGTAGATATTTGATCAAAGACAAAAAGCTTTGTTTTTCTCAATAATCCTGAAAGATTTTGCATGCCCTTTATGTCATTTTTTTCAGCGATTTTGCACAATTTATCCCACAACATTACTTTACCGGCTCCTTTCTAAAAGACCATTTATCAAATCCGTGCATCTCTTTCCTGCAGCGGTCGCTTATTTCAACCATCGGTGGAGACTGCCCGCCCATAACACCTGAGACAAACATACTGATTTCCTGATAAGCTCTAAAAGTATCAAAAACTTTATAAAACTTGTATTTCTTTAAGATTGGATTCAAAACAATGGACCACTCTTCATGTTTAATAGTCACACAAAAAACAGGAGTTCCAAATTCATGATGTAACCTGAGAATATCTTTGTTGTTCTGCTCTTTTTTTGCAAAATCAAAGATCGTGGGGATTCTTTTTTTATTAGGAGGAAAATAATAATTGTCTGTATCTTTTTTAAACCAATGTTTTTTAAATTGTTTTGATCCTCGACGTCGAATCAAGTCTTCAACCTGGATGTAATTATAACAATGACCCAAATAAGTTTTATTATTAATTTTCCAATTAAAAACAAAACACGGGTATATTTTCCCGCAAAAAAAGATAAGGGCCATATCACATATTGATGGATCTCTTTGTGCTTCGTGGTGACGAGTAATCATTGGTGCATTATTGATCATTTCTTGCAATACAGAACCGCTAAACAATACTCCGCTTTTGCTTTTAGTAACAACAGATTCCATTCTCTTATAAATAACATTGGGATCTGCGCCATAGGCTCGCACGGAGTCATAATAATCTTGATGTTTTGATATTATTTTCATCGTTTACAAGCCTCGTGACATTCAGGCCTGACAACAAATTGACTGATAGGAAGTGCATTAATTTTAGATCGATCAATGATGTCCTGCGTCAATGCTCTTTCACATCTTTTCCCAACAACACAACTCTCATAAAATGAACAAAAAGTCAGACCCTTGTAACAAAGCATTAAGTTCTCCTATTTTGTTTAACCAGCAAAGTTCTTATATCCTAAAAATATATAAAAAGTAAGGCTTTTTGCAACATTGTGATTTTTTTTATTTGCTTTCCTGCCCCTTTATAACCATGATTGGTGTTAATTCTACTTCAATATTAACCAGGTCAGATTGATTAGCCATAACAACTTGAATGTCTTTATAGGCCCCTGGAGCTTCGTCCAGGACTTTTTCACTTCGCATTCCATGAAGAATGCCCTGGCTGTCAAGTTTTTCCATTTCTGTTTCAAGATTTAACTCTTTTTTAGCCAAATTTCTGGACATTTTCCGCCCGGCACCATGGCTGCAGGACATAAAGCTATCCAGATTGCCTCTACCTCTGACCACATAAGACTTTGTTCCTGGGCTGCCGGGGATTAATCCAATTTCACCCTGCCTGGCCCTGGTCGCTCCTTTTCTGTGAACCCAAACATCTTTACCGAAATGATGCTCAAGGGCTGCATAGTTGTGCGCAACGTCATACGAACGATCTGGAAAAATGTTTTCTCCATGCCACTCCGGAATAATTGTCTTACAGGATTCGAGTATTGCATGATACATGGCCAGTCTATTTTGCTTGGCATATTCAACGCAATAAAGCATTTCTGCGTAATACATACGACCGAGCTCAGAATTTATTGGGAGAAAAGCCAATTCCCATTTTGGATCCACACCACTGAACCATTCTTTATTTTTTTCTATGGCCCTTTTGTTATAATAATCGGCAACTTTGTAACCGAGCCCACGAGATCCGGAGTGAATCATGATCCAGATAAAACCATCGGATCCTTTTTGGAATTCGATAAAATGATTGCCGGCACCCAATGTTCCCATTTGCTGTTCAGCTCTGTCATATTCTTTATAAACAATACTGCCGGAGTTATTTTCAATACCAGTAGTTACATTACTCGGCATTACCTGGCGTGTTTTGTGGGATATCCCAACACCCATAGGGATTTTCTGTTCAATTAATTCTCGGATATTTCTCAGTTGGGCCAATGGGATATTTTTAATCGGCAGCCGGGCAGCCAGGACACCGCAACCGATATCACTCCCAACCGCATGGGGAATTATTACGTCATGAGTTGCCATAACTCCGCCAATAGGCATGCCGTATCCAAGATGAGCATCAGGAAGTATTGCGATGTGATGAAAAGCAAATGGTAGGTTGGATAAATTCATAACCTGTCCCATTGTTTTTTCGTCAAGTTCAGATAGCCAGGTTTTGATTGGTATTTTTGTCTGATCATTGAAAATTACTTTTTCCATTTATTTTTTTCCTTTTAAGATTCGGATTCATCTATGACGATTGATTTTGCCTTTTCAATAAAATCAGTTTGATTTTTATATCCAACAATCTCTGTATTAAAAAATCCTCCAAATATAAAATATTCATGTTTGAATCTTGCAAATGAGAGCCCAAAAATATTCCTATCTAAAAATTTATATATAGAATGAAAAAACAATGGTTCACATAGATTTTCTCTTGAAATGGCTATTCGTTTTTTGCCATGTAATCTGTGAATAAACTTAGAACATAAAGTGAAGTTATTTTTTATTTTTTCACAATGATCTAAAATAATTACATCCCATTTTTTTTCTCCAATTACGCCCTTGTCAATAAGCCTATAGAATTTATGACGAACAGGACCGAGCCCGGGTCGCCAAACCGACTCGTAATTCAATAAAACAACTTTTGTTTTTGATTCTTCTTTTGTCTTTAAGAATTTTTTTATTTCAACAACCTTCTCTTTTGTAGATCTTCTTGGAACACACGGTATGAATCTTTCTGGGTCGAATCTTTTTAAGTATTCTACCCAATAATGAATCAGAGGTTTAGCAGTAATAATAAGTATATTCTCGGGATTTTTGTCTAAAGCGATGGTAACTGCTGTAAGCTTTCCAAACTGAGATCCATGTTTATAACGAATTAAGACTCCGGCATTATCGTTTTTCATATCTACTCCCTATTATTGTTTGCTCTCCTCATCAGGATTTTAACCTGGGGCACCCCTTTCTATACCTCGTGCATGTAGGCTTCCCCAAATGATTGGCCAACGGGGTGTGAGGAGAGCAAACAAAATTACGCCGCATTTTCGGTATAATGAAGATTATCTCTCGGATCATAGTTCCCGTGTTGCAGTTCATAATCATCACAATTCAAACAAGGTCTGTAATCCAGATACTCCTTAATCGCCATATCACCGCATTTTTTCCAGCTCTTGCAATGGTATCGGGTTAAATCA
>Ga0180009_10006566_pt1 | contig 12170 bp, 9 predicted proteins | sample OS_PC_MetaG_FD_123537 | JGI IMG/M metagenome (GOLD analysis project Ga0180009, IMG submission 123537) | Groundwater microbial communities from the Aspo Hard Rock Laboratory (HRL) deep subsurface site, Sweden - OS_PC_MetaG | ecosystem: Environmental > Aquatic > Deep subsurface > Groundwater...
CTCTTTGCTGAGCCCCTGGCCAGGGGTCGCGGTCGGCGGAGATTGGGGCGCCTTTTTTCTCGCTTCGGTGGCGGCGGCCGGTGGGGCCAGTCCACAGGCCATCAGCCCGCTCAGTAAGAACCACCGCCTCACGTGTGCTTGCCGCATGCGGCCCTCCCGAGTACGTGGATAGCCACGCGGTTAACCCACTCTGTCTATCAGCATCCTGGGGGTGACTCAAGCCGATCGCCCGAGGCGTCTGTTTCACAGGACGTCGGCGGTGATGGCGACCACCAGATTGTTCACAATCTGCCACTGGTCGACGATGAGCGGCAGGCGTTTCGCCGAGATCAGATAGTCCACCGAGACCCAACCCGCGACCTTGAGGCTGAGCTTGAAGCTGACGTCGATGTCCATGAGGTCAAAGCCCTTGAGGCCCGTTTCAACGCTGGTGTACAGCGGATAGGTGAAGTCGGCGAGCAGTGCGTAGGTGAGCCGCTTGTGCACCTGGCCCCGCAGGGTGAACCCCGTGGCAACCCCCAGCTGCTGATAGTTCCGCAGCGCCACGAGCTCCAGCTCGGGGGTGGTATGCACGTCGGCCGGGGTCCAGCCGCTGGCCCAGATCTCCTGGGTGGTGATCCCGATATAGAGCTCCAAGGTGGCCAGGGCCGAGACGTAGGCGCGAGCGCCGGAGCCGACGAGCTGCTTAAAAAACAACGGCGCAAAGGCCGGTGTCAGACGAAATCTGTGATCCCCTCGGGCCAGGGCCGTGATCTCAGAACCGTCCGTGCGGGTCAGCAGCAGGTCCTTGTCCGCCGTGGGCACGAGATCCCCGGGGAACATGGGAGCCCAGAGGGCCAGGCCGCCGTACAGGAAGACCTTGTCCATCTTGCCCGTAAGCCGGAGCACCACGCGGCTGTCGAGCTCGAGCAGATCCGCGGTCTTCAGGATGGGCTTGACCACCGGTGTTTTGGCGTGGGCGTTGACGAGATTGAGGGTCGTGATCCAGCGCAGCTGATTGTGCACGAACGTGAGCTGACCGGTGACCAGGGCGCTGAGGTTGAAGGTGAGGCCGTTTTCCACGCCGGGAATCTGGTAGTTGTGCGTCAGGGCCGTGGCCACGCCCGCGGTGAGCTTTGGGTACCAGCCGTTTTTGGGTTTGGGGCTGGTCTTCTTTGAGGCGGATTCCCGGACCGCCGCCTGCGCCGACTTCGGTGGGGTGGGCGGGGCCGCTTGGGCGGGGCGTGCTTGGCCGAGCACAAGGACCAGAGCCGCGGCCAACAGGGGGGTTGTGCACGTCATGGTGTGCTCCCCCCGACGGACCTGTGGTGGCCGACGCTTAGGCTGATGTTCAGCATCAGAAGGTTGGCCACCTGCCAGCCCGGGGTGAGCAGCTCCATGCGCATGGCCGTGAGGCTGTATTCCAGCGTGGCCCAGGAGAAGATGTGAATGGACAAGGCCGCACTCAGCTCGACGTTGATCAACCGGTCGTAGCCCAGGTTGGTGCGCACGCTGGTGGCGAAGGGAAACATGACGCGCACGCCCAGTTGGTAGCCGAGCAGCTTGTCTGCTACGCGTCCGCCGAGGGTCATGCGCGCCTCCACGCCGCCCTGCGCGTAGTCCCGCAGCTGTATGAGCTCGAGCACGTTGGGGGTGGCCTTGTCGTCGTGTACGACATAACCGCCCTGGCTGACGACCTCGTGGGCGATGACACCTGCCCGGAAGGAGAGGTTCGCGGCGGGGTGTTTCAAGGCGCGAACGCCCGCGCCCGCGGACTGCGTCAGGAGCAGCGGCGCCAGGAACTCGGTGAGCGGGTAGGGGTGCTGGGCCGGGAGGACGTCGGTGAAGATGGCACCGTGGGTGTTGGTGAGTTGGAGCTGAGTCTCCTCACTCCGGATGAGGTTGCCTTCCAGGAGCGTGGCGCGCAGCCGGATCCCGCCGTAGAGCGATAGCCACGGCGGGCGGCTGAAGCGATAGCTGTATTCGGAGGTGACCTCGATGAGGTCGGTGCCCTTGACGAAGGGCTCGATGCCGGGGACCTTCGTGACGGCTTCCTGAACCAGCAGCAGGTTGCTCCATCGGTGGGGGCCGCGGCGGAAATCGAGCCCGGTGCGCAAGTTCAGCCCTAAGGCCATGGCGATGCCGTCTGGCACCCCCACGACACCCTGACTTTGGCTGAAGGAGAAGTTCAGTCCCACGGTGAGGAACGGCACCATGCCTTGGTGCTTTTGGGGGGCGGGGCGGTTCTTTTTTGCGGTCGCTTCGGGCGGGGAGCTCGGCGCCGCCAGTCCGCTGGGCGCCAGGGTCAGGACGCCCAGCGCCACCGTGAGCAAACGGATCATCATGTGCACCTCGTCGGGCGACTTTCCCAGGTTCCGCTGCCAAAAGCCAGTTGGTATCCGCACGGTCCGCGGTTTGGCAGTATACTCGCGGGCGTTTGAATCCAATTCGAGGTGCGGTCCGTGTCCGAGGGCGATTATGAAAAAAGCCGGTCCGGCATGATCGGTTCCACCGTGGGGATTGGCGTGGGCGTGGGCGTGGGCATCGGCTCCTCCCGCATCCTCGAACGCGAGCTCGGCCCCATCGTGGGTTTCCTCCTGGCCATGCTCATCGCCGGTGTCGTGGCCATCGGCCTCGGATACGCCGTGAGTTGGTTCTTCGGCGAAACGAGCCCGCGGGAGTAGCCGCCCTGCCGGGGCGTAGGACTAGAACCAGTCGAGGGAGTTCAGCTCGCTGCGGAGGGTGGCGGCGTCGAGGAAGCGACCGTTGATCAGGCCGAAGGCGACGCGATCCCGGTTGCGGATCGGCGCGGGCACATCGGCGGTGAGCGTGGTGTCGTTGACCTCTGTCCCGTTGGAGGAGCCGGCGTCGGTGAGCAGGTAGCTCGGGGGGGGGCCTCCGGTGGTGGGTTCCGTGGTGGCAGGAGTGAAGTGAGCGTGCAGCTTCGAGACGCTTTCGTGACGGATGACGATGTCGTTGTTGGTCGCCCGGCCCACGCTGATCCGACCTCTCCAGCTGTTCCGCGGGGATTTTTCCACCCTCCAGATTCGCTCGGCGGGGGCGGGCTTATCCGGCTCGGGCGGCAGCTTGCCGTCTGCCGAGATAGTGTGGAGCTGGGTCACAAATGGAAGTGTGCTCACCTGGGCATCCGGCATGCGGCAAAAGATGTACCAGCCGCCGTGCCGACGGACAAACTCGGCTTCGTCCAGCTTTTCGGCAGCCGCCTTGAGCGGTAAGTACAGGTCCGACATTTCTGACTATTCGCCGAGGAGGTCTCTGAGGTGGGGAGAGGGGGGAATGTCCGAGAGGATAGACTCTGAGCGCGCGGGGCCCCAGGCGTTCCAGCGGAGGTAGTTCTGGAGGCCGTGCAGGAGGGCGGCCATGTTCTGCCGCAGGTGCTCCTCGGCGGCGCTGTCCGCGTCGGCGTTTTGCTTGGTGGCCGCGTCCACCAGCCGCTCCAGGGCGTTGTCGTCGTGCTCGAGGGGCAGCAGCTGCTCCACGGTCAGGCCGGTGGAGTCGGCCACGTTCTGAACCAGTGCCGTGCGGTCCGCGGGCTTCAGCTTGAGGTAGTCGTCCCGGAAGATGCGTCCCACCGCGAGCAGCTTGCGCACGTCGATGCCGGTGTGGATGCCCATGGATTCGCACATGACCACGAAGTCCTCGGTGGATACCAGCCCCGAGAAGAGGTGCTCGAAGTGGTAGTACTGCCCTGTGCCGCCCGTGAACCGGCCGTCCACGGTGTGGGCGGGTTGCCCACCGGTGCCGCCCAACGTGGTTTCAAAGCGGGTGATGCCCGCTTGCAGAGCGGCCAGGTAGTTGGCCAGGCCCATGCCGCGGCTGGTGTGGCAGTGGCACAGGTGGTACTTGGGGTCGGCCCACTTCCCCATGATGGCGGGGTCGAGGATCTTGCTGAAGTACTCGTACACCCGGGCGGGATCCCCCGAGCCGTCATGGTCGGCCTGCTCGATGTAGTCCGCCCCGAGCTCCAGATACTGCTTGGAGAACTCCACGCCGATGTTCAGATCGGTGATGCGGCTGCCCTCCATGGGCGAGCCCCAGATGGTGGACACCGTGCCGCACATCTTGATGCCCGCGTCAGCGGCCTTCTTGGTGCAGCGCTCGGTCATCTTCCAGTACTCGTCGAGGGTCATGCCCGAGTTGGTCTGGTGATGCACGGGATCCGTGGAGACCATCTGCAGCACGTAGTCCGGCCCCCGGCCGTGCTTGGCCTTGTAGGCCAGCGCCCGATCCAGGGCCCGCTCGTTGATGGTGACGGTGCAGAGGGTGGTTTCGCCGCCGTTTTGCTTCAAGAGTGGCCCCACGCGCTCGCTGTCGAGCAGCCGCGTGAGCAGCTCATCGGCGTCCTTGAACTGGGGCAGAAACTTGGGGTGGCCGAAGTTCGTCACCTCGACGTGTTTGTACCCGGCGAGGATGAGCTCCTCGGCCAGCCGGATTTTCTCTTCCACCGGGAAGTAGTGCTCCAGGGCCTGCAGTCCGTCCCGGACCGTGATGTCCCCCAGGTCGACCTCTTTGGGCAGGTTCAGCTGATGCGCGGTCATGGGGCCTCCATTCAATCAACCCTTGATGATTCTGGGCAGCATCATCTGGTGCTGCGGGCAGATCTTGTGCGGATTCTGGTACACGGCGCGGGCAAACGAGACCAGGTAGTTCCGGATTTCTGACATCTTGACGATCTCATCCACAAAGCCCCTGCGGGCCGAGTAGATGGGCCGGGACTTGTCGTGGTACGCTTGAGCCAGCTCGTTCATCTTGTCGATGGTGGGCTGCAGGTCGTTGCCCGCGTCCTGCTCCTTGACGAGCCGACGGGCGTAGGCCGCCGTGGCTGCGGTCTCGCCGTGCATGACGTACACCTCGGAGGTGCCGGTGCCCAGGGTGAACACCGTGTTTCGGGTGGCCTGGGGGCCGGCCATGATGTAGTGCGCCGCCGCCGAAGCCTTGCGCAGCACCAGGCAGAGCATGGGCAGCTCCGACCGCTCGATGGAGTAGATGAGCGACTGCCCCAGTCCGAGCAGCTCCGCCTTTTCGGCGGTGTCGCCCACGTCGATGCCCGTGGTGTCCTGGATCCAGACGATGGGCACCTGATCCCGCCCACAGAAGGTGACGAACTCGTTGGCCTTGATCAATCCCTGGCGGTAGAATTTCCCGCCGATGCCCATGTACTCGCCCTTGGCGTACTCGGGGTAATCCTTTCCCAAGAAGCCCTGGCGGTTGGCGATGACCCCCACGACGAATCCGTCGATCTTCACCAGCCCGGTGTAGAGCTCGGGCCCGTAGCCCGGGCGATACTCCATGTGCTCGCTGGCGTCCACCAGCCGCGCGATGACCTGCTCGACGTCGTAGGTCACCTTCTGGCGGTGGGGCACCAGGTTGTAGAGGTCCTCCGTCGGAAGCGCAGGCTCCGCCGGCTCGGCCACGCGGAAGAGGAAGGGATCGTGCGCGGGCATGCCCGACATGGCCTTGCGGAGCATGTCCAGCACGCCCTCTTCGGTTTCGTGCACCGTGCGGAAAAAACCGGTCTCTCCGTGGTGGATGGCCGTGCCTCCGGGGGGGACCTCCTTGAAGTGGCGCGTGGCCTCGATGAGGGACTGCACGCCCTCGACGTCGAAGTGGCCCTTGGGGGACATGCCCGACACGATGCCGGCGCCCCCCACGGCGATGTTTGCATTTTTGTGGGCGAACATGATGGTGGGGCTGATGCCGTGGTAGCCACCGCCCGCCGGGTTGGTGCCGAACACACCCGCGAGCACCGGCACCCCCTTCAAGTTCATCTCGGAATGACGGAAGAAGGGTCGTCCACCGCTGCGCGGGCCGGCGTAGACCTCCTCCTGTTCGGTGAGCTTCACTCCGGAGCAGTTCAGGGCCCACACCAGGGGCACGTTCAACAGCTGCGCAATGTCCTGGATGCGCGCGATGTTCTCGGACTGTCCGGAGATCCAGGCGCCGGCCATGACCTTGTTGTCCGAAGCCACCACCACGCACATCTTGCCTTCCACCGACGCGAGGCCGGCGATGACCCCGGTGGAGCCTTCGGCGTTGTCCTTGGGGTTGAACAGACTCGTCAGGGGCCGGAAGGAGCCGCGATCCACGAGCTTCTCGATGCGCTCCGTGGCCAGCAACTGGCCCCGTTTGTGAATCTTCTCCGCCGGGATTCCGGCGTTCAGAACCTTCTCCACCGCCTCCGCGACCTTTTGTTCCTCGGCCTGGATGGCCTTGACGTTGTCGGCGCTGCGCTGCTTCGCGCCGTCGGTCAGGGCCTTGCCCATGGGGGTCATCTTTTCGAAGTACGGTCTCATGAATTGGCTACCTCCCGGAAGTCGGCCACGGTCTGTTCAAGAGTGGCCTCGATGCCTTTAGCAAAACGCGGATCCCGGTAGAGCTCTCCGTCAGCTCTGCCTTCCGCGCGGATGAATGTCTCTTCTGCGGCGCCGTCCCATTGGCGCATGTTTACGCCGGCCAAGAGCGATTCCAGTTTCTCAATGGATTGTGGGGCGAGGGGCTTGCCCAGCTCCGCAATGGTTGCGGCGGCCTCCTTGAGGGGTTTGCCCCAGAGCCCACTGTAGGTATAGGGACTGCTGCGGCGGGCGACCTCGACGGTGACCTCCGCCGGGTCCATGAGGGTCTTGCGCCGAAAGGGTTCCATGAAGGTGGCACCGGCGCTGTCAACGCCCTTGTCTAAAGCGGCGATCAGGAGGGCACGCCCCATTTCGTCGTGGTTGCGCTGGAGCGCCTCGGCGTAGCGTGCCTGGTCGGCCTCGGGATCTCCGGTGCGCTGCTTTTTGGGCAGCGGGGCACCGGTCGTTAGCACCTCGTTGAAGATCCCGATGATCTCCAGATCCGTGGCGTTCACCACCCGCGCCGTGGCCGCCATGGCCCGGGCGTTGTCGACCCCGGCCTTGGTGATGGCGCGGCCCACGCCGCCCCATCCCGGAATGAGCCCGATCTGCGATTCGGAGAAGCACATGGCCGACCGCGAGTCCGCCACGATCTCGTCGGCCATCAGGACGACCTCGGCAGACCCGCCGAAGCGTGTGCCTCCGCCGCAGGTCGCCACGGTGCGCATCTTGTCGCCCCACTTACGGAACTTTTTGTACAGGGCGAACCCCTTGTCGATGCGCGCATCCCCCCAGCCAAAAAGCGCGGACATCTCCTCGGCGCTGGCGCCGGCCGCCCCCAGCCGCTCCCGCTCGGCGTTGGACTCTCTTAACTGGGCCAGGCTCTCCTTGAGGTCTCCGCCGGCGTGTACTGGATCACAACCGCTGTGGAAGATGACAAACCAAAGGTCCTCCTCCAGGGGATCCAGAGCGTCGAAGCCCGCCAGATAGGCCGCCAGGGCCGGGTTGCCCAGCTGATGCACAGGGGGATTGTGATAGGTGAAGATGGCGCCCTGTTTCCGTCCGTAGCGGATCCGATCCACCGTGAGGTAGGCGTTCCCGTCTTTCCATTCGAACAGGGGCTCCAGGTATTCGTAGTCGGGAATTTCGCCGGAACGGACAATCTTAGCAGGGCCTTGCATCGGTTGCCTCCGGCCCCATCTATACCCAACGCCCCCACGGGAGTCAACGGCCTCCGGACGGCATAATTTCATTTAATATTGAACGGTTCAATCTTCGCAGTCCCCACCCCGGAGGTGGGTGAATGATCGTTCGATCTAGGGCCCGGCTTTGGCAAGATTCACCAGGGGGACGCGAGGCCGATCCACCGGATCCTCGACCGCTTCTGCGTGCAGTCGATCCACCAACGCGAGCAGGGTGTTGATCTGCTCGAGATCCAGGACGATGGCGGGCTCCGGCGCGACGTCTGTGAAGTTGAGTGGGCAGTGGTCGAGCTGCCCGTCCACCCGGAGGGGCAGGCCGTGGGTGCGACAGATGACGGGGCGTGCGTCATAAATCGAACAGTGCCCGTCCAGCAGGAAGGCGCAGTGATCAACCTGGTCGGCCAGCCGGGCGAGCCGGGCGCGCAGCGCGGGGTCCACGGACTTCAGGTGGGCGCAGATGGCGACCGCTTCGACGGGGAACACCGTGATACGGGGTTTGCAGCAGTCGTCACAGCCGCTGGCGCAGCGGAATCCGACGGCTTGCACGCGCACTGCCTGCGCCCAGAAAGCGTCCACCTTGGCGACGAGCGCCCGGTACTGCTGCAGCAGTGGGTCGGTCACCGGAGCACCCGGGAGGTGACCTGCAGCCACACGAACCCGGCCCCCGACCGCGGCACAGAGAGCACCAGGGTGTCGGCGGCGGGGCCCAGGGGAGCGGCGAAGGTGAGCTCCAGGTTCACGGCCTTGCCGGGGGCCAGGGGCCCGGTCAGGGCGGGTTTCCAGAGTCCCACGTCGATGGGCTTACCCAGGACCCCGTGCAGCTTGATTCCCGACGCCGGCACCTTGACGCCCTGGTGCGGATCCTCGTTCCGCACCTTCAGGGTGATGTAGAACACCCGGTTGTCGTCTTTTTTGAGCACCTCTCGCCGGTTGGCTTTGACGGTCAACTCCAGCGCGCCGAGTCGCGCCAACTGGCCCAGGGGCGCGGCCTCCAGGTACCGTTGCCACAGGCGCCCCGGCACACTGTTGGGCGCGAGCTGTACCAGGCGCGCCACGCTGTCCCGGGCCACGACGACGTGGGGATACAGGTAGCGTCCACCGTCCTGACCGGCCAGGGGCTTGCACCACTCCTGATTTCTACCCCGGGCGAGGATCAGCGCCTCTTGCAGGGCCGCTGTCTTCGGCGCGTGCAACACGCGGAGCGTGGACAGGCGGTCCCACAACCGTTGTTCAGCGGCGTTGGGCTGGGGGTGTGGGCGCAAGCGGCCGAGGGCCGCGGCGATGGGTTTGGGCAGGATGGGATCGAGCAAAAAGCGCTCCGCGTAGAGGTCGGCGAGCTTGGCGGCCGTGGACAGGGGAGGGGACAGTGGTGGAACCGCGGCGCAGGCGCGGCCGAAGCGACGCTCACTCCCATCGTTCACCGTGGCGTAGGTCAGTCGGCGGTCCACGCGGGACAGCAGCGCCAAGAGCGCCGGAGATCGTCCCCCAGCGGTGAACACGGTTTCGGGCTTCAGCGCGACGATGGCCTGGTCAATGGCGGCGAGCCGGCCTGTCCCGGCGTCGTCCTTTGTCGTGGTGCCGTCGGTGAGGCCCGGCCCCGTGATCCCGGCGTCTGTTCGGGCGCCGGCCCCGGGCGCTCCAATGGCTGACGCCCCGGGCACCCGGGACGGACTGTGTTTGGTTTTGTCCGGGCGCAGCAGTAGCAGCGCCACGACGCCCAGCAGCAGTAGGGCGAGGATCACGCCCAGGGTGGTCTCCACGCCCCGGCCCCGCCTGCGGGGTTTATTTCCGTTGCCTGAAGTCGAGGGGCGCGGGGCAGCCTCGCCGTGGGCCCGGCCCGCGGTACGGGTCTCGGTGGCCGAGCCCGCGTCCGACCGGGGATCTTCTGGCGCTCGGGTCGGGCGGGCGCGAGTGGGCATCGTGGCGTTTGGACCCTCGTCCAGAAGCGTGGTTGGCGCGTCGGGGGGCGCGGCGTGTCGGGCCGTGGGTTGGCTGGACGACAGGCCCGCGCGGCGCGCCAGAGTGAGGGTTTCCTCCCGTGAGGGCGCGGCTTCTTCGCCGGTTGACTTCGGGGGCGGTGTGTTCCCCCCCGCCATGGACACCGACGGCACACCGTCTGCCACCACTCCGGTTTGCAGCGTCGACGCGATGCGGGCCTTGTCCACGGCACCGCGTTTTGCCCGTGCCGTCGTGTCTGGCCCCGGCTCGGGCTCGGGCTCTGGCTCTGGCTCTGGCCCCGACTCGGGTTCCAGGTCCGCCAGCGAGCGCATGGGCCGGGGAGGCTCCGGGGTCCCCCTTCCGGTCACGGACGCCACTTCCGTGCCGGCATAGGCCAACTTGCCCTCCTGGGTCACCGGGGTGGGGGGCTCGGATTGGAGCAGGCTTGTGACGAGCTCCGCAACGCGATCCCGCGTGAACCGCGGGTGCGCCACGTGCACGTAACGCTCCAGGTCCCGCGCCAGGGTGGCCGCGTCTGGGCAGCGCTTGTCCACGTCCCGCTCCAGGGTCCACCGCAAGACGGAGTCGAGGGCCGGGTCGGCGTCCGGGCGGCTCGAGGCGAGGTCCGGCAGCTCGGCGTAACGGATCTGGTCCACCACTTGCGCCGAGGTCCGGGCGTCGAAGAGCTGCCGCCCGGCGATCAGCTCGTACAGCAGGATGCCACAGGAGAAGATGTCGCTGCGGGCGTCCAGCTCCGCGCCCCGCACCTGCTCCGGGCTCATGTAACGGAACTTGCCCATGACCGTGCCGGTCTCGGTCTGCGTGACCTTGTCCCGGGCCCGGGCGATGCCGAAGTCGGTGACCTTCACCTCGCCGGCGTAGCTCACCAGCACGTTTTGCGGGCTGACGTCCCGGTGTACGACGCCATAGGGCTCCCCCTCGGAGTCCACCATGCGGTGCGCGTGATCGAGACCCCGGGCGACCTCGGACACAATGAACGCCGCCACGTCCAGCGGGATCTTGCGCATCTGCTCGCCGGCCGCGGCCATGAGCGAGTGCAGGTCCGCGCCCTTGACCAACTCCATGGCGAGGAAGGGGCGCCCGTCCTCGTCGCCGAAGTCGAGCACCTGAGCCACGTTGGTGTGGCTGATGCGCGAGGTGATGCGCGCTTCGTCGATGAAGAGCGAACGGAACTGCGCCACCGACGCGAGGTCCTCGCGGATCATCTTGAGGGCCACGGTCTTGGACACGTCCTTGGTGTAGCTCATCTCCGCGCGCCACACCTCGGCCATTCCGCCGCCCCCCAGGCGCTCCAGGAGCCGATATTTTCCAAAGGTGTGCGCCATGTTCATGTGTTTCCGTGGCCAGTGGTCCGTCCCGCTCGGAGGTAACACTCCCCCAGGCATAGATCAAGCGTGGGCTACAGCGCCAGCCCCCTGCGTGCCCCGGGCGCCCGGGCGCTTTTCGGCTTGAGGTAGCTGTGCAACTGCCATACGATGCGTCCGTTTGGAACTTGTGGACGATCGGACGGCCCTCCCGGGGATGTCACCGGCGCTTCTGTCGGCTCGGCGGGGGGCTGTGTTGGGTGAGCGGCATGATTTCGGACGATTGGCTGCGACGAAATACGCTCAATCAGGGGACCGTCACTCCGGAGGGGATGGAGCGGGCCCTGGAGCGACAGCAACTCGAGGGCGGCGATCTTTTTGACAACCTGATCGCGGTGCGCGCCGCCCCGGAGTCCGCCCTGCTCAGCCTGGTGGCGCAGGCCCTGAACACCCGTTTTGTTTCGATGCAGCAGCTCGCTCGACTCACGGTGCAGGAGAACATCCTGGCCATGCTGCCCAAGGAGCTGGCCGAGGAGCACGCCTTTCTTCCGGTGACCTTTGACGTGGCTACCGGTGTGCTGGTCGCCGTGGCCCCGGATCAGACCGCCGACTACGTGATGCTTCCGCTGCTGGAGTCCTACGGGGTCACGGAGATCCGAACCTACATCGGCGCCAAGCGCTCGGTCCTCGCCGCCATCAAGAAGCTCTACTACGGTGACTTCTACGCCTTCGACCGCGTGGACACCACGAGCCAGGACGAGTACCGGCAGATGATGGATATGTACAGCCACAATCTGCTGGAAGAAGAGCAGCTGACCGCCATGGCGCCCGCGGCGGTCGTTGAAAACCAGATGGTGTTCTTCACGGGTCAGGAGTTGGAGCAGCTCAGCCGCCAGGAGCGGTCTGAATCCCAGGTCCACACCGTGGACACGTGGGGGGATCAACAGGACTGGCTCAAACGCTACAGCGGAACCCTCAAGGTGCTGGTGAACCGCATTGAGATGTCCCTGGAGTGGCGCCAGGGGCACTCCGCCGAGGCCCAGCGGCTCGTCGGGCTGGTGGGCAAGCGCATCGGCCAATCCGGGGCCGCCATGGACGCCACAAAAATTGCGGCGCTCCTGCACGAGTGCGGCAAGCCCCACGCCCCGCATTTCACGCTCTATGGAATCGATCAGCGCCGGGACATGAAAGGGCAGGCCGCCCGCGTGTTGGATGCGCCCATGCGGGCCATGGAGGCGGCGGTGCTGCCGGCCTCGGTGCGGGAGGTCCTGGGGAGCTTGTTCGAGCGTTTTGACGGGCTGGGGGTCCCGGGCAGGATGTCCGGTCGGGCCATGCCACTGGGCGCCCGCATCCTGGCGGCGGTGGACGCGTAC
>Ga0180009_10006567_pt1 | contig 12168 bp, 12 predicted proteins | sample OS_PC_MetaG_FD_123537 | JGI IMG/M metagenome (GOLD analysis project Ga0180009, IMG submission 123537) | Groundwater microbial communities from the Aspo Hard Rock Laboratory (HRL) deep subsurface site, Sweden - OS_PC_MetaG | ecosystem: Environmental > Aquatic > Deep subsurface > Groundwater...
CTTGAACCCGGGCTTGCAAGATTGGCTGCCATGCGAAGAACTGACAAAGATCTTAATGCAATGGAACAATGCATTAATGATGTTGAGGAATCCATTAAAAATGGAAGGCCGGATCAAACCAAAGCTATTGGGTTCCACTGCCTTATTGCAAATGCATGCTATAACCGTTTTATCAGCTCTTTGATGGAGGCTCTGGTCAAAGTATTTCAGCAGGTATTGGCTAAGACCCCGGACCTTAAAACTGCTACAAAAGATTTAAAATACAATAAATTATTTTTAAAATGCATCAGGGAAAGAGATGGTGAAAAAGCAGAAATTGTCATGGCTGATCATTTTGATACCCTGGATGAAATGATCAGAAAAAAAATGTAGATTAGGTAAGTTTCGTGAAAGAGGGCTGACCCAATAATTTTCACGAAACTTTTAGGTAAGTGTTTTATAAAAAAACAAGCTGTTTTTTATAAAACAATCTGTTAACTACACAATATATAAGGATCTTAGCAATGAAAAAAATCGTATGTCATCTTATGTTAAGTGTCATTCTGGTTACAATGGTTTTAATTGGTTCATCTTCTGCCGAATGGCCAAAAAAACCCATAATGATCATGATACCCTGGCCAGCCGGAAATGATCCTTCTACCATGGTCGCAAGTGCCATGGCACCGCTAATGGCCGAAGAGCTGGGAGTTCCGGTAAAAGTTGTCAACAAACCCGGCGGCGGTGCAGTCCTTGCCACCAATGAGCTTAAAAACAGCCGTCCGGATGGCTATACCATGGGATTGATTTCCATCGGCCCCATGATCACCCAGGTACTCAGGGGGAAAACTCCTTACAAAAATGAGGACTTAAGACCTTTGGGACTTGTCTGGTCCTCTCCTTTTACCCTGGCATGCCGTGCTGACGCACCTTATAATAACTTAAAAGAACTTTCCGAATACGGGAAAAATAACGATTTGAAGCTGGCCCACTGGGGACTTGGGGCTGTTCCCACATTAATTGCCATGAATGCGGCAAAAATAGGCGGTTTTAAATGGAAGGAAACCGCATACAAACAGCTCAATGCATTGCTTGTCGTAAAAGGGGATGCAGATGTGATTACACTTTCCACTCCAGGTTTAAAGGATTATGTGGAAGCCGGTCAAATGAAGCTCCTGGCCTGCATGCTGCCTGACCGTCTTCCCCAGTATCCAGATGTCCATACCGTTGCAGAAGACGGGTTTGGCGATGCCTATTCCATTTGGTTTGGTGCATTTGTACCTGCTGAAACACCGGACAATATCGCGACAAAATTGAGTGAGACATTTTTTAAAGTCATGGCAATGCCAGCAATCCAGGAAGTCATAAAAAATGTAGGGGTTATCCCCCATCCCACCGGACCTGAAAAGGCAAGAAAGCAGATGGACAGCGAATTGGCCAATTTTGGTGCCATCATGAAGGACCTGGGGATAATTCAATAAGAATAGAGAAATCTCATGTCTGAAAAACCGTCTTCAGCAAGCCGTGTTCACGATTTATTCGGATCAGTGCTTGGGCTGTTTGCCCTGGTCATGTTGGTCTCCTCTCCCTGGCAGGTGGACTCCTCAGGCCCTGATCCATTCTATAAGGGACCTTTGATATTTCCTCTCATCGTGTTCAGCCTTATCCTGGCAGGGGCTTTGCCCTCCATGTGGCGGCTGGCCCGGCCTTCAATTCACGCATCCTGGTATCTTGACGGCCATGGCAGGTCATTTAAAACCCTGACCATTCTGGGCCTGCTCATATTATATCCTGCAGGCCTTTTATTCCTGGGGCTGGAAATTTCGACCTGGCTGTTTTTATTTATTGTCCTTAAACTGGTGAAACAGGATTCCCTCTTAAAATTGACAATCATCCCCATACTTGTGACCATGATTTTATTTGTCCTCTTTAAATTTTTCCTGGATGTATGGTTTCCTGAACCCCTGCTTATGGAACCGGTCAAGGAATGGGCTATAAAATTATTGGGGGAATAAATTATGCTTGAGCATATGCATGCAGGTTTTGTAGCTGCATTTTCCTATTCTAACCTGGGAGCCCTGACCTTTGGTACCTTTGTGGGGATTGTGGTTGGTATCCTTCCGGGCCTGGGCCCGATGGTGGGTATGGTTGTGCTGCTCCCCTTTAGTTTTGCTTTTTCACCTGACGTGGCCCTATCCCTTCTGCTGGGGGTATTCTGCGGGGGATATTATGGTGGCGGCATACCAGCCGTGCTTCTTCGGACACCCGGGGTGCCATCTTCATTGGTAACCAGTTTCGACGGGTATCCCCTGACCCAGAAAGGTGAGGCCCAGACCGGACTTTCCGCTGCATTGCTGGGTTCATTCGGCGGCGGAATCATCTCCGTTGTTATACTGATATTTCTTGCCCCGCTTCTGGCCCATGTGGCTGCAAGCTTTGGTCCGCCCGAGTATTTTACAGTAGCCGTCTTTGGTGTGGTATTGGTGGTCATGGCTTTCCGGGACCAGCTTGGAAGAGGAATTATGCTTCTGGGTCTGGGGTTCTGGTTTTCCACAGTGGGCATTGACGGCACCACATTGAGCCAGCGTTTTTGTTTTGGCACTCTTGTGATGCAGAATGGCTTTGATATTGTTCCTGTCTGTCTGGGGCTGTTCGGAATCGGCCAGACCCTTATCCTGGTCGAACGTGATATCATGAAAAATCATGATATTCAATTAAGCCGATCCTCCCTTGATTTTTCCAAACTCTTCAAATTGTTCAAATATTGGAAGACCCTGATTCGCTCGGGCGTAATTGGCACCTTTGTAGGGCTTTTGCCCGGTACTGGTTCAATTCTGGCCTCTTTTCTTTCCTATGACGTGGCAAAACGCCTGTCAAAGGAAAAATCCCTTTTCGGAAAAGGAACACCTGAAGGATGTATTGCATCGGAAGCCGGTAATAATGCCGTGCCTGCAGGCGCCATGATCCCGCTTTTAACCCTGGGAATCCCAGGAGATGCACTCAGCGCAGTTCTGCTGGGCGTTTTTACCATCAACGGCATATATCCTGGTCCTTTGCTGCTGGTCAAAGAACCCGTGCTTATCACAACCATTTATTTTTCAATGCTTCTCATTAACATCGTTGCCTTTGCCATGCTGGTAATCTGGTTAAAACCCTTTGCCATGATTGTAAAGGTCCCTGGTAAATTATTGGCCGTTGTGATCATGGTCATCTCCCTGGTGGGAATTTATGCAGTCAATACCCGGTTGTTCGATGCCGGTGTTGCCATTTCCATGGGTGTTTTGGGCTATATCCTGCTTCGAACGGGATGGCCCATTGTCACTCTTGTGATGGGATTTGTTCTAGGGGAAATCATGGAAAACCGGCTGAGGGAAACATTGAGTCTGGGGGATGGAAGTCTGATGATATTATTTGACCGTCCCATATGTATTTTTCTTGTCATCATTACGATCTTGATCATCCTTGTCCCCTTCATGCTCGACCTACGAAAATCAAGGAAGAAAAAACCAGCAAATTAATATAAATTTTCTAAGGAGCTTTTAATGACCTATCCAAGTATATATCCCACGGGAACAACAATATATAATCCTAACAAATGTTTTAATGGCTATACTGTATTTCAGGCCAAGGAGTTAGGCGCTCTTGTAATTGATATGAATGGCGGCGAAGCCAAGCTTTGGAAAGGGTTACATGGTTTTCCCAATAAAGTTCTGAAAGGCGGCTATGTCATCGGCCATACAGGAGAGAGATCTACAAAATATGGAATGCAGGACCTTCGTGACCTTGTACAGGTTGACTGGGATGGTAATGTGGTCTGGAAATTCAATGAGTACGAATATATAGAAGATCCTGGAGAACAGCCTCAGTGGATGGCCCGTGTCCATCATGACTTTCAGAGGGAAGGAAACCCGGTTGGTTATTATGTCCCTGGCATGGAAGCAAAAACAGATCAGGGCAATACCATGATTCTGGGTCATAAAAATCTTGTCTGCCCACACATTTCTGACAAGAACCTGCTTGATGATACAATCTATGAAATCACCTGGGATGGAGATATTTTATGGGAATGGGTTTGCAGCGAACATTTTGATTCCTTTGGATTTCGGGAGGATGCAAAAAATATTCTTTCCCGTGATCCCAATATGCGACCCTGCGGTGGGGGAATGGGGGACTGGATGCACATCAATTCCATGTCACTTCTGGGGCCGAACAAGTGGCATGATACAGGCGATGAAAGATTTCATCCGGATAATATTATTGCGGACGGCAGGGAAACTAACATTATCTTTATCATCAGCAAAAAAACAGGTGAAGTGGTCTGGAAGGTCGGGCCATATTACGACTATACGCCTGAAAAGAATCTGGGCTGGATTATCGGCCAGCACCACGCCCACATGATACCACGTGGCTTGCCTGGAGAGGGGAATATCCTGGTTTATGACAATGGCGGATGGGCCGGCTACGGTGCCTGCCATCCGGGAAGCCTTACTGGAACTAAAAATGTATTAAGGGATTATTCCCGGGTTCTGGAATTTGACCCGATTACTCTAAAAATTGTATGGCAGCTTACACCACAGGAAGCAGGGTTGGTTCATCCTACTGACAGCAACCGCTTCTACAGTCCTTTTATAAGCTCTGCCCAGCGGTTGCCAAATGGAAATACTCTTATTTCTGAAGGCAGTGGAGGCAGAATAATTGAAGTTACTGCCGATCATGAGTTGGTATGGGAATATATCAGTCCCTATTGGGGTAAAAATTTTAAAATGAACATGGTCTACCGGGCATATCGGTTCCCCTATGAATGGATACACCAGGTTGAACCTCATAAAGAGGTTGAAATTAAGCCGGTGGATGTTACTTCTTTCAGAATGCCAGGTGCCAGTCCTAAAGGCCCTCGTTCAGAGGTTACAATTGAAGGTACAATCCCTTTTCAGACTTCATCAGCCCTGTGCGTGATTTCTGATACTGATGATAAAAAATAGATCTGGAAAACATAAACATCAGGAGATAGCATATGCCGTTTACCATTTTTAGCACAACAGGATGCATGCGCTGCAAAATTGTAAAATCCTATATGGATGACCATGCAATGGTTTATGAAGAGCATGCTATTAAAGCCGATGGCAAGGATGCCTTTAATTTGTTTTATCGCAAGAATCGGCCTGACATATACCGGGGAAAAGAAGGTATAGAGTTTCCCATCCTTTTTACAGGAGAAAAAATTAGACAGGGGGTCGGTGAAATCCTTGCTTTCCTTAAAGCAGATGACAAGCTAAATGAATTTGTCAGAAGAAGTGACTTAAGCCATGGATGGATTAGTGGATTGAATATTTTTGTAAGCGACATATCCATGGGTGATGATTTTCTGGAGATACTGCGCTATATTAAAGCTCACGGGTTGTTGATTCAATTGGAGACTGATGGGCGAAATTCTCACCTGCTGGAAACCATTATAACAGAGAATCTGGTGGATCGTTTGATTTTTCAGCTCAGGGGGCCGGCCGAACTTTATAAAGCCATTACCGGTTATTCCATAAAAAGTGAAGACCTTTATACCAGCCTTTCACTGATAAACAAATCCCCTGAATATCAGATAATTCTATCAATAGCATGCCTGGAACGTCCCGATGGTGAGCCCGGTTATATTACCCATGAGGAAGCAAGAAGGGCCGCAGCTCTTGTTGAACAGGCCACAGGCAGTAAAAAACATCCATTTTTTATAAAAGGAGTTATCCCACCCCCTGAACTGGACATTACTCCTTTACCATTGTCTGCGTTTTTTAAATACAGAACAGCATGCAGACCTCATATGGTATTGGCAGAAATTTTGAAATAATTTAATTTAAAATTTTTCTTGATTTGGACAAAATACTAATGTTATAAACAACTAATGTTATAATATAATAACTTTTTATTTTTTACAACAGGGAAAACCATGAATAAATCATTTCAAAATGTTTTTTTACGAACGGAAAAGTTGTCAAATCAAGTTAAAGATGTGCTTAAACATGCTATTCTTAAAGGGGAATTTAAACCTGGAGACAAACTTCCCCCGGAGACTCAACTTGTCGATCAGTTAAAGGTTAGTAAGGTAACCATACGCGAGGCACTCCATGAAATGGAGTCAGAGGGCTTAATAGAAAAACGCAGGGGTATCTATGGCGGCAGTTTTGTTGCACAGCCCGGTTCCAATAAAATCGGACAAGTGATGAATAATTTTTATCAGTTCGGTGGATTGACCCCGGAAGAGATGGTCCAGTTTAGACAAATACTGGAACCTGAGTTAGTCGCCATGGCCGTGGAGCACAGGATGCCGGAAGATCTGGAAGCCATGAAAATAAACATTCAAGAGGTTGAAGAAGCAATCAACAAAGGAAAACCTGATCAGGCCAAAGGCATTTATTTTCATTGTCTCATCGCCAACGCCTGCCACAACCGGTTGATCAGCGCCATAATGAGCGCTCTGGTTGAGGTTTTTCTGGAAATCTTGTCCAAAGTACCCATGACCCTGGAAGATGCCAGAGGTGACCTTGAGTATAATAAAAAATTTTATGAATTCATGCTGAATGGTCAGAAACAGGAGGCCAGGCAGTTAATGGTAACTCATTTCAAAACCCTGACTGAAATCATTGAACGAAGCAAAAAAGAGAATGTCATTAACATCCATGATTTATAAACGATTATAATAGCAGTTCAAGGTAGTTTAAGCCATTTGCCAAACCCTTGCTGCTTTATATGAAAAATTTATTTTAACAAAGGAGGATGAAGTGATGAAAAAAGGTATGATGTTCCCTGTATTTATGGGTATAATTCTGTTTTTTTCCCTGGGCCTGATTTTTGGAGGACCTGCATTTAGTGCAGAAAAAGCTATTAGTTTTGCTTATCTTGGAAAACCTGATCCCCATAAGGCAGCCTATACCACAGGCGTGGTAAATTTTGCTCACCTGATGGAAAAGGGCAGTGGCGGACGTTTGAAGGTGAAGATCTTTCCGTCCGGAACACTTGGTAAGGAGGCTGATATCCTTCAGGCTCTTAGGAGTAACGCTATCCAGATGACCTCAGCCTCCATGGTGACACTGTCGCGTATATTTCCGCCTGTCCAGGTCATGATGGCTCCCTATGTTTTTAAAAATGACGCTGTGGCATGGGAAGTGGTTGATGGCCCCTTTGGACAAAAACTTCTGGACGCTTTTACCCAAAAAACAGACATTAAGGCGCTGGCAATTGTTGATTCAGGCTTTTTAGCTATCACCAACAACAAACGCCCCATCCAGAAACCAGAAGATTTTAAAAATATCAAATTCAGGGCAATGGGCTCTCTCCAGGCATCCATGTTCAAAGCCCTTGGAGCAAGTGCTGTGCCAATTCCCTGGCCTGAAACTTATACCTCGCTCCAGACAGGTGTTGTAGATGGTCAGACAAATGCTGCCTTTGTTGTTTCCGTATTTAAGATGTATGAAGTCCAAAAGTATATATCTCTTGCAAATTCCCAGTTTGGCTATCAGATATGGATTTGCAACAAAACCTGGTATGACGGTCTGTCAACTGCAGATAAGGGTATTTTAAGGGATGCAGTCAAAGCTGGGCGGATGTCAACCAGAAGTATGGCTCTTTTACGGGAACAGGAATCACTGACTCAACTGGCAAAAGACGGCATGAAGGTTACTGCCCTGACGGGTGAAGAAGTTTCTGCCCTTCAAAAACTTGCCGGGCCTGTATGCCTTGAATGGTTAAAAGAACAGATGGATCCAAAATGGGTGGATGATATGATAAAGGCTGTTGCAGATGCGGAAAAACAGCTGGGCTATTAGCCGGTTATAATTTGGCTGATAATTTTATCAAAGATTGACATCTTAGAATAGTGGTTCTCTAAGACGTCAATCTTAAACCAGAATTGGAGAGCGAGATATGCAAAAAGTTTCCAGGGCAAAAAATATTATTGATACGGCTGAAAAAATTGGCCTGGTCATTGAAAAAATTTGCGGAGTCTTGTGTGTATTCTGCTTTGCTACCATGACTATTGTTGCAATCCTGGGTGTGTTTTTCCGATATGTTATGCAGAGCCCTTTCATGTGGACAGAAGAGGTCGCCCGATACCTGCTTGTATGGCTGGGGTTTACAGCTGTCAGCATTGCATTGCGGCAGGACAAGCACATCAAGGTCGAGGTCCTGGCCAGCTTTGTTCCTTTAATCGTTGTAAAATTAATGAGCTATGTAGTTGATGTACTTATTGCTATTTTTTTTATCGTGCTATTGTGGCAGGGTTACCTTATGACTATCAACAATATAATGACGGCTTCAACCTTTCAGATTTCAATGGCCTGGGTACTTGCAGCAGTACCTGTTGCTGCTGCACTGGCTTTGGTACAGCTTTTTTTAAATATGATTAAAAAAATATTTGCCGAGTTTGTACCCAAATCAGAAATTAAGGGGAAGATTGCAAAGGAGGAGATCTCATGATCGGAATTTTACTGACATTATTTTTCGTTCTTGCAATTATTGGGGTTCCCGTCGGTATTGTTGTCGCCCTTTCAACTTTATTCGGTTTTTTTTATACAGATAATATGGTCTTTCTTTCCATGATCTCCCAGAGAATGTTTTCAGCCATGAACAGCTTTACCTTTTTAGCACTCCCCTTTTTTCTTTTGGCCGGAGATATCATGAACAAAGTCGGGTTGACAGGCAGGCTTGTGGATTTTGCCAATCTTTTCTTTGGACGTTTAAAAGGCGGGCTGGCCCAGGTTAATATTGTTACCAGTATTCTTTTTGGTGGTATCTCCGGCGCTGCAGTGGCAGATACTGCTGCTCTGGGACGTATCTTTATACCATCCATGACTCAACAGGGTTATGGAAGAGCTTTTTCAACCGCTGTTACCGTGGCTTCTTCCATTATCGCCCCAATCATTCCACCTAGTATAATCATGGTCCTGTATGGATCCATTATGGAAGTCTCCATAGCAGGTCTTTTTGCAGCCGGAATTGTTCCAGGTCTCCTGATAGGAGTAGCCTTGATGATTTTAACACGAATTATAGCCGGCCAGCGTAATTATCCCACAAATCCGGAAAAAATCACTTTTCCCCGTCTGGTGGAAAGAACCAGAGGAGCCATGTGGGCTTTGATGATGCCGGTTATTATCATGGGTGGTATTCTTGGAGGATTTTTTACACCTACAGAAGCTGCAGCCATTGCCGTGGGTTTTGCGCTATTTGTAGGGCTGGTGGTTTACCGCAACCTGACGTTTAAAGACCTCTACAATATTTTTTTCAAAAGCGCTGTAACCATGGGAGTTATCACAATGATTTTGTCTGCTGCAACCGTGCTTGCCTGGTTTTTGGCCATTGAGCAGATACCGGAAATGGTGGCGCATTTATTTATGTCCATCAGTGATAATAAATATATCATCCTGCTTTTGTGCAATATTTTCCTGATCATTGTGGGCATGTTTCTGGATATTGGTCCGGCTCTTTTGATTTTAGGCCCTATCCTGGCCCCTTTAGCCATCAACCTTGGAGTCCATCCACTCCATTTTGGCATCATGATGTGTGTTAATCTGAATATTGCTCTTATGACACCGCCCATGGGAGGTTGTCTTTTTATGGGAATGATAGTTGGGGAGTTGAAACTGGGTGAACTGATCAGAGCACTCTGGCCTTTTATCCTGGCAGAATTATTTGTTTTAGCCCTGGTGATTTATATTCCGGCAATTACCATGTGGGTGCCTGGCATGCTGGGTTTTATCAAATAACAAAATATAAAAAAAGGTTACAATGAAAATAGTTAGTGCCCAAGCCATACCTATCAGGATACCGCTGAAACATCCGTTTACTATTGCCCTGGGAACGCTTACACATAGCAACCATGTCCTGGTTCGTATGAAGGATGACAAAGGCAGGGTTGGCTGGGGCGAGTGTACAACCTTCCATTCTGTCTACGGGTATGATCAGAAATCCCTATATGATATGCTTACAACTTATCTCATCCCGGCAATCACTGGTTGTGATCCCCGGAACATGGAAGTTTTACACCAAAAAATGGATCTGGCCATACCTTTTAATCTCATGGCCAAGTGCGGTATTGATCTTGCCGCCTATGATCTTGTCGGTCGAGCTGATGGTATCTCTATCCACAGTTTGACAGGGGGCAAAAGAGTTGACCGGATACCTGTGACTGCTGCCGTCGGAATCGGGTCACCCGGACAGACTGCTGCCATGGCTGAACAATTGGTTGCAAAAGGATTTAATACAATAAAGATTAAAATAGGACTGGATCCTGACAAAGATCTGGAACGTGTGAAGATTGTCAGAAAAGCCCTGGGAGATGAGATCAAACTCAGGGTTGACGCGAACCAGGGATATGATAGGACAACTGCCATGAATTTGCTTGAAAAGATGGAATCAATTGCTTTGGAATGGATTGAACAACCCCTGCCTGACTGGGATCTTGAAGGACTTGCCATGCTGGCGGATCACCTTGAAACGCCCATTGCTCTGGATGAAAGTATTTATACTGTTCATGATGCCGACAGGGCTATTGCAGCAGGAGCTGCTGATGTTATTAATATTAAAGTACCCAAATGCGGGGGGATTTATCGCTCTCAGAAAATTGCTGCTTTATGCGAAGAAAAAGGCATCCCCTGTTTTTTAGGCGGGTGCCTTGAGACGACTCCCGGCACCGCAGCCCAGGCTCATTTTTATACTTCAACACCAAATATTATATCGGCAGCAGAAATGGAAGGACCATGGTGTTATGTTGACGATGTTGTAAAAGATCTGATGGATATTGAGAAAGGCGAGATCAAAATACCGGAGGGTCCAGGCTTAGGCGTAGCCATTGATGAGGAAAAAGTTGCTCGCCATAGAATTCATTTCTAAAATCAAATATTAACTGCAATGGAAAAAAAGATGGCGTGCCTGACCGAGGCTCTGGAATATACCTATAACCAGTTGATTACAATCCTTGCCGATTCACCTGCCGATGCTATTTTGTGGTCTGCCAATGTTGATGATATGATTACCTATCCTGCTTATTTTGAAAAGGAGATCCTACCCTGGTGTCAAAAAGCCTCCAAGGCGCTTCGTTCTAAAGGGATACTCTCGGTCATGCATCCTGATGGTGAAAACAAGGGGATGGATACGCTCAGAACGCGGGTGATTCAATCTCACTGGCTAAAAGCCTGATTCAAAGTCGAGTCAGCGGTTGATGACTATTCGCCTTCAAATTGGGTGATGGAATAAACCTTACAGTCTTGAATCTTATCTCTTCCTTTAAGATCGGGAAGCTCAACAATAAAAGCGCATTCAATAATATCAGCACCCAGTTTTTTTACAAGTTTCACCGTGGCACCAACCGTGCCGCCCGTGGCAATAAGATCATCGACAATAATAACTTTTTCACCCTTTTCAACAGCATCCTCATGGATTTCAAGGGTATCTTCCCCATATTCAAGACTATATGTTTCCTGACTGGTTTTCCAGGGCAGCTTTCCCTTTTTTCTGACAGGAACAAACCCGATACCCAGTTTATAGGCCAGGACTGCGCCAAAAACAAAACCTCGTGCGTCTATTCCCACAATCTTGTCAATATCCATGTCTTTATATCGGTCATATAGGATATCACACGATTCTTTGAAGGCCTGGGGGTTTTGCATCAATGTGGTCAGGTCTCTGAATATCACCCCTTTTATGGGCCAGTCTGGAATACTTCTGATGGTCTCTTTTAAATCCATGCCTCTTTCCTTTGTATTTGATTTAGTCTATTTCTATTCTTTTAATTCTTCAATTACATTTACAATCAATTTTATCACATTATGAGCATTTTGATCAAATACTGCCAGGATCTCTTCCCAGGTAACAGGTGCTTCATCCCCGTTCCAGCAGTCATAATCCGTTGACATGGCAATGGCAGCATAAGGTATGGCAACTTCATTTGCCAGAATGGCTTCCGGAGCAGTTGACATATTGATCACGTCAGCCCCCCAGTTCCTGAACATTTTGGACTCAGCAATGGTTGAAAACCTTGGCCCTTCAATGGTAACTACGCACCCCTTTTCATGGACATTCAAATCAAGTTTTTTTGCTGTTTCATAAAGTTTTTTTCTTAAATTCTCATCAAAGGGATGCGCCATGACTGGATGAACCAGGCCATTTTCAAAGGAATCTGCAAAAGTATTTTTCCGAAATCTTGTAAAATCA
>Ga0180009_10006568_pt1 | contig 12167 bp, 12 predicted proteins | sample OS_PC_MetaG_FD_123537 | JGI IMG/M metagenome (GOLD analysis project Ga0180009, IMG submission 123537) | Groundwater microbial communities from the Aspo Hard Rock Laboratory (HRL) deep subsurface site, Sweden - OS_PC_MetaG | ecosystem: Environmental > Aquatic > Deep subsurface > Groundwater...
AAGGAGGCGTAGCTACAACCATAAAACAGTCTAAGGCCGAGGAAGAAATTAGAGTGCTTGTGCGGTTGCCGGAAAATCAAAGAGATACCCAGGAAATTTTTAACAAGCTTTTGGTCCCTAATTTATACGGCAACCTAGTGCCGCTAGACAAGATTGCCCATATCGAACAACACCAGGGCTTGCGTACGATAACGCACCTAGACGGCAAACGCTATTTACAGCTTGCCGCCGGGGTCGATAACCGCAAAATGACTTCCCAGAAAATCAATGAGTTACTGTTTAAAAAATTCGGAAATATTTCTCAAGAATATCCTGGTTATTCTATGCGTTTTGGCGGCGAAGAGGAAGAACGCCGGGAATCTCTAAACAGTTTATTTGCTGCCTTTGGCATTGCCATTCTGTTTATATTTATGGTTTTAGCCACGGAATTTAATTCCCTGGTCCAGCCGTTTATAGTTTTGTTAACGATTCCGTTTGCTTTAATCGGCGTAATCATTGCCTTATTGCTCCACGGCGAGCCGATAAGCATACTTTCCCTTATCGGAATTGTGGGATTATCCGGGGTTGTAGTGAACGATTCTATTGTTTTGGTTGATTTTATTAATAAACTAAGACAGCAGGGTGTATCACGCCGCAATTCCATTGTCCAGGCTGGGGTATTGCGGTTTCGACCGGTAATGCTTACTACGCTTACTACCGTGGCAGGGTTAAGTACAGTGGCCTATGGCATTGGAGGATTCGATCCGTTTTTAAAGCCAATGGCCTTAACCATTGCCTGGGGATTGGCGTTTGCCACAGGACTTACATTGATTATTATGCCTTGTTTTTATGCGATTATTGATGATATTACGATGAAAATAGTTAGCCATCCTACAGTTGCAAAGATGCGTAAGAACGGAAACAATGGATTAGAAAATTAATCAATTAAAATTTACCATTTAGGATATTGACAAGCGCAATATTTTGTTTTATATTAAATAAAAAATTGAATATAATTCTACGGTTTTATCTTACCTTGCCGATAACAGTTACAATGAATAAGTTAATTAAGTATATATAACAAAAGGGGGTAATTATGGGTAGCGGCATTACGGCAATTAATGAAAAAGTAAAGCAGGAAAGTGTATTTGTTCAGGATCTAACCCGGCAGATAGAAAGCGTTATTGTCGGCCAGAAATATCTTATTGAGCGGTTACTGGTAGGCATCCTAGCCAACGGCCATATCTTGCTTGAAGGCGTACCGGGACTGGCAAAAACGCTCTCTGTGAATGTATTGGCACAAGCCATAGATACAAAATTTCAAAGAATACAGTTTACCCCGGATCTTCTGCCGGCGGATCTTTTAGGGACGCTTGTCTATAACCCCAAAGACGGAACGTTCTCGACAAAAAAAGGACCGATATTTTCCAATATTATTTTGGCCGATGAAATCAACCGTTCTCCGGCAAAGGTGCAGAGCGCGCTTTTAGAAGCGATGCAGGAAAGGCAGGTGACGATAGGCGAGAATACGTTTCAGTTAGATAGTCCGTTTATGGTCCTGGCCACCCAAAATCCTATAGAGCAAGAAGGGACATATCCTTTGCCCGAGGCGCAGATGGACAGGTTTATGCTGAAGCTCAAAATTGATTACCCCAATAAAGAAGAAGAATTACAGATTATAAGACGCATGGCCAAGACAGATAAAAAAATCAAGGTAAAACCAGTAATAAAACCCGAGGCGATATTAAAGGCCCGCGAGATTGTGGATGAAATTTATGTGGATGAAAAAATTGAAAAATATATTTTGGATATTGTTTTTGCTACTCGAGAACCGGGTAATTATAATCTTGAAAAATTAAAAGAATTAATACAGTACGGTGCTTCACCGCGGGCAAGTATTTATTTAATTGTGGCTGCCCGCGCGTATGCCTTTATTCAGGGCCGTGGTTATGTTACCCCGCAGGATGTGAAATCCGTGGGCATGGATGTATTGCGGCACCGGGTCATTGTTTCCTACGAAGCCGAGGCCGAAGATAAAACCAGCGAAGATATTATCAAGAATATTTTTGACGAAATAGAAGTTCCGTAAATACAGGGTATAGGGCGCAGGGAGTAGGGTGTAAAAAAAGATTAATAGAACCCCCTACCCCCCAATCCCTAACCCCCAAACCCCAATACTATGCTGCCAAAAGAAATAATTAAGAAAGTAAGAAGAATAGAGATTAAGACCTCGCGCATGGTAACCGATGTCTTTGCCGGCCAATACCACAGCGTGTTTAAAGGCCGGGGCATGGAGTTTGAAGAGGTGCGTCAATACCAGCCCGGTGACGAGATCCGTTCTATTGATTGGAATGTAACTGCCCGCACAGGACACCCTTATATCAAAAAATTCGTAGAAGAAAGGCAGCTTACGGTGATGTTATTGATGGACGCCTCTGGCTCAAGTTACTTTGGCACAGCCGGCCAGCTAAAGAGTGAGCTGGTGGCAGAGCTATGCTCTGTACTTGCGTTTTCAGCGACCAAAAACAATGATCGCATCGGCTTGATTATCTTTTCAGACAGAATTGAAAAATTTATTCCTCCCCGTAAAGGCCTGCGTCATGTTTTAAGGGTTATTCGTGAGGTGCTATACCACACGCCCCAGGGGAAAGGTACGGATATTGAGCTTGCCCTGGAATATTTAAATGGGGTTATCCGCAAAAAGGCGGTTTGTTTTTTAATTTCCGATTTCTACGGCTGCGATTTTAAGCAGCGGTTAAAGATTGCCAATAAACGGCACGATATGGTGGCAATGACCGTTACTGATCCGCATGAAATTGAATTGCCGAATGCCGGTATTTTAAAGCTTCATGATGCGGAAACACGCGAAGAATTTTATGTAGATACAACCAATTCAGATATACGGAAAATATTTAACGCAAACAGTAAAAAGTTACGGCAGGAAAGATCATATCTACTCCGGCAGGCAGGTGTGGACACAATAGATATCCGCACGGATGAACCCTACACAAAAGCATTATTCAGATTTTTCAAGAAACGGGAAAGGAGGGCGCGTATTTAAGGTGCGAGCTTTTCTTTTTAAATTTTCAGGATTATTTTTTACCTTCCTTTTTATTGTAAGCATTATCATTTTTGCTGTAGATCCCCTGCCGGCTAAGGCCCAAACATCATCTGTGCCCCCAGAAATTACAGCGGGGGCAGATAAAGACAAAGTAACAATTGCCGATACTATTAATTATACGGTAACGGTCAAGGCATCTTCCGATACAGAGATTATACAGGAGCCTGGCCAGGATAAAATCGGCGTTTTTTTTGTGCGCGATCTAAAACATAAACAAACCAAAGACAAGCAGAATAATCAAATATTTACCTTCTCTTATCAATTAGCTGCTTTTGAAGTGGGTAAGTTAGCTATCCCGGGATACAAAATCCAATATAAGCAAAAATCAGAGACAGAGTACAAGACTATTTTAAGCCCGCCTTTAGAAATTACAGTTGAAAGCGTAGTCGGAGAAGATAAAGATATCCAGATTAAACCGCTTAAGCCGAAAATCGGTGTTTGGCAGAGTTTTTGGCTGCGCTTATTGTTAGGGCTTATCGGCGCTGCCTTAATAATCCTGCTTTTTATCGTATTAAGAAAAAGGAAGAAAGAAAAATCTCAAATTCCCGTATTTATTCCAGCGCATATCATTGCTTATCGGGAGCTTGAACAATTAAGGAATTTAAATTTATTAGAAAAAGGCCAGATCGAGAAATATTTTGAGATGCTTTCCGGCTGTTTAAGGCGATATTTGGAAAACAGGTTTAACTTAAGAGCGCCGTTAATGTCTACGGAAGAATTTTTAATAAAAGCTAAGTCCTCATCTAGCTTAAACACAGAACAAAAAAAATCATTGAAAGGTTTTCTTCAGCTTTCTGATCTGGTTAAATTTGCCCGTTATGGATCCTCGGTTCCCGAGGCCGAAGGCTCATACGAGGCTGCAAAAAACTTTATCGATCAGACAAAACAGGAAGATATCACTGAGACCTCAACTGATTATAACCATAAAGACAAAAAAGTATGATTTTCAAAGACCCTTGGTTTTTAATAATGCTTGTATTTGTCCCGCTGCTTTTGCTTGTAAGGCGTAAGGACCGGGCAGCATCGCTTGATTTTTCGTCAAAGGCATTCATAAATGAGTTAAAACCAACGTTTAAACTAAGATTAGGAAAGGGGTTAATTTACTTACGCATAATAGCGGCAATCTTGTTTATTATCTGCCTGGCCAGGCCGCAGGTGCCGATAGTTGAAAACCGGGTTTTCAGAAAAGGTATAGACATGGTCTTAGTGCTTGATACTTCAACAAGCATGGAGGCCCTGGACTTTAAGATTAATAAAAAAAGATATAATCGGCTATATGTTGTAAAAAAGGTAGTGGAGGAATTTATCCCGGATAGGTTTAATGACCGCATCGGTATGATCGCCTTTGCGGCAAGACCGTACATTGTCTGCCCGCTCACGCTTGATCATAACTGGTTGCTTGGCCATTTAGAACGGGTTGAAATCGGTATGGTTGAAGACGGAACCGCGATTGGTTCGGCCATTGCAGCGGCGTTAAACAGGCTTAAGATATCTACCGCTAAGACAAAAATTATTATTCTATTAACCGATGGCCGGAATAATGCCGGAAAAATTTCGCCGCTTACAGCCGCCGAAGCAGCCAAGGCGTTAAAAGTAAAAATTTATACTATCGGCGCCGGAGAAAAGGGCATGGTCCCTTATCCGGTAAAGGATTTATTTGGCAATACAGGATATCAAAACGTAGAAATCGATCTTGATGAGGAGTCTTTGAAGAAGATAGCCGAGACCAGCGGCGGCAGGTATTTTCGGGCAACCGACACTGCCAGCTTAAAAAAGGTGTATGCCGAGATAAATAAATTAGAAAAGACAGCGTTTAAACAGCCGATTTTTACACAATATAAAGAATTGTTTGAGATATTTCTTGTCTGGGGGCTGGTCCTGCTTTTACTTGAACACTTGTTAGCTTCCACGATATTGATTAAGGTCCCGTGATTGGTCATGGTCAGGGTATAAGATTATTATGAAATTTGCGAATTTACATCTTAACTACATGTTTATACTGCTTATCGTATTTGCGGGGTTGTATGCATTTAGGTATAAAAAGAGGGCAAGTTTACTAGCAAGGTTTGCCCAGGATTCTGTCCTAGATAAAATAAATTCCGGTTATGATAAAAAAAAGCAAAACCTGAAGACAGTCTTTATAATGTCTGCTGTATTTTTAAGCATAATTGCGCTTTTGCGTCCGCAATGGGGATTTCATTGGCGGGAGGTAAGGCACCAGGGTGTGGATATCTTTATTGCCGTTGACGTATCTAAAAGTATGCTCACTAAGGATGTGCTGCCCAGTAGATTGGCACGGACAAAGCTGGCCATTGAAGATATAGTGCAATATTTAAAAGGAGACCGGGTTGGATTGATTGCCTTTGCCGGCAGTGCCTTTATCCAATGTCCTTTAACCATCGACTATAACGGATTCTTGCTTGCTGTAGAGGATTTGAATGTGAATGTAATTCCCCAAGAGGGTACGAACATTGAAGTAGCGATCAATGAAGCCTTGCAGAGCTTTGCCGCGGGGTCAGAAGGCATAAAAAGGGTTTTAATTATTATTACAGACGGAGAGACGCATCAGGGAAATCCTCTGCCAGCTGTCGAAAAAGCGAAGGCAAAGAATATAAAAATATACACGATTGGGGTGGGGACCAAAGAAGGAGAATTAATTGACGTTGCCCAGGAGGAAGGTCAAAGCAGTTTCTTGAAAGATAAGCAGGGGCGGGTAGTCAAATCACGTCTTAACGAAGAGTTGCTTAAGGACATTGCGTTTAAAAGCGAAGGTACGTATATAAAATCAACACCGACGCAGTTTGGCTTGGATTTGATTTTTAAAAATAAGATTGCCCAGCTGGAAAAGAGGCAGTCAACAAGTAAGATGGAAAAACATTTAATAGAGCGGTTTCAGTTACCGCTGGTATTTGCGTTATTATTGATTTTTATTGAACCGTTTATTGCCAACCGAAAAAATAGATGAAAAATATATATTGGCTATTAATTTTAGTGAGTATTTTATTTAGCAATAAAACTTATGCCGGAGAGGTATCTTCGACAGGAGAGCTTTATAACCAGGGAGTAGATTTTTATAAGAAGGAAGATTATAATAAAGCCGGGGAAAGTTTCCTAAAAGCTTTAAATACAGAGAACAATCGTTTAGAGCAATGGACAAATTATAACCTGGGTAATTCTAATTTTAAGAAAGCACAGGCCCTGGAAGCAAAAGATCAAGCCGCGGCCTTGAGCTTGTATAAAAACGCCTTGGAATTTTTCCATCGTGCGATCAAAGCAAATACTAAGGATACTGATGCTAAATATAATTATGAATTGACGGCAAGAAAAATAAAAGAATTAGAAGCACAGCAAAAACACAAGCAGCAACAAGAACAAAGTCAAAGTAGCCAAGAAAGCCTTGAGCAAAAGGATAAAGAATCTCAAGAAAAAAAAGAACAGCAGCAGAAACAATCTCAGCAAAAAGAGGCAGGTGACGAACCCAAGCAGCAAGAACAGTCTTCTCAAAAACAGAGCACAGCCCCGAACCAAAGTTCGGAAGCTAAACCGATGACAAAAAAAGAAGCAGAGATGCTGCTTGATAACTTTCAAAGGTCGGAAAAAGAGCAAAAGCAGTTGTTTCTAAAGCAAAAGCAATATGAACACTCACCCGTGGATAAGGATTGGTAAATGAGAAAAATTCTATTTATAATTTTTTCTTTGGCAATATTATTAAATCTGCAGACTGTTTTGCGGGCAGAGGATTTGCCGATTATGCTGTCCTTGGATACAGATTTGGTTGAGGTCGGGGATGCTGTGCAGCTTAGTCTTGCCTTTGACAATGAACAAGAAATAGCGGCACCGGAATTGCCCGAGATAGACGGCTTTAAAGGGCAATATCTTGGTCCATCAACCATGATGTCCATAATAAATGGGAAGGCCTCTAGCTCTATTACCCACCGCTATATATTGATTGCGCTTAAACCCGGGAAGTTTAAAATCGGACCTTTTTCGTTCACTTATAACGGGAATGTCTATAAATCACAGGCCAGGGAAGTTGAGATTGTTAGCCGCGGTAAATTATATGGCCAGAAACAACAATCTTCCCGCAACCCTGTACCGGCTGAGGCAGAGACAAAACAGGCCCTGGAAGATCGTATATTTTTAACGCTTGCTGTAGAAAAAATAAATGCCTATCTTAATGAACGCATTCCTGTAACAATAAAACTTTATGTGGATCAGTTGATGGTGCGTGATATCCAGTATCCGGTACTGGAAGGTCAGGGTTATGTAAAGGATGCCTTTTCCCGTCCCCGGCAGTACAAGGAACAGTTGAGCAATATAGTCTATGATGTTATAGAGTTTAATACTTATATGTATGCAACGCGGGAAGGAAAACTTAATCTGGGCGAAGCTGCATTACAGTGCAATCTTGTTATAAAAGACCGCAGCCGCCGCCGCGGCCTAGACGGATTTTTTGATAATGATTTCTTTGACGATTCTTTTTTTGGCGATGTTTTTGGACGTTCCCGTATTTATCCTCTGGATTTAAAGTCAGCGCGGCTTACGATGGATATATCGGCGTTGCCGGAACAGAATAAGCCGCCGGAGTTTAACGGGGCTGTAGGTGATTTCAGGGTGCAGGTTGATGCCGAGCCCAAGCAGCTCAAAGCCGGCGATCCCATAACCTTGTCTTCAAAAATAACCGGTGATGGCAACTTTGATAGCGTAAGTAATCCGGCATTGGTATCAACCGATGATTTTAAGATATATAACCCCGAGGTTAAAACAGATAAAGAGGTAAAATTATTTGAGCAGGTTATTATCCCGCAATCGGATAAGATAAAAGAAATCCCGGTAATCAAGTTCGCTTATTTTAACCCTAATATCGAAGACTATGTTGTTATTGAAAAAGGCCCTATCCCGATTAGTGTTTCTCCTTCCGATGAGACACAGGTAAAGATGATTGATGCCTCTATATCCAAAGATATAAAGGCGCAAGCCACGACACAAGTCTTGGGCCGTGATATTATATATATAAAAGAAGAGCCCGGTAAATGGAAAGAAAAAGGCCAATTTCTTTACAAAAACAGGACTTTTGTCGGCCTTCAATTTTTGCCGCTTATCTTGCTTATTTTGACCTTTATTGTTCAAAGAAGGAAAGAACGCTTAGATACAGACCTACGTTATGCCCGAAAATTGCGCGCTCCCCGGGTAGCCAGGATGGGGTTAAAAAAGGCAAAACAATATTTAAATAGCAATAAAACTAAAGAATTTTACGATATAATTTTTAAAACACTTAAAGAGTATCTTGGCCATAGATTTGCCAGGCCCTCAGCAGGCATGACTTCAGAAGTTGTCGAAGATCTGATAAAAAGCGAAGGCTTGGGCCAGGACATAGCCGCGAAATTAAAAACATGTTTTTCAGAATGCGATATTGCGCGCTATGCCGCTTCTTCTTTAAAAAAGGACAGCATGCAAAACTCGTTAGAATCTCTACAGGAAATTATTGATTATCTAGAGAGAAAAAAGCGATGAAGAAAAAAATAATCATTATACTTTCTTTATTTATTTTTATTGGTTTAAGTTTGAATGGCAATTGCTATTGCCTGCAGAAGGAATCTAATGCTGCCGGAGTTTTTTATAAAGCAAACGCGTTATTTAAGGAAGGGCAATATGAACAGGCCAAGGACGAATATGAGTCAATATTGAATCTGGGCATTGAAAGCGGCAATCTTTATTATAATCTCGGCAATGCTTATTTTAAATTGGGAAAGCGCGGTAAAGCTATTTTAAATTACGAACGAGCAAAACTTTTTATGCCTCAAGACAGTGATTTAAAATCCAATCTCGATTTTACCCGGTCACTGCTGGAAAATCCGCTTGTCTTTAAAAAACAGAATTTCATTGTACGGCTTCTAGAAAAAATATCGGATTATTTTAGCCTGGACGGGCTGTCGGTTATTATTTCGGTCTTATATTTTATTTTGTTTTTTAGTATTGCGTTTTCAATGTTGCACAGAAAGGGCCCGGCATTTTTTAAATACCTGATAAACATCGGCTTTATCCTGCTTTTTATTTTTGGTTGTGTCGGAGGAATAAAATTTTACAGGACTCAAATTCAGCAATATGCATTAATTATTAGGTCTTTTGCCGACTGCCGATTTGCTCCGGCAGAGGATGCGGTTATTCATTTTCGAGTGTATGAAGGGGCAAAGGTAAATATTTTAAACAAAGACGGAAACTGGCGGCGCATCAAAACCCCGGATGCAAAGATTGGATGGATTAAGGGCGCCGCCTTAGAAAAAATTATTTCTCTTTAAAATATATAAATATTTAGCTTCCTTGATTTTTTCCGGGTTTTGTGTTATTTTACGAGAGGCATTTAGAGCCGTCAGGTATCTTTTATAAACCATTAAAATTCAGGCAAATTCAGCTTGAAGGAGGTTTGAGAGATGAAGATTGTTGAGTTTAAAAAAATTAGCTTAGCATCTGTATTTACATTATTTGGGGGCATGAATTTTGTTCTTGGTTTTGTTATTGGTTTGTTAGGCGGCGATATCGGCGGCCAATTTAAGGGACAGCTTCAAAATATTCCGTACATCGGGAATATGCTTACTGGCTTCTGGGGGGCGATAATTTTTGGTCTTTTAAGTGCTGTTTTAGGAGGTTTATATTTTACTTTAATGGCTGTAATTTATAACGTTTTTGCGATGATCACCGGTGGAATAAAAGTTGAGGTAGACGAGAAAGAAGAATAGATTATGAAAATATGCGGCCGTGGCTCAATTGGATAGAGCATCAGTCTACGGAACTGAGGGTTACAGGTTCGAGTCCTGTCGGCCGCGCCAGATAATATAAAGATAAGGGTAGAGAGATGAAAAGTCTCTCTATTTTTTGTTGTGAATAATATGTTTGATATAAATAAAGAAGAACGTTATATGGTTGAGGCCTTGAAACAAGCGCAGCAGGCCGCGAAAGATGACGAGGTGCCGATAGGGGCGGTGATTGTGCATAAGGATATAATTATTGCCCGGGCCCATAATCAGGTAGAGACATTGGCTGACCCCACGGCGCATGCGGAGATGATTGCGATAACCCAGGCCGCCAGTTTTTTGCATAATAAGTGGTTGTCCGAATGCACCATTTATGTTACAATCGAACCGTGTTCGATGTGCGCGGGCGCTTTGATTCTTGCCCGGATAGGTAAGATTGTTTACGGGGCGAATGATGATAAAACCGGTGCTTGCGGTTCGGTCTTAAATATTGTTAATAACAAAAGGCTTAATCATCGGCCAAAAGTAAAAAAAGGTGTTTTAGCCGGTGATTGTGCTTTTTTACTTTCTGAATTTTTTAAGAAAAAACGAATAAAGAAATAAGGTATTTTCCAAAGAAAATACTCCTTGCTTAACCGCCGGGAAAATTTTTTCGATATTTTCCTCGGCAAGCTGCGGAGTAAATTCGTACGGACAATTTACATAAGCTTCGCATCAGTAAATTGTACACTCATTTAGGAGAGGTGGCTGAGTGGACGAAAGCAATCGCCTGCTAAGCGATTGGCCTGGGAAACCGGGCCCCAGGGTTCGAATCCCTGCCTCTCCGCCATTTAAGTTTAGTTTATTTAATAAGGATTAAAAAATGGCTAATATGGTGATCCCTTTAGAAATAGTAAAGCTTTTACAAGCGGCAGATTGGATTGCTTTGGCAACACGTGATAGCACCGGCGAGCCGAACGTCGCGAATAAATTCTTAATAAAATGCGAAAAAGATACGGTGTTTTTAGTTGATTATGCAAAGGGCAGAACATGGGAAAATATTAATAGTTATCCGCGCGTCGCCTTTCCGATAATGGATACCGATAACTTAATAGATTATCAGCTTTCCGGGGTAGCCCAGATATTAGATAAAGGCGTATTACACGATGAATTAATACAGTATTTGGCAACGCGAGAGATACAGTTTTCCACAAAAAGGGTTATTGAAGGTATCCGCAGGGAAAGGTCTCATGGCAGCTTTGAATTCCCGGATATAAATAATGCTGTAATAATCAAAATTGAGATAGACGATATTATTTCACGCGGCTCCCGGATAAGAATAAGAGAAAAGAGACAATAAATGTTTGAAAATAAATTTCTCAATATGAAAAATGATACCAATACTAAAGATTTTCAGTTTATGGGGTGTGTAGAGATTAAGGAATTACTCGGCCGGCGGGCGGATGATGAACTAAAGCTGCTAGAGTTAATTGAAGAAGTGCCGTTGGATTCCATATATTATCATACCCACAGTTATTTCTTGAGGCATTTTTATATTGCCGGAGCCTATCCTAATGATTTTGCAGACTGGGCTGCAATTCAAGTAAGGGACAGGGTTTTAGGTGAAAAACTTGCCGTAGTTACGCATTTCGATAATAAAAGTATCGAAGATATCCGTGGCGAGTTGATAGATATAATCGATAGCCATCTTTCAACAATGAAAATAATTCCTTCTATCGGGTATGGGCAATCCTTTCATTTTATGAAGTCAACAATTATCGAAGTCCCCACAGGCACCAGCGTAAGGACCATGGAAGAATTTTTTGAGGCGTTAAAAACAATAGACGCCAGTGCCATATATAACCATGTTTATGAAGCAAGGTTGCGTGATCAAAAAGGACGTAGCGATTTTGCAATTTGGATAGATGAAGTACTTAAAAGACCTGAACTGGCAAAAAAAATAGAATCTATCGATAGCTATATGTATAGTTTAGAGGGTTTGAGAATTAAACTGCTAGATTTATGTGCAAAGGAGATAAAAAATTGAATAATGGCATTTCCCTGGAAGATTATCGGGGCATAACCCCTAAAGGCACAATTGATTTAATATATAATCTTTCGCAGAGGATAAAAAATAAATCTATTTTACATGTTAATTCAACCCGTAGCGGCGGTGGCGTTGCTGAAATATTGCACCGGCTCATTCCTTTTTTTAACGAACTGGGATTGAAAAGCCGATGGGAAATTATTGAAGGTTCGCCATTATTTTATCAAACCACAAAAAGTTTTCATAATGCTTTACAGGGGCAGGAGCAGAATATTACGCAGCAAATGTA
>Ga0180009_10006569_pt1 | contig 12164 bp, 6 predicted proteins | sample OS_PC_MetaG_FD_123537 | JGI IMG/M metagenome (GOLD analysis project Ga0180009, IMG submission 123537) | Groundwater microbial communities from the Aspo Hard Rock Laboratory (HRL) deep subsurface site, Sweden - OS_PC_MetaG | ecosystem: Environmental > Aquatic > Deep subsurface > Groundwater...
GCGTCGGGGTAGCGCTCGAGCCACAGCGGGATGTTGGCCGCCACCTGTTGGTAGGTGCCGCTGCCGTCGGGGAACACCCGCTCCATGTCCTGCACATGCTCCGGCCCATCGATCGTCAGCCCCACGTCGAGCATTCTGCCGTGGCGCTCGAGCAGCCGCTGGACCTGCGGGGTGCCGTACAGCGCGCCGTTGGTGGTGATCGAGAACAAGGAGTGGGTGAACCAGGGGTGATCGAGCTCGAAGGCCCGCTGACGGACATGCTCGATGATCTGCTCGATCAGGTCCACCTCGAGCAGCGGCTCGCCGCCCATGAAGTCCCAGATCGCCTCGTCCTCCCAGAACAGGTCGCGGTGCTCGAGCAGGTAGTCGATCGCGGCCCTCGCAACCTGCACCGGCATCCGGCCCTCGCGGTTCTTGTGCACCAGGTAGCAGTACCTGCAGGCGAAGTTGCAGTCCTGAGTGACGACGAAGGTGATGTTCTTCTTCGACGGCTCCACCGCTGCATCACCGCCCGGCTCGCCTGCGGTCCACCAGCGCCAGACCGAGCAGAAAGAGCGAAAACGCCGCCGCCGTGGCCGAGGAGCCCTTGGCCGAGCAGGCGCAGCCCTCGTCCTTCGCGCCCTTCCCGTCGCCCGCCGGCGGACCGTCCGCTGCTGCCGAGTCGCTGGTTGATCGGTCGGCGCTGTTCGCCGCGTCGGCGCCCGCCAGGTCCAGCGCCGCAGCATCGACCGGGGGCATGTCGAGTGGCGGTGACAGGTCCGGAGGCTGGCTGTCGGGGCCGGCGTCCGGCTGGGCGCTGTTGCTCCCCGGAGACCAGCCCTGCTCCGGGACCCCGTCTCCGTCGGCGTCGATTGTCACCTCGTGGAACTTGCTCAGGCTGTTGCCTGTCGCGGAGCCACAGGCACTCTGGTTGACCGCCCCGGCCGGGTCGGGGCTCACATCGCCCAGTCCGTCCCCGTCGAGCTTGCCGCGCATGACGCCGGCGATCTGCAGCTTGGCCCCGGGCGGCACCTTGCCCGCCCCCAGGCCGTAGAGCGTGTCCCAGGGCAGCTTCAGCTCCACCGACCCCTCGTGCTGGGGTGTGGCGGTGTTGACCGTCTCCTTCAGCATGACCGCCACTGCGCTGCTGCTGGTGATGTCGGTGGACCCACCGGCTGACAGCGCGAACAGAAAGGGGACCGGCGTGGTGCTGTCATCGGGGACGAACAGGCCCAGCATCAGATCGAACCCCGGGCCCTGTACGTTGGCGGGGAATGCGCCGCCGTATCCCGACACAGGGCACAGCGTGGTGGCGCCTCCGCTGTTGCCGGCCTCGACCAAGTAGAGCACCGCCGTGCCCCAGGCGCGGTAGTCGAATCCGAGGTAGAGCTGGGTGGCGTCCCAGGTCACGTACAGCTGGCCCAGGTCGTTGTTGGCGCCGTAGCTGCCGTCTCCCAGGGGGTCGCCCGCCGTGTGCTCGTCGGCGGCGAAGTCGCCCAGGTCGCCGTCCACGGTGACCCCGCTGTAGGTGGTGGCTCCGACGCCAGCTGCCAGCGAGAGAGCGCTGGCAACGACCGCCACCACGAGCACACGCTGCATCTCGACCTCCGTGACTCCAGCTAAGGTTTACCCTGCTCGAGCGCTCCGGCCAAGAATAACCGGGAACCCGGCCGCGTCTCCAACGTCAGTCAACCGGAGCGAACGCTCCTAGGTCTTGAAATTGCCAGGTGTTGCCCATACGCTCCGGCTGTCCAACGATGGCAGCGCGCGAGGCGGGGAGCCTCACTTGGAGTGCGGGCCGAGCGCGCGAACAAGGAGACCGCATGATGCCGCTTCCGATCCGAAGGTGGACCCCGTCAACCGTGGTGATCGCGCTGGCTCTGCTCGGCGCGGGCCCGGCCGTGGCCCAGAAGAAGAAGCTCAGCCTGGCCGAAATCGCGGCGCTGGAGTGGAAGCTCGAGCAGGGCTCCAACATCCTGACCCAGAACCCCAAGGTGGCGGCGCGCAAGAAGGCGCTGGACGATCTGGCCGGCATCTCGGATCCGCGCACCGCGCCCCCGCTGGCCACGGCCCTGCGGGAGGACCCCGACGCCTCGGTGCGACTCAGGGCGGCCGAGGCCCTCGCCGCCCTCAAGACCCCCGAGGCCAAGGGCCTGCTCACGGTGGTCGGCACCTCGGACCCCGACGAGCAGGTGCGACAGACCGCCAAGAAGCTGCTGGCCAAGTTCCCGCGGCGCATGATGGTGGCGACGCTGCCGCTCAAGCCCCGCCCGTTTCGGTTGAAGAAGGGCCAGAAGGTCACGGCGCAGCTCGTGCGGCAGACGCTGACCCTGCCCTCGGGCGACGCGCGGCTGTGGGGCGTGCAGGCGATGAAGACGCTCGACTTCAAGCAGCGCGACGCGCTGCTCGAGAAACACCTGTTTTCGGATCCGTCGGCGCGCGTGCGCGCCGAGTCGGCCAAGCTGCTCGCGGCGCTGCGCAAGCGCAAGAGCCTGCCGCTGCTGATCCGCGGCGTCGGCGACGGGAACCCGCTGGTCCGCTTCGAGCTGGTGCGGCTGATCGCCGGTTTCGACGACCCGGGCGCGCTCTCGGTGGTGCAGAAGCTGGCCAGCTCCGATGACAACGACCAGGTCAAGGGCGAGGCAATGGACCTGCTGGAGCCCACCACCCCGGTGGGCAAGCGCCTGCTCAACATGCGGATCAAGAAGCTCTCCTCCGCCAACGAGGCAGACCGCGTCGCGGCGCTGGACGAGCTGGCCACGGTCTCGCACTGGCGCGCCATGCGCCCCATGTCGTGCACCCTGCTCAACGACAAGAGCATCAAGGTCCGGACCGCCGCGGCCAAGGTGCTGACCAAGCTGCATGACTCGTCCATCCTCACCGCGATCCGGGCGGCGGCGGTGCTGGAGTCGGACGCCAAGCTCAAGGGGCTGGAGCGCAAGCTGCTGGGCGGGATGCGCAAGCTCGTCGACGGGCTGGTCAAGCAGCTGAAGAGCAACAACGTCACCGACCGCGTGCTCGCGGCCCGTTTCCTGGGCCAGGCTGCCTACCCGCAGGGGATGACGCCGCTGATCGCCGCGCTGAAGGACAAGGAGGCGCGGGTGCGTCTCGCGGCCGCGACCGGCCTGACCAACTACAGCGAGGCCAAGGCCGCCGATGCCCTCAAGCTGGCGGGCACCGACTCCGATCCGCGCGTGCGCAAGGTGGTGGACCGTTTCTTCCGGCACCAGGTCAACCTGCAGAAGTACCGCGCCTTCTTCAAGGACTCGAACCGGGTGGTGATGAAGACCGCTGACAAGAACGTGAGGTGGCGCCGCGACGCCGCCCTGGCCCTGGGCATCGCCGGCGCCAACACGGCGGTGGGCACGCTGGCGCAGCTGGCGCTGCACGACAAGAGCGAGCAGGTACGGCTCGCCGCCGCCTGGGCGCTGGTGCTGATGGCGAGCGAGCGGGGCGAGCTGGCGCTGAAGAAGGTCGCCTCCAAGGATCCGAGCGAGCGCGTGCGGCTCACGGCCCGCAAGTACCTCGTGATCGACAAGGTCAGCCTCGACGACCTGATGCGCCAGCTGGACGACAGCAGCCCCACGGTGCGACAGGACGCGGCCGAGGCGCTGTCGCTACGGCCCCGCAGCAAGATCCTCTATCCGATGATCAAGGCCGCCATCTGCGACCCGACGCCAGACGTGCGCTCGGCTGCCATGCGAGGGCTGGCGCGCATCGGCAACCCGCTTGCGCGCACCGCGATCCAGGTGGCGGTCACCCGCGACCCGGACAAGGAGGTGCGCAAGACCGCCTACATGATGTACATCCTGGCCGGAGGCAAATAGCCCGTCCTCTGACTACAGTGACCTACAGCGCGATCCGGCTTGCCGTGGCCCTCGCCCATACCCTACGATCAAGCTGTACTTCAATATTTGATGCCTAACCTACGGAGGTCCGCCATGCGCTCATGGAGAGGACTGCTCTTCGGTCTACTTCTGTGGGCCATACCACCTCAAGCCGAGGCCCAGATCAGACCCAAGATACTCATCCTGTTCGACACGTCGGGCTCGATGCTCCAGAACTCCAGCGGCGCCTGGCAGGACGGCGACGGATCGCCCCTGTGCACCAACCTGGGCCAGCAGTCACGCATCTATCAGCTGAAGGCCGCCCTGTTCGACGCGCTCCAGGGGATGGGGGCTCAGGAGGTGGACTTCGCCCTCGCCACCTTCCCCATGTTCGTCGACCCTACCAGGAAGCCTTACTGCGCGATCGGGATCCAGACCTGCAGCACCAGCGCCAACTGCCGGCCGGGGGAGACCTGCTCCCAGGTGCTCACCGGCACCTGCCCCACCGGCTCCTGCGCGCCCGGGGAGACCTGCATCTGGTACCAGGGACAGTGGGTCTGCCTGGGCACGGCCTGCATCTCCCCCTGCCAGGCCCAGCCCAGCTGCTCCGGTCACTACTACACCGGGCAGGGCACGATGAGCGAGCTGTGCGTCCAGGCCACCAACACCCACTGCTACTACGGGTGCAAGGTCTCGGGCCACACCCCCTCGTCGCAGCAGAACGCCAGCTGCGGGCTGGCCAGCAACCCCTGCAGCTCGTGGTACAACAACATGAAGCAGGAGGTGCTCAAGGTCGGCTTCGGGACTGCGCCCGAGAGCGTGATGTACTACTTCGACCAGCTGGAGGACACCGACCAGATCGCTCCGCTGCAGAACCCCGAGGTGCGAGCCGGCGACGGCTGGTGGACCCCGCTGGGCAAGAGCCTGTTCTATGCCCACGGCTACTTCCACAAGGAGGTGGTCCCCACAATCCCGGCCTACGAGAAGCCCTGCACCACCCTGGCCGTCGCCTTCTTCACCGACGGGGCAGAGACCTGCAACGAGAGCCCCAGCGATCCCTTCTACCCCACCAAGTGGGCCGGAAACCTCAACACCAACCTCGGGGTCATCACCCACACCGTGGCGATCGACACCCAGACCTCCATGCTGCAGGGCATCGCCCAGGCCGGCAAGGGCAACTACTACTACGTCCCGGGCAACAGCACAGCGCTCAAGCAGGCCTTCCTCGACATCATCGCCAAGTCGCTTCCGCCGACCGAGATCTGCAACGGCCTCGACGACGACTGCGACGCCAAGGTCGACGAGGACTACCCGCTCAAGGGCACCCCGTGCAACAACGGCAAGCTCGGCATGTGCTACAAGACCGGCGTCTACGTCTGCAAGTCGGACGGCAGCGGCGTGGTGTGCAACGCTCCGAACGTCAACGGCGTCCCCGAGGTCTGCAACAGCCTCGACGACAACTGCAACGGCATCATCGACGACGTCAACAAGACCTGCACCCAGGACCCGGACTGCGCCAGCCTGGGCCTGGCCACCTGCGTCGGCGGCAAGTGCGCCTGCCAGATCTGCGTGCCCCAGCCGGAGATCTGCAACGGCAAGGACGACGACTGCGACGGCAAGGTCGACGAGGACTTCATCTCGCAGCCCTGCGGCAAGGACCTGGGCCAGTGCAAGCCGGGCCAGACCAAGTGCGTGGCTGGCAAGATCGTCTGCGACGGTGGCACCGGGCCGCAGACCGAGATCTGCAACGGCCTGGACGACGACTGTGACGGCAGCCGCGACGGCATGACCGACGCCTGCTACACCGCCGCCTTCGGCTGCACCCAGGACGCGACCACCCAGCAGTGGACCTGCCTCGGCTTCTGCAAGCCCGGGATGAAGACCTGCAGCGCCAGTCAGGTCGCCGGCGTCTGGACCGGCACGTGGAGCAGCTGCATCGGCGAGGTGGGGCCGAGCCCGGAGGTGTGCAACGGTCAGGACGACAACTGCGACGGCACGGTGGACGAGAGCGCCGAGTGCCCGGGCGGCTCGGTCTGCGTCGGCGGCCAGTGCACCTCTCCTTGCTCCGGCGGCGAGTTCGTCTGCCCCAAGGGTCAGCTGTGCAAGGACGGCTGGTGCATCCCCGACCCCTGCGACCCGGCCGACTGCGATGACCAGGGGGGGATCTGCAGGGCCGGCGCGTGCATCAACCCCTGCCAGGACACCCAGTGCAGCGGCAAGTACGAGCAGTGCGTGAAGGGGGCCTGTGTCGACATGTCCTGCTACAGCCCGAGCAACCCCTGCCCCGCGGGCCAGATCTGCCTGCAGGGCGTCTGCAGCGACAACCCCTGCCACAACGTGACCTGCGGAGCCGACGAGTTCTGCTCCGGCGGGACATGCGTCAGCCTGTGCGACGTGCTGGGCTGCAAGGCGGGGCAGGTGTGCAAGGTCGTGCAGCAGGAGGGCAAGCCGGCCGCGGCCTGCGTGGAAGATCCCTGCGCCGACCAGAGCTGCTCGCCGCCCTACATCTGCATCGACGGCAAGTGCGCCCCCGACCCCTGCAGCGCCAAAACCTGCGACAAGGGCGAGCTCTGCGTGCAGGGCAGCTGCGTGGCCGACCCCTGCGAGCTGGTGGTCTGCCCCGGGGGCTTCGGCTGCAAGGCGGGGATGTGCGTGGGCACCAACATCGCCTCCGACCGTGAGCTGCTGGCCACGGGCGCAGGCGGCGTGGCCTGCGCCCTCGTGCAGCCCGGGGCCGCGCCACGGCCTCCACCCTCGGACCTGCTGTTCTTTGCGCTCGCCCTGTTGATCGTGATACGCCAAACTGTGGCCCGGCGCGGCGGGCGGGCGGAGTAGACAATTGGGAGGAATTGAGATGGCAGCGCATCACCACGGAGGTGCCATGAGACTGCTTCTGCACGCCACCTGGGTCCTGACACCGCTGCTGCTGCTCGCCTGCCAGCAGGACCCCTACAAGATCCGGACCTACAACGACTCCGGCCCCGGCTACGACGGGTCGTGGCTCGACATGCAGGGGATCCCGGACGGCACCCCGAGGGACGCCAAGGACGACATCGCGACCCATGACCTGGTCAGCTATGACGCCTGCCTGGCGATGGTCGAGGCCTGCAACAGCGTGGACGACAACTGCAACAGCCAGATCGACGAGGGCTTCGACAAGCTGACCGATCCGCGCTACTGCGAGAACTGCAAGGGGTGCATGGATCTGCTCAAGCTCAACGCCTACCCCGACTGCGTCAACGGCGTCTGCGCGATCAAGAGCTGTTTTACTGGCTACGAGGATCTGGACCAGCAGATCGGCAACGGCTGCGAGTACAACTGCACCAAGACCGGCGTCGAGGTCTGCGACGGCCTGGACAACGACTGCAACGGCCCGATCGACGACGGAGTCAGCCTGATGCAGAACATCTGCAAGACGCTGGGGCCATGCAAGAACGCCACCGCCAGCTGCAAGGGGAGCCAGGGCTGGGTCTGCGTCTACAACGCCGACGTGGAGCTTCAGCCCTGCACGACCAACGCTGACTGCGGCACTGGCTACCAGTGTGTGGGCGGAGTCTGTCCCGGCATCGTCATCGTCGACGAGCAGAAGTGCGACGGCAAGGACGGCGACTGCGACGGCCTGGCCGATGACCCGTGGGCCAACCCTGGGCTGCCGACCGCCCTGGGCCAGGAGTGCGACCTGGCCAATCCCCCGCTGAAGGGGATCTGTCGCTCGCTCGGCGTCTACGCCTGCGACGCCACGGGGACGCAGGTGGCCTGCACCGCCAAGCCGTGCACCACCAACGCCGACTGTACCAACACCACCAACCCGGGGCTGACCTGCAAGAGCAGCGTCTGCGCCGCGGGGACCGCCACCAGCGAGAAATGCAACGGGCTCGACGACAACTGCGACGGCACCGTGGACAACTCCGTGACGGACGAGATGTGGGTCACGGTGGGCGGCGGCAGCGCCGCGTTCCAGATCTTCATGTATGAGGCCAGCCGCCCCGACGCCTCGAGCGCCTCGAGCGGCATCAACTCGGCCGGCCGGCCCTGCTCGGTGCCAGGGCGGCTGCCCTGGGGCACAATCACCAAGCAGGAGGCCCAGGCCTCATGCGTCAAGGTCGGGGCCAGGCTGTGCAGCACGACCGAGTGGGAGACCGCCTGCAAGGGCACGGCGAACACCAAGTTCCCCTACGGCGCGACCTTCGACCCGGCCAAGTGCAACGGCCGGGCCTACGATCCGGCCAATGACGCCCCGCTGATCACCCAGCTGCCCGCGACCTGCGTCAGCACCTGGGGCGCGAGCACGATCTTCAACATGAGCGGCAACCTCAAGGAGTGGGTCGCTTCGGGCTTCTCGGGCACCACCCCCACGGGCTACGAGATCAAGGGCGGCGCCTACGACACGCCGAGCATCAATGGCTTCGGCGATGGGCTCTCGTGCACCTACGACCTGCCGGCGCCCACGGCGACCCTGCAGCTCCCGACGCTCGGCTTCCGCTGCTGCAAAAAGTAAACAGCTGGCTGCTCGACACCCTGGCCCCTCCATCCGCCCAACCCCAATGCGACTGTCTGCTCCACCCAGACCTGCAATTGTTATCAGCTGCTTGGCCCACCTGGCATGACAAGTAGCCGGCTCCACTGACTTTCGGGTACGGCTGCGACGATAGCCCCCTGGCCCAATTCGAAAGGTGGATCCGTATCCGATACGTCGGCTACCCGTTTGCTATCGTTCGCCTTTCCTGTAGAACCCGTCCGGAGTGCGACCTGGTCGGCATTTTGCATTGTCCCTCCCCTCGAGGGCTCTACTCCAATGGACGCTGTACCGACCACGCTGCCGAAGATCCAGACGATGGAGGTCGCTTCGCTGGTGGCGCAGGCGCGCGGGCAGCTGGCCAGCCTGGAGCGGGAGCTGGCACAGCTCGACCAGCTCGAGCGGGAGATGCTGCTGCTGCAGTCAACGCTCCGCCCCTGGGATCCCCTCGATCAGAAGCAGCCGATGTGGGACCTGGCACGAGAGCTGCCCGACCACCGACGGCAGGCGGAGCTGCGCACCGAGAACATCGTATCGCTGCTGGGTCAGGCCCTCGAGCTCGACCCGCACACGGCCACCGCTCGCAGCATGCTCGCCGACCTGTACTGGATGCTGTTCAGCCGCGCAGAGGAGCGCGACGAGGCGGACCACAAGCACTATCTCGCCCTGCTCGGCCTGCACGACGACGGGCGGTATGCCGATCTCGTGGAGGGCACCGGAACTCTGCAGCTGCAAACCGAACCGTGCGGTGCACGGGTCCGGCTCCACGTGGACAGCGCGCCTGGCGCGCCCGCGCCCCGCGCTCCGTGCGACCTGGGCCGCACCCCGGTGGACCCCACCGACGTTGCCCCCGGACGCTACCAGCTCGAGATCACGCTGGCCGGCCACGCGCCAACCCACCGTCCGATCGAGGTGCATCGAGGAGCCGATCTGCAGCTGCGCGTACGGCTGTTTCCCAGCCGCGAGGTGGGCCCCGACTTCCAGTATGTCCCCGCCGGTCGATTCAAGATGGGCGGAGACCACGAGGCGCCCTGCTCCGGTCCGGCCCGCGCCGTCTTCGTCGACAACTTCGCCGTGGCCCGTCTTCCGGTGACCATCGGCGAGTACATGCTGTTCATCGACGATCTGTGCGACCGAGACCCAGGGCTGGCGCTGCGCCACAGCCCGCTGCCTGCCACCGGCGGGGCCAGCCGGGATCCGCGGCTGCCGGTGAGCGGCATCAGCCTCGAGGCCGCCGAGGCCTACTGCGCCTGGCTCTCCGCGCGAACCGGCCTGCCCCACCGACTGCCCGCCGAGGCCGAGTGGGAGAAAGCCGCGCGGGGCGTCGATGGCCGCATCCACCCCTGGGGCGACCGCTTCGACCCGTCGCTGTGCCACACGCGCCGCAGCCGGCCCGGGCAGCCGTGCAAGGAGGCGGTGGGCAGCTTCGCGAGCGACGTGTCGGTCTACGGCGTCCGCGACCTCGCCGGCGGCGTGGCCGAGTGGACCCAATCGCCGTTCAACGAGCAGGGCGACGAGCTGTTGCAGGTGGCCCGCGGCGGTTCCTTCGAGGATGGCGCCGAGCGCTGCCGCTGCGCCGCACGCATTCCGTTGACCCCCGCTGCCCACAGCGACGTCGGTTTCCGCCTGGTCCGACCGCTGGCCCCCGGCGGCGGCGACCGCGTCAGCCCGGCGCCGGTGCCGGCGATGCCGCTGGAGCACGACGACTCGCCGCCCTACTCCCCCTGGCCCATGCTGCCGGTCAAGCAGGCCCTGGACCAGGTGCTCGCCATGTCCCGCCGCCTGGCAGCCTCCGGGGCCCCGGCCGAGCTCCTGCCACAGCTGCTGTCGGAGACCGTGTCGCTGGTCCACGCCGAGCGTGGCATGTTGCTGCAAGCCACCGATGCGGACGGCGTGCTCACGGTGCTGGAGGCACGAGGCGCGCGCGGCGAGCCGATCCCCGCCTCGGACCAGGGCTTCGAGGCCCAGATCCCCTGCGCGGCGTTGAAGCAGGGACTCGGGATCCTGCTCGGCGACGACCACCCGGTGCTGGCCGTGCCGCTACCCGACGGCGAGACCTGCCTGCTGCTGGAGCGGCGGTTCCACCGCACCGCCCGCTTCTCCGACGAGTGCCTGCTGGTGGCCGCGGCAGCGGGAGATCCGCTGGCGCTGGCGCTGCGGCTGACGCGGGCGGGCTGACCGCTCCGCGGGTCGATCTGGAGCAGTCCGCTTGCGCTGGCTATGGCATTCGCGCCCAGAGGAGGATCTTGCGGGTGACGGTCTCACCGGGTTTTGCAGTGAAGGGGTCGAGGTCCAGGTGAACCAGGTCGCCCTTGTCCGGCAAGAGATTGGCAGGCGTGGCGCTGTTGTTGTCGTCAATAAAGAGGTTCAGATACATCTTTGGCGCGATGGGGATGTTGGTGCCCTTGAACGAGGTTCCCTTCTTGGCACCGATCTCGAGACCGACATGGATCGGGTCTCCTGGCTTGGGGTCGGTCGCGGGCTTGGTCCAGATGCCCCAGATCAGTGGACCCACGCAGTCCTTGGTCTTGTCGGAGGAGCTGCATGGCAGCTTCACGTCCACGTCGATGGTCACCTGGAGGTCGAAGCGATTGACCGGCCCGTCGGTGCTCGGCTTGCTGTCCTTGCCGACAGGCTTGCCGTCCTTGCCAGTGTCGTTCGAGATCAGCCCGTCGTGCTTTGATGGACCTGAGTCCTGGTGAAACTCGTTGTCTCCGCAGGCCGACATCATGACGGTCAAGAGAACGAGCAGAACGCTGTCGAGTCGAAATGCTCGCAAGGTGTCACCTCGTGGCTCGCACTGTTACACACTACGTCATCGTGTCAACCAGGCGGTAGAGAGGGTCCGATGGGGCAGCGGTCCGGGCGACGTCTACGCCGCAGGCAAAACCGCCGGGAATCCCGGGATCTCGCCCCCCGTTTCACGTATGCGCCCCGGGTGTTAAGATCCCGGTCAGGGAGATCGTCATGCGAAACAAGTCTGTCTGTTGCTTGCCGGCCCTGCTGATGCTGGCCGCCTGCGATGAGGGATCCTTCCCGTCCAGTGATGGCTCTGGTGACCTGTACTTCCCCAACTACTACGACGGGGGCGGCATTCCCACACCCAAGTGCCCGGGCGAGGAGACTGACATCTCCGGCACCGTCCTCGCCCCAAACGGAAAAGACCCGGTGCCCGGCGCCACCGTGTTCATCCCGGCCCAGGTCCCCGAGGTGTTCCCGCCGCTGGTGGCGTGCGAGGTGTGCGGCCACCTCGGCAGCACGAACAACCTGTGGCAGACGACCACCGGGGCGGACGGCAAGTTCACGCTGAAGCAGGTCTGTCCCAAGCAGCGGCCCATCGTGTTCCAGAACGGCCGCTTCCGCCGGTTGATCTACGTCGACGTGCCGCCCAAGACGCAGGTCACGCTGCCCCCGGACAAGACCCGCCTGCCGCAGCGCAACAAGGAGTTCCAGAAAGAGGACGCCATCCCAAAAATCGCCGTCGCCACCGGAGACTTCGACAAGATGGAGTGCGTGCTGCGCAAGATCGGCCTGCCCGACGGCACGTTCGACCTGTACGAGGACGCGGTCTCGCGCAAGTCGCCCACGCCGCTGCCCAGCTTCAAGGACCTGGTCAACAACCTGCAGAAGATGAAGACCTACAACATCATCTTCATCAACTGCACGGCCAACACCTTCGAGTCCGAGCTGACCAAGACGCTGGTCCGCCAGAACATCACCGATTACGTCCAGTCCGGCGGCCGGCTGTACGTCACCGACTGGTCCTACGACTGGATCGAGCAGGTGGAGGGATTCTCGCCCTTCATCGACTTCGAGCCCGGCGCATCGGGGACGGCGCCGGA
>Ga0180009_10006570_pt1 | contig 12164 bp, 12 predicted proteins | sample OS_PC_MetaG_FD_123537 | JGI IMG/M metagenome (GOLD analysis project Ga0180009, IMG submission 123537) | Groundwater microbial communities from the Aspo Hard Rock Laboratory (HRL) deep subsurface site, Sweden - OS_PC_MetaG | ecosystem: Environmental > Aquatic > Deep subsurface > Groundwater...
TAGCGCCCACCCACGTTGGGCGGCACGCCGAAAATGGCCACCGGCTCGTCCTTGGCGATCAGCCGGAGGTTGCCCTTTTCCGGGTCGGTGATGAACACTAGACGCCGCAAGGCCTCTTTCTTGCCCAGACGGCGTTCCAGGAGTTCCTTGACCACCAGGAACTGGCTCATGGTCTCGGCGGTGGAGCCGCTCTTGCTGATGACCGCGAAGGCGGTGCGCTCCAAATCCACCCTGTCCAGCATGGCCCCGAAAAAGCGGGGGTCGCTGTTGTCGGCCACGAACAGGCGCATGCCCTCGGGCCCGGCCGGCTGGGCGTAGCGCAGGGCGCCCTTTAGGGCCATGTCCACGGCGGTGGCTCCCAGGGCGCTGCCCCCGATGCCCAGCACCACCAGATCGTCGGCTATGGAACTCAGGCGGGCCGCTTGCTCCAGTATCGCATCCAGCAACTCCGAGGACTGACCGGGCAGATCCATGAACCCCAATTCGCCGGCCTGGTGCTGCTCGCCCAGGCGTTGGTGCGCCCGCGCCACCTGGGGAGCAAGGCCGCTGATATCCTGGGCGCTAAGGCCCTGTGCCCCGATAACCTCTTCCAGGCAGTAGGCGTAATCGAGTTTCACCCCACGTTTGGCCATGATCGTTTACCCTTTCAAGCCCGTACCCCTTGGTCGCCGCAGCGGGCTCGTAGCCGTTCATATCTGAATTACTAGCCGAAGTGATTATACGTTGCTGGCCTGGCCGTCTCAAGGCCAAGGATGCCTCAATAAATTTGACAAAAAATCTCAAACGGGTTATTAAAATGAGAATTAATTCATTTAGCCGTTAACGTCCGTAGAGTTTATCTTACCATGGAGGTAAGCGTGCGGGAGATGCTGGATCATCTGGCGGATCAGATATTGGATCTGGACGCCAACGAACTCAACGAACTTCTGCCCGAAATGCAACACCGCATGGAAAACTGCGACAACTCCCTGGAATGGGAGCGTTCGGTTGTCACTTTTTTCCTGATCAACGCGGTGCGCTTCAAGTGCTCCATGGCCAGCAAAAATGCCCAGAAAAACTGCCCCCAGATTGCTGGACGCCCCAAGCTTAGGCTGGTCAGGTAGACTGGCCTTTTTCTTTGTCCTTGGCCAGGCGGGACTTGGCCTGCCTGAGCTTTTCCAAACGATCAGCTAAAAATTTCTCCCTGCCCCGCTGGCTCGGCCGGTAATAGCGCCGGCCCGTGAGGGGTTCGGGCATGAACTCCTGGGCCACCACCGCGTCTGTGAAATCGTGCGGGTACTGGTAGTCCTTGCCGTAACCCAGACCCTTCATGAGTTTGGTGGATGGGTTGCGAATGTACAGGGGCACCTCCAGGGGGCCTAGTTCCATGGCATCGGCCTTGGCCGCCGCAAAGGCTTGGTACACCGCATTGGTCTTGGGGGCCAAAGCCAGGTAGACCACCGCCTGGGCAATGGGCAACTCTCCCTCGGGCGAGCCCATGAGATCGTAGGCCCTGAGGGCGGCCATGACTTGGTTTAGGGCATAGGGGTCGGCCAATCCTATATCCTCGCAAGCAAAATTGGTCATGCGCCGCAGGATGTAGTGGGGATCCTCGCCCGCTGCCAGCATTCGGGCCAGCCAGTAGAGGGCCGCATCGGGGTCTGACCCCCGCATGGATTTGTGCAGAGCGCTGATGAGATTGTAGTGCTCCTCCCCGGCCTTGTCGTAGCGCAGGGCCTTTTTGCCCACCGCCTCCTCGGCCTGGGTCAGGTCGATGAGCTTGCCCCCGCCCTTGCCCAGGGGGGCAGCCGCCGCGGCCACCTCCAATGCCACCAACAGGCGGCGGGCGTCGCCAAAGGCGGCGTTGATCAGGTGATCGGCCGCCTCGGGGGTCAGCTCCACCCCCAAGCCCCCCAGCCCCCGCTCCGGATCGCCCAGGGCCCGCTCCAATATGGGGCGCAATTCCCGGGGCCCCAGGGGATGAAGCACCAAAACCCTGAGCCGGGAGAGCAGGGCCGGAATGATTTCGAAGCTGGGGTTTTCGGTGGTGGCTCCCAACAGGGCGATGACCCCGGACTCCACATGGGGCAAAAAGGCGTCCTGCTGGGCCTTGTTGAAGCGGTGGATCTCGTCCACGAACAGCACGGTGCGCCTGCCGCTCTTTAGTATGGAACGGGCCTCGGCCACCACCCGGCGCACCTCGGCCACCCCGGAAAGCACCGCCGAGAACTCCACGAAGCGGTAGTCCCATGAGCGGGCCAGGATGCGGGCCAAGGTGGTCTTGCCCGTTCCCGGCGGCCCCCAGAAGATCAAGGAAGCCGAGAGCCCCGGCCCCATGAGCTTTTCCAGGGGCTTGCCCGGGGCCAGCAAGTGCTCCTGGCCGGAAAACTCCTCCAAGTCCCTGGGGCGCAGGCGCTCGGCCAGGGGTACGGCCATGGCCGAAGGCCGCGCCTCACTGGGCTCTTCAAACAGGCTCAAGATGAACTCCCCATCCCGCCCCGCAAGGCCCGGCGCCACCAGGGGCCCGCTGGCCGGATAAGGGCCTCCATCTGCTTCCAAGCATCCTCGGCGGCCTTGGCCCCCTGGTCCATGATCCAGGCGGCCCGGCTGAAATCAGCCCAGTGCACGTCCCCCAGGGCGGGGCGCAGGACCATGTCGGCCAAATCGCAGAGCATTTGGGCCAGATGATAACCCTGAATCTCCGTGGCCCTCATATAATACTCCAGGGACTGCCCCGGCAGATTCTTGGCACCGATATCCCGGTCCACGTTGACCGCCAGCACCGGCCCCGAGGCCAGGCCGCGGGCGACAGGGGTAGGGACCAGGCAGGTGGCCCCGCCGTCCATCAAATAGCGGCCGTTTATCTCCACCGGCGCGACCACCCCGGGCACCGCGCAGCTGGCATGCACCGCCCGCCGCAGGTCGCCCCTATCCAACACCACCATCTGGCCGGTTTTTACGTCCGTGGCCACGGCGGCAAAGGGAATCAGGGCGTCCTCCAGACGCACCGGAGGCAAAAAAAAGCTCACCATTTCGTGGAAGAAGTCCGTGCCCAACAGGGAGTCGTCCAATAAAAAGGACTTTACCAAAAGCCCCTGGCAAAACAATCGGGTGACCCGGTCGGTCAGTCCCAGGCAGGCCTCGGCCCCGCCGCCGCGCATGGCCTTGAGGCGGGGATGGCTGGCCAGAGGGCTGTGGGCGAATTCAATGACCCGTTGGCGCATCTGATCGGAGGTGTAGCCCAGGGCAAAGCCCGCCCCGGCCAAGGCCCCGGCGCTGGTGCCCACGACGCCTTTGACCGGCAGCCCCCGGGCCTGCAGGACCTGAAAAATTCCCACGTGGGCGAAACCCCGGGCCCCGCCGCCCCCCAGGGCCAGGACAAACCCCGTGCTCGGATTATTCATGGAAATATGCTCATTTTCAAATTATACCCTTTACAGCGCCCGGCTGTTTGGCTATATTTACCAACTGCTTCCGTCAAAGGATGTGGGAAGCTTAGGGTAAAATTAATGTTATAGAAGGTGGTGATTACTGTGCAAGTCCATGTAGTGGACAACAATGTCGAGAAGGCCATCAAGGTTCTAAAGCGCAAGCTTACCAAGGAGGGCGTGTTCCGTCAGCTGAAGGAAAAACGCTGGCACGAAAAGCCCTCTGATATGCGCCGCCGCAAAGAGCGTCAGGCGCGCCGCCGCCTGCGCCGCCAGATAGCCAGGGCCCGCACCCGCACCCCTCGCGGCTAAGGGTCAGCTCGAACACGATTCAGCGGCCGCTCCCGCTTGGGGCGGCCGCTTAGTCATGCCCTTTGACTGTCTTTCATCCCAGCGCCTTGCCCAGCTCCTCCCAAGCGAAACGGCCAAAATATAAGGCGAAGAAAACCAGAAATCCGGCGCACACCCCCACTAGCCAGCGGTAGGCGGTGTCGTTTATGAAGCGCCTGCCCTTGGCCACCAACAGGGCCACCAACAGATACCAGATAAAATCCGCGCTGATGTGCCCGAAATAGAAGATTACCAGGCCCCACCAGCCCAGGGGGGTTTCCAGGGCCATGGCGGTCAGGGACAAGCCCACCGTGGCCCACCACAGGGTCCAGAAGGGGTTGGCCAAACTTAGCAGGATGCCGTCGCGCACCGGGCCCGCCTTGCGGGCGGCGCCCGGCTCCACGGACAGGGTGAGGCGGGGCAGCGATCGGAACATGCCCCAGGCCAGCCACACCAGGATCAACGCCCCCACCCCGCCGACAACCCCGGCCACTCCGGACCGGATGAGCAGCGGCCCCAGGCCCAGGACCAGGGCCACCAGCAACGCCGCCTCCAAAATGGCGTGACCCAGCACCACCAGGGGGCCGGCAATCACCCCTTGGCGGGCGACGTGGCTCACGGTCACCGCCAAAACCGGGCCCGGCATCACCGCCCCGGAGAGCCCGATGACAAAAGAGGTGAACCAAAGGCCCCAGGCCCCCAGGCTGGCCGGGTCGGGCAAAGCTGTCAAGTTGTTCTCCTAGAAGTACTTGCAACCGGGAAGATGAAACTTGGCATAGCCGATGATGGGGCAGTCGCAGTCGGGCATGGCCGGGGTGCAGTCCTGCCACTGGGTCCGGCCCTGGCCGTCCTCCTGTCCCTGGCGGCACATGGGGCAGGGCCCCTCCTGTTCCACCGGCTGCCCGCACTGGGGGCAGCGGTGGGTGAATATGCCGATGGGCCCGGTCATGGCATGCGCCCCTTGCCGCCTTTCATGTCCGGGGCCTGGTAAAAGGCCTGGTAGGCCATGAGGGAGCTGTAGATGTCGGCCTTGGCGCTGATCTCAAAAGGCGAGTGCATGGCCAGCATGGCCGGCCCCACGTCGATGATGTCCATGCCGTAAACGGCCATGTGCTTGGCGATGGTGCCGCCGCCGCCTTCGTCGATCTTGCCCATGCCCGCCGCCTGCCAAACCACCCCGGCGTCGTCCCACACCTTGCGCAGCCAGGCCACGTATTCGGCGTCGGCGTCGCTGGCCCCGTATTTGCCGCCGTGGCCGGTGTACTTGGTCAGGCACACCCCGTAGCCCAGATAGGCGGCGTTGCGCTTTTCGTGCACCTCGGGGTAGTCGGGGTCAAAGGCCGCGTTGACATCGGCACTGAGCATCTGGCTCAAGGCCAGGGAGCCCAGCACCTGGCGGTAGGAGGCGCTCTCACCGGCGGCCTCCAGCAAAGAGGCGGTCAGGTGCTCCAAAAAGCGGCTCTGGGCTCCCGTAGCCCCCTCGGAGCCGATCTCTTCCTTGTCCAGGAACAGGGCCACCGAGGTTATGGCCGGGGCTTTAATCTCCAGAATGGCATCCAAAGCGGCAAAGGTGCTGGAGCGGTCGTCCTGGCCGTATCCACCCACCAAGGCCCGGTCCAGCCCCACGTCGCGGGCCTTTCCCGCGGGCACCAGTTCCAACTCGGCGCTGATGAGGTCCGCCTCGGTGATGCCGTAACGTTCGTTGAGCAGCTGGAGCACGGCCAGCTTGGCTTTGTCCTTGCCTCCCTCGGCGTCCAGGGGCGTGGCCCCGATGAGCAGGTTCATGCGTTCAGCTTCCACGGCGTCGCTCAACTTTTTCTGCTCCTGGCCGCGCCGGCTCAGGTGGGGCAAAAGGTCCAGCACCGTGAAAACCGGGTCGTCTGCCTCGTCGCCCAGATGTATCTCCACATTCTTGCCGCCGCTGGTGCATACCACCCCGTGGATGGCCAGGGGCCGCGACAGCCACTGGTATTTCTTGATGCCCCCATAGTAGTGGGTCTTGAGGAATACCATTTCCTGGTCCTCGTACAGGGGCATCATCTTCAGGTCCAGGCGGGGGGCGTCGATATGGGCCCCGATGAGGCGCATGCCTTGGGCCGGAGAGCGCCGCCCCAACACCGCCAAGGCGACCACCTTGCCCTTGTAGTTGAAGTAGACCCGCTTGGCGTTGCCGCCGGGCTTGTAGGCCTTGAAGCCCTTGGCCTTGGCCCGGGCAATTATGGTGTCCACGGCCATGCGCTCGGTCTTGGCCTGGTCCAAAAATTCCTTGTAGCGCTCGCCAAGCTCCATTATCTGCTTGCGCTGGGCCGGCTCGGCCTGGTCCCACACGCTCTTTTTGGAGATGGAGAGCTTCTCGCTCAGTTCCTTGAATTTCTTTTTGGTCAACTTGGCCATGACCGCTCCAGACTGGAGTTGTTTTGATATTAATTCGCCGGACGGGGCGCGGAGCGGCCAAGCCCCTACACCTCATCCGGTCAGGATTTCAATTCTAATGCGCCCGGCGCGTGGCGTAAACCGTTTAGGCCCCGGACCCGGGCGCGTCCCCCTTGCGGGCCAGCAAAAAAAACTCCTGGTTGCCCTTGGGTCCCAGGATGGGGCTGGCGCTGCTGCCAAGCACCGCCAGGCCCAGATCGCCCAGGCACCGAGCCACCTTGTCCACCGCCGCCTGGCGCAGGGCCGGGTCGCGCACCACCCCCCCGGCTCCCACCGCCTCGCGCCCCGCCTCGAACTGGGGCTTGACCATGGGCAAGAGCCAGCCTCCCGAAGCCAAACGGGGAACCAGGGCGGGCAGCACCAGGGTCAGGCTGATAAAGGAGACATCCACCACGATAAGCCCAAAGGGCCCTGGAGCCGTCTCCGGCGGAAGGTTGCGCGCGTTGGTGCGCTCGAACAATGTGACCCGGGGGTCTTGCCGGAGCTTCCAGGCCAACTGGCCGTAGCCCACGTCCACGCAGGTCACGGCCGACGCCCCCCGCTGCAGCAGGCAATCAGTGAAACCCCCGGTGCTGACCCCCACATCCAGGCAGCTCAGGCCCGCCACGTCCATTCCGAAGTGATCCAGGGCCCCGGCCAGTTTGACCCCTCCCCGGGACACATAGGGGTGTTCCGGGCCGCTGACCTCCACCTGAGCTTGTTCTGGAATAAGTTGCCCCGCCTTGGCGGCCGGAAGGCCGTCCACCTTGACCAGGCCGGCCAGGACAAGGGCCTGAGCCCGGCTGCGGCTGGGGGCCAGGCCCCGGGCCACCAGAACCTGGTCCAGACGCTGGCCCTTAGCCCGCATGTTTCATGCTGGCCGTGCGTCCGGCCACGTCAGTCACCGGCATGCTGTGTTGCTGGCTGCGCTCGCGCCTCGACGTAGCTCTGGCTACGCCCTCGGCCCTCGCTGGCCAGACGCCTTGTCTGCCGGCGGCTGACTGTGCCGGGCCCAGAAACAAACGAACCCTGCGCATAACTAATGCCTTTTCCATGACGATCACATAAAGGCTCGTTTAGTTGTTGAAGCCGCACACCCAGCACGAAACACGAGGGCTTGGCCACGGCCTAGCCCATCAATTCGCGGGCGGCGGCGGCCACCGCCGAGGCGTCCACCCCGTAGAGGCGGCGCAGTTCGGCCTGGCTGCCGTGCTCCACGAAGGTGTCGGCCAGGGCCACCACCTTGACCTTGATCCCGAAAAGGCCCCGCCGGGCCAGAAGCTCCAGCACCGCCGAACCAAAGCCGCCGGCGGCCTCGTTTTCCTCAACGGTGACCACCCGGCCGCAGCCCTGGGCCAGATCGCAGATGAGTTCCTCGTCCAGTGGCTTGGCAAAGCGGGCGTTGACCACCGCCGCATCAATGCCTTGGGCGGCCAGCTCCTGGGCCGCCCGGGAAGCCACGCCCACGCCCACCCCGATGCCGATGATGGCCACGTCCTTGCCCGGGCGGCGCAGCTCGCCCTTGCCCCAAGGCAGGGTATGCAGGGGACCATCCAAAGGCACTCCCAGCCCCTTGCCCCGGGGATAGCGCAAGGCCACCGGGCCGTCGTGCTCCAAGGCGGTGAAGAGCATGTGCCGCAGCTCGTCTTCGTCGGCCGGGCTCATCAAGGCCAGGTTGGGCACGCAGCGCAGGAAGGACAAATCCAGCAGGCCCTGATGGGTGGCTCCGTCCTCGCCCACGATGCCTCCCCGGTCCATGGCCAACACCACCGGCAGGTTGGTGAGGCACACGTCATGCACGATCTGGTCAAAGGCCCGCTGCATGAAGGTGGAGTAGATGGCCACCACCGGATGGAAACCCTGCACGGCCAAGCCGCCGGCAAAGGTCACCGCGTGCTGCTCGGCGATGCCCACGTCCACGAAGCGCTCGGGGAACTCCTCGGCAAAGGGGGTCAGGCCGGTGCCTTCGGGCATGGCCGCAGTGATGGCTATGATCTCCGGCCGCCGGCGGGCCAACTCCACCATGGTATGGCCGAAAACTTCGGTGTAGCTCTGCGGCGGCGGGGGGGCTCCCGGGTCCCGCCGGGGAGGCTTGGCCCCCACCCCATGGTAGTGGGAGGGATTCTCCTCCGCCGGGGCGTAGCCCCTGCCCTTGGTGGTGATTACGTGGACCAACTGGGGGCCCTGCAGGGGCTTGACGTTCTTGAGGGTCTCGATGAGCCGCTCGATGTTATGGCCGTCGATGGGCCCCACGTAGTTGAACTTGAAGGCCTCGAAGAGCATGCCCGGGGTGTAGAAGGCCTTGAAGGACTCCTCCGAGCGCCGGGCGATGTCCAACAACTCTTCGCCAAGGGACCCCATGGCCTTGAGGCGGCGCTCCATGGCCTTGCGGAAGTTCTGGTAGGCCTTGCCCGACAGGGCCCGGGACATGAACTTGCTCAACGCGCCCACGTTGGGGGCGATTGACATGCCGTTGTCGTTGAAAACCACGATGAGGTCTTCGTCCAGGCCGCCGGCCTGGTTCAGGCCTTCGAAGGCCATGCCCGCGGTGAGCGATCCGTCGCCGATCACCGCCACCACCCGGCCCCCGCCCTCTTTCAGGCGCTCGCCCACGGCCATGCCCAGGGCGGCGGAGATGCTGGTGGAGGAATGGCCGGTGTCAAATGCGTCGTAGGGGCTCTCGGCCCGCTTGGGAAAACCGGACAACCCGCCCAACTGGCGCAGGGTGCCGAACTGCTTGCGCCGGCCGGTGAGTAGCTTGTGGGCATAGGTTTGGTGGCCCACGTCCCACACTATCTTGTCCTGGGGCGCGTCAAATACGTAGTGCAGGGCCAGGGTGAGCTCCACCACCCCCAGGCTGGGGGCCAGGTGGCCGCCGATCTTTTCCACCGTGCTGATGATGGCTTGGCGCAGCTCTCCGGCCAGGCTCTCCAACTGACGCAGATTCAGGTACTTCAGGTCGGCCGGCGAGTCGATCTGCTCCAGAAGGGGGACGGGCGGCTGTTTAGCGGCGCACACGATTAATTATCCTCAGTGGGTGCGGGCCATGATGTAACGGGCCAACTCGGCCAGGGGAGCGGCCTGGGGACCCATTTCATCGGCAATGGCCGCGGCGTGGTCCACCATGTCCTGGCCCATGCTTCGGGCCTGGGCGGCTCCCACCACCGCAGGGTAGGTCATCTTGCCCCGGGCCTGATCCGCGCCCACCTTCTTGCCCAGGGCGTCAAAGTCGCCTTCCAGGTCCAACAGATCGTCGGCGATCTGGAAGGCCAAACCGATGCGCCGTCCGTAGCGCACCAACTGGGTCACCTGCTCGGGCGTACCCCCGGCCAGGATGGCCCCGGACTGAACCGAGGCGGTGATGAGGGCTCCGGTCTTCATGGCATGCATGTATTGGACCGTGGCCAGGTCGGGCTGGAGGTTTTCGCTGGCCAGGTCCACCGCCTGGCCCCCCACCATGCCCAAATAGCCGGCGGCTTTCATCACCACCTGGCCGGCCTCCAGCACCCGGCGCGGCTCCAGGCCGGCGGTCTGTTGGGGGTCGCTCAAGAGGATCATGGCCTGGGTCAAGAGGCCGTCGCCGGCCAGCACGGCCATGCCATCGCCATAGACCATGTGGCTGGTGGGCACGCCCCGGCGAAAATCATCGTCATCCATGGCCGGCAGGTCGTCGTGCACCAAGGAGTAGGTATGCACCATCTCCAGGGCGCAGGCGCAAAACATTACCGTCTCGGCGCTGCCGCCCACCGCCTCGGCCCCCGCCAGGCACAGTATGGGTCGCAGCCGCTTGCCCCCGGCGAAAAGGCTGTAGCGCATGGCCTCCAGGATGGTTCCGCCCGCCTCCTCGGCAGGCAGCAGGCGCTCCAGGGCCGCGTCCACCATCTCCCGCCGCTGGCTCAGATAGGCCTTGAGATCCAAGCCCTACTCCTCCTCGTCCTGGTCAAAGGGGGCCTCCACCAGGGTTCCCTCGCTGTCTTTAAGCAAAAGAGCAACCTTTTTCTCGGCCTCGTCCAGGCGCTGGTTGCAGGCGGCGGCCAGCTTGACCCCTTCCTCGAACAGGCCCAGGGACTGCTCCAACTCCAGGTCGTCGTCCTCCAGGCGCTCCACGATCTCTTCCAGGCGCCGCAGGGAATCCTCGAAGCCGGGTTCTTTTTTGGCTTTGGCCATGCTCACTCTCCCAAGCGCTGGGCTAATACCTGGCTCAGGGCCACCCAATCCTGGGGGTCCACCCGCGCTCCGGCCAGTTTGACCCCGAAATCCAGATGAGGGCCGGTAACCCGGCCGGTTGCCCCTACTTTACCTATAATCTCGCCCTTTTTCACCTTTTGCCCTGGCTTGACCAGTGCTTGCGACAGATGCAGGTAGCGGGAAACCAGGCCCTGGCCGTGGTTGATGAGCACGGTGTTGCCGCTAAAGTAGGCGTCGATCACCAGGGCCACGGTTCCGTCGGCCGCCGCTGGAACCGGGGTGCCGGTGGCCCCGCGCAGGTCCACCCCGCCGTGGGGGCTGCGCTCCACCCCGTTTACAAAGCTGCGCCGCCCGAACACGCTGACCACCGCGCTGTCCAGGGGCAGCATGAAGCCGCCGCGCCACTCACTCTGGGGGGTGAAGGAGCCGAATACCTTTTGCATGAGTTCCCGGTCCCGGCGGTAGCGCTTCAGGGCTTCGGGGCTTAGGGTCAGGTACTTGGGGTCTACCTTGAGCTTGCGGGCTCCCCGGTCCCGAAGATACAGCTCGATGCGGGCTGCGGCCACCTGCTTGCCGCCGGCAATGGCCCGCACCAGTGCCCGGCCGGTCTTGTCTTGCAGGTCCGGGGCCACCGCCCCGTACCAGCAGCCGTCCCTGCCTTGCTGCAAGGCGGTTTCCCGGCCGTTGAGTTCGGCCCGCACCCGCTCCGGCTTACCCTCCAGGCAAAGCCGGACCAGGGCCGGCTGGCCCAGGGCCAGACGCTTTGGCTCCACCTGCAAGCTGGCCGCCCAGGCGGGCATGGCCAGGCTCAACAAGAATAGGGCGCAGAACCAGCCCAAGCAGCGGCGCCTCACGAATCCACCTCCTCCACCCGTGCCCGTAGGCCGCCCTGGGCCAGGCGCACCCGTATGTCCTGCCCCGGCCTTGCGTCCCCCGCCCGGCGAAGCACCTGGCCCTGAGCGTCGCTGACCAGGGCGTAGCCCCGGCCCAAGACTGCCAAGGGGCTCAAGGCCCGAAGGCGTGACTCCAGGGTCGCCACCTTGGAGCGCCGCTGGGTTATGCCTGCGGCCCCGGCCTGGGCCAGGCGGCGGGCCAGCTCACGTTGCCGCCCAGCGGCCAAGGCCAGACGGCGCTCCGGCCTGGCGGTCAGGGCTCGCTCCCGCAGCCGGCCCACCAGGCGGGCCCGGCGGTGCAGGCCGCTTTCAGTTGCATGGCCCGCCCGGGAGAGCAGATCGTCCACCCTCAGGCGCTTGTCGGCCAGGCGGCGGCGGGGGTCGCCCAGGGCGCGGGCCAGGGACTCGACCCCGGCCCGGCGGGCGCTGACCAGCCGGGCTCCGGAGCGGCCCAAACGCCCGGACAAGGCTCTCAGCCGCCTGGTGAGATCGTCCCGGTTGGCCACCAAAAGCTCGGCCGCCGCCGAGGGGGTGGGCGCGCGCAGGTCGGCCACCAGGTCGCTGATGCTCACGTCGACCTCGTGGCCCACCGCCGACACCACGGGTATGGGGCAGGCGGCGATGGCCCGGGCCAGGCCCTCGTCATTGAAGGCCCACAGGTCCTCCGGCGAACCGCCCCCCCGGGTGAGCACGATAACCTGGGGCCAGCCCCAGGCGGCCAAATCCTCCAGGGCCTGAATCATCTGGGGCGCGGCGTCATTGCCCTGCACCCGCACGGGATACACGGCCACGGCCACGTTCTGGTCCCGCCGGTGCAGCACGTTGAGGAAGTCGCGGATGGCCGCGCCGGTGGGGCTGGTGACCACCGCCACCCGGGCGGGCACCTCGGGCAGCTCTTGCTTGCGCTCTTCGTCGAAGAGCCCCTCGGCGGCCA
>Ga0180009_10006571_pt1 | contig 12162 bp, 7 predicted proteins | sample OS_PC_MetaG_FD_123537 | JGI IMG/M metagenome (GOLD analysis project Ga0180009, IMG submission 123537) | Groundwater microbial communities from the Aspo Hard Rock Laboratory (HRL) deep subsurface site, Sweden - OS_PC_MetaG | ecosystem: Environmental > Aquatic > Deep subsurface > Groundwater...
AACCGTCGAAGGCCGGTCCCGGCAGGGGCGACGCCAGCACCTCGTCGTACAGGTGGGTGAGCACCACGGTGGCTACGCCCGCGCGGTCGGCCAGGCTTCGCACCCCCGAGGGCGTCATGTGATTCTTGCGGCGTGCATCATCGGGGAACGAACATTCGCAGACCAAGCAGCCGACCCCGTGCGCCGCGCATTCAATGCCCTCACAGGGACTCGTGTCTCCGCTGTAGCACACCGACCATCCACCCTTCGTCCCCTCCAACCGATATGCCTGAGCGGTTTGACTCCCGTGCACGACGCGGTGGGCCGAAGCACGAAACCACCCCGCATCGAACGGCTGGCTCGGATCAAGCTCACACCACCTCATGTCGTCGTTGTCGTCGAGCAGGCCCGGGTCGATACGACGGGCCACGTCGCGGACGAGGTCCGGAAAGCCGGGTGGCCCCGCCACGGTCAGACCGGGACGACGGTCTGCGTGGGGGGCGACCGCTCGATAGAAGAGCAGGGGCAACAGGTCGGCCCAGTGGTCGAGGTGCGCGTGCGTAAACAGCAGGTGGGTCAACGATCCCAGGGACACCCCGAACCTGGCGAGCCTGTCTTTGCATCCGCTTCCGGCGTCGAGCAGGGCGGCGACCCCGCCCCCAACCAGCAAGTGGGCCGCGCTGCCGCGTTGCGCGTGCGGCACCGCCGTCCCCGACCCCAGGACGATCCACTCCATGACGTCAGCCTTTCAAGTGCTCGTAGGCTGCCGTCGTGTGCAACCGAGGGTCCTCGACCCGCCCACCGACCGTGAAGTGATAGAGACTCTGAAAGGCATCGTCGCGAATGCCGAGGACTTGATGGACGGCATCGTCGAAGAAGCAGCCGATCCCGGTACCGGCGAGGCCGGCGGCCTCCGCCTCCAGGTAGAGCACTTGGCCGAGGATGCCTGTCTCCCAGAACAGGCGACGGTAGTACCAGGGCCCGCGCTCCTCGAGCGCCGCCCGGAAGCGTGCAATCATGGCCACGGAGAAGACGCCGTCTGACGCGATGTCCTGGTGGCAACTGAGGGTTCGCGCCAGATCGCGTACGTCCGCGGGCATCAGCATGCGAAGGTGCAGCGCAGCAGGGCAACCCGCTGGTTCCTGCCACACGAAGGCCTCGTCAAGGGCAACGCGGACCGCTTGCTCTTGGACGGGGTTGCGCACGAGCGCGTAGAGGCCAGGCTCGACATCGCGGACCCGATGAACAAGCAACATCATATGCACTTCCGACGGCCACGGCAGGACGTTCAAAGGAAGGCCGGGCGGCACGAGGCGCAGGAGCATTTGAAAGAACTCGTCCCGGTCCAGCACGCTCTCGCCGTCCAGCGCAACCGCGCTGCGACGCTTGCGAACGAGGGCGCGGGCACCCACCGGACGCACCGCGAGTTTTCGCGGGGAGACCTTCGACGCCGCCGGCTCAACACCCGCGGCGGGGGCCTGTTTCGCTGCGGCGGCTGCCACCTCCTCGATGATCGGCCACGGGTGGTGGTCCAAGCTCAGTCGGTTTTCCTTTCCCAGCAGAGGTACCGCACGCATCGCCTCGACGAAGGCGGACGGAAAAAGGAACGTTCCTTCCTTTTGCATCGAATCTGCCGCCGGGTGCACGACGATCAAGCCATCGGGGTGCTCGCGCTCGTCCCCCTGCTGCTCGCCTATCCCGAGCAGCGTCGCGAGGGCGGCATCGTCGATGCCTTCGATCAGGCGGCACACCCACCCTCGCATGGCCGCGGCCAAGGAGAGCGCAGCCAGCGCGTGCCCCACGTCATGTTGGCAGTATCGAAATGCCCGCTCGCCGTACTTCCAAGCTTCCCGCCAGGGGATGGATGCCAGGCCCACGAAAAACGCGCCCTTCGGAAGGCTAGAGGAAAGATCGTTCCATGTCTCCAATGACAGCTCCGCGCGTAGCTCGAGCGCGTGAGGGAACGGTGCGTAGTGGTAGAGCGCGGGGGCATCATGCAGACTCTCGATGGGGCCGGCGAGGAGGTAGGCCTCAGTGGGGTGGAGATTGCCGCTGGAGGGATTCACGCGCAGCGACCAGCGATCCTTTCCCACGGACTTCCAAGCGGAGAGCGACAGACTGTCGAACAGCAGCGCCGATACCGACCGCTTGCTCAACAGAGCCGCGTCAGGCAGCGTCTCGAACAGGCTGTCATAGGTCGGCCCCTCGTTGTCAGACAGCAGCTCCAGCGCCAACACCGGAGCTCCCTCGTACCGACGAAACGGATCGGGCTGGTTCTTCCAATCCAGGTAGCCCAAGGACCGCGCGTACCGATTGAGGTGGTGCTTGGTGCGCTCGTGGTAACGAATGATGGTGTCGAGATCGCGCATGAATTGGCTTTCGATCACGGCGGGGACAGCGTCACCTCCACAGGCGACGAGGCGGCTGGCAGCTTGACCCACGTGCAGCGCGAGCTCGCATCCGCCAGCCAACCCGAGGAAGAAGCATCAAACGTTGCCCTATCAGCATGTTCGGTGCCGGCCGCCCCATTCACGGCAACCGCCGCCGGCATCGTATCGGTCCGCACCCGCAGAATCGTCGGCGCCAACGAACGCGACAGGCTCACCGACACCCCCTGTCCGGTCATCGCCGCGTCGATCGTCGTGACCGCCTCGTCGGCGTCGTGCAGCCGGAAGGAAGACGCGGTCTGGGACGGATACACCAGCACGGTCAGGGCTCCCTCGGACGCCGAAGTGCCAAGCCCGGTCACGTCATCGCTGACGGCGACCGGGATGATGGCTCCACGGCGGACGAACAACGGGATACGCCCGCGCTCGGTGGAATCGTAGTCCGCGATGGTGGAACCACCGGCAAGGGCATCGCCGGCGGGGTCCCACCAGTCGTAGAAGTCGGCACCGGCGGGCAGGGCCACGTCGCGCACGCCGCTGGCGTCCAAGATCGGCGCGACGAGAAAAGCCTCACCCAACAGAAAGCGGTAGTCCCCCGGCCAGGTGTCGGGGTCACCCTGGGGAAAGAGCATCGGCCCACCATTCGCGTACGCCTCTTGGGCCAGGCTGTAGAACAGCGGAACCAGCTCGTGGTGCAGCTTCGACCAGTAGCGGTAGAGCGCGAGGACCTCGTCCACGCACGCGCCTTCGCAGCCAGGTACGCCCCACGGCGTGAGGTTGGTGCGCCCGTGCAATTGCATGAAGGGCGTCATCGCCCCCATCCCCACCCACCGCTCGAACACCTCCTGGTCAAACGGGATCCGGTCCCCCGTCGGATCCGTGTCGTCGAAGTCCAGGTACCCGCCGATGTCCGACCCCACGACAACATAGTCGGCCTGCGCCGAACGGAAGATGTGGTCGAGCGCGTCGGACAGACCGATCCAATCGCGACGTTGATCGCCGACCCACGCCACGGGAGCGTGCTCACGGCGGGCAAAGAACCGGCCTTCGAAGTCGTAGGACTTGTCCCACGGACGAACCATCGTCACGAACTCGTCGGTTCCACCGCGACGTTGCGCGCCGTAGGCGTAGAAGTCTCGATAGTAGGCCTCGGAGTATTCTTGATGGGACTTGTCCCCGGCGTAGGTCATCACGGGATCGGAGCGAATGTAGCTTTCACCGAAGTCGAGCTTCCAGCCGTTGACGCCCATGTCGAGCAGGGCGTTCTGCTGTTGGTGCCACCAAGCCCGGGCCTGAGGATTGAAGAAGTCGACGCCCGATCCGCTTCCCTTCCACCACGTGTAGACCTGCCCCTCGTCCACGAAGAACCCGCACTGCTGCCCAGGCTCGAAGTTCGGTGAAACACCGGGCATGAAGTCCCCCCCCACTTCCCCGTCGAGGTACCAGTTGTTGACCATCTGCGTGATCCACAACACCACCCGCACGTCCTGGGCATGCATGTCGGCGATCATCTTTTCGAACTGCGGATATCGCGCCTCGTTGGGGATGAACGTGTTGTAGTGCGTCTCCCAAGGACTATCGATGACGACCACGCCCACGGGAATGTCCCGATCCTTGAACCCCTGGACGAACGCATACGTGTCCGGTCCATCGGAGATGTCCTTCGAAATCCAGGGTTCGAAGGCCCACCGAGGCGTGTAGATGGGCGGTGCCGCGATCTCCTCCTCCGGCTCCACCTGAACAGCACATCCGTCGGTTCCCGCATCCTCGGTCGGCTTCGACTCGTTCGTATCGTCGCTTGCGCAGGCGAGGGGAAGAACGGAAAGCGCTGCGCCAACCAGGGCGAGGTTCAGTGGAATGGCAGAGAGCGAGCGGCGGTCGAGCATGCGGGTATGTTAGCGCGTCATCGCGACGGATAGACGGGTGAAGCACATCATCTCTCCAGAACGCGGAAATCGACCGTATGTGAATTCGACGCGGACAGGGGTTGCGACGCGCCCGACGCGCCCTAAGAAAATTCTATCTCCGCGAAGCACGGCGGAGCGCAAGGAGGCAGTAACATGAAGTGCATTGGTGGCTGCCCGGGAGAAGTCCTTTCGGACATCAAGGTCGATCGGGAATCTCGTCCATCGCATCTGATGATCAATGGCGCGTCGGCGGATGTCTGCGGCGCCTGCGGTGAGGTGGTGTACGGTTCACGCAGGACCGAAAGGCGACTGGTAGAGACCCAGCGGGCGCGAAGAATACGGCGCCCCTCAAACCTCACCATGAAGCGAGCGGGCTGGACCCAAAAGCAGCTCGATTCGGACCGCTGAGTCCCGGACGCGCTCAGCCCTGATCGGACTGAAGCATGCCGTCGACCACGCGGTCGAGCATCGTATCGAATCGGTCGGCGTTGAACCCCGAACCGGAGCTCAACCAATCGACGTGGGCTCCGTTCTCGCGTTTGGACCCGAGGAAGTGACCGACGACGTCGAGATGATCGCCAAGCCCCGCCCAGATGACGTTGCCCCATACCTGGGAACGAACCGGCACGACGCCGTCGTTGGCGAGGGGGGGTAGATCTTCACCAACATGCAAACGGAGTTTGTCGTCGGCTTCGGTTCCGGGGGGCGCGCAGGGGTACCGATCGTGCTCCAGCGCTGTGAGCCGATGCAAGGTGGCGAAGATGGGAAGGGACAAGGATGACCAGGGTCGAACGATCGACTTGGCCCAATGGATGACACCCGGAACGGGAGCAAACGACGCGACGCACTGATAGTGGACGCGCTTGTTGTCTTCGACGCCGGCTTGGAAGAGGTCCATGGATTCGGGGGACAGCTGAATGATGGCGCCCTGGTCTTCGCGGATCAATCGGAGGAACTCGCTGGTCTCTTCGGCCGAGGCGCTGTCGAGCACCCGAATGAGTTGATCGGTGAGCTTGTCGATGAGCTTGAGCTGAAGCCCGAACGCCTTCTCGATCCCTGCGAAGGCGGCGACGAGGGAGGACGAGAGCGCGAGCGGGGGCTTGCCGAACCGCAGGACGGCGACGGTCAACGCCGAAAGAGCGTAGAGCAGCCGTTGGCCCGAAAGCGTCGCGAAGAAGCTGGCAAGCGGGGTCCCGTAGTGCGGCGTGTTCATCGTGGTCACCGATCGAAGCGCCTCGGCCCACAGCGGAGACTCGGTCACGCCGTGCACGTTCATGGTTGGCGAGGCGACCAGACGCGCATCCAGGCCGCCCGTCGAGTGCCCCACCAGATGAATCGACCCCGCACCGTCGAAGGTCTCGTCGATCTTCGCGACGAGCTTGCCCGCACGACGTCGGATCGAGGCGGTTGGGTGGACATCGACCAGATGGATCTCGACGCCACGCCCTGCGGCTTGGAAACGTCGGCGAATCCCGGCCTCCACGTGACAGAAGTAGGTGTAGGTCCCCAAGGTGGAGAAGCCGAACAGACCGGGCGAGAGATAAACGCGAGCAAGACCCATGAGGGCAATGTTCACGAGTCGATGAGCGATCGCAAGGGGACGCCTCAGCCGGCTTGATGAGAGCGGCGCAACCGCGTACGGTCAATCGATGCTCCGTGCCGAGCGGATGACGGATTCGCCGCGGCCGTTGCGCGAATTCATGGACCCTCTGCTCACGCTGTCCGGCACCCGCCTCGCCCGCATGATTCGATCGCGGGAGGTTTCGTCACGCGATGTGGTGGAGGCGCACATCCGCCAGGTCCAGCAGGTCAACCCGGCCCTGAACGCCATGGTCGAGACGCGCTTCGAGCAAGCGCGGCAGGAGGCGCTGGAGGCTGACGAACGGGTGGCGCGGGAGGATCCCGAGGGGCTTCCTCCCTTGCTCGGGGTGCCGTGCAGCATCAAGGAAGCGTTCGCCTTCGAGGGTATGCCCAACACGTCCGGGTTGGTTTCGCGCAAAGGTGTCCGAGCGACGCACGATGCCACGGCTGTGCGAAGGCTTCGCGAAGCGGGCGCCATCCCCTTGGGGGTGACGAACATCTCCGAGCTCTGCATGTGGATGGAGAGCGACAACAACGTGTACGGCCGAACCAACAACCCGTACGACCAACGATGCACGGTGGGCGGCAGCTCCGGTGGCGAAGGCGCGATCATCGCTGCGGGCGGTTCTCCCTTCGGTCTTGGGTCCGATGTGGGTGGCTCGATCCGCCTGCCGGCATTCTTCAACGGGGTCTTCGGCCACAAGCCGACCGGTGGCCTGATACCCAACACCGGCCAGTTTCCGATCGCACACAACGAGGCGCGGCGTTACCTGACCACCGGCCCCCTGTGCCGCCGCGCGGAGGATCTGTACCCGCTCGTACGGATTCTCGCCGGACCGGACGGACAGGACCTTTGTATCGACACACCCCTGCAGGATCCCTCGTCTGTTTCATTGCGGCGATTGACCGTGATCGACGTCGCGGACAACGGGGTGGTCGACGTCAGCGACGACTTGCGCGAGGCGCAACGCAGGGCTGGCGACGCGTTGGCTGCGGCGGGGGCGCGGGTTCGCAGAGTCCGGATCCCGGGGTTGCGCCGTTCGCTCCAGATTTGGTCCGCGATGCTCGAAGCGGCGGGAGGACCGACCTTCGCCGAGTTGATGGGTGGCGGTGATGCCATCCACCCGGAACATGAGCTGCTGCGTTGGATGACCTTTCAGTCACCGCACACCCTGCCGGCCATTGGACTTGCCCTGCTCGAACAGGTGCCCAAGCTCATCCCCTCCGGCGCCAGCAAGTTCGTCGAGGTAGGGCTGGCCCTGCGCAAAGAGCTCGTGGAACGAATCGGGCCCAACGGCGTCATGCTGTACCCGTCGTACGCAACGCCGGCCCCTCGCCACGTCAAACCCCTCTTGCCACCGCTGCGATGGATCTACACAGCCATCATCAACGCCATGGAAATGCCGTCGACCCAGGTCCCGCTCGGACTCAACCGGCACGGGTTGCCGCTCGGCGTCCAGGTCGTGGCGACGCACGGCAACGACCACCTGGGATTGGCGGTGGCCATGGAGCTCGAGCGGGCGTTCGGTGGGTGGGTCCCCCCGGAGCTGGGGAACTGATCGCAATCTGTAGGCACGGCCGTATCGGCCGGCGCATGCAGACGCGCCCGGTACGGGCGCGCTACCAATGTCTTTCAATCTGTAGGCACGGCCGTATCGCGCGTCACTCCAACGAGTCGAGAACGCGCTCGAGCGCTTGATCGTCGTGCCCGGGTCCAAGGACGTAGCGGATCGTGCCGCGGCGGTCCGCCACGAAGGTCACCGGTAGTTCGTTGACACGAAACTTACCCGCCAACACGTTGCTCTGATCATGCACAACGGGGAAGGTCAGGCCGTAGAGTCCCACCAGCTCTTGCGCTTCGGACGTCCTCTCGTCTTCTGAAATGCCGATGAAGACCACTTCGCCGCGCTGCTGATGGAGCCGCTGCGCAACAGGCAGCGTGCGTTTGCAGGGCTCGCAGTACTTGGCGAAGAACTTGATGACGACCGTATGGCCGTTCGTGTCGTCCTGAGAGATGCGTCCGCCTGCGATGGTTGGCCGTCGTACGGTGGGCAGCGGCTTGCCGAGCAAGGGGCTGGGAGCCGAAGGCGGGGGCGGCCCGCCCGCTCCGCAACCGGTCAACAGGGCCGCGGTGAGCACGAGGAGGAAACTGCGTCGATGATTCATCCCGGGTCCATTGCTTGTAGCATTGCTCGAAGCACGGATCGCCCCAAAGTCGAACGAGGGACCGCGAGGCTGGAATGGCCCTCGCGACCCGAGCGTTGGTTTTTACAATCAATACGCACGCGTTGCGTCGTAGCATGCCCTCCGTGAACCTCTCGTTTCGCTTGCTGATCTACTTCAGCTGCATCGCCGTCCTGTCCACAGCCGGGGTGGGATTGCTCGTGCGGATGGAGTGGCGGCAGACCGAGAGCGATCGGTTCGAGGATCAGGTGCGCGGCGCGCGGGAAGGCATCACTGTCGAGATTCGGGCCGAGCAGAACGCGGTGCAGGACCTGTTGCGGCCGCTGTGCAAACACGACGCGTTCGTCGATCGTACGCTCGTGGACCTCGAGGCAGGACGACTCGACAGCGGACGACGACTCGCCATTGCCCAGTTGGTTCCCGAGGAGATGAAGGCGCTGAGGCTGGACGAGCTGGTGTTGGTGACCGGCTCCGGTGAGGTGTTGGGAGCTGGGCACGATCCATCGCTCGTGGGGGTTCGCCGCAAGGATTTCGCCGCAGCTCTCTCGACGAAACAGAACCAGCACGCAAGCGTGCGAGCACCCTCGCAGGAGGACGGGAAGGCGGTTCCCGCCGCCCTGACCGGCCATTGCGTCGCGGGCTCGGGAGGACGCAAGGTCGGTCTCATTGGGGCCCGACACATCCGTCCCTTGCTCGATCGCATGGGAAAAGCTTACGGCGTGCGCCTGGCGTTCGTTGGTGCACCCAACGCCGAAGTCCGGCCCGACGACATCGCCCAACGCGTGGTCATCGATGAGAGTGCCGGCCTGCAGCTGGTCGTCGCCAAGTCTCGCCGAGAGCTCGATGCCCAGCTCAAGACGCTGGACCGGTGGGTATTGACGACCGGCGGCGTGACGCTCTTCGTGGCCATCCTGCTTGCGATCGTCTTGGCCCGGAGCCTCGCCAAGCCCTTGTCCGCGTTGTCCCACGAAGTTGGCGAGGTCGTCGACGGCGAGCCACGCGAGGTATCGCCGCGGGGCACGCCGGAGATGCGACGCCTCGCCGAGGCGTTCAACAAGACGCTGCGCGATCTGGTCGCCTTGCGAAAACGCCACGCTGCCATCGAACGAATCGCCGCCTGGCGGGAGGTAGCCCGCCGCGTGGCTCACGAGATCAAGAACCCGCTCACGCCCATCCGCTCCTCCGTCGAAACGCTCCGTCGACTCAAGGACCGGGACGACCCCAAGTTCGACGAATACTTCGAGGAAGCAACCAAGGGCATCCTCGATGACGTGCACCGCATCGCTGCGATTGCCTCCGACTTCGCGCGGTTCGCACGGTTGCCTTCGCCCCGGCCCGCACCGGTGGATCTGGCGGAGGTTTTTGGGACCGTGGTTTCGATGCATACCACCCAAGGAATCTCTGTCGTGCTCGAGGCCAAGCCGTGCCCGATCGTGCAAGCGGACCGCGACCAGCTCGGTCAAATGCTCACGAACCTGGTCCAGAACGCGATGGATGCCGTGCGCTCAGGCACGGACAACCCGACCGTCAAGGTCATGCTCGAGCCGGATGGTCCCGATCGCGTCAGGTTGCGCGTGCTCGACAACGGTCCAGGCGTCCCCGACGAACTGCTTCCGAAGTTGTTCGAGCCGTACGTGACGACCAAGGACCATGGCACGGGTCTGGGCTTGTCGATCGTGCAGCGAATCGTGGTCGAGCACGGTGGAGAAATCGCCTACGAGCCGGGACACCGCGGGGCGTGCTTCACGGTGGTGCTGCCGTGCTCGGGTCCAGGGCTGGCACCAGATTCTCGAGATCCCGCACAACTCTGAGAATGGATCCGACCCTTCGAGGGTTGCAGAACCGACAACGTCTCCTATGGTGGGTCGCCCATGCCGCCACATATCCAACTCAAACACCTTCTTTCTGCCTGGACCGCCGTCGCCCTGTGCTCTGCGCTGGGTTGTGGTGGCTCGAAGCCGACATCGAAGACGCCCAAAACATCGCACGCGGAGAAAGCGCCGGCCCACGACGCAACCAATGACGGCTTGGCGTCCGTGATCGCGACCGTTCCCGGAGGCACCCTAGGCCCCTACGTTGGATATGGTCCCAACGGCGCGTTGGCCCTCTATTCGGCGCCGTCCGAGGAAAAGAAGGGACGTCGGTGGTTGGTTCAGCGCATGGACGGCGAGGGTGGGGCGCTTGGGGATCCTCTGGACATCGGCATGGGGCCAGACGACGTACCTTTCGCAGTGGTTCGTGCGGTCAACGGTGGCTACCTGGCGTTGTGGGTCCGAGAGGTCCACCAGGCCGACGTGCTCGAGGGCGCGACGCTGGGAGAGGACGGTTCGCTTGTCGACACCATCCACACCATGACGCAGGCGGGCGGCGAGGTGGTTTGGGCGGATGCGTTCGGTACTTCGAAGGGAGCCATGGTGCTCTGGGCCGAGCAATCGGGAGACCGGGCCAAGCTCAACAGCTTGATGCTTGACGACAGAGGAAAGCCGAAAGGCAATGGCGCCGTGCTCATGCACGATGTCCGGGCGTGGGAGGCCGTTGGGTTGGACGACGGCGTGGCGGTCGCACTCGTGGTGGCCAACGAGCAGGATCCAACGCTCGGCTCGGTGGTGTTGTTGCGCATCGGCGCCGATGGCAACGCGATGGGTGAGCCGGTGTCCATTTCGCGCGGCTCGGCGCAGCTCGACGTGGGCTTGGTTCGTACGGGCCGCAGCTTGCTGATGGCTTGGACCGACCGAAGCAATGCGGACAACTTGGTGTACGCGGCTGCCGCCGACTTGAACGGAAAGCTCATGGTGGCGCCGCGTGCGCCGCTCCCTCCGCAGGGCGATCAGGCCTTGGTTGCGCTCATCGAACCTTCTCGGGCGAACCCCAATCAGGCCTTGCTGGTGTACGAAGAGCTACCGTCCAAGAGGAAGGGACCTCGCGAGCTCCGACTCGCCACCCTGAGCGCCGAAGCAATCGCTTCGAAGCAAACCGTCAAACTCTACTTTGCACCCGTGGGCCGACCGATCGCAGACTTCGGACCGACGGAAGACGGGTTCGTCCTCTTGACCCGCTCCCCGATCTGCAACGACCAGGGCACGTGCGGCAAGGAACGAGTCCCTTGGTACATACGGTTGAATTCGAACCTAGCGATCGACAGTGCCGGGCCTTTGCTCGTCGACGCGCTCGATCGAGAACCGCCAGCGGTCGTTTGGGCGCCCGGGTGCACGTCGTCGACCTGCATGACATTGGCGGTCGGGGGACAGGATCCCGCCAACGTCGTGGCATTGAAGCTACCGAAGGGTTCGGTGGCGCCAGGCGTCCCGGCCGAGCGCGTGCCCGCGTTGACCCCTCCGCTGCCACTGAGCAACCGCGCCGTACACGTCGCCGCTGAACCGCTGTCCCGAATCGACGTGACCACGGTCGGGCAGACGACCTTCGTCGGGTGGGTTTCGCACTTCGTGGAAGGCCTGGGCGGTGCGCCGCGCACGCCTCCCCCCGGTGTTCCTGGCGATCCCACCAAGCCAATGGCGGCCCACCTCGCCATACAACGGCTCGATCCTTCAGGTCAGTTGCGGGACACCCCGACCACCATCTCCGTACGTGCGGTTTCCGCCGGCGGCGTGGCCCTCGCGCCATCCAACAAGACCAACGAGGTTTGCGTCGCTTGGGTCGGCCGCGACCAGGGCGACCCCCAGCTATTCCTCACGCGCGTTGACGACGACGGTAAAACAAAACTCCAGCGCATGATCAGCCGCGCAAAAGGCGACGCGGCAGACACCGCAATCGTGCCCTACGGCGACGGGTGGATCGTCGCGTGGGTGGATTGGAGAGATGGGAACGGCGAGGTTTACGTCACGCGGGTGAATGGGATGCTGGTGCCGTTGATCCGGGAGAAGCGGCTTACCAATGCACCGGGGGACGCTTCAGATGTATCGCTCGTCGTGGTCGGAGACGAGGTTCTGGTGGCCTACGGCGATTCGCGTGACCACCCGACGCACGCCATGGCAAGCCCTTATGTTCAGAAGCTGCGGGCAGCGAATCTGGAACGCGTGGGCGAGGAGCACCGCATCGCGACGACGGGGCTGCACGCCAAGGGCTTGCAGCTTTCCCGCTTGGACGAAGGGGTGGTGGTTTCGTGG